>ENA-OVGB01001858-OVGB01001858.1-human-gut-metagenome-genome-assembly--contig:-NODE-1858-length-17154-cov-2.866425_pt1 | contig 17154 bp, 10 predicted proteins | sample MGYA00237767_ERZ505413 | MGnify/ENA primary metagenome ERZ505413 (study PRJEB26158, sample SAMN06016410) | human gut metagenome | biome: human gut; feature: ankylosing spondylitis patient; material...
AAAGTGAAAAAAAAAAAAAAAGAGCGGCAACGGGACTCGAACCCGCGAATGTCAGCTTGGGAAGCTGATGCCTTACCACTTGGCGATGCCCGCTTGTGTGTTGGCTAGTATAACGCGGTTGTCTTGTTCGATACAAGGGTGGCGATGCTTGTTTTAGCTGTGGAGATTCGTTTGAAAATCGCATCAATTGTGGAGATGAGGACCTTTGGCCTCCTGTTCTCCTTATCTTCTACCTGCGCTTTTGCCTGATTGTTGTATTTGAGCTCAATTTGTCAGGAATTGGGCAAGCTTTTGGTCAGGCTCCGGTACTTACCCGCATGAACCTCGGGGGTAGCCTCATCCTACGCGTCGCAACCTCCCCATGCGGCGCACGAGGGATAAGGAGCAGCCATGTCCAACGCACCCACGCACTCTGTCCACAGCGCAATCGCAACAGGTCCGCTGCTCCTGCTCCTCTTCCTGCTTTTCGGCTGTCTGGCACCGGGAGCCGCATTTGCCGTCGATGGCTACGACCAGCTCGGCTTCCGCACTATTAGCGATGATTGTGGGCCCTTCTTCATCGGCAAGTATGAAGCTCAAGACGCCTCGATCGCCTACTGCATGAACCAGGAACGCCCCGGGCCCACCAAGCCGGGCGGCCCATGGCTCAACTTTGATCAAGGCTGGGTGTGGCTCGACGACGAGTTCGCGGCAATCGTTTGTCACGGATATCCTACCGCCACGTCGTTTGGCGGTTACCATCTTTCACCCGATCGCGCCCGCGCCGCCACCCAGCTTGCCGTATGGATGCTCAACGGCACTACCCATGTCGACGGCACCTACTCCTACACGACCGCTCAGGGCAAAACCAAGAGCGGGCACTTTACCGCCGACAATGAAGTCGTGGCGGCTGCGCGGTGGCTCCACGACAACGCAAAATCAGGAAGCATCAAAGCCGCTCCGCACCGCGCGCGGCGCTATATAGGAACCGTATCGGGCGGCAGCAAACGTCAAGACATGCTCTATGTACTGCCGGCGGTCTCTGTTTCCTTCCAAAAGCAGTCTGCAAACGCTGCCATTACCAGCGGAAACAATACTTATCAGTTTGACGGGGCAACATTCGATGTTTTTGAGAGCGCCAGCGGCGCGCGTGTCGGCACCGTCCAGATGGACAGCAACGGTCGAGCGCAGGCAACACTCCTACCCAACACGGCATACTACCTAGTTGAGACAACAGCGCCAGCTGGTTATATCCCCCTGCACGATCGCATTGCCTTTACCACGACGAATAACGGCGGATACGTCACCATTGATGAACAACCCGGCACCATTGTAAAGCTCGACGCCGCAACGAATGCAGGCCCCCAAGTTGGAGCTTCGCTCGCAGGAGCAGAATTCGTGTGCGTATCGCAATCAACCCCTGGATGGACACAAACTCTCAGGACCGATGAAAGCGGTCGAGCTACCCTCACCGATGTCCCCCTGGGAACCTTTACCATCTATGAATCGAAGGCGCCCGAGGGCTATTTGCCCTCCGGTGACAGTTGGTCTTACACCGTTGGAGCCGACCAACTCGGCGATTCAGGCGTGGTCGAGATCGAATCTCGCGTTTCCAATATCCCCATTGCGTTTGACCTTGAGATTTCCAAATTCAAGGACTACGGCAATAGCGATCAATCCGGCCTGGAGCAGCCGGCAGGAGATGTTGTCTTTGAGGTTGTCAGTAACAGCTCTCAGCAGGTTGTTGGCACACTGACTACAAACATCTATGGCTTTGCCTCCACCAAAGACCAGCCCGAAGCATGGTTCGGCACAGGCAAGCGACCAGCCGGTGTCCACGGAGCCGTCCCATACGACCGCGCCGGCTACACGGTTCGTGAGGTTCCGGAAACCGTCCCCGAGGGTTTTAAACGTGCGGGGGAATGGACCGTCGAGGCCAATCAGATTTCCGACGGCGCCGAGCTTCAATATATCGTGAACAACCACGCTCTGTCGACGCATCTCCAGATTGTAAAACGCGATGCCCAAACAGGCGCCTCTGTTCCCCTAGCCGGATTCACCTTCCAACTCCTCGACAGCAATCACAAACCTGTCTCACAAACATGCTGGTATCCAGCACACAACGTAATGGACACCTTTACGACTGACGCGACCGGCACCGTCACACTGCCCGAATCGCTCGTGCCGGGCACCTATTATGTACGCGAAACCTCGGCCAAAGAGCCCTATCTTGTCGGCGGAGAGATCGAGGTAAACATACCCGCCGATATAAACCTAACGCCCGTTGCAATCGTCTCGTATTATGACCACGCCGCGACCGGAAACATCAGGATCGTTAAAACCGATGCCGTAGACGGCAGCAGCCTCGCGGGCGCCATCTTTGAGATCCGTGCCTCAGGTGATATCGTGCGCCCCGACGGTAGCATTGCCGCGCTCGGTGGCGAGGCTGTCGCTACCGTCACGACGGATGAAACTGGAGAAGCACGCGCGGACGACCTCCCGCTGGGATCTGGCACCGCACGCTACGAGGTTGTCGAGACTCAAGCGCCGACCGGCTTCTTGCTCGACCGGACGCATCATATCGTCGACCTTACCTATGCCGACCAGAAAACACCCGTTGTGGAAGCACGGCTTAACGTATCCGACGATTACACCAAGGTTGATATCTCCAAGGTCGATGCAAGCGGAGAGCAGGAAGTGAAAGGCGCACAGCTCACCTTATATGGTCCCGATAAAACCGAAATAGACTCCTGGACCTCATCCGACAAGCCGCACCGCATCGAACATCTTGCACCCGGCACCTACTCGTTGCGCGAAACGATGTCTCCGCGGACCCATGACCTTGCCGAGGAGATAACGTTTGAAATAAAGGATACGGGAGAAGTCCAATCCGTCGCGATGAAGGATGCGCCCATCGAGATCAAAGGACAGGTCGACAAGCGTCAGGAACTTGTCCAACCTATCGGGAAGGGTCTGTTGGCTAACGGCGATGGAAAAAACCGCGCCGCGATGCAAACCAATACGGATGGGCTTTTCTCCTATACCATCGATGCTCGAAACGATTCCGCTACTTGGGTTGATGAGTTTACGATTACCGATGATCTTGAGTGCGCCAAAGACGGCACGGCGAGATTCGTCTCAATCGAAACCCCCGTCGCCATCGGCGACCTCAACGGTCTGTGCAACGTGTGGTATCGCACGACGCCGTTGGACTCGACAGACGTCGATGAGCCGGCAAACGCGACGCTTGACGATGGGCACGAAAATCCTTGGCTTGAGTCCGACGAAGTAAAAGAGAGTCTGGGTGAAGATTGCCGCCTCGTCGATTACGACGGCTGGCACCTCTGGAAGGCGGATGTCTCGACCACGGAATCCGCCACACTCGAGGCGAAAGAACTCGACCTTGCATCCAATACCGTCGTAACGGGCATTCGCATTGAATACGGTGCGGTAGCCGCCGACTTTACGACTCGAAGCGATACGGATTCTTGGACCCGCGATGATCTCAAAGATGAGCACGACGACCTTGACGATGCCAAAGCAATCCTTGGCACAGATGCTCGGGGCGCAGTCGTGCACATGCAGGCAACGTCGGCTTACACACCCCAAACTGCACTCACCAACAGCGCACGCGTCGATCTTTGCCGCAACGGCGGCGGCGATAAACTTGAGTCACATGACGAGGACCGTGTCATTCAACGCTGTACCCTACCGCAGGACCTACCGGCAACAGGATCAGCTCCCATCGCCGCTTGCATCACCGCGCTCCTGACCTCGGGTGCCGCAGCCCTATGGTTCGCTCGCCTTAGGTCAATCCCAAAGAAGCGCTAGCGCGATAAAAAAGCGGGGGAGCCAGTCCCCCGGCTCGCCCGCTTTCAATCATCTAAATCGCCGCATCTACTCTGCAGACGAAGATCCACCATCAACGATTGCCTGCTCGGACTCAGGAATCCCATCGGCGCCCGTGCTCTGTTCTTGCTCCACCTCTTCGCTGATTGCGGAGGCGGGGGTCGAGCCCTTCGCGCCCACGATGTAGGCAGCTCCAAACCCTAACGCAATGGCAATCAAGGTCAAAATCACGTAGACAGGCCAATGGCGCTTAATATACGAAAACACGTTTGACTCCTTAGAGCTCCGTCTACGAACGGCGGATAACCTCGGTCACGACCTCGGATACCGTGGCAATGTTCGTCGGGTTGACATTGTGGGGCAGGTCGTCCTCGGTACGAGCACAAGCCAGGCGCGTGCCGTCCACGCCGGCGATGGTGAGGGCTCGGCGGCTCGCCTCGAGCGCGGCATAGGCATCGGTCTTGGCATAGGGCATCTCGAGCGCGCCACAATCGACATGGAACGACTTGCACACCTTGCTGACCAGGTTCATGATGCGGCGATCGCCCTTGAGCAGCTGCTGTTCGCCCTCAACCGTCACCACCGAAAGCCTACCGGCGCCGACGGATTCAAGATTGATGAAGAATACGCCGCGGAGCTTATCGCGATGCGAAGCCAAGAAGGCCTTCATACCGGCGCCATCACAATCCGAGGCGCCCGTTGCCACAAACCAGATATCGTGACCGAGCAGCTCATCGTCACCCATAGAGGCAACAGCCGAGAGCATATCTTCGGAAGAAGCGCCGTCGGAAGACGTAGCGCCGCCCTTCCAGCCATCGTTATCGTCCTCGAAATTATCCCACGAACCGATGCCGCGACCGGACTTCTTGGCATCGTAATCGTCTTCGACGCCCAGCCAGTCACTCATGCTGTCCTGTTCGTTTTTCTTTTTACGACCGAACAGGCCGCCCAGGCCGCGCTTGCGAGACTTGGGTGCCGCCGGGGCGGGAGCCGAAATGGTCTCGATCGGCTGTGCGCCCGACGCAACGGGCCTAGGAGGCGCAACGGGTGCCGATGTGGGTTCGGGACCCTGAGCGGTAGCAAAGGGGTCGTTGACCTGTGCGGAGGGGTCGGGAAGGTCGAACAGCGACGTGCGAGACGCAACGTTTGCCTGCTTCATCGACGGCAGCGACGGATCGGGGACCGAAGCTAGCGGAGACGAGGAAGGTGCAGGCGACGGAGCCGACGCCGGATCGGGAACATTCATCTGCGGACGTGGTGATGCCTGGGAGGAAATCTGGGCCATAAGGGAATCGATCGTTTCGTCCTGGGTGGGAGCAACATCGGCAACCGTGGCACCGGAACCACTCGGGGCCGGCATGGTGAAAATCTGCGTGGAGTAAGGCCTCGACTCATCTGTCTCGGGAGCCTCGGAAACCGCAGGCACTTCCTCCTGCTCGACCTCGGTCGAATCATCTTGCTCGGCTGCCGCGTATTGCTCTTCGTCACAGTTGGCCTCGACGGGCTCGTCCTCGGCGGCATCTTGGATTTCGGCAGCATCAATAGGCTCGTCATCGTCTGCCGCGTCGCCCTGCTCATCGGAAACAGGAAGGGGCTCGGCAATCGCGGTGCCTTGCTTTTCAAACGTTATCGTGGAATCGAACTGCGCGGCATCAAACGACATGGTGCTATCGACGTGCTGCTGAGCCTCGAAAGACGTCGTCGCCTCAACAACATCCGCGGACGCCGGTTGCTGGGACTCAAAGGACGTCGTAGCTTCGGCAGCGTCGACGGGCACGGACTGCATAGCCTCGTTCTGCTCGAACTCTTGCGCCGCGAGCTCACGTGCCGCCTCAGCTGCCTGCTGCTGAGCGATAGCTTCCTGCTCGGCAGCCTCGCGTGCAGCAGCGCGCTTCTCTTCGAAATCGTCGACAAATTTCTTGCCCTTTGCAAGCGCGCCCTTAAAGAAGTTGGAAGCGCTGGCGCCAATCGAAGAGAACGCGGATGCAATATCGGCATGGGGCGTTGCCGCGGGAATCTCGGCCGAGAAATCAGTATCGCTCTCGTAAGACACGCGCCTCGGCTGTTCAACGTAATCGTCGTCAGACTCATCCGCAACGTCTTGCGCCGGCGCGGCGGGAGCCAAAATGTCCAGTCCTGCCGCGGAATCGATCGCGGACACCGCCTCGGACTCGGCAACGGCAGCGGTAACCGCGGCAGACTCATCATCCACGGTCACGACGGGGGCAGGCTCGGGCTCAAACGTCGGCTCCTCGCCCTCCTCGTAATCGAGCGTGCAGGACTCGGGAAGCATTCCGAGCGCACGGATGGCATCCGAACCAAAGCGGATGTTGCCGGCGGCATTGCGATAGAGCTTGGGCTCGGGCTCGGCCGCGACAGGCTCCTCCGCCGGCTCGGCAGCGGGAACCTCGTCATTGAACTCTTCGGCCTGGACAGCCTGATTCTGATCCTCGGGCACAATGGCGCCAATCAGCGTCTCGTCGGCAGACGCACCTTCAAAGCCCTCGATCTGCTCGTCGAAAGCCTCGCCCTGTTCGGGCTCGGTCTGAGCGTCGGGAGCAATCGGCTGACCGAACTCGTCCTCGGCGTAGGTAGGCTCTTCATACTCGATGGTGTTGCCGTAGTCGTTTTGCTGTTGGGTCGCGGCATACTCCGCTGCTGCGCGCGCCATCTCCTCGGCACGACGCTTCTGCTCCCCAAAATAGGTATCGAACGGAACATCGTCGGGAAACTCGTTTTCGCCCTGGAAGGGAGCAACGTTGTCCATAACGCCGAGCATAGCGGCGACAGAAGACTTGTTGCACACTGCGCCGGACGTATAGGGAAGCACAAAACGGTTAGAAATGATGTTTGCCGCGTTGGCGAGCGCAACGAGGGAAGCGAGGATCGCGACAATCCACAGCAGAACCTTGAGCGCGCCGGGGAGCGGCAGGATACGCAAGATGGCAACGGCAGCAGGGGCAACCGTGGCAACGGGCAACAGCTTGGCGATGAGCGCACGATACGAAGCATAGGGCTCGCGGGCGAGCAGCTCAGCACGGGGAGAGTCGTAGTGTGCGACAACGACCACCGGGCGGTTGCGCGGAGACGCGAGCGGGCCCGAGGCCTTGTGGTAGGCGATGACATTTTGGCTCACGCCCGTCTTGCCCAGGCGCGAAACCACGGGGTGGCCCGTGCGCTCGAGCACGTAAAGAACGGCACCGACAATGGCCAGCAAGGTGCCGACCAAGCCGATGCCGCCGCCGATGCCCATCAGCAGGGCGCCGGCAAACGCAAGAATACCGGTAACGGCAAATGCCAACCTGCTGGGCGCCGGGGCATTGAACTCCTGAACCTCGGGATCAAAGCCGTGGTTGCGGAAGATCTGAGCGATATCCTCGGCAGCCAAGCGCTCTTCTTCGCTGCATGCCGGCGTGATGCCGGTGTTCTGCAGCAGGTGGTTAATATAGTTCTGGGTGTTCGCCATGTGCGCTCCACATCCATAATCCGACAAATAGGCCCAATGCATGCACATTAGAACCGTATATAGTCGAAAGTATACCCCGAGCGAGCGCAAACGACCGAATTCGGGCCATCTTAACGCCCCGAGCGGACAAGGATATAGCCTAATCTCCATATCGGACTAAAATCATGGCAGCAAACCACCTTCTCATGCGAGGACTCTATGACGGCAAGCGACGCGACCGCGACAATTAAAAAGGGGAATTCGGAGCCCAGTTTCGATAAAACGGCTCAGCGCATCCTCAATCTTTTCTTTGTGCTCAACAGCTCCCCCGAACCGCTGACGACCGAGCAGATCGTCTTGGATTCTGACCTGGGATATGGCTCGGGCAATATCGACTCGGATAAGCGCAAGTTTCGGCGCGATCGTGACAAACTGCTCGAACGCGGCATCTTAATCAAGGAGGTTCGCCCCGCCGGCGCGCAGGAGACCGAGGAAAGCTCATGGACAATCGACCGCGAGCACACGTTTGCGGCAGGCGGCCTCATCACCGCAGACGACGCCGATATCCTGCTCAACGCTATCGACCAGACAATAGCGGGCGGCTCATCCACTTTTGCCGCGCCGCTTGCCGATATTCGTTCCAAGATTGCCTACCTCACCGGCAGGACGACGGCGGACGAAGCACCGATCCGCCGCTCTCCCACCGTCGATGCGGTATGGAGCGCCTTTGCCGAGCGATGCGCGCTGCGATTTTTATATCAGAACGGACGCGGTGAGCAGAAAGAGCGTACCGTCTGCGTCTACGGCATGTTCGAGCGCGAGGGCGTTGCGTACTTCTGCGGCCTCGACAATGCCACCGACGACATCAGGACATTCCGCTGCGACCGTATCGTTCGCGCTTGGCGTCCTTCGAAGGCCTACGCCATCCCTGCAGACTTCAATCTCAACGACTACCTGTTCTTTGAATTCGATTTTGCCGACCGCCCGCCCGTTGCGGCTACGTTCTCGTTCGCCCCGCAGACGCAGATCGATATGATCAACGGCCTCACGCGCGGGCGAGGTGAGCTCGCACACACCGATTCGGGATGGACTTGGACCGTTGACGTGCGCGATCTTGAAGCCGCCGCCTCGTTTTGCATGGCCCACGCCATGGACGGCATGAGGCCCATGGCCCCCAAATCGCTCAAGCAGGCGTGGAACCACCTCATTGAAAGGACGGTGCACGAGCATGCCCGTGCGTAAACTCACCAGCGAGCAGAGGCTCTCGCGCGCCATCGACATCATGGAGGCCCTCTACGCCGCCGGCGAGAGCGGCATGACACGAACCGAGATTTGCAGTCGCTTTGACATCACGGGGGCGTCGCTCGACGAGATTCTCGAGATCGTCTCGACGCTCGCGGACCGAGAATCGGGTGCGCGTATCATCTGCGAATGCCACGGCGAGCGCGTGGTCCTCACCGGTGACGCCGGGCGTGTACTACCGCTGCGCCTGAGTGCCGCCGAGGGCGCTGTGCTCAACCACGAACTTGAATCGTTGGGGATCGAGCCCCAGGCGGCGGCTCGAATTCGACATGCTCTTCTACCCGAAGAGCTCGGCTATAACCAGCACGTCTTTGACACCGTCAACCACGGGTCGCACTGGCAGCAGCTGAGCTGCGCCATTCAGGACGGCGTTCGCTGTCGTATCTCGTATCGCTCGATGGACGATGCGCGGCCACGCGAGCGTCTGGTCGACCCCTTGCGCATTACAGCAAACGGCGACCAAACATATCTGATTGCCTGGGACATCGCGGTCGATGAGCAGCGCACCTATCGCATGGATAAAATCGAGGGACTCGCCTTGACGGAAGACTCCGTCGTGCCTCACGCACCGGACGTCGCATCCCTCCACGATTCCCTTGCCCGGACGCAGCGTAGCGCAAAGCTCTTGATGTCATTCGATATGGCGGAGCATCTGGACTGGGCCGGCATCACCCTCATCGAGCGCAGCGGGGCAGACATGGCAACGGTAACCGTGCATTACGGCTCCGAGCGTTGGCTGCTGAGCCAGATAATCGCAGCGGGCGGAGCCATCCGCATCTTGGATGACCCCACCCTGTCAAAGCGTCTGTGCGATATGGCAAAAACTCTCGTCTGTCCGCTTTAGCGCCGCCGCTCGTGGCGTGCGCGCCACAGCTGTAGATAGTGCCCGATCTGCGCCGATTCGATGCGCTGGTAGGAGCTCGTGGGCAGCGACGTTAAGAACTTCTTGCCATAGCCCTTCGTCACCAGGCGAGGATCCGCCAAGATCAGCACGCCGCTATCGGTCGACGAGCGAATCAAACGCCCCGCGGCCTGCTTAACCTCGAGCACCGCCTCGGGCAGCGAATAGCGCGCCCATGCGCGGTCTTCGCGCAGGTTGCGCTCGCACGAGAGCGGGTCCGTGGGGCTCGAGAACGGCAACTTGGGAATGATGACGCAGCGCAGCGTCTCGCCGCTGGCATCAAACCCCTCCCAGAAGGCCTTGAGCGCAAAAAGCGACGAGGTCGGTTCGTTGATAAACCGGTCGCGCAGGCGACGAGGAGATGAGTTGCGCTGCTGGCAGTTGAGCTCCAGACCCGCACGGGCCATCTTGGGCTCAACGCGGGCGTATAGGTCCTCCATGTCGCGCCGATTGGTGAACAACGTGAGCACCGATCCGCCCATGGCAAGATGGGCGTCGACCAGTACGCGCTCGAGCGCCGTAAGATAGCTCTCACGATCGCGCGGATCGGGGATATCGCCCGCAACGACTACAGCCATGTTCGAATCGAAGTCGTAGCTCGAATCCAAGTGCAGCGATGACGACGTTGAAGCACCGATGCGATCAAGGCCGACCGCATGGTTAAAGTGCTCAAAGCTTTTGGACACCGTCATGGTCGCCGAGGCAAAGATAGCCGTGTGAACCTCGGGCAGCCACTCGGTTGCCAAGGCCTCGCCAATGTCGATGCGCTCTGCGGTCATTGACTCTCCGCCGGCACGCAGCCTGCGATTGACCTGCAGCGAATACACGTAGTGTTCATCGGTACCATCAATGATGAGTTTTAGGTTCTCGGCCAGCTCGTGCAGGCGGCGCGAGATATCACCCAGGTCGACAACAACCTCTGGCTTGTCGGCGGCGACGGCTTGCACCAGCGCGTCGACGCTCTTGTCAGCTTGTTCCAATGCGTCGATGCCAGTGTAGGCCGACTGTAAGAAATCATGCCAGTCGTCAGATTCGCGCAGCTCGGGGCCAATCCATAGATTGGCATTGTCATAACCCCCACGCGCACGGCGGCCGAGCTCGCGAACGCCATCGAACACGCCGGCGATCGCCATGCTCGCGCGCGCAACCGTCGACGTCGCCTTGGCAGTAAGGCCCAGATAGAGCGTAGAGCCCTCGGAGGTTGCCAAATCACGGGAAACCTGGCTTAGCGCGCCGGTGCTCGAGCCACCCAGACGCTCAAACAGAACGCGCGATTCGTCCGCCGACACCACACGCGCCCACTGACGGCGCGCCTCGCGCTCGATGGAATGGGCCTCGTCGATTACCCAATGACGAATCGGAGGCAAAATCCTGCCCTCGGCCGCGACGTTGCGGAACAGCAGGGAATGGTTGGTGACCACCACATCGGCATGCGCCGCACGACGGCGAGCGCCGTGGACCAAACATTTATCAGGGAAAAACGGGCAGAGGCGACGAGCACACTCGCGCGAGGCCGTCGTAAAGTCGGGACGGTTGACGCTGCGCCACCGAATGCCGAGCGAGTCGAGGTCGCCATCGGCTGATTGGCAGACGTACGCCATAATGACCGCGACCGCCGTGAGCGTGTCCGCCGGATCGCGCTTGGTGGTAATCTCGACCTGGCCGCGGCTCATGCGCTCGAGCTTGCGCAGGCACGGATAGTGGTCATACCCCTTGAGAGCGCAAAATGACAGACCACCGTCCAGTTGCTCGGCAAGTTTTGGCAGCTCATGGTACATGAGCTGGTCGGCAAGATTGTTCGATTTGGTCGCAATACCTACCGTGATGTTGTTACGGCGTGCTGCCTCGGCAAAAGGCACCAGATAGGCCATCGATTTGCCGACGCCTGTGCCTGCCTCAATTACTCGATGAGTGCCCGTGACCAGCGCATCGCGGACCTCGAGTGCCATCGCGATCTGCTCATCACGCGGCTCGTAGGTGGGATACATGCGATTGACCAGGCCACCTGGCGCATAGTCTGCCTCGATCTCCTCACGACTCGGCATCTTGAGAACCGGCAGCTCATCGGCGTCCACCCGATCGTCGGCGCGATCGGCCTTGAGAACGTCAGCACGAGCGGCGCTGAGAGAGAAGATAGAACCAGGGTTCTGCCTTGCCAAGAATGAGAAGATAGGACGATAGGACCAAGGCACGTCCGGATGCATGTCGGCTAGGCGCGCCATGAGGCCCTGGGGCAAGTCGGTGAGCGCCACGAGCAACACGCGCCATACGCCACACAGGGCGTCGACGTCGGCATTGGCACGGTGTGATACCGAGTCGCAGCCAAACAGATCGGCCATAAAAGACAGCTTGTGCGAGGCCAGGCGCGGAAGCGCGATGCGCGACAGCGCCAGCGAATCGATCCAAATATCGCTCACGTTGACGCCGCCTTTGACCGACTCGATAAACGAGCGGTCGAACGTGGCGTTGTGTGCGATCACCGGGCAGCCACCGACAAAATCGGCGAGAGCGGCGACGGCCTCAACCGCCGACGGGGCATCTGCAACATCGGCATTTGTAATGCTCGTGAGCTCGGTAATCTCGGCGGGAATCAGCTGCCTGGGATGCACGAAGGTATCGAAGCGGTCGATGACCTCGCGGCCCGAAAGACGGGCCGCCGAGATCTCGATCAGCTCGTTGTCCTGCACCGAAAGACCCGTGGTCTCGGTATCGAGGACGATAACATCTTCCTCGATGAGACCAAACGCTTGGGTTTTGGCGCGCTCGGCAAGCGTGGCATAGGAATCGATGACAAACTGCGGCGTTCCTGACGAAACCGCGTCCTCGATTAGCATGCAATGCCCGCTCGACGAAGGCCCATACGGATCAGGCTGTCACAGACCTGCGGGAACGTCATGTCGTCGGTGTGGCGGATCTCATCCGGATACAGCGACGTATCGGTCATGCCGGGAATGGTATTGGTCTCGAGGATAACGGGGCCGTCCTCGCTCACAATAAAGTCGCTGCGCGAGACACCCAGGCAACCGAGGGCCTTGTGAGCGGCACAGGCAAGTTCCTGAGCGCGAGCGTAATTCTCGGGTGAAATCTGCGCCGGAATGCGATGGATATCCGTAGGGTCGACATACTTCACGTCCAGATCGTAGAACTCGCAGTCCTCGGGCTTACGAATCTCGACAATCGGCAGGGCGCGTACGTCATCTTCGCCGTATACGCCGACGGTGATCTCGGTACCCTCGATGCACTTCTCGACCAGCACTTTGTCGCCGTACTCAAACGCCTTGGCGATTGCCGCGGGCAGCTCGGAGGGCTCATGGACCAGGGAAATGCCATAGCTGGAACCGTTGACGGCCGGCTTCACAAAGCAGCGCTCGCCACAAACCTCGACGATATGATCGATATCGACTTCATCGCCCACCTCGAGCGCAAGGCCGGGGGCAATGGGAATGCCCGCCTTGGCGTATAGGAGCTTAGAGACCTCCTTGTCGGCACCGCAGGCGCTGGCAAGTACGCCCGAGGCCGTGTAGGGGATACCCAGGGTCTCCATGGCACCCTGCATGGCGCCATCCTCACCGCCGGCGCCGTGCATGGCGATAAATGCCACATCGAATCCGCCGGTCGCCATGGTTACCATAAAGTCATCAGCAGCCGCGTCAAGCAGCTCCACCGAGGTGTAGCCGGCTTCCTTCAGTGCCACCACAACGTTCTTTCCCGAATCGAGCGAGATCTCGCGCTCGGCGGAATGACCGCCCGCCAAGACCGCTACGTGCATGTTCTCTAGGCTTTTACCCGGCATGGGCAGACTCCTCCTCTATAATTTCTGCAGCTGATACCATATTGTAGCGATACCCTCTACGTTTCCCCAAAATCGAAAGGCTTCCATGAATCCCAGGACTAAATCTCAGGACATTCGCGACTTGAGCCAAAACGATATTCGCGAGCTCGTGGCCGAACTTGGCCAGCCCGCCTTCCGCGCGAAGCAGCTCATCGAATGGGTCTTTGAGAAGAACGTTTGTTCGTTTGACGATATGACCAACCTTCCCAAGGCTTTCCGTGAGCAGCTTAAAGAGGCTTTTGCCTTTGATACGCCGACTGAACTCACCAAGCAGGTTTCCAAAGATGGCTCGCGCAAGTATCTGCTCGAGTACCACGATGGCATTTCCGTCGAGACTGTCGGCATGCCCCGTCGCAACAAACTTTCCGTCTGCGTTTCCACCCAGGCAGGCTGCGGCATGGGCTGTGCCTTTTGCGCTACCGGTCTCAACGGCCTCAAGCGCTCTCTGACCGCTCAAGAGATCGTCGACCAGGTGCTTCATGTATCCAACGACTTTGGCGAGCGTGCCACAAGCGTTGTCTTCATGGGCCAGGGCGAGCCGTTTGCCAACTACGACGAGGTTCTCAAGGCGCTGCGTATCCTCAACGACCCCGATGGCATCGGTATCGGCGCTCGTCACCTCACCGTCTCTACCAGCGGCGTTATTCCCGGTATTCGCAAATTTGCCGATATCCCCGAGCAGTTCACTCTTGCCGTTTCCCTGCATTCCGCCATCCAGTCGACGCGCAATAAGCTCATGCCCGGTGTTAAGAAGTACACGCTGCTTCGCCTTCACGAGGCACTTCAGCTCTACACCGAGAAGACTGGCCGCCGCCCGACCTATGAGTATGCCATGATCGAAGGCGTCAACGATACGAATCCCGAGATGCAGGCGCTCTGCGACTTCTGCGAGGGAACGCTGTGCCACGTTAACCTGATTCAGCTTAACGACATCGAGGGCAGCCCGCTCAAGCCGTCGCCGATTCATAAGGTTGAGGATCTTCAGCGTCGTCTTGAGTCCCGTGGCATCGAGACCACGATTCGTAACTCCCGTGGTAACGATATTGACGCCGCTTGCGGACAGCTGAAGCAGCGCTTTAAAGTTCAGAAAAACGCATAGGGGAGTCGCACCCCAAAGCGTTTCATGTGAAACATCGAACGACCCCGGTTGCAGGATATGCAACCGGGGTCGTTTCATTTATTGACCTTAATTTTGAATCAGCTGCTACTGGTCCCATTTTTACGGCCAAAATAAGGGGTCCTTGTCTCGTGAATCAGACAAGGACCCATCAAAATATGCTAAGTAATTGTTAGGTACCTAATAGCCTACATTTTCCCATTGGTTGCTAACCCAACCTTGATTAATCTTGGGATTCTTCGTTACCTGAGCAGTACGCATGGCAACATCTTCTGTCATAACATCCATTTTCTTCTTGGATGTATCAACGATATCTTGCGCGCCACGAAGCAAACGGCCTCGAAGTTCATCGTCTGTCGCGATCTTATAACCAGCAAAGGCACCAGCCGCGACAGTCGTCGCCAACGCAATCGCAGTAAAAATCTTATTCCTCATCTTGGCCTCCTTGATCAAACTGAATCATTTCACCAAGAATACGAGAGAGCTCTTCCTCGTCTTTAAACTCAATCTCAATCTTATTCTTTCCACGCGAGCTCTTCACACGCACGTTGGTATTAAATACCTGACGAAGTACACGCGCAGCCTTTTTAAAAGACTGAGGCGTTGCAGGCCGCGGCGTCTTAGGTGTCTCTCCGACAGAAAACAATGGAGCAAGATTTTCTGTCGCTCTCACGGAAAGGCCCTCCGCAACAACCTTCTCTGCAAGTCGAATTCGAGCATCCTCATAGGGAACTGCAAGAATCGCACGCGCATGACCAGCAGTAAGTTTGCCGTCAAAAATCATCTGCTGAACAACTTCAGGGAGATCGAGAAGGCGCAGCGAGTTTGTAATTGCAGAGCGTGACTTACTTACAGCCTTCGACAATGCCTCCTGGGTCATACTGCTGGCATCAATGAGCTGGTGATACCCCTTGGCTTCTTCAACGGGATTCAGATCAGAACGCTGAAGGTTTTCGATAAGTGCAAGAGCCAACATCTCTTCATCATTAACCTCTTTAATGATGACAGGCAGCTCCTCAAGACCAGCAAGCTTTGACGCCTGGTAACGACGTTCACCAGCGATGATCTCATAGCCGTTTCCATGCTTACGAACCAAAAGCGGCTGCAAAACGCCATGTTCTTGGATTGACTCGCTCAACTCGCGAAGTTCAGTTTCGTTGAAGTGAATTCGCGGCTGATTAGGGTTAGGAACGATATCTTCAATAGGTAGTTTTGTTTCAGATGCGGCATTTGAAGCAGATGCAGCCGAACCACCGGTCTCATACTCGGCCTCTGAGACCAAAGCATTGAGTCCACGTCCCAAACCTCCACGTTTCTTTACACTAGGCACGCTTGATCACCTCTTTTGCAAGGTTCATATACGCTTTTGCACCCTTATTTTGAGGTGCATAGGTAATTACCGGCTCTCCAAAAGACGGAGCTTCGGAGATTTTAACCGTACGGGGGATCAGCGTCTTAAACGCCTTATCACCAAAGTACGATTGAACCTCCTCAACAACCTGATTCGATAGAGAAGTACGCGAGTCATACATGGTCATAAGCACACCATAGGTGTCTAAGCCCTTGTTCAGACGTGATTTGACCATCTTCATTGACTCAAGCAGCTTCGTAACACCCTCGAGTGCGTAATACTCGCACTGGATCGGAATCAATACGCTATCTGCTGCAGTCAAGGCGTTAATAGTAAGCAGGCCGAGCGATGGAGGACAGTCAATAAAAATGAAATCGAACTCATCCTGAATCGGCTCAAGCAAATCTTTGAGGCGTGTTTCACGAGCAATTGCGCTTACGAGCTCAATTTCGGCACCTGCAAGCTGAATGGTAGCCGGAATTACGAATACCTTTTTGCAATTTGTATCAAGAACAAGCGATTCTGCCGGCACATCATTCAACAATGCATCATAGATGCAGTGATCAAGGTCTTCTTTTTCAATCCCAAATCCACTGGTGCTGTTTCCCTGCGGATCAAAATCGACAATCAGAGTCTTACGGCCCTGCTCGCCCAGTGCTGCTGCTAGATTTACAGCCGTCGTTGACTTACCGACGCCACCTTTTTGATTGATGATTGCAATGATACGCGTGTCTTTTGCGTTCTTAGAACGCTTAACGTCGCGAAATCCCACGGTCCCTCCTGGTGTGTATTAAAGCTGTCAAACGGAGGATGTTTCACGTGAAACATTCCGAATCGATATCAACCGCCATGTTTCACGTGAAACACTGCAAGTTGTTAATATCCATTATGTTTCACGTGAAACATCTAGGCAAGCGGATTCTTCTTTGCCATGCCATTTGCACGAGGCAATGAAACGGATGCCGGATGACTCTTCTTAAGAACAATAAATTCCCTGTGGCCCAAGCCCTCAGGCAAATCGATTGCATCATTCAGAAGCGTAGTGAAGCCGCAGATCTTAGCTGCTGACATGCCGGAAGCAAGCTCCTCATCCGATGGATTACCCTTGGTGATAACAAATAGCCCTCCATCCTTGAGATACGGAGCCGCATACTCAACAAGAATCGGTAGAGGGGCCAGTGCGCGGGCGGTTACGACAGAAAACTGCTTCTTATGGCTTCGAGCATATTCTTCAAGACGATCATGAACCGCATGAGCATGTTTCAATCCAAGAGCATGAACAAAAGAATTAACAGCATCAACCTTCTTGCCAACAGAGTCAATATAAGTAGCTTTACGATGCGAGGTTATGGTTAAAGGAATACCAGGGAAGCCCGCA
>ENA-OVGB01001861-OVGB01001861.1-human-gut-metagenome-genome-assembly--contig:-NODE-1861-length-17143-cov-23.407420_pt1 | contig 17143 bp, 17 predicted proteins | sample MGYA00237767_ERZ505413 | MGnify/ENA primary metagenome ERZ505413 (study PRJEB26158, sample SAMN06016410) | human gut metagenome | biome: human gut; feature: ankylosing spondylitis patient; material...
GCCACACCATCAACCACAAGTCCGGCATGGACCACACCACCTATGCCCACACCGGCGCGATGGTCAATATCTATGCGCTGGGCGCTGGCGCGGAGAAGTTCCGCGGCGTCTTCGACAACACCGAGATCTACCACAAGCTGGCTGAGCTGACCGGCGTACAGTAAGCCTCTCTCTTCAAACGAAAAAGCCTGTGCAGACGCTCCCGGGGCGGGAGGCTGCACAGGCTTTCTTGTGTTCACAGGTGGATGGTGCAGCCGCGGCCCAGCATCTGGGCCAGCAGTATAAGGGTCGAGACGCCGAAGCACCCACCCATCATCAGCAGGCAGAGTACTACAGAGCTGAAGTCGCACCGGCATTCGCCGGGTCGGGCGGAAAAGTAGAGCACCTCACACCCCAGCAGGATGAGCCCCGCCGCCGGTAGCACCTGCCAGATGACCAGCCACGGCAGGCCGGGCAGGAAGCGGGCCAGCAGGAAGAGCGTGCCCGCCGCGATGAGGCAGACGCCCAGCGTCAGGGTGCCCACCCGACGCAGGGGTTTATTCGTTGTGTTCTGTTCCATCATCCGTCACCTCGTTTTCATTCACCACAGGAGAGGAGAGCAGAGCGGCGTTGTCCGGCTCGTCGGCGTGATACTCGCAGAAATCGGCATCCTCGGGGACATCCTTGGAAGCATCCGGCTTTTTGGCCGGATGGGGGCCTTTCACCAGCCAGACGCCGCAGACGATGAGGACCACACAGACCACCACATCCGGCAGGCTGTCCATGACGAGATAGAGGGCGCGGAAAACGGGGGAGGAGTGGCCCCAGCGGTAGACGAGGTCGCCGAGAGTGTTCATGATGAGGTTCTGGTAGGCGATGAGCGCACCGAAGGCGATGAGCAGCCAGCCCACCAGCTTGTGGCTGTCCAGCAGAGCCCGAGCCAGCCGCTTGTCGCGGGGGTCGAAGTGGATGAGGTAGTCGTCCTCCGGCGCGGTGTCCGCGATGATCTGCGCCCGGAGGTTGAAGGTGTCAAAGAAGCTGTACATCCACACCACCACCAGCAGGAGCAGCACCGGGTTGAGCAGTGAGCTCACCATCCCGATGAGGCAGGCCGTGAGGATAAGGGAGAGGCCCCGCTTCATGTAACCCTGATACATCTGGCCTGCGCCGGGGATAAACGCACAGCAGAAGGTCAAAAATCCGTTTTTCAGCATAACGATCTCCTTGTTTTATGATTTTATGTTTTCTGCCGCGTTCAGCAGGCTTTCCAGCACAGAGGAAACGCGGGTATAGATGTTCTCGCCGGGGCGGGAAGTCACGGGCCTGCCCAGCTTTTCGGGCAGAATCTTCGGGGGCTGTTTTTCCGGCAGGGTGACCTGGACTGTGGGCAGGAGAGCCTGCAGGTCGCTGCCGTGGTCGGTGACGAAGGTCAGCGCTCCGGTACGCCACATGGTCAGCGCCAACACGGCGGCGACGCCCGCCACCGCAGCCCGGCCATAGGTGCTCTGCATCAGCCGCACCCAGATGGTGCTCATCACGGTACGGCGGACATCCCGGGGCGGGTCGGTGAGGGCGTCGGCGGTCAGAAGTGCGGTGTAACGATCGGTGCATTTGTCGCAGTAGGCGAGATGTTCGGCGGCTTCCAGCCGTCCCAGCTCGTCCAGCTGCCCGGCGGTGAGGGCGTACAGCCCTTCGTCGCTCAGACAGCCGTCTTCACGGAACAATTCCATCTCAAAAGCCCTCCTTTCCGGCGGCGCTCAGCTGCGCGGCCAGCATCTTTTTTGCCCGGAAGACCTGCGCCTCCACTGTTTTCTGGGGCCTGCCGCAGAGCCGGGCGGCTTCGGCGGCGGTGTGCTGTTCCAGCAGCATGAGGCGGCAGGGCGTCTTGTAGGGCTCCCGCAGAGCGAGGATGCGCTGCGTCAGCTCCTCTTCGCCCAGAGCTTCCAGCACCTGCGCTTCCGGCTCGCTGCCGGGCGGTGCGCCCTCAAGTGCAAGCACATCGTCGCCGGGGGTGTTCACCCGGCGCGCCCAGGCGCTGCGTAAGTAATCCTTGGCTTTGTTGGAGGCGATGCGGGCCAGCCATTGCTTTTCGTATCCGGCAGGACAGCGGTCCATGCTCCGCCATGCAGAGAGAAAAGTTTCCTGCGTCAGATCCTGCGCATAGCCCTCATCTGCCACCAGCTGACGGCAGATGGTGTAGACGAGGGACTGATACTTCTGTACCAGCCTGTCAAATTCCAGTGCATTCAATGGCTGCTCTCCGCCTCCTTTCTGCCCGGCATTTCAAGCGCTCTGTCTATCGATACGAATCAGTGGGTCCAAAACCTGCAAAATCGTGGGAAAAATATTGAAAATGTGGTAAAATGGCCTTATCAAACCTCACAAAGGAGAAAACACGATGGCCTCTGCCACAAAACAGGCACTTCTGGCGGCGCTCTCCGCCGCCCAGGGCGAATGCATCTCCGGCCAGCAGCTGGCGCAGCAGCTGGGTGTGAGCCGCGCTGCTGTCCATAAGGCTGCGGCTGCACTGGCGGCTCAGGGCTATGCGCTGGAAGCCGCCCCCCGGCGGGGCTATCGGCTGGCGGGCGGCGACCCCTTCTGCGCCGAGGCGGTGGGGGAGTACGACGCCCCCATCTACCTCTACGACAAGCTGGAAAGTTCCAACCGCACGGCCAAGACGCTGGCCCTCGAGGGTACGCCCCACGGCACGATGGTGCTGACAAGTCAGCAGACGGCGGGCCGGGGCCGGCTGGGGCGGCGGTTCGAGAGCCCGGAGGGGAAAGGCATCTATCTCTCGCTGGTGCTGCGGCCCGGCCTGCCCATGACCGAGGCGCAGACCGTCACCGTCAGCGCGGCGGTGGCCGTCTGCCGGGCTGTGAAGCGGCTCTGCGGGCTGGACTTGGGCATCAAGTGGGTCAACGACCTCTATTATAACGGCAAGAAGGTCTGCGGTATCCTGACGGAAGCCGGGGCTGACATCGAGAGCGGACAGTTGGAATGGCTGGTGGTGGGCATCGGCCTGAACCTGACCTCCCGCCCGGAGGACTGGCCCGAGGAGCTGCGGCCCATCGCGGGCAGTCTCTACCCCGGTGGGCCTGCACCGGTGAGTCGGGCGGCACTGGCTGGGGCCATCGCCCGGGAACTGCTGGGTCTCTGCCCGGCCTTCGACTGTCTGGACGAGTACCGCGCCCGGTGCTTTGTGCCGGGCCACTGGGTCACGGTCTGCACCGGGACGGAGAGCTACGCCGCAAAGGCGGTGGCCATCGACGACGCCGGGCGGCTCATCGTGCAGCGGGAAGGGGGCCGCACCGAGATGCTCTGCCACGGAGAAGTGAGTATAAGGCCGTCGCCGCTGGCGGTAAAATAATAAGAATAATATAGAAAGAAAGCATCGGCAGACACCCGGCGAGGGTGCTGCGGATGCTTTTGCTTTAAGTAGAGCAAATGCCTCTCCCAAAGAGAGAGCCTAAGAGCTGAAGGAAAGCTGGTCAAAACACCCCGAAGCACACCAGCCCCAGCACCGCCGCGATGCCGATGACCTTCGGCACACTGAGCTTGAATTTCTGGAGCAGTACAAAGCAGAGGATGCCGATGGCGATGCCCGGCAGGCTGATGCCTCCTGCCTCGGTGATGTAGGTCTGGCGGCAGAGGCCCACCAGAACACCCAGCACCATGCCGATGCAGACAGGCTTGACGATTTTCATGATGTAGCTCATCACCTTGCTGGTGCGGAACTTCTGGAAGAACGCCGCCGCCAGAAGCGTCAGCGTCAGGGTGGGGCTGAGGACGCCCAGGACCGCGAAGACGCCGCCCGGCATCCCGGCGGTCTTGGTGCCTGCAAAGGTGGCGGCATTGACGCCCAGAGAGCCGGGTGTCATCTCGGCGATGGCGATGAGGTTCGTCAAATCGGCATCCGTCATCCAGCCGTGGGAGGACATTTCATCCATGATGAGGGGGATCATGGAGGTGCCGCCGAAGCTGGTGAAGCCGATCTTCGCAAACGCGGCGAAGAGCTGAACGAGGGTCTCAAACATGGCCATGTTCGCTCACCCCCATCCAGACCAGCGCGATGACCACACCGGCCACCACCAGCGTCAGATTGCTGATGGACGTAAAGTAACAGAGCACAAAGGCGACGGCACAGATGATGATGGGCATCGCGCTGGTCAGAGCATCTTTGCCGAGAGAGATGGCCGCGCCGCCGATGATGGGGGCCACGGCGCACTGGACGCCCTTGAGGGCCGACCAGACCCAGTAGTTATCTTTAATGGCGTCGTAGATGGCCGTCACGATGGTAAGGGTGACGACGGCGGGGATGCACAGGCCGATGGCCGCGCAGATGCCGCCCAGCACCCCGGCCATCTGATAGCCGAAGAGCAGAGTGATGTTCGCCACCATGATGCCGGGCAGGCTCTTGCCCACGGCGATGAGCTCCAGCAGATCGCTCTTGGTCATCCAGCCGCGCTCGTCCACGAACTCCCGCTCCATCTGGGCAATGATGCTCCATCCGCTGCCAAAGGTGAACGCGCCGATTTTGATAAAGTAAAGAAGCATCAGCAGGGCCATTCGTGCGCCGGTGGGGCGCTGCTGTGCGGTTTCGGGTTTTGTTGTCTGCATGAATCCTCCTGAGATACCGGGTTTGCTGTTCTTTTACCTATAAGATACCACAGACGTCCCCAAAAGGCGAATGGAAAAATGGAATGGTTCCCGGTTCCTGTCAGGAATGCTCGTAAGTCATCCAGCTGCCTTTCCATGCGTAGAGGGCCATCAGCACGGCACCCAGCGCCCACGACACCGGGTAGAGGACGAACACGCCCTCGATGCCCGCAAAGAAGGGGAGGACGAACTGGATCCACACCACACGGAAGAGGCAGAGCGAGATGAGCAGCACCACCATCGGCGGTACGCTGCGGCCAGTGCCGCGCACTGCGCCCGCCATGCCGTGGAGGATGGCCAGCAGGAAGTAGAAGGGGCAGAAGTAGTGCATGGCGCTGCACCCGAAGGCCACCACCGTCTCGTCGGAGGTGAACAGGTGCATGATGGGATTCTGGAACGCCAGCAGCAGAGCACCGGTGCAGAGGGTGTAGAGCACGCCCATGCCCAGCGTGACCCACATGCCATTCTTCACTCGTTTGAGGTTGCCTGCGCCATAGTTCTGGCCCACGAAGGTCGTCGCCGCCATGCTGAAACTGGTGACGGGCAGGATGTTGAAGCCGTCGATTTTCATATAGGCCGCAAAGCCTGCCATGGCGGCGGCACCGTAGCTGTTGACGCTGGACTGCACCAGCACATTCGAGAAAGAGATGACCATGTTCTGGATGCCGGTGGGAAGGCCGATGCGGATGATGCGGGAGGTCATCCGCTGATCGGGCCGGATGGCGGAAAGCTCCACCTTGTAGTCGGCGTCCACCTTCATCAGAAAGCGGAGGCTCAGCACACAGGAGACGAGCTGGCTGATGTCGGTGGCGATGGCAGCACCCGCCACACCCATCTTCAGCCCGGCGATGAGTACGAGGTCGAGGATGATGTTGGTGATGGAAGCGCAGGCGAGGTAGATGACCGAGCGGCGGGAGTTGCCCGCCGCGTTGAGGATGCCGGCTGCCATGTTATAGACGACGCTGAACAGCACACCGCCGAAGTAGAGCTTCATGTAAGTCACGGCGTCGCCGAGAACTTCTTCGGGGGTGTTCATCCAGACCAGCAGGCTGCGGCTGACGGCGATGCCGCCCACCGTCAGGATGAGGCCGAGGATGACCGCGATGGCCAGCGAGGTGTGGACGGCGATGCGCGTTTCCTTTTTATCTTTTGCGCCGAGGTACTGGCTCACGACGACGCCGGCGCCGACGGCCACGCCCTGACTGAAACCGATGAGCAGGTAGATGGGTGAGCCGCTGGAACCCACAGCGGCCAGAGCGTTGCTGCCCAGAAAGTTGCCGACGATGATGGAGTCGGCGGTGTTGTAAAGCTGCTGGAGCAGGTTGCCCAGGATGAGCGGCACCGAGAAGAGCAGGATGCTTTTCCAGATGCTGCCCTCGGTCATGAGCAGGGTCTTTTCCTGCTGCGGCTGTGCCGTTGCGGCCATAGTGTCTCCTCCCTCAAAAATGCAGGAATTTCATAGGTATTTCACAATAAACTTAACAATACATCGTTCTGTGCCGAATGTCAAGCAGAACGGAAAAGAAAGCCCTCCGACTTTCCACATCTTGTTTGCAGATTGTTCAAAACTAACTCAAAGAAACTCCATTTTTATCCGGTACAATAAAGGTGCAGTCGGGAAGACAAGAACGAGATCCCCAATCTCCGGCTTTTGACTTTCCATAAATGCCATGCAGGCAGGATTCATGCGCAGCCCCGCAGCGGGTGCCGCGCCCCTAAAAAATACTGTCCCCCACCTATGCGAGGCAATAGCCACGGCGGCGGACAGACTACCAACAACCTCCTAGCAGCCGCAAATGTTTAGGAGTTCTCATACACAGGCAGCGCCGCTTTCTCCTCCTTTCCACGGCGCTGCCTGTTTTTGTTTGCTGACGCAAAAAAGCCCATCGCACAGCTGTGCGATGGGCTTTTGACGTTCTTATCGCATATCATGCAGGCGCTCTGCCGGGAGGGAGGCTTGCAGCAGGCTCCATGCGGCGTCGAGGCTGTCGTTCAGCAGATAGGCCTGATTCTGCTGGACATAGAGGTAAATGGCGTTGGGGGTGCGGTAGGCCAGATGCAGATCGTGCCACGCATACTTGCGGCTCGCCTCAGGCTTGTCCTGCTCGCCGGCCATCCAGACCGACAGTCCTTCGTCGTCCAGCAGCAGCCGGTAGAAGGGGCGGGGCAGGCCCATCTTTTTGATTTGGAGGCTCAGGGAGTGGAAGAACGTCCAGAAGTAGACAGCCGGCACGCCCAGCGCCACCACGGCCAGCACCACCGTGAGCAGAGCTGCGCCGTCTTTCTGGCCCACCTGCGACAGGCAGAAGCCGGCAGACACCAGCAAAATGGCCGTGAACACCAGAGGCCGGTGCCACGCCTTGTGGTGGCGCAGCAGGTCAAAGGCGGCAAAATCGTGGAAGGATGCAGCATCCATCTGGACGGAAACGGAGATCGGCTGAGACATAAAAATACCCTCCTTTTTGGTCATAGTACCATATTATTTTCCAACAATCAAGGATGATATTGCGCAGATGCCCTAAAATGTGCTAAAATAGGACGAAAAAGAAAGTTTATGGAGCTTTCGCTCTGACGGCGGACAGGCCGGATAAGGCGGAAGATGCGCGGTAGAATATCACAGAGAAGGAGGATGGGTGCGTGGGGCGCAGGATGACCCTGAAAGGGCAGATCAGTCTTTGCCTGGCGGCGTTTTTTCTGGCGCTGGCGGGGCAGATATTCTTGAGCTTTTACCAGTCCGGCACCGTGCTGCGGGAACTGGACGACCAGATGGGCAACTTCAACGCCATCAGCCGCTTTCAAAACGGCGTGGAGCGGAGTCTTTCGGCCATGGAAGATTACCGCTGGGAGTACGGCGATGCCAAAGCGCTGACAGAGGAGCTCCACAGCGCCTTTTCCGTCACCAACGCATGGCTCTGGCGCATCGAGAGCGACCTTGGCACTGTGAGTGAAGAGCAGTATCTGCTCTACAATGCCGTTTCCACTACCTACGACAGCTACACCGCACTGGTGGACCAGCTGGAAGAAGCGGTGGCCGCCGGTCAGGACACGAAAGCCGCCCAGCTCTACTATAATAAGATCGTACCCTGCGGCGGCTATCTGCGCCAGTACACCCAGCAGCTGCTGAACACGGCCATCACCGACGCTCAGGGGACTTACACCACCGTGTCGGCCCTCAGCGACCGGGTGAAATGGGTGCAGACCGTCGTGGTGGCGCTCTGCCTTGCGCTTGGCTGCGTCATGGCCTTCTCGGTGCTGACGCTGCTGACCCCGGTGCAGCAGATGATCGGCGCCTCCCGGGAGGTCACCCGGGGCGAGTTCGATTCGCCCGACCTGCCTTCGCCCCGTCAGCCGGAAATGGCCCAGCTGACCGAAGCCTTCAACCACATGAAGCATTCGATGGCGGAGCAGGTGACCACCCTGCGGGAGAAAAACGAGATGGAGCGGGAGCTCCACCGCCAGAAAACAGAAGCTCTGGAATTACAGAACCGGATGGAGCGCAGCCGTTTGCAGCAGCTGCGCAGCCAGATAGACCCCCATTTCCTTTTCAACACCCTGAACGTCATTTTACAGACCGCCGGACAGGAAAAAGCCTACCGCACTCAGGCCCTCATCACGGCTCTGTCGCACCTGCTGCGCTACAGCCTGATGAGCAACGACGAGCAGGTGCCGCTGGCCCGGGAAGTGCGCATCGTGGACGAGTATTACTCCATTTATCACGTCCGCTTCGGCGACCGTGTGAAGATGGTGTGGCGCATCTCCGACTCCCTCGATTTGACGGAGACGATGGTGCCGTCCTTCATCTTGCAGCCCATCGTGGAGAATGCCTTCAAGCACGGCATCTCGCCCAAGGAAGAGGGCGGCGTGGTGCGCATCCGCATCAACCCGCTGCGGGATAAGGGACTGCTCTATATCAGCGTCTGCGACAACGGCGTGGGCATCCAGCCCGAACAGCTGGCCCAGCTGAAAGCCGCGCTGGCCCAGCCCGGGGAGCGCTGGGAGCATATCGGCGTCTATAACGTGGCCGCACGGCTGCGGCTTCTGGATAAACGGGGGCGGCTGATCATCCGCTCTCACCCGGGCCGGGGAACGGCCATCAGTATGTACCTGCCCCTTGTAGAACTTTTGGAGGAGGATTTGGACGATGATACGCCTGTTGATCGCGGATGACGAAAAGCTGGAGCGGGAGGCGCTTGCAGAGCTGGTCCAGCGCCGTTTTGAGCGGGAAGTGGTTCTGGAGGTGGCGGAAAATGGCCGCAAAGCTGCCGACACGGCGGTGCTGTGGGGCGCGGACCTCATCCTGATGGATATTGAGATGCCGGGTATGAGCGGTCTCGACGCTGCCCGCGCCGTGCTGGCCCAGCGGCCTTCCTGCCGGGTCATCTTCGTCACGGCCTACAGCCTGTTCCAGTATGCCCATGAGGCGGTGCATCTGGGGGCCTGCGACTATCTGCTCAAGCCGGTGGACCCCGACGAGCTGGAAGCCTCGGTGCGCCGGGCTATGCGGCAGATCGAGACGGAGCGGAAGCTGGAAGAGCTGGCCGCCGCCCAGCCCCAGCAGGAGCAGACGGAGACCGAAGAAGAGGCGGAAGACGCCCCCGAGGAGGGCGAGAACAGCCAGACGGCCCTCGTCATGGCCCATGTCCGCCGCTACCTCGAGGATAATTATATGTTCGATCTGTCGCTGGACAGCGTGGGCGAGATCCTGCACATCAGCCCGGCCTACCTGTCGGCGCAGTTCAAGAAGTACCAGAAGATGAACTTCCTCGACTGCCTCACCGAGCTGCGCATCAACGCGGCAAAGGAATTGCTGGCCGACCCCTTCCGCTCCTCGGCGGAGGTGGCGTCGATGGTGGGCTACGAGGACGCCAGCTACTTCGCCCGGGCGTTTAAGAAACGCACCGGCATGACTCCCACCCAGTACCGCCGTCAGGCCGGCCAGAAGGCAAAGGCCGACCCGGAGGCCGGGCTGTGAGCGGGCGGATGATTTCCCGCCGCACTGTGCTGGCGCTGGCCGCCTGTACGGCGCTGGGCGCTGTGGGCTGCAGCAAGACGGAAGAGTACACCGGCCCGGAGCTCATCCTGCGCTACGCCGAGAACCAGCCCGAGGATTATCCCACCACTCAGGCCGCTCTGGCCTTTGCCGACCTCGTGGCCGAGCGGACGGAGGGAAGGGTCAAAGTCGTGGTCTACAGCGGCGGGGAGCTGGGGGCCGAACAGAGCGTCATCGAGCAGATGCAGTACGGCGGCATCGACTTTGCCCGCGTCTCTCTGAGCCAGCTGGCCGAGTGTCTGCCTGCCCTGAGCGTATTGCAGCTGCCTTTTCTCTATACCGACGCGCCCCAGATGTGGCGGGTGCTGGACGGTGAGATCGGCGATGAATTCCTCTCGGGCCTCGGCGCGATGGACCTCGTGGGCCTGTCGTGGTTCGACGCCGGTGTCCGCAGCTTCTACACCCGCGAAAAGGTGGAGACGCTGGCGGACCTCGCGGGGCTGACGCTCCGGGTGCAGGAGTCGGACATGATGAGCGAGATGATACTGGACCTCGGCGCAAAGCCCGCGCAGGTGGTCTACAGCCGGGTCTATGCAGCCCTGCACAACGCCGAGATAGACGGCGCGGAAAACAACTGGCCCAGCTATGAGGCCATGGGCCACTACGAGGTGGCCCCCTATTTCTTAAAGGATGAGCATGCCCGCGTGCCGGAGCTGCAGCTGGCCAGCGAGGCCGCGATGGAAAAGCTGGCAGAGCTGGACGAACACTTCCCGGACATCATCCGCACCTGCGGAAAGGAGAGCGCTCTGGCCGAACGCCGCCTCTGGGCGGAGCGGGAGGCCAGCGCCGAGAAGCATATGCGGGAATGGGGCGTGGAGGTGACGACCCTCTCTGCCGTCGAGAAAGCCCGCTTCCGGGCGGCAGTCGAGCCTATGTACGCGGCTTTTGAGGAGCAGAGCCGCCTCATCCAGCGCATTCGCGAAGCCTGAAAAAGCGCAAGAGATATTACATTGTATTCATCTTGTTGGGCAGTGTGCTGAATAAACTGCGCTATGGCTTGTAGGAAATGCACAAAAGTGTTTCTCACATTTTTTTGAAAAACAGGACATTTTTCATAAGCCCTTGTTCTGACTAAAAATTTTTGCTAAAGTGTGTACAGTAAATGAACGGACGGTGTGCGACCCGTGCAGAGCGCACCGCCCTGAATGAGGAAAATCTAAGGAGGATTTTATCATGAAGAAGATTTCTCGTCGCAGCTTTCTGGCAGCAGCCGGTGTTTCCGCCGCTGCTCTGGCACTGACCGCCTGCGGTGGCTCCAGCAACAGCACTGCTGCTTCTACCGCTACCTCTGCTGCAGCTTCCACCGCTCCCGCCGGTGATGCCGCAGCTGCTGCTTCCGACCCGAAGGTGACTCTGGTCTACGCCGAGGTCAACCCGCTGGATACCATCGTCGGCCAGACCGGTTCTCACTTCAAGGAGAAGGTCGAGGAGCTGACCGGCGGCTCCGTCGTCGTCGATGTGCAGGCTTCCGGCGTTCTGGGCTCTGAGAACGACGTTCTGGACGCTATCCTCGGCGGCTCCACCTCCATCGACATCAGCCGTATCTCCGCTTTCGCACTGACCAGCTACGGCTGCAACAAGTCCAAGCTGCTGTCCATCCCCTTCACCTTCGAGAACCGCGCACACTTCTGGAACTTCGCCAACAGCGAGCTGGCACCTGAGTTCCTGAACGAGCCCCAGGAGCTGAGCCTGCCCGTTCGTGGTATCTTCTACGGCGAAGAGGGCTTCCGTCACTTCTTCACTGTCAAGCCCGTTTCCGGCATCGCTGATTTCAAGGGCCTGAAGCTGCGTGTGTCCAACGACCCCGTCATGAACGGCATGGTCGAGGGCCTGGGCGCTAACCCCACCGTCGTTTCCTTCGGCGAGCTGTACAGCGCACTGCAGACCGGCGTTGTCGATGGCGCTGAGCAGCCCATCGCAAACTACAAGTCCAACGCCTTCCCCGAGGTCGCTAACAACCTGATCCTCGACGGCCATACTCTGGGCGCTGTGCAGGCTGTCATCACCGACAACGCCTGGAACAAGCTGACCGAGAACCAGCAGGCTGCCGTCATGGAGGCTGCTGCGGATACGCAGGCCTTCAACGCTGACCTGTCCGAGACCGCTGAGAACAAGGTCCTCGACGAGCTGAAGTCTTCCGGCTGCAACGTCGTCGATGTCCCCGATAAGACTCCCTGGCAGGAGGCTTGCGCTAAGGTCATCAGCGAGAACACCTCGGATCAGGCTGAGCTGTATCAGCAGCTGCTGGATATGAAGGCCTGATAAAAGCGCCTTTATCCTGAAGTAGTACATAGCCCGGCGGGGGACTACGGGATACGCCCGCAGACCCGCCGGGCTTTTTATAAGAGTATGGAGGAGATCCTATGCCGAAAATCTTTACCACTCTGGATAAGATCAAGCCGGCGTACGACGTCACCTACAAAGTGGTCCTGTTTATCTGCAAGATTCTGCTGATCGTGGATATTCTCATCACCACCATGTCGGTCATTGGTCGTTACGTCCCGTTCATCCCGGACCCCGCATGGTCTGAAGAAGTCGTTCTGACCTGCATGAGCTACATGGCCGTGCTGAGTGCTGCTCTGGCCATCCGCCGCGGCGCACACATCCGCATGACCGCATTTGACGTCTATCTGCCCAAGATCGCCGTCAAGGTGCTGGACATCCTCGCCGATCTGGCGGTCTGCATCCTCGGCCTCATCATGCTGGTTGTGGGCTGGAACTACGCCACCACCCTGGGCGGCCGCGGCTTCTATGTCTCGATGCCCTGGCTGAGCCGTTTCTGGATGTACTTCCCCGTGCCTCTGGCCGGTGTCGCCATGATCATCTTCGAGATCGAGGCACTGTACAACCACATCAAGAGCATTTTTGTAAAGGAGGAGAACTAATATGACAGCCCAGACACTGGCAATCGTTGTCCTTCTTGTCAGCTTCTTCGTCATGATCTTCCTGCGCTTCCCCATCGCATACGCCGTTGGTCTGTCCAGCGTGCTGTGCATGATGGTGCAGGGTCAGGCACTGACCGATGTCTGCCGTCTGATGGTCAAGGGCATCTCGTCTTTCAGCCTGATGGCCGTCCCGTTCTTCATCACCATGGGCGTTCTCATGGGCAGCGGCGGCATCTCCGAAAAGCTGATCGCTCTGGCTGACGCCTGCGTCGGCTGGATGCGCGGCGGCATGGCAATGGTCAACATCGTTGCTTCCTACTTCTTCGGCGGCATTTCCGGTTCTGCTTCTGCAGATACCGCTTCCATCGGCTCCATCATGATCCCCATGATGGTCGATCAGGGCTACGACGCCGACTTCTCCACCGCTGTCACCATCACCTCCTCCTGCGAGGGCCTGCTGGTCCCCCCGAGCCATAACATGGTCATCTACGCCACCACCGCCGGCGGCATCTCCGTGGGCAGCCTGTTCCTGGCTGGCTACCTGCCCGGCGCTCTGCTGGCCATCGTCCTGATGATCGGCTCCTACATCATCTCCGTCAAGGAAAACTACCCCAAGGGCTCGCCCTTCAGCATCAAGGGCTTCATCAAGCAGCTTGGTACTTCCATCTGGGCGCTGGCTGCCGTTGTCATCGTTGTCTTTGGTGTCGTGGGCGGCGTGTTCACCGCCACGGAGTCCGCAGCCATCGCCGTTATCTACTCCCTGTTCGTGTCCGTGTTCATTTACAAGGGCCTGGATTGGAAGGGCGTCTGGTATGCTCTGGACGAGTGCGTGAACACCCTGTCCATCGTCCTGATCCTGATCGCCACCTCCGCGGTGTTCGGCAACTGCCTGACCATGCTGCATGTGCCCGATCTGGCCGCAAACGCCATCACCAGCGTGACCGATAACCCCTACATCATCGCCCTGCTCATTGATGTCATCATTCTGGTTCTGGGCTGCATCATGGATATGGCCCCCATCATCCTGATCGCTACCCCCATCCTGCTGCCCATTGCAACCTCCATTGGCATCGACCCCATCCAGTTCGGTATCATCGTGGTGCTGAACTGCGGCATCGGCCTGCTGACTCCTCCCGTCGGCTCCGTTCTGTTCATCGGCTCTGCCGTGGCAAAGCGTCCCATGGAAAAGGTGGTCAAGGCTACCCTGCCGTTCTACCTGTGCATGTTCGTTGCACTGCTGCTGCTGACCTACGTCCCCGACATCAGCCTTGCCATCCCCAAGCTGCTGGGCGGTTACGTCAGCCCCATCGCAAACCCGCTGGGCCCTGTGTTCATCCACTAAGCATTCTCTCCTAAGAAATATCATCTGAAGCAAAACCCCGCCCCGTGCATTGCATCGCGCAGTGTATGGGGCGGGGTTTTTGCGTGCGGAAGTTTTGTTGAACGGGCCGTCTTTGCGTTGCTCCGGCCGCTGCCGGGCAGTGCGGTCGAGCATGGGGCAAGGCAGGCCCGGAGACGGCGGTCACAAAGATTTTCCATCCCTCTGCGGAATAGCCCCCGCGCTGCCCTCGGCGGGCTGCCTGGGACTTGCCGGGGAGCCAAGCGGAGACCTCTGTGAGCAGGTTTTCCGGTAGTCACGCTCATCCGGCAGCGCACCAAACGGTTCGCGGAACCAGCGGAGACCGCATTCCCGGCATTCGGGCATTCGGCTATCCGCTCGGTGCCAAATGTCTCTCCCGCCGCTCAATACCACAAAACACATTCCAGAAGAAAGTGCTGCGGGAGAAACGATCAAAAGACTACGCAAAGCTTCCGCTTCCCCGAAAAGAATCGCACGCCGTATCTGCTATCCCCTGCGAGTGCGCGCAGAAAAAATCCCCCCGTTGCAAAAATGACCGCCCCGATCGGGACGGCCATTTTTGCAGAATGGAGAATGCAAGTTTATAAAGAAGGAGAAGAAAATAGCTTGAAAAAGGGCTTTCAGCGGTTCTGCACGTCGTGGATCTTTGCTTCCAGGTGCAGACTTTTCTCGATGGGTGCATACACGGCCATCATGGCCAGCAGATTGGGCACCCACAGCCCGGTCAGCAAAAACACAAAGGCGCAGCGCGGGATAACGGCCGCCATCAACAGCCAGTAGCCCAGCTGAAACACGGCCGAAAGCACGGTCTGGGGCAGAAAGCCGAGCAGCATCCGCACGCAGTTGGAAAGCTTCCTGCTGACACAGCTCTCAAACAAAGCGCTCTGCATCCAGAAGTAACTGCCCAGCGTCAGCAAAAGCACGGCGTCCAATAACAGGATCCATACAAAGCTGGTGGACACATCGGCCATCAGCGGCAGGGCAAAGGCCGCATAACCCACCAAAGCCCACAGCACGGTGAAGATCATGCCGGGGAGAAAGCTGCTTTTGAAGCTCTGCTTCCACACCCGCTTGTAGGTGTGCCACCAGAAGCCCGGCTCATCCCGCAGGGCCCGGAGGATGGTGTCGTAAAGGCCGGTCAGCGCCGGGCCGACCAGCCAGCCGGTACAGCAGGCGGCCAGCAGACACAGCGGCAGGCTGCCCATCCAGAGGGCAGTTCCCACCAGAGCCGCCGCCGGGGCACAGGCCAGCAGTGCCAGCGAACCGGACAGAAAAATGCCGTCCAGGTCGCGGCTCATGATCTCGACCAATCGGGCAAGGCCCTTTTTGCGGGGCGTGTCCGGGCTGACGCCCGCGCCCTCCGGGATGAATTCGGACCGACCAAACAGCATTCTGCATTCACCTCTCTACGGCTCTATTGTAACATAGCAAAATAAAAAGCGGCTGCAAAAAAGCGACCGCTTTTCTGAAGAATCCCGACATCTGAATCCGGGTCATTCCGGTTGGCTGCCAGACCTCACAGTGACATTTTCAAAGCTGACGTTCTGGCAGTGCCGCATCTGGATGTTCTGGGCAGGGCCGTGGTTGTCTTCCAACACCACATCCCTGAACCGGATGTTCTTCACTTCGTACCCCGGTACGTCAAAGCCGCATAGCTCGATGGCCGGGCAGGAATGCCACACATGGTCGTGGTCGATGTACCGGCCCAGCAGGGTCACGCGCTCATACTTGAAGTTTTCCAGAATGGGCGGCACATCGGAGCCAATGCCATCATCGTTGTAGCCTACCGAATGTACCATCACATGAGAAAGCGTGCAGTCCCACACTTCCACATCCCGGACGTAGCCGCCGCGCTTTTTCGTTGCTTTGACTTCCAGCCCGGAGGTGGACACCGCCATATCACAGTCCCAGATCTTCACATCCTCCACGCCGCCGCTCATCTCGCTGCCGATGCAGATGCCGTGGCCGAAACCGCTGTGGCAGTCGAACACCCGGATGTGCTTCGTCGGGCGATTGATGATGTTGCCCTCCGGGTTCTTGCCGGATTTGATGGCCACCGCATCGTCGCCGGTGCAGAACTCGCAGGCGAAGATCGTGCAGTTGGTGGAGGAATCCGGGTCCCAGCCATCGCCGTTCCATACGCCATCCGATTTGATAACACAGTGGTCGGTGACGATCTGGTCGGAGTAGACCATGTGCAGGTTCCAGCTGGCACCGTTGGCAAAGGTCAGCCCCTGCATCCAGATATTCCGGCAATTGCTCATGTTGACAAGGCGCGGCCGGACGCGGCCCGGAATGGTGTCGGCGTTCTCGCAGGTGGACACGAGGTCTGCGTTCTGCGCAAGGTATTCTTTCAGGCGTGCCCGCTCATTTTCAATGATGCGGCTTGCCAGCAGCCTGCCGCCGGAGGCAATGGTGCCCTTGCCCCGCAGGATGATGTTTTCGCAGTTCGGCCCAGCGGTATGGTCGAGCGTGCCGAGATTCAGCAGGCTGCTGTAGCACTCTATCTCGGTACCCTCAAATCGGCTGGGGATGCGGGGCAGGTAATCTTCCGGCTCGGCAGTGCCCTGCAGGACGGCTCCTTCGTCCAGATACAGCTCCATATTGCTGTGCAGCCGCAAAGCACCGGTCATGTAGATGCCCGCCGGAAAGTAGACGCACTCGTTTTCCTTGCAGTCGTCCATAGCTTTTTGCAGGGCGGCGGTGTTCAGGGTTTTGCCGTCACCTACGGCAAAATAGGGCGCGGCGGTCACATTCAAACGGTGTTTGACGGGTGTGGTGCGGACCGTCAGCTCGCCGATGCCGCCGCCCCGCCACTGGACGAACAGCACATACTCCGTCTCCGAGTGGAGATGTTCCAGCGCGAAATACGTTTTGACAGTCGTGCCCACTGCGGCATCGTTCCGCAAAACTGTATAGGTCTCCACGGCCCCGGCGGCTGCGGGCTTATCCCAGAACAGAGTGATGGTGGTATCGGTACAGCAGACGGTCAGGCCGTTCTGCGAAAAATAATGTTCAGCCATACAACGCTCCTTTGCGTTTTTACCCAGTATAGTCAAAACCACCGGCTGAGCCGGTGGCTTGAGTAAGCCCTAGAAGGGCATAATACTAGCAAAGCCCCTTAAGGGGCCACGAATGGGTCTGCCAACTGCATTCCGGTCTCGTGGCAGGCCCCTCAAGGGGCCCTTTTATTTACGCCTTAGTTTCCTTGCT
>ENA-OVGB01001865-OVGB01001865.1-human-gut-metagenome-genome-assembly--contig:-NODE-1865-length-17124-cov-4.237214_pt1 | contig 17124 bp, 4 predicted proteins | sample MGYA00237767_ERZ505413 | MGnify/ENA primary metagenome ERZ505413 (study PRJEB26158, sample SAMN06016410) | human gut metagenome | biome: human gut; feature: ankylosing spondylitis patient; material...
TTCCCCAAATTTCAATGTCTGCCGGAACTATGATTGCAATGTCTTGTAAAGAAATTGAAATGGGAGAACAATCTTCATTGGGGCCTATAGATCCTCAAATGGGAGGAATTGCTTGTCAAGCAGTTGTGGATGAGTTCAAACGAGCTGTTGAAGAGGTCTCTAAGAATCCAGCTGCATTAGGACTGTGGCAAGCAATTATATCGAAATATCATCCTACATTCTTGACTGCTTGTGAAAATGCTATTACTTGGTCTGCAAAATTGGCCGAGCAATGGTTAAAAGAGGCAAATCCTAAAAGCGATTTTGATAAAATCAAGAATGTTTTTTTGAATCATAATAATAGTTATTCTCACAGTAGGCATATGTCCAAACAAGATTGTAAGGATGCAGATTTACAAGATGCTGTTCTTAGCTTGCATCATTGTTATATGATACTGTTTGATAAGTTAATGATTTCCAAGGTTGTTGAAAATCATATCGGAGGACGATACATGCAAAATTATACGGCTAAAAGATAATTATTGTTAAGGTTTAATACTACTGTTTCCCTTTACTGGATAAGTTGATTGGAAATATTGCCAAAATTAACTCTAAGAGAAGCGTGAACCCATATAGCAGTATTTTATAATCTTAATCCTCTATTCTTTTTCGATTCATCTATGATTTCTTTTCTGTCGTGCGCAATTTGCTGAACTGTTCTTTGAGCCAACGTGTGTTATTCTGCTGAATGGCTTTGTAAAGAAAAGCACAAAGGATTATGATAAAGAGGTTGCAAAAGCGATCAGCATTTTAAGAAAATTGCTATGAGTACGACAAATAACCGATTAACAGCTGAGGAATTGCAAAAACTCCGGCAAACGGATTTTAGTAAGAAGCCAGGGTTTGTAAGGGCAGAAACGGTACTTGCCCAAGAGGTTGGCGAGATCGGCACTCCGGAACGGGCAGAGTTCGATGCCAAGGCTCGGGCTTGGTATTATGGCGAAATATTGCGAGAGCGACGCAAGGAACTCGGCATGACACAAAAGGAACTTGCTGAACGGATTGGGCGTGAACGTACATACATCGATCGTATTGAGAAAGGAGAAACCGATTTGCAGCTCTCTTCGTTTATTCGTATTGCTGAAGCGTTGGGAATTACACTGCGTTTGGATGTGAATCTGGGGTAATGGTGAGTCTGCAAAACGGGGTGATCATTGGTTTTCCTTTGGTGAGCGCAGTTTTACGTAGAGTGTATTAATGCCCATAGGTATAAACTTATCCATTCGAGATGTGTGCAGGAACAGTAGGGCAGACATTAGAATTGCTGATTTTTGCGGCTGTCCAGTGAGGGGTGGTTGTCCCTGCGTTTGCATCTGTTCTTGTTCCATCTGCTCGCGTTGGGCCCGGATATTTGGCAGGAGCCGATCTGCAAATTGAAAGAAACTCCACGTTATACCAAAGCTGTGTTGCCAAATAGACATATTGAAATGTGCTTATTTGGATTTTGCTTGTTTATTTGTTGATTTACAATTCATTACACTGGTAAAATAAGCTCCTCTTTAGGTTCACAAGTACTAACCTTTCAGCAATACAAATAATGCAGTTTGCCTTTCTTCATGGTCTGCAAGAACCAGGTTTGCAAGCCTTTCTACAAACATGCGAGTTATAATCGGAAAATAAATTTCCTTGTAACTTGTTGAATTTTAAATTGGTTTAAAAAAAAGTCCGGATCTTTTCTCCGGACACTAATGAATTTCGATATTTAATAATGTTTATAAAAACGCTGGTTGGAATTTGAAGCCCCAACGTCTAATGTAAGAGTTGTGTTTACTTGCGGAAATTAGGTTATTACAATGCCTTTACAGTCTGTCTCAACTTAATATCTTTACTTGATGAACCGATCATAAATTCAAATTCACCAGGTTCTACAGTCCATTGCATATTACGGTCGAGCAATTGTAAATCCTCAGGAGTAAGTTCAAACGTCACTCGTTTAGTTTCTCCCGGATTTAATGATATACGCTCGAAACCACGCAACACGGAATTATATGCAACGACACTGCTATATTTGTCGCATACATAAAGCTGAACGACTTCATCCCCCTGACGTTTTCCGGTATTTGTGAGATTGAAAGTTATGGTATAATTTCCCTGGGTCTTCTGTTCAAGAGGAGTGACCTTTAGATCAGAATATTCAAAACTTGTGTAACTAAGTCCATGGCCAAATGGATATAACTCACCCATTACACGCGTAGAACCAGACCCATTAGGACCTGATTGTGGTTGAGTTCCATGCGAACCTGGCTTGAACGGAAAGTTCAATTCAATCTGACCGACTGATTTGGGGAAAGTGACAGTCAGTTTTCCCCCCGGATTATAATCTCCAAACAGTGTTTCGGCTATGATTGTTCCTCCCTGACAGCTTGGGAACCATGTTTCAAGAATTGCAGGGATGTGTTTATCTGCCCAGTTAATGGTCAGCGGCTGTCCGTTAATCAATACCACCACAACAGGCTTTCCTGTTGCATGCAACGCTTCGAGTAATTCCTGCTGACGCCCCGGCAAATCCAGTGAGGTACGTGAACGGCTTTCACCTGTCCTATATTCATCCTCTCCTAATACAGCTATAATGACATCACAATCCAACGCTTTATCAACCGCATTACGGATATCTGACTTTTCTGTATCTGAAAGAGGCTCAGGCAGAATTTCAGTAGAGGGCCATCCTTGATTTATGATATCACAACCTTTGGCATAATCTACCTCTGCAATGCCTTTGAGATAGTTACGCAAGCCTTGCAGCACTGTAACTTTCTCTAATCTGTTAGGGCCGTAACGGCTTTCCATAAAATTACTTTCATCAGCAAGCGGCCCTGTTACAAGCACTTTTTTTATCTTCTTTTTGTCAAGGGGTAAAAGATTTCCCTCATTTTTAAGCAGAACAAGTGATTCCCGCTGTATCTGCTTTACGAAATCCATATTGCGGTTTACGCCTCCGACTTTATCGGCTTCCTTAACGTTTTCAATATAAGGATGATCAAAAAGTCCCAGACGGAATTTGACACTCAACACTTCGGCCACACGCTTGTCTATTGTAGCCATAGAAATTTTCTTTTCGTCCAGCAGGCGACGGATAGGCTTAATAAAATCAGAAGGCGGAGTGAAATGAGTTCTGACGTTCAATCCGGCTTCCAAAACCTGACGCACAGCTTCATCGTATGTTTCTGCCACACGGTGTTTAGTATGAACATACTCTACAGCCTCACTGTCGCTCACTACATACCCGTCAAAACCATATTCCTCTCTCAAAAGTTCAGTCAGGAAATAGTAGCTTGCCGATATAGGCACACCATCCCAGTCATTATAACTACTCATTACTCCCATTGGATGCGCTTGCTTGATTACTTTCTTGAAAGGATATAAATGAATCTGATGCATCTCTCTTGGAGTAACATGCGGGTCTGTTCTGCAATTACCGTCTCTTCCACCTTTAGGAATGCTATATACAGCAAAGTGTTTCAGTGTAGAGCCAACTCCCTGCGACTGTATTCCATCAACCATCTCTATACCCAACGTTGCAACCAGGTAAGGATCTTCTCCATAACATTCTAACGTTCGACCCCATCTTTGGTCCCGAACCACATCCAAAATAGGAGCATACACATTGGTGTATCCCAAAGCCTTAGCCTCCTGGCCCACGATCACTCCTGCTCTATATACCAGATCCTTATTCCATGTGCTTCCTATTGCTATAGGGGCAGGCAAGGGGGTAGCTTTGGTATGATTAAGACCGTGAATGCCTTCATTGCTGAAATCTACCGGAATACCCAGTCTGGTCTCTTCTACAAACCATTTTTGAATTTTATTAATGGCCTCAGCATGATTACTGAAGGGATATAGCATCGGCTCTACCAACTTTGACTTTTCCCCAACGCCATTGAGCATCTCGTCAATATTGGCTATACCATCTTTCCAAATTTCATTCTTCCAGTTTTCTGTAGGCAGGGAATCCTTCAATACTCGTCCATACCCATAGAGCGTTGCCAACTGACAAGTCTTTTCATTGATATTCATCTGTTGCAACAGGTTTTCAACCCTCTTTTCAACAGGCTGAGAAGGATCTTCATAAATATCCTTGACACCGTTTTTATTGAAATCTATCCAACCTTTGTGATAAATATCCTGTGCTTGAGTTGTTAAAGAAAACGTCAGCAGCAAGCCTCCTAATAACAGATTTACGAGTTGTTTCATTGATGTTTATAAATTATTGCTGACTTCCAGTTACTCACTGTTCCATGAGTTGGTGTGATTTTACAAAGAAAACAAAAACTTTGGGATCAACAACTACATGCGGTTTTCGCTCCTTGATTTTCTTGTTCCCGGCCAGCCCTCTATCTGTATCCACATAATGCGAAGGTGTGACACTTTGAGCGTCGATGATACTCAGGCTGGGCCTCTCTTCTCGATCGGACCTGATGTGCGCCTGGAAACATAGTTTATCCAGGGGGCCTCAATGACGCCCTCGGTCTTTCACTTGCTGAAGTAGTAGTACATGCTCACCCCATTTTAGGACACAATGATCAAACAATATTTATTGTTTGATCATTTGCGGGGTAGGAGCTTGCATCTGTTCTTGTTCCATCTGCTCGCGTTGGGCACGGATGCTCTGCAGGAGCTGATCTGCAAATGGGAAGCTGCCATTCTCCAACAGCTGCTCGACGCTGATCTGTCCCGCTTTCCATATCTCTAACAGGAAGTCGTTGCCTAACATGCGGTAGATGGGCGAAGAGGTGCTTTCGTTGATCGACATGTCAAACTCCGTGTCCTGAACCTTCTCCGGATCATACTCGACGGCTTCTGCCAACTTGCGGCCTGCAATGTTGATGTAACGCTTTTGGGTGTAGAACTGTTGAATGTTTTTCACCTTTTTGTAGGCCCCTTCAATGATGAAGCTGTCGAAGGATTCCAACAGGTCCAGCAGCGAGGTGGTGGCATTCTGGGTCTGTTGATTGTACAGGGCTGCCGACATGCCGCTAAAGCCCTGCTTCCCTTGCAGGGGGCCGTGTACTCCGGAGACCTCCTCCATGAGTTGAATCTGCAGTTGCAACAGATCTTTCATCCCGACATTTGTCGAGTTGTTGGCGATCTGCTGGGGTGCCGGTACGCCGGGCTTGGGCTTATAGACGATCACGCCGTTGAACTTGGCCCACTCCTCAGCGATATCTTCCATGCGCATGTCGTCCGGGATGAGATCCTCCGGAAACATCAGCACCCCTTTTGCGCTGGCCCGAATCACCCAGTCGGTCAGGGTGATCAGCCGGTTGACGTAGCGTTGTTGATCGATCACGTCGCCGACGAAGCTGTGGATCTCGCCGTCGATAAAGGGGTACAGCTTGATGACGTAGGGGTGGCTCCCGTGTGCGTAGGGGGTCTCTCCTTCACGCAGGATATGCCCAAAGGGGGTCAGGTAGCGGTAGTACCAGTAGTTGTCGATAAACCATTCGTATTCGATCAGCGGGATGTCGTCGTCGGCGATGCCTGCCGCCCGGCCATCCTGCAGGCGTGAGGCGTTCTCCGCCTTGATGTTATCGAGGTTGCTCACCTCGTCTTTGTAGTAGTCGCCGTTGAGGTAGTCATGGCAGCGCAGGCGTGCTTTCTGCTCGCGGGTCCACACCTCGATCACCCGGCAGAGGGTGGTGTCGTAGGGGTGGAGAAAGTCGATGTTCGCGAGCCGGTAATGGCCGAACTGGTTGGCGTAATTCTCCAGGTAGTCCATATTGGCGGCATTGGTGTAGATGTGCCGCAGCTGGTCGTAGTCCTCCTGGGACTTGGCGAAGGTGCTGCACAGCTCCCCGAAGGTGATGTCGTGGATCTCGCCGATCAGTGAGCAGTCCCAGTGGCGCACATCGTGCATGGCACCATCAAAAAAGATGTGGTTGGGGCTAATGATGTCGGTCCAGCAGTCCATCTTGTTATCTCGCCACCCGAAGCTCTCCTTATGAAAGGCGGCTCCGCTGATCAGGAACTCTTCGAAGGTGCGGCTATTGATCTCCGACATGCGGTTCAGCTGCCAGTTGTACTGCAGCGTGATGCTCATCATCTCGCTGAGCTGCTGCTCGGAGCGGTCCCGGGCCGAGCAGGTCGGCTCCTTGGATTGCCCTCGGTAGGCCCCCATGACGGAGCGAACCAACCGTCGGATCAGGTTGTTTTTGAGGGGAATGTTACCCTGCGAGATGATGTACTCCTCCTCGGTCATCTTCTTGCCGTCATATTTGATCACATCCCCCCACTGATCACCATAGGTGTAGCGCTTGCACCGCTCACGATCCTTGCGAAACTTCTCTAAGTTGTCCCAGCAGCGTTGGGCCCGCAGGATGATGTCGAAGTTGAGCCGCACTCCGCGTTTCTGCTCTCGCTTCACCGAGTCGATTTGGGTATGGGTGGTCAGTTTTGATTTGGGGATGATCCGTCTTTGTTGTGCCATTGCGTAACCTTTTTTACAAAAGTGTGATGCAGAATCGGTTGGTTCTGTTTATATGTTAATTTGCTTGCTCCAACTCCTCGTAGAGCGGATAGGAGGTGCCCTGGGCACCCTGCGCAGAGCGATCTATGGCCCGGAACAGCTCCTGCAGGTTGTTGATCCGTTCGGCATACTGCATTAGGGACTCGTGTTCGCCTCTTTGCAGCAGGATCTTTTTGATCTGCGATCGTGGGGCATTGATCAACTGCAGGAGCCCCGCCGTGGAGTGCCCATCGATGAAGGACTGGACGCCGTTGTACAGGTTCATGAAGGTCTCGCTATTCTGGGAGAGGGAGAACTCCGTGAGCAGGTCCAAGGTGACTCCTGCCGTCTCCCAGCTGAATATGCCTTGGCTCTGGGCCGCCTCCCCGTAGTTACGCCAGAAGCGGCTGATATCCTCGAACAGCATCGGCCCACCGAAGGGGTACCCCTCGGCGATGGAGGTCAGGTTGCCCCCACCAAAGAGCCCCTGCAGAGGCCCAATCCATACCGCCGGATTTTTGGCCGACTCCACCCACAGATTTTTGTCGTCGTCATCCCCGCCGAAGATGTAGGGCAGGGCGTTCGACATGGCCACCCACAGCAGCTGCAAGCCCCAGCCGTAGGTCAGGATTCTGACCACGGAGGTGCGCTTGGCCAGTGACACATCCTTGAGGGCTGCCCGTCGGGCCTGTGCGCTCTCCATGCCCTGTGTGCGGTAGTGCTGGTAGAGCGCCTCGGTCTCGAGCTCCGTGCTGCGGGTCAGCTCCCGGAGGGCATCTCCGAGCTGCCGTCCGTAGAGGAACTGCGCATTCTGGAATGTGGAGAAGATCACGCTGAAGAAGTTCCGGCTGCGCTGCATGGGCGAGAGGTTCACCCCTAAGGCGGATTGCTGGGAGAGGTTGTACGAGAGCTCGGCATCCCTGCGGGCTGCCCGCTGCGCTTCGCTCTCGGAGAGCCCCCGCCGTTTGTGGCGGCTGAGCTGATACTCATAGACCGCCTTGGCCCCCATGGCGCAGACCACCGCATCCATGTGCGCGTTGGCCCACATCCCGTAGGAGAGGGGACTGCGGGGATCCTTTGAGAGCTTCCGCACGACGCTGAAGCTCTCCCGCTCCAAGGCATCATTCCCGGCGGTGCCCCCCTGCACACGTCGCCGGAAGTCGGGCAGGTTCGCTTTGGCCCAGCTGTAATCTCCCCTGCCCAGCAGCGTTGCCGGAAGGGTGGCTACATGCTTGCTCAGCGTGGCCCAGAACTGCGGATCGGCACTGTACGCCACAAAGGCCGGGGAGGAGGCTATCTGCTTGATGGCTGTCCACCCCCGGAAGTTGATCTTCGAGGAGGCCGCCGCCTGGCTCAGCTTGACAATGATGCTCTCGTGGTCTAACACCTGGATGCGGTATTGCTCGGCCGCTACCCGTGCCGCATCCATAAACTTGCGTGCCTCGCCGGGGTTCTTGTATTCCAAGCTCTTCTTGAAGAGGGTGTTGCTGGTGAGCCTGTTCATGTTCTGCACCACCTCGGAGTAGGCGTTCCAGTGCTCCATCTGCTGGATGTGGCGGTCGAGCACCTCGAAGAAGTCCATGTTCCAGTCGATGGCTGTGGTGTTGGGCTTGCGGGAGATGATGCTTCCGGTGGTCGTGGTGGGCAGGGTCTGCTCGTGCTCGGTGCCGTCGTTCTCCTGGTAGGTCTCCCTCTTGTTGATGCTGATCGGGAAGTAGTGGGCCACCTCGCGCATCTGGGTGCCGAACAGCCGCAGGTGGGTGGCGTTGTAGCTCTCCCGGAGGGAGGGCAGCAGCTGCTCCTGTACCCAGTCGGCTAAGGCAACCATCTCGGGCGCCTCCTGTTGCAGGGTTTGGCTGATCTGCTCCATCACCTCCTCGGAGATGCCCATGGCGCGTAGCTTGACCTGCCCGTCCGTCTGCTTCTCCAAGGCCCGCAGGTAGAGCGCCTGCGTGGCGGAGATCACTTGCGGTTGGCTGCCGTCGTTGAGCTGCAGAGAGAAGGTGAGGGGGCTGCGGCGTGCCTGGGCTTGGGCTCGGAGCCATCGTTGCCCCATATTCTTGCCGGAGATGCCCATGTAGCGCTGTGCCGCCTCTCCTAAGGCGTCGGTGATCTCGCGTGTCCGCTCAAAGTAACGGTTCGAGGCCTCCATGTAGCCGCCCTCCCCGCGGATGAATTGGTTGTACAGATGCCCTTCACCATTCGGGGCACTCTGGGTGTGCTTACGAATCAGGTAGTCTAAGGAGAGCAGCGGCGCCGTGAAGAAGTCCCGCATGGCAAGCACGCTCTTGTGGAGCGGGCCTTGGGGCTTCCAGCCGCCATACTGACGGGCGGAGGCCATCGCCTTCGGCCCCGCATCGGCAAAGGCACCTTGCAGAATCTCCCGCTGGCGGTCCTGCTGCTTGTGCACCCAATCCAAGTAGGCGGAGCGGCCGTTGAGGATCACCTCCTGCAGAATGTCGTTGAACCCCTGGAGCTGCTCCAAGTAGTTCTGCTTGAGCTCCTGCAGCTGCCAACGGGTGGCCTCCAGCAGGTGCCCCTTCTGCACCATGGTCTGTTGCTTCTGCTCAATGGTGCGCTTGCGCCGGGCCTCCCCGCCGGTGGCCTTGGCTCGCTGCAGGTGCCACACCTCTTTGCTCAGCGTGTCGATCTGCTGCTCCAATTGCTCCATCTGGGCCGATGCCGCCATGTAGTCATTGCCCACCTCGGTTGCCTGCTGGTAGAGCCGGATCAGGTAGATTGCATCCATGTGCATCTGCTCAGTGGGGGTGAGCCCTTCGGTGGCCTGTTTGGTGCGGAGCGCCTCCTCCGATTCGTTGATGTTCTTCTCTTTGTGCGCCCGGAAATACTCGATCATCACCCGTGTGTTATCATCGACCCCCTTGGCCTCGGGTACCCCCTGGGGTGTCTCTCCCTGAATCTTTGTGCTGTAGAGCTTCTCGGTGCGTGCAGTCTCGGCCCGCAGGCGTGCTGTGGTCACCGTGTCCAAGATGCGGTGTACCGCCTGCTCGGCCTTTTGTGGGTCTGTGGCACGCACCAAGGCGGAGAGTAGGGTGTTGATCTCGCGTTTGCCAAGGGAGGTCGCCGCCTGCGCATCCAAAATGTCGTTCACATATTCACGAATCTGACGCTGTGAGCGGTTGTACCGGGCAATGATATCTTTGAGCTGCCGGGTGGAGCTGCTCTCGTTCTGTGCCCCTCGTTTGCGGTATTGCATCACCTCGCTATCCAACCCCTTGCGCAGGGTGCGCAGGTGCTTCAGCTCTTCCCGCAGCTTCTCCTGCGAAGAGGAGACTTGAGAGGTCGGCAGGTCACTTGGGGTATCTTGTTCGCGGAATCTTATATTTTCTTCGGACGGAAGTGTCGGATTTTCAAAGTTTTTGATTATATTTGTGGCAAGAGATAGCTCTTGATTATCTTGTGCCTCCGCGATTAGTGCGGAAATGCGTAGATAGTTGAGAGCTTTTTCTTTGTTTATATATGTGGTGTATCCACTGTTTATCCAATCAATAATGTTACTGTTCCCTTTGCCAAAAACTGAGGTGACAATATTTAGTTCAGCGTCAGTCCCTTTACCCCATTCTATTGTTACAAGTACATTACCTTGAGAAGTCGCAAGTTCTGTAAATACGGCACGATTTTCTTTATTGCCGTAATTGTTAAACACTGCAATAGGGTTGTTGATTGCTGATGGTAAATTTTTAATGTCAGTAATTTTAAATCCGTGTTTACGGATTTTTTTCATCACTTTGTTACCATAAAGACGAATGGGCCTATCTGCAATTCCTGCTGATTGTAAGACCGTATTAGGTCTGCTTAAATTCAGTATTACACTTTGAGCATTCTTTTCTGTCAGTGTCTCAAGTTGCTCATTAAACCTTCTATTCACCGCATCCAATTCCGTTGAACCGCTATTTTCGGTTTGGGCCTGCGCTCGGTTGTTGATCCCTAATCGGTATCGTAGTTCAGCATCTTTAGCAGCGGTTTCAGCTCTTTCAAAAATGTTCTGTTTGTTCTGCAGGTTGTGTTTAGAACGCCACAGCAGGTATCTGAGATCGTTGTCTGACAATTTGATATCCATCCCCAATACCTCACGCAACCAATTGCGCACCTGGGCCGAGATCCGTTTTAATACGTTCGGTTCAACATTTTCCTCAGCCAAAGAGGCCAGGTATTCATCTGCAGCAATCAACGGATGTCCGTATTGTTTCTGCTTTTTGGCTTTGGTGGCAGGATCCAAAGAGGACCAAACTCGCCTCAACAGGTCGTTATATTTTTCCTCTCCGACAAGTTCTCGTAATCCTTTGTGTCCCACAACTTCGTGTAAAATGGTCGCTTGTACCTCGGCTTCATCCCGGCAGTTGGGGAGTACAATAACCACCTCGCCAGTCTCCATGTCATACCAACCGTACGCACGACGTTTGCGGAGAGCCTCTTTTTCGTCGTCGTGTATATCGTTTACATTTCTGACGATTCGGATAGGCGTATGTAAAGTTTCGGACAGCTCTTCGGCGGTTGCAACTTTTTTCCCATCCGTAAGTGTTGGATTTTCAAAACTGTTTACTATATTTGTTGCATGGTTGAATAGTTTTCTAACCTCAGCGGAATTGTACCGCTGTTTAGAAAGCCATTCAACCATTTTTTGTTTATCTACATATTCAAGCAACCCTTCGTCAATCCAGTTGACCATATGAGTGTTGGTCCGACGATAATGTATACTCCGAATATCATTGATTTCAAGACGGCCTTTTTGTCTGTGAGTTTGTATTGCAGCGACATAATTTTTTCCCTGATGCTCGATTTCAGTCATTACCACATAACTTCCTATATGTGTTGCACTACGAAATACAGCGAGTGGTTGCTGAATAGCTTCAGGTAGATTTTCAATTTCGGATAGTTCAAACGGGTGATTTGCCTGCATGGATTTGTCAGACAAACGACTTGCAGCCAATTCTATGGGCAGATTTGGGATGCCGGCAGCTTGCAGGGCTTCGCTGGGGTGGCCTAACCGGTAAATATGGCCTTGGGGCAGTGATCCTTCTATCTGCTGTTGCAGCTCTGCATTGAATTGGTCGTTTACTTCATCTATGTTGCGATAACGTGTGTCTGGGTTCTCAGAAGAGCGTTCTTCGTTAAGGTCTGTTGTTGGCCGAATTTGATCAGCCTGGACAACTGCATACGTCGTCGCCAAAGGTGTTTCACCCGGTTGTTGAGATTGAAGGATGGCCCCATCATGGGAGGTGTTGGAGATATCTCCTTGGGTCGAAGAATATTTTGGGTCTCTGATATTTAAGAAATAGGCTTGCCGGGAACGATCACCAGCTTCATTTCCTCCCGTTTCAAAATAGAGACCTGTTTGCTGATCGTTTCCGGACCCTTCGTCCGTAGTGTTGGTAGAAGAGGGAACCGGATGTACCGCTAATGGCTCCCCATTTTCATCGATGACCTTCGAGCAGTTTTTAAATATGGCCTTGACCTGCTCTTGCTGATACGCTTCAGCCTCATCGTAAGAGTCTTTGTCAAATGATTTTGTCTCAACATCTTGAGACATGTCCACCATGAAGGCAACCTGTGGGGCATCGTGATTGGCTGCAATATCATCGTGATCAAATTCCATGTTATAATCCATCAACGAGGCAACCTTCCAGCCTAAAGTCTTTTGGTAGATTTTGGCTAATGGCTGTTCTGGAGAGTTATAGCCATCCAAATGGGTGGCTCCACACTCCGTTACATAGTCTTTGATGGTCCGAAGAAATTTTATCTTTGGATTAAGATTGAAAACAGAAACTAAGTTGCCGTTATCTTCTACGGCAAAACCACTTAATCCATCGGCAGCCAGGTAGCAGGTGGCGTTGTCGTAGTTTTCATGCAGATCGACCAGCTCACCATTTTCAAGATAGTTTCTGACGATTTCAAAAATATCATGGAATAGTTGTCCATCAACATCTTCTAAAATTTGTACTGGTATGTTTTGTTTAGGATCTATAAGAGTCCCCTGTGCATACCTATTGCGGTTTCTTTTGGAGAAAAGTTCCCGTCTAAATACTCTTGAAAGTAGTTCTCTGTCGCTTTCATTAAGGTCTTGTTTAGCTCGATGGAATTCGGATATCTCTTGTTTAGATAGTCCCTTACTTCTTGCTTGTACTCGTCTAAAGTCATCTGAGTATTCAGGGGCTTGTTTGGATCTATTTCTTTCATTTCCTTTATGTTTACTGTTTGCTAATTTAGCGATTTTTTCCCAATCACCGAACCAGTTTTTGAAGGCCTGGGTACGGACCTTCACCCACTGTGCTGCGGTCAGATTCGTAGGTTTCCCATTGGGGGCTTTCATGTATGTGCCGTTCTGCTTGGCCTGATCAATGATCTGTCGCTCCTCCGGCGTGGTTGCTTCTGGCTCTCTGAATGCATATTCCGACACCGGTGCATTCCCAAACGCATCTTGTTCTTCGGGAGTGAGTATGTTTTGTTCCTCTTGCGAGAACTCCTCTTGAGTATGTATATTGCGGAGTTGCTCCATGGCAGCCTTGGGCGAATAGACTCTCTGCAGAACATCGAGGACTGCATCCCGGATCTGCGTATCATCTTGACGGAATCTCTCTCCGTACTCTTGCCACAGCCCGTGGACGTAATCATCAACGGTGATTCCGTCATTACGCAACATACTGATGCGGCTTCGGCGTTCTGCCTCCTTCCCGGTAAAACCCAATTCTGAAGCAATTCCTCTGGATTTACCGTGATCCTCCCACGAGAATTTTTGTCCTAAGGCAATATCGCGCAGGACAACATCTTCAATAGAGACCTCATCCCCAAATTGAGCAATCTCTTTGGCATATTTTGGAGCGGTCTGTTTTCTTGGTAGAATGGGAGTGTTGACCTTGTTTGTAGGAGGATTTGTTTGATTTTCAGTGTTTTTTGAGGCTGATTTTTGGTTCTCCTGAATATTTGTTGTATCTTCGTTGGTAGAAACGGTTGACTCACCGTTGGGTTCTGAAAGTGAAATGCCGCTTTGCTCATTTTCGGAAAGCGAAGAGTCTCCAGATACGGCATTTATCGGTTGCTGAGGTTCGGTCTTAGCGACCGTTTCTTTATTATTAGAGTATCCTTTTCTGAAAATTCCAGCACTGTTTACATTCCAATAGGACTCATCACCGGAGAGCTCGACAAAAAGGGTATTGTCATGCTGATCGGAAACCTGAATAAGAAATGTCGGCTGACCATTATTTCTACGTTTTCCAACAAGGATATTATCGCGATTGTAGTTTTTAGCTACATAGGAAACAAAATCTTCAACTGAGCTAAATCCAGCTTTCTTGATCTGTTTCCCGTGATTGGCTTCTATATGTGCACGTCCATAGCCTTTACCATTACCATCCTGATATCCTTCACTCAATTTAATAGGAGCAGGAGTCAATCCGGTATCCTCCGTAATCTCTCCGAATACGGTGCTTCCATCCGAAGCCTTTACAAATGGACGTCCATTCTCGTCCACCTCAGACTGATCGGCATTGGAGGTCTGGGTATCTGCATTCGTTGTCTCTTGTCCTTGTTGTTCAGATCGGTTTGTCTCGTTCTGTGCGTTTTCAGGTTGTACCTCGGCACGGTTCATCTCCTGCGGGGTGATCTGCTCCACCTCCGTAGGGGTCAGTGTAGAGACTACCTGCTGATATTTAGCGATCTCACGTTGTAGGTCACGCTGTTTGTAGAGCCTCTCGAAGGTGTCTTTTGTTGAAGCTGCCTTTTCCAACTCTCCTTGCAGATCTTGCAGCTTCGTTTGTGCTGCCTCCAGAGCTTGCTCCCCGAATTCATTACGCAGCGCTGCGGCGACTACCGTAGGATCATCAATCTGATCAAAGAGAATGTGTCCGGTCTTTTCATCCCGGGGATAGGTAACCTCCGCTGGGGGTTGTGTAGCCTCAGGGGAGATGTTCGTATTGTTTTGACCAGCAGTAATTTGGTTTTCTGCAAAAGGTGTTGTATCTTCGTTGGTAGAAAGATTGTCGGACGTAGGAACAAGGTCCGGTCCCTCCGCAACGGGAGCTTCGGTTAAGGACCCTTCAGAACCGTGGGACATTTTTTCTGAGATATGTAGGATCGTTGCATTCTGCATATCTTTTTTTATGTCTTTGGGTTCTGCCTCATGGCTGCTAATTGATACTTCCAGTCCATCTTTTTTTACAGTAACAGATTGAAAGTGTACAACACGGCTGCCATCCGGTTTAGTGAATGTCTTGACAAAGATTAGCTTTGTATCACGTTCTGCGTTGTCTGCAGGAGCAACCTTCTCTACAACCATATCGGGACTCTCCAGAGTAGGTTTGATCATCCCGAAATAGTTTTCCCGTTTATTGCACACCAGTTTTTGATACTGGTTTTCACCCATCTTAACCTTTCCGATAGGGGTGTCCACCATGCCATCCTCACCGAATTCGGCAGTCCAGTTTTCGGGCGTGAGCTCTAACTCTGGAGCGGGCTCAGCTCTGTTCTCCATCTCGGCGATGAGATTGTCGGCCTCCTCTTGGTTTAGGGAGCGACCGATCCGATTGTCAACGCTATTTTGCGGCTGATTATCAGTTGTATTTGTTTGGAAATTAGCGCTGCTGTTCGTATTTTTGTCTTGAAGAGTTGCCCCGCCAGGTATGGTTAACCGGTTTCCTTGTGCCGAAGTGGCGGATTCGGAGGGCAAGGTCGCCTTTTTAATGTAGGCCGGTTTCCCCTCTTCCATTAATCGAATGATTCGATCTTTGGACTTTTCTTGATTAGAAATCACGACCTCATTGCCTTCTTTACTGATCGTCACCGAGGTGAAATAGTATCGTCTGTCACCTGTTTCATCGATAAAAGATTTGACAAAGACGTAGGAGCTTGGTCTTTCTGTTTGTTGTCCTTCTTTAGCTTGGCTCTTATCCTCAATAATGACATCGGGATTGGTTAGTGTCGGTTTAATCATACCTAACTTGCCATTCCGTCCTTTTTGAGCCAGTTTCAGATACTGGCTTTCACCCATCTTAACCTTTCCGATAGGGGTATCCACCATGCCATCCTCACCGAACTCGGCAGTCCAGTTTTCGGGCGTGAGCTCTAACTCTGGAGCAGGTTCAGCCCTATTCTCCATCTCGGCGATGAGATTGTCGGCCTCCTCTTGGTTTAGTGAGCGACCGATCCGATTGTCAACGCCATTTTGTGGCTCCTGAGCCGGAGATGGTGTCATGGTCTGCTCAGCAGTCTGCTGCGGGGTGGTTTGTGCTGGCTGTAGTGTGGGCTGCTGTTGCGATGGCTGCCTGTTGAGGAGAGTTACAGCGGTTTGCGGCGCCGGAATCACCGAGCCATCTTCTAACTGCACCAGGTAGTTGCCATCTCCCGTGTCGGCGTAAAAGATACCCCGACGCCCATCTTTCAGGGTGATCGGGTCGCCTTGGGAGGGTCCCGTGGTACCATCTATCTCAGCGGCCGCACGGCGACTCTCTTCCTCCCAAATGGCATCGGCATTCTGCGCTTTGAGCTCCTGCGCATTGTTGGTCTCCACCAAGCGGCCTAAGTCGTCAATGGAGAGCATCTCGGAGTGTCCGTCGGCATAGCGTACCGTTACCCGATCATTGGATTTGGTCTTGTTGACCGAGCCGTCCGGATTGAATGCGACATCTCCTTGTGTGATATATCCTTGTGCTGCGTTGTCTCCTTTGAGGGTGATTGTGTAGAGGTTTCCGTCGGTATGGGTGCGGCTATCTACGGCATCGTCCGACTCCTTGATCTTTTGGTTGATTTGATCCTGGACCGCTTCGATCATGCCGGTGTATGTGCTGTTGGCTTTGAACCACTCCAATAGTTGAGGAGCCTCCTGCGGATGTTCCGAGATGTACTGCATGGGGTTTTCGACTGCACGCAACTGCTGCAAACGCTCCTCTGAGAAGGGCGCCGATACTTGGTCCAAGTGCTGTTTGATGGCCTGCTTGGCTGACGGGTCACCATCTACGCTCTTATATCCTGCATCGTAAGAATTCTCTATTGCGGTCTGCTCAGGAGATTTTGTCTGTTCCTCGCTGCTCTTCTGGTCTGCCAGCAGAACACCGTTGTAAGATTGTTTGGCTGCAAAATAGGATAAGATCGCCCGCTTTTGCTCAGGATTGTATTGAGAAGATTCGAGGACTTGAGCCAATGCGGCTGTTCCGGATTGGGCGTCGTTGTTGTTGTCGCAGGCGGCTTTGATGTTTTGCCACTCCTCGCCTAAAAGGTCGCCAGCCTGCTGGTTAAGGATGGCGACCTGCTTTTGTGCTCGGCTTCTGGCGGGACGGTATCCTGCGGTTTTGAGGGCGCTGAAGAACCCTCCCATCAGAGCGACGGATCCAAAGGTCTCCAAATGCTGCTGGGGATCCAGTAGATCTTTTTTTTGCACATCCCCGACAGTGAAATAGTTGAGTATATTGCCGATCTCCTCCTCGGAATACTCTTCAACCATGCCATGCCACCCGGTACGTGAGGTGAAATCCCCTACGGATTTCGCCCAATCGCTGGTCCGTATCCCTCGAATCAGCTCTGCAGCCTGACTGCGGGACAGGTATCCCGTAATGCTCTTCATTCCGGGGACCTTCCCAAGAACTCCTCCGACAGCCCTGCCTATTGGACCGAAGGCGCCTCCCAGCAGCTCG
>ENA-OVGB01001869-OVGB01001869.1-human-gut-metagenome-genome-assembly--contig:-NODE-1869-length-17077-cov-3.569322_pt1 | contig 17077 bp, 12 predicted proteins | sample MGYA00237767_ERZ505413 | MGnify/ENA primary metagenome ERZ505413 (study PRJEB26158, sample SAMN06016410) | human gut metagenome | biome: human gut; feature: ankylosing spondylitis patient; material...
CGGAAGAAATCACCCGCGACATTCCCAACGTGGGCGACGACATGCTTCACAACCTCGACGCGAGCGGCGTCATCCGCATCGGCGCGTCCGTGAAGCCCGACGACATTCTCGTGGGCAAGATCACGCCCAAGGGCGAAACGCAGCTCACTCCTGAAGAAAAGCTGCTGCGCGCCATATTCGGCGACAAGGCCCGCGACGTGAAGAACACCTCCCTCAAGGTTCCCCCGGGAATCGAGGGCACCGTCATCGACGTGAAGGTGTTCAACCGCCGTTCCGGCGAAAAGGACGACCGTACCCGCGAGATCGAGGCCTACGAGATCGCCAAGCTCGACCGCAAGGAAGCGGATCATGTCCGCGCCCTTACCGAGCGCACCCGCGAGCGCATGCGTCCTCTCATGGAAGGTCAGGTGCTCGCCGTGGACATCGCCGGCAAGCGCAAGGGCGAAGTGCTGGCCGCGGCCGGCAGCGAGCTCACCTGGGACGTCATGCTGGAGCTGCCCATCAAGCGTCTGGCCGACATCCTGCGCAACAAGGACGTCAACGATCAGATCACCCACATGCTGGAAGCCTACGACCGTCAGCTTGAAGTGGTGAAGAAGCTCTACGACTCCAAGCGCGAGAAGGCCACCGAAGGCGACGATCTGCCTCCGGGCGTCATCAAGATGGTCAAGGTCCACATCGCCATCAAGCGTAAGCTTTCCGTGGGCGACAAGATGGCCGGCCGTCATGGTAACAAGGGTGTCGTGTCCATGATCCTGCCCGAAGAGGATATGCCCTTCTTCAAGGACGGCCGTCCCGTGGACGTCGTGCTGAACCCCCTGGGCGTGCCTTCCCGAATGAACATCGGTCAGATCATGGAAACGCATCTGGGCTGGGCCGCCAAGGAACTCGGCCGTCAGCTTGCCGAAATGGTGGACAACGGCGTGGCCATGGAAGAGCTGCGCCGTGAGGTGAAGGACATCTTCGCCGCCGATCTGCCCGCCGCCCGCGCCGACGGCATGACCATCGACGAGCTCGTGGACAGCATGAGCGACGAGGAACTCAGGAAGGCCGTGCTCGGTCTGCGCAAGGGCATCATCACGAAGACCCCCGTGTTCGACGGCGCGCAGGAAGACCAGATCTGGTCGTGGCTGGAAAGAGCCGGTCTGCCCAACGACGGCAAGACCGTGCTGTACGACGGCCGTACCGGCGAGCCCTTCGCCAACCGCGTGACCACGGGCGTGATGTACTACCTGAAACTGCATCACCTCGTCGACGAAAAGATCCATGCCCGTTCCACCGGCCCCTACAGCCTGGTGACGCAGCAGCCTCTCGGCGGTAAGGCCCAGTTCGGCGGCCAGCGTCTCGGTGAAATGGAAGTGTGGGCTCTTGAAGGTTACGGCGCGTCGTACCTCCTGCAGGAGTTCCTGACCGTCAAGTCCGACGACGTGGCCGGCCGCGTGAAGATGTATGAAAAGATCGTCAAGGGAGACAACTTCCTTGAAGCCGGTCTGCCCGAATCCTTCAACGTTCTGGTCAAGGAACTCATGTCCCTCGGCCTCAACGTGAATCTTGAACAGGAAGAGCCCAAGAAGCCGGCCAAACCCCGCTTCTTCGTGAACACTCCTGTCATTGAAGAATAAGACGGGGTACTGCCCCGGAATCCGCCCGGAAGTTTCCGGGAGCCGCATCGGCCTTTTCGGGCCGGTGCGGCGCGGATATTTTTCCGCAGGAGACCGGATGCTCCGTTTTCCTGCTCAGGCAAAGATGAATCCAACCCTCTTGCCAGGGAGATATAGATGAGTCTGGACGATCTGTTTACTGTCCGTGACACGGCGGCTACCTCCAGCGTGTCGAACATCCGCAATCTGAACTCCATTCAGATCACGCTTGCGTCGCCGGAAAACATACGGGAATGGTCGTACGGCGAAGTCAAGAAGCCGGAAACCATCAACTACCGTACGTTCAAGCCTGAACGCGACGGTCTTTTCTGCGCCAAGATCTTTGGTCCCGTCAAAGACTACGAGTGCAACTGCGGCAAGTACAAGCGCATGAAGCACCGCGGCATCGTCTGCGAAAAGTGCGGCGTTGAAGTCATTGCCTCCAAGGTGCGTCGTGAGCGCATGGGCCACATCGAACTGGCCGCGCCCGTCGCCCATATCTGGTTCCTGAAGACCCTGCCCTCCAAGATCGGCACCCTGCTCGACATGACCATGGCCGACCTGGAAAAGGTGCTGTATTTCGACTCCTACGTGGTTCTCGATCCCGGTTCCACCAATCTGAGCCGCATGCAGGTCATTTCCGAGGACCAGTACCTTCAGATCCTGGAACGCTTCGGCGACGAGGCCCTCAAGGTGGGCATGGGCGCCGAGGCCATCCGCGGTCTTCTGGAAGAGCTCGATCTGCCCTCCCTCAAGGTGAAGCTGCGCGAAGAGTCGCAGGAAACCAAGAGCCAGACCAAGAAGAAGAAGCTCACCAAGCGCCTCAAGATCGTGGAAGCCTTCCTCGAATCCAACAACAAGCCGGAATGGATGATCCTGGAAGTCATTCCCGTCATTCCGCCGGATCTTCGTCCTCTGGTTCCGCTGGACGGCGGCCGCTTCGCGACCTCCGACCTCAACGATCTGTACCGCCGCGTCATCAACCGCAACAACCGTCTCAAGCGCCTCAAGGAACTCGGCGCGCCGGACATCATCATCCGCAACGAAAAGCGCATGCTTCAGGAAGCGGTGGATGCCCTGTTCGACAACGGTCGTCGCGGCCGCGCCATCACCGGCACCAACGGTCGTCCTCTGAAGTCCCTGTCCGACATGATCAAGGGCAAGCAGGGCCGCTTCCGTCAGAACCTGCTCGGCAAGCGCGTGGACTACTCCGGTCGTTCCGTCATCTGCGTCGGTCCTTCGCTCAAGCTCCATCAGTGCGGTCTTCCCAAGAAGATGGCCCTGGAACTCTTCAAGCCCTTCATCTACTCCGAACTCGAGAAGAGAGGCTACGCCTCCACCATCAAGAGCGCGAAGAAGATGGTGGAACGCGAAGAGCTCGTGGTCTGGGACATCCTCGCCGAAGTGGTGCGCGAATACCCCGTGCTCCTGAACCGTGCTCCTACGCTGCACCGTCTGGGCATTCAGGCCTTCGAGCCCCTGCTCGTGGAAGGCAAGGCCATCCGTCTGCATCCGCTCGTGTGTACGGCCTACAACGCCGACTTCGACGGTGACCAGATGGCCGTGCATATTCCGCTTTCCGTGGAAGCCCAGATCGAATGCCGCGTGCTGCTCATGAGCACCAACAACATTCTCTCGCCCGCAAACGGCAGCCCCGTCATCATTCCTTCGCAGGACATGGTTCTCGGCCTGTACTACATGACCGTGGACCGCTCCTTCTGCAAGGGCGAGGGCATGGTCTTCTGCGGTCCCTGGGAAGTGGAAGCCGCCTACGACGCCAAGCAGCTCGACCTGCACGCCCGCATCCGCGTGCGCATGGAAGACGGCAAGATCGCCGACACCACCTGCGGCCGCGTGCTCGTGTGGGAGCGTCTGCCTCATGTGCTGCCCTTCGAGGAAGTCAACAAGGTGCTCACCAAGAAGGCCATCGGCAAGCTCGTGGGCATCGCCTACAAGGCCGCCGGCATCAAGAACACCGTCATCCTGTGCGACCAGCTGAAGAACATCGGTTACGAGTTCTCCACCCGCGCGGGTATTTCCATCGGCCTCAAGGACATGACCATTCCTTCCCGCAAGAAGGCCATCATTGCCGCTTCCCAGGCCGAAGTGGACGACATCGAACAGCAGTACCGCAACGGTATCATCACCCGTACCGAAAAGTACAACAAGGTCGTTGACGTGTGGTCGCAGACTTCCACCACCATTTCCAAGGAAATGATGAAGGAAATCTCCGTCGATCACGTCGTCGATCCCAAGACGGGCCGCGAAGCCGATGACACGAGCTTCAACCCCATCTACATGATGTCCAACTCCGGTGCCCGAGGCAACGCGGACCAGATGAGACAGCTCGGCGGCATGCGCGGCCTCATGGCCAAGCCTTCCGGCGCCATCATCGAAACGCCTATTACGGCGAGCTTCCGCGAAGGCCTTACCGTGCTGCAGTACTTCACCTCCACGCACGGCGCCCGTAAGGGTCTGGCCGATACCGCTCTGAAGACCGCAAACTCCGGTTACCTCACCCGCCGTCTGGTGGACGTGGTTCAGGACGTCATCGTGTCTCAGGAAGACTGCAACACCGTGGACGGCATCGAAATGACCGCGCTGCGCGAAGGCAATGAGATCAAGCTGCCTCTGCGCGACCGCATCATCGGCCGTGTGCTGCTGTACCCCGTCATGCATCCCACCACCAAGGAGCTCCTGTTCCCCGCCAACACGCTGGTGGACGAAAAGGTGGCCAATGCTCTGGACGAGGCCGGCGTGGGCACCGTGACCATCCGTTCCGCGCTCACCTGCCAGGCCGAGCGCGGCGTGTGCGCCCTGTGCTATGGCCGTGACCTTGCCCGCGGACACCTCGTGAACGTGGGTGAAACCGTGGGTATCATCGCCGCTCAGTCCATCGGTGAACCCGGTACGCAGCTGACCATGCGTACCTTCCACATCGGCGGCACGGCGTCCGCTCAGGTCGCCAAGTCCAGCTTCGAGGCCCAGAACTCCGGCCGCATCAGCCTGACCCGCGTGAAGTCCGTCATCAACCGCGACGGCATCGCCATGGTCATCGGCAAGAGCGGACAGCTCACCATCGTGGACGATCAGGGCCGTGAAGCCGAGAAGTACATCCTGCCCAACGGCGCGCGTCTCTACGTCACCGACGGCGAGGAAGTGCTGAAGGGCAAGATGCTTGCCGAATGGGATCCGTTCAACGAACCCTTCATCACGGAAGTCGACGGCTTCATCCGCTTCAAGGACATCATCGAAGGCAAGACCGTGCAGGAAAAGATGGACGAGGCCACCCGCCAGTCCACCCGCACCATCATGGAATACCGCACGACCACCTTCCGTCCTGCCATCGACATCACGGCGGAGGACGGCACCATCAAGTCCCGCACCTCGGCGCAGGGCACCGGCTCCATTCCGGCGACCTACACCATGCCGGTGGGCGCCCTTATCATGGTGAAGGACGGCGAGGCCGTTCAGGCCGGCGACATCATCGCCCGTAAGCCTCGTGAAACCTCCAAGACCAAGGATATCGTGGGTGGTCTTCCCCGCGTGGCCGAGCTCTTCGAAGCCCGCAAGCCCAAGGAAATGGCCGTGGTCTCGGAAATCTCCGGCATCGTGGAATACGCGGGCGAAGCCAAGGGCAAAAGACGCCTCATCGTGCGGCCTGAAGTGGGCGAACCCAAGGAATACCTCATTCCCAAGGGCAAGCACATCACGGCTTCCGACGGCGACTATGTGGAGGCCGGCGAGCCCGTGACCGAAGGTCATCCCGAGCTTCACGACATCCTGCATACCCGCGGTGAAAAGTATCTGGCCCGCTACCTCGTGGACGAAATCCAGGAAGTGTACCGCTTCCAGGGCGTGGGCATCGACGATAAGCACATCGAAGTCATCGTCCGCCAGATGCTGAAGAAGGTCACCATCCTCGATCCGGGTCAGACCACGTTCCTCGTGGGCGAGCAGGTCGACAAGGTGGAATTCAAGGAAGAAAACGACAAGGCCATTGCCGAGGGCCGTCAGCCCGCCGTGGCCGAACCTCTGGTGCTCGGCATCACGCAGGCTTCTCTGAGCTCCCTGTCGTGGGTGGCCGCCGCCTCCTTCCAGGAAACCACCAAGGTCCTCACCGAGGCCTCCCTCAAGGGCAAGCACGACTACCTGCGCGGCCTCAAGGAAAACGTCATCGTCGGTCGCCTCATTCCTGCCGGTACCGGCTATCGCGAATACGTCAACCAGAACATCGAAGTTCCGGAACAGAAGGAACGCCCCGACAAGTTCCTGGAAGACCTTGAGGAGCGTCCCATCATCGCTCCCGACATCGAAACGGGCATCAACAACGCCATAAACGACTAAAAGGCAGGGGGAGAGCTTCTCCCCGCGCCTGAAATGGAGAGGCCGGCGCCTTCCGCTCGAAACAAGCGGAGGGCGCCGGCCTCGGCGTTTAATAGGCTTCGGGGACGCTTTCACCCATGCGTTAGGTTGGAGAGCCGGCGAGGGCTTTTTCGGTTAAACCGGATGGAGGCCGTCAGGATACCGGAGGTCTGCGCTCAGGGCGTCGCGTTTCTCCGCACTTTTTGAGAAGGCTCAGTCGCTGTGCCGTCGTCATTGAGCAGGGGCTCATGTGCCGGAGTGTCCGGAAGCTCCGTGTGTTTTTCCTTCGAGCCCGTGTCTGTGCTTGGCGTTGTGTCGTTTCGTTGCTCTCGCCCTCATCTGAGGGCTTGAATGCCCCTTTCCTGTTCCTTTCAGCCTTTTCCTCGGGGCGAGTCCGGAAAGGGAGATCCTCCCGTATCTGTGCAGGCATGCGGAAGAAGGTCTCAGTGAAGATCGTGTCCCGGGCATGACGACAGCGGGCGACAGACTGCCTCTGAGACGTTCAGAGCGTGTTTTGCCGTGAATACCGAGGGAGAAAGGTGCTGTTCAGGGAAAAAAGGCTCAGGCGAGCTCTGAGAGGCCGGAACGGATGCCGAAAAGAAGTTCTGTGCGGCGCTGAGGAGCGAAAGATGTGCGGAGTCCCGTGGATCAGTGGAAGACAAAATATGCGGCAACGTTTTGCCGAACAAAGAAAAAGGCCGTCCGCTTTCAGGAGAAGCGGGCGGCCTTTGTCGATCAGCGGTATCGGAGCCTGCGGCGTCATGCCGTCAGGGCTTCCAAGCCGTGAAGATTAGTAGGAGTGTTCGTCCTTGAGCACTTCCTTGGTCACCTTGTGGGCGAAGGTCCAGTAGACCCATGCCTGATAGAGCAGCACCACGGGCACGGCGCAGAGCGTGACGGTAAGCATGATCTTCAGGGTGAGGGGGCTGGAGGCGGCGTTGTAGATGGTGATGCTGTAGGCCGGATCGATGCTGGAAAGAATGATGCCGGGATACATGCCGAACACGCCGAAGAAGGTCAGACCCAGGATGAACAGGGCGCTGCACAGCCAGGCGACGAGGGTGCAGCTGTTCAGGGCAAGGCGGCTGCCCACAAGGCCGATGACGGCAAGAGCGAGAGCCGCGTAGGCCGCGGGATGCTGCGAGAGACGGTCGAAGCTGTCGGTGTAGTAGCTCGTGAGGGCCAGGAACAGGAAGACCAGGGCAAGCAGCACGGGCCAGAGCACCCGGGCGGCCTTGAGAGCCTTTGCCTGGAGATTTCCTTCGGACTTGAGTTCAAGCCAGAGCGCGCCGTGATAGCAGAACATGATCACGAAGAACACGCCGCCGGCAAGGCCGTAGGGATTGAGAAGCTTGAGGATGTTGCCGTGGTACACGCCGTCCGCGTCGATGGGGATGCCCATGAACAGGTTGGCGAAGGCCACGCCGAGCAGGAGCGCGGGCAGGAAGCTGCCGAGGGTCATGCACACGTCCCAGCTGAAGATCCAGGTGCAGGAATCGCCCTTGCCGCGGAACTCGAAGGCCACGGCGCGGAAGATGAGGCAGAACAGCAGGATGAGCAGGGGAGCGTAGAGGGCGCTGAACATGACGGCGTAGGCGTTGGGGAAGGCGGCGAAGGTCACGCCGCCGGCCGTGATGAGCCACACTTCATTGCCGTCCCAGTAGGGGCCCTGCGCGTTGTAGATGACGCGGCGTTCATGGTCGTTGGCGGCCACGAAGGGCATGAGTGTGCCCATGCCGAGATCGAAGCCGTCGAGAATGAAGTACACGGCCCACAAAAGCGTCCAGAGGAAGAACCAGATCGTTTCCATGTTACGCCTCCTCAGCGGCTTTGACGGGTTCGGGACCCTTGCGGGAGTTGGAATACAGCAGCCAGATGTCGATGAGTCCGAGCAGCGTGTAGATGACAAGGAAGGCTATGACGGAAATGAGCACGGAACTCGTGGGCACGGGGGACACGGCGTCCGAGGTGCGCATGAGATTGTAGACGATCCAGGGCTGACGGCCCACTTCAGCCACGGTCCAGCCGAGCATGATGGTGATGTAGGGCAGGGGAATCATCCAGGGCAGGATCTTGGCAAGGCGCGTGTCAGCGGCGAGATCCTTGCGACGCCACCAGGCCCAGGCCGCCACCAGGATGAAGAGACAGCCAAGACCCACCATGATGCGGAAGGACAGGAAGGTGGGAAGAACCGGAGGAATGTCTTCCTTGGGAAAATCGCTGAGGCCCTTCACTTCGGCGTTGATGTCGTTGAAGGCTATGAAGCTCATGAGGCCGGGAATGGGCAGAGCTTCCACAAGGTTGCGGCCGTTTTCCTGGTCGGGCCAGGCAAGGAGATACATGGGAGCCCTGGTCTGGGTGGTCCAGTGGGATTCCATGGCGGCCATCTTGGCGGGCTGGTATTCGGCCACGTTCATGCCCTGCTGATGACCGGCAAGGCCGACGAGCAGAGCCATGATGAGGGTGAAGGGGGCGGCGACGCGCACGGCCTTGGTGAAGAGGGAGGTCTCGTTCTTGCGGGCGAGATGCCATGCGGCCACGCCGAGCACGAAGAAGCCGCCCAGCATCCACGCCGAGGAGACGGTATGGAAATATTCGCCCCAGGCGTAGGGATTGGTGACTACGGCGAGGAAGTCGTCGAGTTCCGCACGGCCGTTGCGCAGAACATAGCCCACGGGATGCTGCATGAAGCCGTTGGCAAGGATGATCCACAGGGCGGAAATGTTGCCGGCAATGGCCACCATCCATATGGCGAAGCAGTGCACCTTCTTGCTCACGCGTTCCCAGCCGAAGGTCCATACGGCAACGAAGGTGGATTCGAGGAAGAAGGCCACCGTGGCTTCAATGGCCAGCAGAGAGCCGAAGATGTCGCCTACGTAGGCGGAGTAGCGGGACCAGTTCGTGCCGAACTGGAATTCAAGCGTGATGCCCGTCACCACGCCCAGAACGAAGTTGATGAGGAAGAGTTTGCCCCAGAATTTGACCATCCTCTTGTAATCTTCATCGCCGGTGCGCACGTACATGGTTTCCATGATGGCGAGCAGCACGGAAAGCCCCAGCGTAAGCGGCACGAAGATGAAGTGGAAAAAGACGGTCATGGCGAACTGGAGGCGGGAGAGGAGGATGAGATCCATGATGTGCTCCTTGGTGCTCGTCGGCGACGTGGGAAGGACGAGTCTCTGCCGTAATCGGCCATGGGGTCCGTCCCGTCCGGTTCGGAGCCGGACGGAACGGACGCAGGATGTGTCGGGCGGTTAGTTTCCGCACTTTTCCTTGAGAGCGCGGGCCACGGCGACGCCGAGTTCGCGGCACTTCTCAAGGTCTTCCTTCTTGGGATTGAAATAGCACTTGAGCGGTTCGCCCACGAGCTCCACCTTCATCTCGGCCAGAGCGTCGGCCATCATCTTGGGAGCTTCGCCGGACCAGCCGTAGGTGCCGAAGGTGGCGCCCACGAGGTTCTGAGGACGCAGGCCCTTCACATGGGCGAGGCAGGCCATCATGTTCACCATGGGCATGTTGTTGCGCGTGGCGGAACCGAGGATGAGCGCGCCGCTGTCGGCCAGTTCGGTCATAACGTCGCTGCAGTGGCAGGTCTGCAGGTTGATGAGAACGTAGGGCACGTTTTCGGCGTCCAGACCGTCGGCCACGGCTTCGGCCATCTTGGCGGTGCCGTTCCACATGCTTTCATAGGCGATGACGGCACGCTTCTTGGGCTTCTGTTCGGCAAAGGCCTGATAGGAGTCGATGACGAACTTCACATCTTCGGGAGTGCGGTAGATGAGACCGTGGTCGGGAGCGATGACGTCGAACTGAAGACCGAGGTCGGTCACGCGCTTCAGGGTCTTGAGGACCTGAGGCGAGTAGGGCAGCACGATGTTGTAGTAGTAGCGCTTCATGGATTCATAAAGCGTGGTGCGGTCGCACTCGTCGGCAAAGCGGTAGGAGCTCGCGATGTTCTGACCGAAGGCGTCGTTGCTGAAGAGCACCTTGTCCTCTTCGAGGTAGGACACCATGCTGTCGGGCCAGTGCAGCATGCGGGTTTCAAGGAAGGTGACGTTGCGCTTGCCGATGTTCAGGCGCTGTCCGTCCTTGACGACCTCGATGGGCCATCCTTCGGTATTATAAATGTTGGTCATGGACTTGTAGCCCATGGGCGAGCAGAAGATCTTCTCGGGCTTGCACAGCTTCACGATGCGGGGAAGAGCGCCGGAATGATCCTGCTCAAGATGGTTGCACACGATGTAGTCGATGCTTTCAGGATCGATGATTTCGGAGATGTGCTTCACCAGCGTTTCGAACTCGTGAGCGTTCACGGTGTCGAAAAGAACCTTCTTTTCATCGCACACGAGATAGGCGTTATAGGTGCTGCCCTCGGGAGAGCGGCTGTAGTGGTGGAAGTTGCGGATGTCGAAATCAACGGCACCGACCCAGTAGATGTCCTTTTTCAGTTCAACAGGTCTCATGTTTTCCTCGGCTTGGTAAAACAAAAAAAGCGGGAAGTCCCCCGGAAAGGGGACTGCCCGCGAATAAGCTTGTCAGTAATTACGCGGCTTCAAAATCGGCCTTGGAAGCGCCGCAGACGGGGCAGACCCAGTCTTCGGGGATGTCTTCAAAGGCGGTGCCGGGAGCGATGCCGGAATCAGGATCGCCCTTGGCGGGATCGTATTCGTAACCGCAGACGTTGCAGATGTACTTTTCCATTGTGTTTCTCCTTGGGAGCGGCTCAGCGCCAGTTTTCCATGTTGCAGTGCTTGACTCTGTCGTGTTCTTCCGCCTTCTTGCCGTCGTTGAAGCGGTCGAGCGTGCCCACCAGATAGCCGGTGATGCGGCGTATGCGCTCGAATTTCACTCCGGTACCGAGCATGGTCTGCCCGGCGCAGTCGGCGACGGAAGTCTTGCAATGAACCATGATGCGTCTCTTTGCTCTTTAGGCGAGCTTCTTGAACATTTTCTTGCTTGCGCCGCAGACGGGGCAGTGCCAGTCGTCGGGCAGGTCTTCAAAGGGAGTGCCGGCAGGAATCTTGCCCTTGCGGTCGCCCTTTTCGGGACGGTAGATGTAGCCGCAGTTGCCCACCTGGCACTGCCACATGGACATGTCCTTCTCTCCCTTTTCAGCCTTGGGCTCTTCGCCTTCCACGGCTTCGAAGTCGTCCTTGGAAGCGCCGCAGACGGGGCAGACCCAGTCTTCGGGGATGTCTTCGAAGGCGGTGCCGGGAGCGATGCCGGAATCAGGATCGCCCTTGGCGGGATCGTATTCGTAACCGCAGACGTTGCAGATGTACTTCTTCATGATCAGCCCTGGAATTCGGCCTTCCACAGACCGTGCTTGTTGCAGAATTCGCGGGCGGTGACCTTGTCGGCCTTCACGCAGAATTCGGCTTCGGGAGCGTCGCCGGGATTCAGGAAGGCGATGTGGGAAACGCCGTCGGCCAGAAGTTCGATCCATTCGATGTAATGGTCTTCGGCCATGGGATGGGCGGCGGAACCGACCTTCACCTTGTAGCCGTTTTCGGTCTTTTCAATGACGGGAACATGCTTTTCGCTGGCGCCGTCGGTGGAGCCTTCGCGCAGAAGCTTCATGGGTTCGCCGCAGCAGATGAGGGGGGCAGCGCCGCCGTGCAGCACTTCAACGATATTTCCACAATGTTTGCACTGGTATACTTCATATCTTGCAGGCATGATACATTCTCCTGGTAGAAGATGGCTGACATAGGCGAAGGAGGTCTTCGCGTAAGCAAATAAACAATAATAATTCTCGATAAGAAGTCAAGTCCAAATTTTGCGTCTTCGGGAGGGCGGGATGCGCGCGCCGTGCCCGAAGGAAAGCGCAAAGCGGGGTGTTGCCGCTCCTTTTCGGGAAAAGCCCCATTAATGGACTGGAAAAGGAAAAAGGTTTGTGATACAAGATTTCCCGCAAAAAATTTCCGTCCGAAATTCTCTTGGCGACCGCCAGGAAATACGGTACACAGTCCCGAGCTGCCATGAAAGTATATCGCGATTATTATTTCCTTAAGGCCAAAGAGGAAAACTATCCTGCCCGCTCCGTCTACAAGCTCAAGGAGATGGACAGGGCGTTCCGGCTCTTCAGGCCCGGAATGAAGGTGCTGGACCTCGGGGCCGCCCCGGGCTCGTGGTCCCTGTACGCCGCGGAGCGCGTGGGGCTGAAGGGGCTGGTGCTTTCCTGCGATCTGCAGAGCACCGACACGACCTTTCCGCCGAATGTGACGTTCCTGCAGGAAAACGTGTTCGAGCGCACTCCGGAGTTCGAGGCTCTTCTCGAAGAAAAGGGCCCCTTCGACATGGTCATAAGCGACATGGCGCCGCGCACCACGGGAACGAAGTTCACCGATCAGGCGCGTTCTCTGGAACTGTGCATGGAAGCCGTGGAAGTGGCCGACCGGTATCTGAAGCCGGGAGGCGGCTTCATCGCCAAGATATTCATGGGACCGGACTTTCAGGATCTGGCAAAGGCGCTGCGTGCGCGCTTTGCCACGGTAAAAACATTCAAACCCAAGAGCTCCCGGGCCGAGAGCAAGGAAATTTTCGAGGTCGGCATGGGATTCAAGGGCCCTGTTCAGGGATAAACACTTTTTGTTTCGGAGGCATACATGTCGGGACATAACAAATGGGCAAACATCAGACTTCGCAAGGGTGCTCAGGACGCCAAGCGAGGCAAGGCATTCACCAAGGCCGCCAAGGAAATCATCATCGCCGCCAAGAGCGGTGGGGACCCTGCCGGCAATGCCCGTCTGCGTTCCGCCATCGCTGCCGCCAAGGCCGTGAACCTGCCCAAGGACAAGATTGAGGCCGCCATCCGCAAGGGTACCGGTCAGGACGCCGGCGGCGACATCACGGAAATCACCTACGAAGGTTACGGCACCGGCGGCGTCGCCATCATCGTGGAAACCGCCACCGACAACAAGAACCGTACCGTGGCCGAAGTTCGTCACGTGTTCACCAAGTACGGCGGCACCATGGGCGAAAGCGGCTCCGTGGCCTTCCAGTTCGACCGCATGGGCGTCATCACCCTCGACAAGGAAAAGTACGCCGATGAGGACGCCGTCATGACCATGGCTCTCGAAGCCGGCGCCGACGACGTGCAGGACAACGACGATACCTGGGAAGTGCGCACCTCCATGGCCGACTTCAACACGGTTCGCGAAACGCTGGAAGGTCAGGGCGTGGAAATGATGGAAGCTCAGCTTGCCATGGTTCCCCGCATCCTGGTGCCCATCGACGCCGATACCGCGCAGAAGCTCATGCGCATCACCGATGCTCTGGAAGAGCTCGACGACGTGCAGAACGTCTACACCAACGCCGACTTCCCCGAAGACTTCGATCCCGAAGCGTAAGCTGAACGACGATGTTTCACGGGCGTGAAGCCCGAAGCCCTTCTTTCCTCAAGGAAAGGAGGGCTTTTTGGTTAAGGCCTTCAGGCAGTTGAGGGAGCGGAAGCGACCGAAACAGAAAACCACCCGTTTTACGGGTGGTCCTGACTAAAAGCCCTCCAGCTAGGCTGGGGGTCGGAAACTTGCAGTTATGCGTATGTCATGCGCCCCCCTTTTGATTTGCTGAGGGATGGGGGCGGCTGTTTCGCTGAAGGATGTTTCATCCCGTGCCGGTGCGTAAGTGCCGCTTGCGTCTGGCTGCCCGCAGGAAAAGAGAGGCGGCGGACAGGGCCGGAGCGAGGCTGTGCTGGTCGGGGAAAAAGGGCATCATGAAGGGGCAGGTTCCTTCTGTCGCAGCCGGGAAAAAGGATTCTTCTTTGAGGGAAAGGCGGGGGGGGCTGCCTGTTTCCTCCGGGGAACCTGAAGCAGGTTTTCCCCCGGAATGATTTTGGCAGAGGCAGGTTCCGGGAAAACGCGCAAAAAAGAGGGCCGCGTCTTTCGGACGCGGCCCTTCGCCGGTCGGCGTTCAGCCGGATCTTACATGAAGAACAGGAAGGTGATCAGGGCAAAGAGCGGGCAGAGGATGCCGACGGACCAGGCCATGTAGCCGAAGAAGCTGGGCATCTTGACGCCCTGTTCTTCGGAGATGGCCTTCACCATGAAGTTCGGCGCGTTGCCTATGTAGGTGTTGGCGCCCATGAACACGGCGCCGGCGGAAATGGCGGCCAGCACTTCGCCGTCGGCCATGAGCTGCGCGGCGTTGCCGCCCGCGGTGTTGAAGAACACGAGGTAGGTGGGAGCGTTGTCCAGGAAGGAGGACAGAAGACCGGTCATCCAGAAGAACATGGAGGTCACATGATGGCCTTCGGCATCGGTGGTCAGGTTGACCACGGCGGCGAGGGCGCCGTCGGAGCCGGCCTTGAGGATGGCGATGGCGGGAATCATGCTGAGGAAGATGCCGATGAACAGCTTGGCCACTTCTTCAATGGGGGCCCAGGTGAAGTTGTTGCGGGTGCGGCAGCCCATGTCGGTGGTCTTCCAGGAAGCCACGGCGATCACGATGTACATGATGTCGCGCACGACATTCTGCAGTTCCATGGGAACGCCGAAGATGTGGAAGGTAGGACCGGTCCACTGACCGGAGATGAGGGTGTTGGCCACGATGCAGGCGAGGAACACGAAGTTGATGCAGCCTTCAAAGCCGAGCTTTTCCTTGGAACCGGCGGCGTCGGCGGGAACGGGGCTGCCTTCCTTCTTGAAGAGCACGGTGTCGATGACGAAGTAGATCGTGAGCAGAATGACGGAGATGAGCAGGGTCTTCATGAACAGATGCACGGTGGTCCAGAAGAAGCTCACGCCCTTGAGGAAGCCGAGGAACAGGGGCGGATCACCCAGGGGGGTGAGGGAGCCGCCGATGTTGGCCACAAGGAAGATGAAGAACACGACCTGATGCACGCGGTACTTGCGGTGGGCGTTGGCGCGCAGCAGCGGACGGATGAGGAGCATGGCGGCGCCGGTGGTGCCCATCCAGCTGGCGAGAATGGTGCCCACGGCCAGAATGGCGGTGTTCACGATGGGAGTGCCGACGAGGGTACCCTTGAGGCGGATGCCGCCGGCCACGGTGAACAGGGCGAGCAGCAGCAGGATGAAGGGCACGTATTCGAGCAGGATGCTTTCAGCGGCGATGAAGAAGGCATTGCCGAAGCCGAAGACGAGCGCACAGGGCACGAGGAAGGCCAGTCCCCAGAAAAGGGCCACCTTGCCGAAATGATGCTCCCAGAAATGAGGAACCACCAGGGGACAGATGGCTATGGACAGCAGCATGCAGACAAAGGGCACGACCCAGATGATGGAAAGATCATTGGGCAGCTGGAAATGACCTTCGGCGAAGCAGATGCCGGGCACAAGCAGCATCGCCAGAAGGAGAGCGGAAATAAATTTGAAACGGTGCATCCACGGACTCCTTTCGGGAAAAAATAGAATTAGGTTTTCTTGTACCCAAAAAAACGCGTTCCATCAAGAACTTTAGGCGTTCCGTGGCGACAGAACCTTGACGGGGCAAGGCTTTTGTGTGCATCTCAGGAAGAAAAACGAGGAAAAAAGGAGCGTTTCATGCATCAGATACCAAACGTTCTTACCATTGCCGGTTCCGATTCCGGAGGAGGCGCCGGCATACAGGCCGATCTCAAGACCATGACCATGATGCGTACTTTCGGCATGAGCGTGATCACGGCGCTTACGGCGCAGAACGGTCTCGGCGTGACGGGCATACACGCGCCGGATCCCTCATTCGTGAGGCTTCAGCTCCTTACCGTTCTGGACGGATTTCCCGTTCATGCCGCCAAGACGGGCATGATGTTCAATTCCGGCATCATCAATGCCGTGGCGGACATTCTGGACGAACAGACCTTTCCGCTGGTGGTGGATCCCGTGTGCGTAAGCACGAGCGGGCACAAGCTCATGGAGGACGACGGCATAGACACGCTCCGCGACAGACTCATGCCCCGTGCCGATCTGTTCACGCCCAACCGGCCGGAAGCCGAAGTCTTTGCCGGCATGGAAATCGTGAGCGAGGACGATGTGCTGGAGGCCGGAGAGCGTCTTCTGAACAGAGGGGCGCGGGCCGTGCTCATGAAGGGCGGACATTTCGGCATGGGCAATCCCGTTTTTGTGACCGACTGGCTTTTCGAGAGGGACGCAGAGCCCGTGGCACTGCGTCAGCCCTATGTGAACACGCCAAACACCCACGGCACGGGCTGCACGCTGTCGGCGGGCATAGCCGCTCAGCTTGCGCTCGGCATGCCTCTTCGCGTGGCCGTTGCGAAGGCGCAGGAATTTCTCAATCTCGGTCTTCGGCACAGCTTCAATCCCGGCAAGGGACACGGCCCCTGCAACCACATGGCGGGGCTCGGATAACCCCGGGCAGAAAAGGTCGGTCTGCGCGGCAGAAGAGAGAATGGCTTTTCAGGGCGCAGGATGTTCCATACAAAAAATGCACGATGATTCATCGTGCATTTTTTGCATGGCCGACGTGTTTTTTATCTGTCGGACAGGGAAGGCGGTTCGGCCCCACTGCCGGAAGAGGCTTCCGGCAGTGGGGCGGTCGGGCACAGGACGTTTTCGGCATGAGCAGGGAAGGACGGCGGCATGTTCGGGCCGTCTCTTTCTGTGCCGGTCCTGGAATCAGCTGAAGGCAGAAGGGATTGTGCCCGGCCTGCAGGGGAGGCTTTCTTCGTTTCGGAGAAAGGCGACGTGCCGTCTACTTGATCCATCCGCGTTCACGGTAATAGCGTTCTGCGCCGGGATGCATCGGCAGAACGAAGTCCTGCGGCATCTTGTCTTCGGTCACCTTCTTCCAGTCGGGATTGCCCTGGCTCAGAAATTCCAGGCTTTCGGCAACGGCCTTGGTTATCTTGTAGGCCGTTTCCTCAGGCATGGAGGCGGGAACCAGAATTTCCAGCCAGTCGCATATGGTGGGCACGTCGGCGTCCCCTATCTGTCCCTTGTAATATTCCTTGGGAAGAAGGGCGGGACGGAAGCCGTGCTCCTTTTCCATCTTTGCGGCCACTTCCGGGGAAATGGGAAGGGCCTTGAACGGCATGCTCTTCAGGATTTCAGCGATGTGCCAGGACTCCCCGGAGCCGTTCCAGATGACGATGTCGGCCTGGTTGTTCTGCACGGCTT
>ENA-OVGB01001872-OVGB01001872.1-human-gut-metagenome-genome-assembly--contig:-NODE-1872-length-17075-cov-7.916334_pt1 | contig 17075 bp, 16 predicted proteins | sample MGYA00237767_ERZ505413 | MGnify/ENA primary metagenome ERZ505413 (study PRJEB26158, sample SAMN06016410) | human gut metagenome | biome: human gut; feature: ankylosing spondylitis patient; material...
AATCGGAAAAGTATAGTGATAATTCAAAGAATAAAGCGGTCCTATATTTTATAGATAGTAATATCCATCGCCTACCTTACTGTCTTTGTCATAATATCACAACAGCTATTCTTGTTCCTTTGATTGTTTTCCTATTCTATATTCTCCCTTTGGTACTCCAGACTTTTTCTTAGTTCCATATTTTTCAGACTCTGGTCCATAATCAATGATGAACAACAATTGCTTACATGTTCTAACCGTACTAATCAAATAAAACCCGATGATACCCATATAAGGATAGAACCCGATTGCTAAAACAGCTTGTTCTTCTCCTGTGTTTGTCCCGATAATGATACTCACTATAATTAAAACAAGCCCTGCAACCAAATTTTCTTTGTATCGATATTGCAATTCTTTTTTTGCATCTGTCGAATTTATCTTTTTCATCAGCGGTGTATTGCTCAGGCTAACTAAAATTGATACTGATGCGAGAATAAATCCAGAGCATGCAGTTGCGCTTGTTATAATGGCATTTAGTAGGAATTCAAGCCTATCAATTTTTATATTCTGCCAGCGATATAGTATTCCGAAAGTTACTGAAACAGCACCTGCCATTAGAAAGCGCCTGATTATCCCCCAGAGAAGTGGATGGCCTTGCAATTTTTCACCCATTCACCTCATCTCCTTACCTATATAACGTTATTTTTCATCTTTTATAATTTCACTTTTCAGATTAAAGTACAATCTTTCATGCGTAATGGGATTAGACATTGAATAGTTGAATGGTAAAACATATTTTGCAACATTACTTAGCAAATCAATCGTTTCTACTTCGCAGTCTTCTTTATCCTCAATCACGACATCTAATTTTCTAATACCGGAATACCCTAGCGCTTCCTTTATAAACGAAACTGCCTCTTGAGCATCTAATGTATTGTTCTTTCCTCTGGAAACCCTTAATTCCACCCGACAAAATTGGCTTCTAGCCTTTCTTGTAGCATTCAAAAAATCTTTCATTAGAGATTCCTTCGGCAGTTCGTCAAACGGATTTATTTCTGCTGACATTATAACTTTTCTATAATTTGCTTCCTCTGTCAAGCGCAACAAACCTGCTTTTGCTTCTTTTACGGCTAATATAACTACGGTATCTTTGGGCGAAAGTTCCGTTAGATATGCTTCCATATTGCGAATACTTATTCCAAATCGGTTTCTTTGCATGTATAACGTATGCGTTGCTGGAGCATATGCCAGTGTAGTCGATTCTGCCGTAACTTCATCATTTCCCAATTTAATCAGCTCATATGTTCCATCATCATGTAAAATTCCCGGTAATATTTTTTTCCCGAATACGAAGCACACGTAGTTCCCAGAGATTATCTTCATCATGATATTTACAAACATGAAAAATATAGCTATCTCCGTCGATAATCTTCTTTGTATCCATCGGTTCTGCTCTTGCAATTTGCTTTAACATATCTTCCAAATCATAGGTTTGGATTTCCGACTGTGTACTATAACTAGTATACGTCGGCTCCAGATGATCAAAACGAACGGACTTCTTCTTAAATTCAGGCATCTTGTATTTTCCTCCTGCACCCATTTTTTCAGAAAGATGCCCCCTACCACTTTTGGAAGGACTTTTCAGATCATGGTTGTAGCCCACCATTATTTTGTGTTTGTATGCTACCACAACCGATGTCCAATAAGTTGTATCTATAGGTCATCTTCCCATTTTTTAAGCATCTTTCACCTATTACACAAATCCCCCTAAACCTCTTCTGCGCAAAATTCCTTTGTACAATTTTTTCCTTATTTGCTCTGTGCGCTTTAATTAGGAGGCATCTACTCTCCTTTACATTGTACTGTCTTTTTTGCTGCAATGCAAGATATGTTCATATTATCACCTATAATCTCTGCCTTTTATGCTTTTTGTGTTATGGTTATTAAAAACCACTTGACTTTTTGTGAAAACATGCTATACTGATGTCACAAAGAACACAGTGGTTTTTGAAAACCAAATTTCTTGTACGGAGGTCTGTATGTCGCTCATTGTAAAAAACTTTTTTGAAAACGTGAACATCGGGGGAAATGCAACGAAAATCAGCGAGGAGATTTCGCAGCATCTCCTCCAGTCTGGCCTCCAACCCGGCAGCAATGTGCCGCTGGCTGCTTACCTTCTTTATAAGGTTGCTCAGAACAACTCCAACTCTGATGTTACGATTCAGGATATTTTTGAGGGTCAGTTGGACATCAGCGAGGGCACTCGTTACTTTGCAAAAGAGCAGCTTCCGGAAGAAGCATGGGCACAGATTCTTCCCATGGTGGATAACTACACCGCCGAAGAATTTGCACTGGCTGCACTTCTGCCTGAACACGAAGACGAGATGAAGCTCGCAATGGCAACGCCCCATACCATTTTGACGTTGGTTCATCATCTTTTGGATGTGCAGCCTGATGAGTATGTCGGAGATCTTTGCTGCGGCAGCGGCTCCGGTTTTGTTTCATTTGCGATGAACCAGCCGGAGGCGCATTACTTTGGCTATGAGATTAACGAGGAGCGTGGCGGAATCGCACGGATTCGTGCAGAGCTTCTCGGCTCAAATGTTCAGGTACGGCTTGGCGATGTATTTCGGCTCGCAGACGATAAGAACACACCCAGATTCGACAAAATGTTTTCCAACTATCCCTTTGGCATGAGACTGCGTTATCTGGGCGAAGGTTCCGATTATATGGAACGTCTTGCAGAACAGTATCCGGGGCTGTCGAAGGCAACCTCTTCGGACTGGATTTTCAATGCGCTGCTCTGCGACCTTCTTGCAGAGAGCGGCAAAGCGATTGGCATTATGACCAATGGCAGCACATGGAACAGCATTGATACCCCGATGCGCAGATATTTTGTGGAACGCAAGATGATCGAGTGTGTCATCTCTCTGCCGGTCAAGATGTTCCCGTATACCAATATCGGAACGACGCTCATTGTTTTCAGCCACGGTAACGACACCATTCGCATGATTGATGCCACCGAAATTTATCACAAAGGACGGCGGCAGAATATGTTCCTTCAGGATGACATTGCTACCATTCTTACCGCCCTGCACACGGATTCGGAATACAGCAAGGATGTTACCTTGGACGAGCTTCGTGCCAATGAGTACAACCTCAGTCTGGAACGCTATATCCAAAAGGTGCCGACCTTTCAGAATGGTGTGTCGTTCGAGAGCATTATCAAGAGCATCACGCGCGGTGCGCCCTGCACGGCCAGCCAGTTGGACAAGATGGTGTCTAACGAAGTGACAAATATGCAGTACCTGATGTTGGCAAACATCCAGAACGGCATCATTGATAACAAGCTGCCGTATCTTTCCAGCATCGAACCGAAGTACGAAAAATACTGCCTGAAGAACAATGACCTGATCCTGTCCAAGAATGGCTATCCTTATAAAGTAGCCGTTGCGTCTGTGAAGGATGGGCAGCGTATTCTGGCAAACGGTAACCTGTATATCATCGAATTGGATGAAAGCAGGGCAAACCCTTATTATATCAAAGCTTTCTTCGACAGCGAGCAGGGCATTGCAGCCCTGAAAAGCATCACGGTGGGAGCAACCATTCCCAATATTGGAGTGGACAAGCTGAAGAACGTAATGATTCCGCTGCCTTCCATGGAGGAGCAGTCGCGGGTTGCGCAGAAGTATCAGGCAACGCTGGACGAAATTGCCATGCTCAAGCTGCGGCTGGAACGAGCCGTCAACAAGCTCCACCATGTGTTCGATGAGGAGAGTGAAGAAACCAATGCTTGATGTCGAAGAACTGCTCGAACTGGAGGATAACATCCGAAAGGAATTGGACGATCATCTACCTGCTGCGCTGTCCATACTGAACCGCACCGGCGAATTGGAAACTTTCCTTAAAATGCTTGGCATGGAAGACCTGCTTCAAAGTAAGCCGCTTTATCAGGTCTATAAAACCGGAAAAATCATTGTGATCGGGCGGTCGGACGTGAAAGCGGAAGTGCTGCTTTCCATTGCCAAGAGTCTGGGACTTTCCAAAGACCGTTTTGAGCTGTACCTTGATTATGAGGACGGCAAGACCTTCGATTTTGAAAAGGCTCATTGGAAACCCCAGTATGCTTTGATCATGGTCGGCCCGATGCCCCACAGCGGCACCAGCAAGGGTGATTCCGGCAGCGTCATCGCAAAAATTGAAAGCACAGAGGGGTATCCTCCGGTAGTGCGACTGGGCACGAACGGCTTGAAAATCACAAAGACGGATTTCCGGAACAAGCTGAAAGAAATGATTGATACAAAGAAAATCGCCTGAAATCCCACTTTTGGGACCCAAAGTGTGTTATTCTATGGGTAAGGAACGAAAATCGGGAGGAAACACCTATGTCCATGAAAGAATTGCAGAAGCAGACGGATGCCAATATCAGCGCAAAAGCCGACCTGATCTGGCAGATCGCCACCCATCTGGTTGGCCTGTTCAAGCCCCATGAGTACGGCAAGGTGATTCTGCCCATGACCGTGCTGAAACGTTTTGATGATGCCCTCCGCAAAACCAAGCCTGCCGTTGTGGAAATGGCAAAAAAATTGGATGCCCAGCACATTGAGGGTGCTGCCCGTGACGGCATCCTCTGCCGTATTTCCGGTTTCGACTTCTACAACACCAGCAATTTTGATTTTGCCAAGCTGGTTGCCGAGCCGGACGATGTGGAAAGCAACTTTGAAGCCTATCTTCAGGGCTTTTCCTCCAACGTCAAGGACATTATCGAAAACTTCGACTTTGCCAACACCGTCAAGCTGATGGTCAAGGGCGGTGTCCTCTACGTCACCCTGCAGGAGTTCAATTCCAGCAAGGGCGATATGTCCCCGGAAAAAGTCACCTCTACCGACATGGGCTACATTTTTGAAGAGCTGATCCGCAAATTCTCCGAATCCTATGACGAGCAGGCTGGTGCCCATTTCACAAGCCGGGACATTATTTACCTGATGACCGAGTTGCTGATTGCACCTGAAAAGGAGCAGATCGCCGCCGATGGCTGCACCAAGACCGCCTACGATATGGCCATGGGCACTTCGCAGATGCTGGGCTGCCTGACCGAGCGTTTGCAGGATGTTAGCAAGGATGCCACCCTGACCTGCTTTGGACAGGAGTTCAACCCCGAAACTTATGCGATCGCCAAGGCAGATATGCTGATCAAGGGCGGCAACGCATCCGGCATGAAATACGGTGATACCCTGAGCGATGATGCGTTCGGCGGCTATGAATTTGACTACGTGATCTCCAACCCTCCCTTCGGCATTGACTGGAAGCGTGAAAAATCGCAGGTGGAAGCCGAAGCAAAGCGTGGTTATGATGGCCGTTTCGGTCCCGGCCTGCCTGCGATCTCGGATGGACAGATGCTGTTTATGCTCAACGGCGTAAAGAAGCTGAAGGAAGGCTCCGGCCGCATGGCAATCATTCAGAACGGTTCCTCCCTGTTCACCGGCGATGCCGGCAGCGGTGCCTCCGAGATTCGCCGCTATCTTATCCACGAAGATCTGGTGGAAGCCATTGTGCAGCTGCCCACCGACTTGTTCTACAATACTGGCATCTCCACTTACATCTGGGTGCTGACCAAGGGCAAACCCATGCACCGCAGCGGATTTGTGCAGCTCATTGATGCCAGCAAGTGTTTTGTGAAGCGACGCAAAAACATCGGCAGCAAGCGCGTTGACCTGAGCGACGACTGCATCGACCTCATTTTGCAGGCATACGAGGGCTTTGAAAACCAGACCTATACCAACGGCGACCTTGTGGTGGAATCGAAGAAATTTGCCAAAGACTTCTTTGGCTTTACCAAGGTGACGGTGGAGACAGCACAGGCCGACGAGAACGGCAAGCCCATCCTGAAACGGGGCAAAAAGCAGCCGGTCAAGGGGGCATCCGACAGCGAGATCATTCCGCTGAGCGAAGATATTGACGCTTACATGACAAAGAATGTCCTGCCCTACAACCCTCTGGCCTATATCGACCCGGCAAAGGACAAAATTGGCTATGAGGTGCCGTTCACCCGGCTGTTCTATAAGTTTGAAGCCCCGGAATCCTCCGCATCCATCTTTGAGGACATCAAAGCACTGGAAGCCAAGGAAACTGTTCTGATGAAGGAGCTGTTTGGAAATGCGTAAAATGAAGGATAGCGGTGTGGAATGGCTGGGTAAAATCCCAAAAGATTGGGCATTGATTCGCTTCAAAGACAAGTATAAAAACACTAAAGAAATTGCAAAAGAGCAGGCAAGTAATTATGAGCGACTTGCTTTAACCCTTGGAGGCGTAGTAAAAAGGCCAAAGGATGATTCTGAAGGGCTTCAGCCGAAAGAATTTGATGGCTATCAAATTTTAAGAGAAAATGATTTTGTTTTCAAAATGATTGACCTACAAAATGTCAGTACCAGCCGTGTTGGATTGTCTCCATATACAGGATTAGTCTCTCCTGCCTACATTAGATTTTCTCCCAAGGAACCTTGCCAATACAATCGTTTTGTTTACTACTTCTTAATGAGTCTTTATTATAATCAGGTCTTTAATAATCTAGGTGGGAATGGTGTGCGAAGTGCTCTTTCTGCAAAGGATATGGGCGAATTCTTAATGCCGTACCCCTCTAAGAATGAGCAACAGAAAATCTGTGCCTTAATTGATAATAAAACAGAGCGTATTAGCTGGTTGATTTTCAACGTGCAGGCGCAGATTGAAAAACTGAAAGCTTACAAGCAGAGCCTGATTACCGAGGTGGTCACAAAGGGGCTTGACCCCACTGCGCCCATGAAGGACAGCGGTGTGGAGTGGATTGGGGAAATTCCGGTATCGTGGGGAATTGCCAAGTTGCAATATTGTGCAAAAATCCGTTCCGGTATTACACTTGGAAAGAAATATCCTGACGATTCTGAGTTGATAGAACGCCCCTATTTGCGCGTTGCTAATGTGCAAAATGGCGGTGTTGTTCTAGATGATTTGAAGACGATTGAAGTTTCTGCGGAGGAAGATGCTCAGTATAGGCTTTCTGCTGGAGAGGTTTTAATGACCGAGGGTGGAGACCGTGACAAACTCGGTCGTGGATGCGTATGGCTTGGACAGGTCGAGCCATGTCTGCACCAGAATCATATTTTTGCGTTGCGTACAAACAAACTGCTCAATCCTTATTTTCTTTCCTACGTCACCGCTTCTAAAATCGGACGAGTATACTTCGATATTACGGCAATAAAAACAACAAATTTGGCTTGTACCAACTCAAGCAAAGTGCTTGCATTCAAGTTGCCACTTCCGTCTGCTGGTGAGCAACAGCAGATGGTTGACTATCTTGACAGGCAAGTGGATAAGATTGACAAGCTGATTTCTGCGAAACAATCTAAAATCGAAAAGTTGGAGCAGTACAAGCGTTCCCTCATTTACGAGTACGTTACCGGAAAGAAGGAGGTCTCCTGATTGGAAACAAGCCTTACAGATATTAAAAAGCAGTACGAAAAGCTAAGGGACATCTTAGGCGATAAGGATACCCTTGAACTTTCATATGAGGATGATCTACGCTGTCAGGATGCGTTGAGCCTGCTTAAGAGCCGCAACTACATTCTGGATGCTAGCACACTATGCGAAAAGAGATACATTAAGGCGGCTGAATGGGATGGTTTCGAGGACTGGCTAGATGAGATGATAAAGGAGTCTAAACGGTTGAGCCGCCGAGAGTGGACGATTGCCATTGTCAGTGCCGTGATTGGTGCAGCTATCGGCCTGATTCCTACGATTATTGGCGCATTGTGTTGATTTATCTGTCCATGCGGTGTTATGATAGACACAAGAAAAGCATTCCGTAGCCCAGCCAACATCTGATGGAGGTGCCCCATGCAGGAACAGAGTTCGGATAAAGAAACCAAGCTGCCCTCAGAGATCAGGCAGACAGATGAAATTGCTCCTGCCAAGGGCAAATGCCTGCATATCGCGCCTGGCAGCAAAGGGATCGATTTCAACGAACTGCTGGAACAGGCTGTCCAATGTGTAAACATGGGCGATATCCTGAGCAAGATCCATGCCGGGACACAATATGTGGTTCAGATCCCAGCGGAATTTCAATCTGCGTATGAGTCCGGCGAAATGTTCATCATGGAAAACATGAAAACCGGAAAAAAGTGGCCTAGTCTGATGAGAATCACCGAAGACGGAAAGCATCAGGTCGTAACGCCACTTCCCATTGCAGAACAGGCTGTCGTGCAGGGCAATCCAATACAGGAACTGGCCAACTGGCAATATCAGCTTGTGATGCAGCAGCGAATGTACAGATTGAGCGATCTGGTGGAGAAAACGTACCGTGCGGTCGAGCGGATTGAGAATGGCCAGATGGATGACCGGATTGGTCTGCTGGAAGCTGGCAGAAAGGGTCTGCTTTTGGCAATGACCATGCCGGAGGGCGATGCGCGGAACCGTCAGATCGATTCTAGCAGGCAAAATCTTCTTGTGGCACAGTCTCAGATTGGAAAGACCCTTGAACGCCGTGCCATAGAATTTGAGCCATTGCCCAAGAATCCTTTGATTCGCTTTGCCCGTGTGCTCCTCCACGATGAATACAATGCAGAAAAAGGCAGAGCTGTAGAAGAAATTCAAGAGTATTATGACCTGTATCTACAGGCAACCAATCTGCTTGCCACCTCTTACGCCCTGTGTGGAAATCTGGAAACGGCAGAGCAAACATACAGTATCAGTGAATCCGAACTGGAAGCTATCGACTTCAGCAAAGTGGAAACAATCAGCTACGAGTACAGCGAGCTGAAAGATATGTTCTATTCTGATCCGGTCGGGTATCTTGCTACAGAGCAAGAAAAGTGTCTAGACAAGGCGAAAAGCTACGATTATGTTGCCCTTGAAGTAAGCGGAGAAAAATTGTTGGAGGTTCTTGAAAATGGACGAGAAAAAACAGTTCCAGAAACAAAAACTGAACATTGATGCCCACAGAGGAATGGAGCAGGGTGCAAAAGTGCTGAAAGGCGTAGCTAGTGCAGCAGTCGCTATTGGAGTTGTAATGAATAAACAGAACCTGAAAGCTCTTGGCGACACCCTCAAAGCGGCAAGACAGCTTCTGAAAAAATAAGGGGGACATCATGGACAAAAGTGAGAAACGGTTTGAGCGAGACATTGAAGCCTTCCTGATTTCTCCGCAGGGCGGGTATGTGCAGTTCAACGGGCAGGATGCGGACGGCAACTGGGTACATAGCCGTCAGCACGATGTAGAAAAGTGCATCTATATGGATGTGCTGTGCGAGTTTATCGCCAAGACTCAGCCGAAAGAATGGGCGAAATATACTCGGTACTACGGCGACAAGGCGGCAGAAAAGTTGTATCATCGGCTGGAGACCACCATCACCAACCAGGGGTTGCTCCATGTCCTGCGCAACGGCATCGAGGATATGGGCTGCAAACTGCGGGTGTGCTACTTCAAGCCGGAATCCCGGCTGAACCCCGAAGCAATGGAACGCTACGAGGCCAATATTCTGGGCTGCACCCGGCAGTTCCGCTATTCCACGGGCAACACGAACACCATTGATATGGTGCTTTCGGTCAACGGTATCCCGGTGGTTGCACTGGAACTGAAAAATCAGCTCACCGGGCAGGACTGCGCCTGCGCCATCAACCAATACAAGAATGACCGCAGCTCCAAGGAATTTGCATTTCGTCCCAACCACCGTTTTCTCGTTTATTTTGCCGTTGACCTCTATGAAGTGTGGATGACGACCCAGCTTGCGGACGGCAGCACGCGGTTTATGCCCTTCAATCAGGGTTCCAACGGCGCAGGTCAGAGCGGTGGTGCAGGCAACCCGGCAAACCCGAACGGCTATGTCACCAGTTATCTGTGGGAAGAAGTTTTGCAGCGGGACAGCCTGCTGGATCTGATCCAGCGGTTCATTTCCAATGTAAAGGAAAAAGAAACCGAGGAAAAGAACGGCGTGGTGAAAACCATTACCAAGGAAAAGATGCTTTTCCCGCGGTATCATCAATACGATGTTGTGCGGAAAGTGCTGGCCGATGTAAAGCAGAACGGCCCCGGCAAAAATTATCTCATCCAGCATTCGGCGGGTTCGGGCAAGTCCAACTCCATTGCATGGATCGCCTATCGGCTGGCATCCGTCCATGATGACAACGACAACAGCATTTTTGATTCGGTTATCGTTGTCACCAACCGTGTGGTGCTAGACAGCCAGTTGCAGGACACCATCAACAGCTTTGAGCATCAGGCAGGACTGGTGGAAGCCATTGACGATAAGAAGAACTCTCACACCCTTGCCGAAGCAATCAACGACAAAAAGCGCATTATCATCTGCACCATCCAGAAGTTCCTCTTTGCCAAGAAGGGCATGGAAATATTCCGGGGGCGCAAGTTCGCCATCATCATTGATGAAGCCCATCAGGGACAGAACGGCGAGAGTGCAAAATCGCTTCGCCGCAGCCTGATCGACATGGATGTTGCCACAAAGGAATACGCTGCCGAGGCTGGGATTGCGGAGGAGGATGTAGACCTGACCGACGACTATATCAATGAAATCATCGGACAGGGTCGGCACGAAAACCAGTCTTTCTTTGCCTTTACCGCTACCCCGAAAGGGCAGACCATCGAAAACTTCGGTACGGAGGTCGGCGTAAAGCCGGATGGCGAACCCATCAAGGCACCGTTCCATGTCTATTCCATGCGGCAGGCCATTGAGGAGCATTACATTCTGGATGTGCTTTCCAACTACACCACTATCAAGGAAGCATTCAAGCTAATTCGTGTGTCGGAGGACAACCCGGAGCTGATCGAAGGGCAGACTTCCCGTGCGCTGTTCAAGTATTACAAGAAGCACGGCTACACCATCGCCCAGAAAACCGAGATGATCATGGCAAACTTTCTGGAGAACTGCCGCTATCAGATTGATCGCAAGGGTAAAGCCATGATCGTTGCAGACAGCCGTGCCAACGCCGTACGCTACTATCTCGCTGTCAAGCGTTATATCGAGGCGCACCCGAACGAATGCACCGGTTGTGATGCCATGATTGCCTTCTCTGGTGAGGTTACGCTGGAAGATTACCCCAGCGATAAGCCGTTTACTGAGGCAACTATGAACCTTGACGAAAAGGGGCGGTACATCACTACAGACAAAATGTTCCGTCAGGCGTTCCACAGCAACCAGTATAATATTCTGGTGGTTGCCAACAAGTATCAGACCGGCTTTGACGAACCGCTGCTGCATACCATGTATGTGGACAAGAAGCTGCGGGATGTGACCGCCGTGCAGACCCTCTCCCGGCTGAACCGTACCTGTCCAGGCAAGAGCAGCACCTTTGTCCTCGACTTTGAAAACACCGAGGAAGATATTCGGGATGCTTTCCTGCCCTACTACGAAACTACCATTCTGGAGGGAAGCACCGATCTGAACAAGGTCTATGACCTGCGCAATAAGATCCGCGATTATATGCTCTACAACATGGACGATGTGGAGACCTTCAACGCATTCATGGCTGCACAAGCAGGCAAAAAGCAGGATGCCGCTGCCCTCGGACGGCTGACCGGGATGTTCCGCCCGGTGATCACACGGTATCAGCAGTTGACCGAAGAGGAACGCTATGTAGCACGGGATTATGTGCGCAAATTTAATGGAGCCTACTCCTACATCACGCAGCTGGTGCGGCTCCATGATAAAGACCTGTTCGATGAGTATCAGTACACGCTGCACCTTGCCCGCCTTCTGCCGCCTGCCGGAGAAAATGAGATCGTGGATGTGGAGGACAAGATCAAGCTGGAATATGCATCCCTGACCGAAACGTTCAAGGGTGCAATCGTTCTGGACGAAAAGCCGACGATCCTCACGCCCACCAGCGGCATGACCCCAAAGGTGCCGAACAAGAAGAAGGACACCCTGCAAAGCATCATCGACAAAGTGAACGAGCGGTTCAACGGCAACTTTACGGACTCTGACCGTGTGATCATCGAGGGCATCTACCAGATGTTTATGAAGGATGCCGACGTGAAGAAGTTTAAGAAGTATGCCAAGGACAACAGCACGGAGATGTTTGTGCAGTCGCTGTTCCCGGACAAGTTCAAGGACATCGTGACCCAGTGCTTCCTTGATAACAACGATTCCTTCTCCAAGCTGTTCAATGACCCTGACTTCTACCAGAAAGTGCAGGATGCCATGGCGGCGGAACTGTATAAGGCTCTGCGGAAGGATTGAGGCTTCCATGTACCCCTTGTGAAGTTCTCCTGCGCCGCTATGATGCAACCATAAGCTTTCCCTTTCGGTTACACAGCCATAATAAAATGCCCAAAAGAAAACTGAGATAGACTTCCCATAAAAGGATGTCTATCTCAGTTTTGTTATATGGGGGATATATTCTATCCTGTATTCTTTTACCGGAACAGTTCTTTTTCTGCTCCAAAAGCACTGTCAGCACCCGTTCTTTCAACAAATAGCGGAACTGTGGCGGATAATACGGAAGATAAAATCAGACGATTTCCAGCCATTTATAATCCTCCGCCATTCTGCCCTGCGTTTTCTCAACCAGTTGCACCGGGTCATACTCTGACACGCCAACTTCCTTCAGATAATAGTCCAGCCCGCAGCGGGTCTTTGGAATGCAGCGGTCTGCCAGAAAATTCAAAAAATCTTCCCATGTAGGTGTTTTATTCACACCAAATGCCGTATCCAGAACCGACGCCACTCTGTTTTCCACACAAACCTGCTTCGCAGTGAAGTCTGCAAGAGCCACCGTGCAAAGTGTATTTTTATCGTAATAACGATATTCTTTCAATTGATGTCCCTGCTGCTGCGCCTTGCTGCGGAATTGTTTCAGGTCCGTTGCCGCAGCAGCTTGTATCATGATTTTTTCTCCATCAAAAGAAAGTTCCAGCCGGTCATCTTTGGATACTCCGAGAGCACTAAGCCAGCCTGCCGGAAGATTGACAGAATACTTCTCAGCATTTTTGCTGGCAGTCCCTCCTGCCTTCCGGGTCATAATTTTCACGATACGCTGTTCCATTTTCTCACCTCATTCCTTTTTAAATATATCATATTGGCCGCCAATATACAGGTTATTGATTCAATTTCTCTTCGTATTCTGATGGATGCATCGCTCTTTTTATTTTCTGAATAACTCACCCAGATAATATAATCGTGATCCGAAACCTCTGAGCCGAAAGACTCAGGGGCTATTTTTATGTCTGGAGGTGATTTTCTATGCTGTTCCGTATCATCGTTGTCATCATCACCATTACGGTTTCATTTTAAGCTGCATCCGCACAGAAAGGAGATGTCCCCATGAACTTTTTACCTGAGCTCATTCAGAAACTTGGCACGGTTCTTGTTGAAGTCCTCGTGCTGATCGCTGAAGAAGTCGAAAAGAAAAACTAACGAAAACAAATCAAAAAGGAGATTTTACTATGCCCGCAAATGTTGAAACGATGTTCTCTGTCCGTGAGACCCCTTGGCACGGCCTTGGCCGTATCATCATGGATGCCCCTGCAAGCCGTGAAGCCTTGGAGCTGGCCGATCTGGATTGGCAGGTGGAGAGCCGCAATATCTATTCCGGCACGGGTGCTATGATCCCCGGCTATCGCGCAAATGTCCGCAGCACCGATGATGCTGTTCTAGGCGTGGTATCTGATCGCTACCGCATTGTCCAGAATGAGGAAGCATTTCAGTTCACCGATGACCTGCTGGGTGAGGGCGTTACTTACGAAACTGCCGGTTCTTTGCAGGGCGGCAAGAAGGTCTGGATGCTGGCAAGGCTTCCGAGGAAATATCTTATCGCTGGAGATCAAGTAGTACCATATCTTGTGATCTTCAACAGTCATGACGGAAGTTCTGGTGTGAAAGTGGCCATGACTCCAATCCGTGTGGTCTGCCAGAATACTCTGAACCTTGCGCTGAATACAGCAAAGCGCAGCTGGACTGCACGCCACACCGAAAATGTTCTGCTGCGGGTGCAGGATGCCCGTGAGACCCTGCAGCTGGCCAGCAACTATATGGTTGAACTCGGCAACCGTGGCGAAGAGCTGGCTCGTATTGATTTATCCGATCACAAGGTGCAGGAATTCATCAATGAGTTTTTCCCGATTTCTGAGGACCTGTCCGATTGCCAGCGGAAGAATAATCTGCGCCTGCAGGAAGAGCTGAAGGCTCGCTACTACAACGCACCGGATCTGGAATGGGTCGGCAAGAACGGTTGGCGCTTTATCAACGCAGTCTCTGATTTTGCTACCCACGCAGACCCTCTCCGCAAGACCAAAAACTACAACGAAAACCTGTTCCTGCGCACCGCAGAGGGCAACCCCATGATCGACAAGGCTTACAAGATGGTGCTGGCAGCAGCATAAAGGAGCAAGCCATGAATGATGTAAATAACCGCATTTTCAGGGAATTCACGGAATTTTTTGACAACGTTGAGAAGAGTGCTTCTGAAATCAGCGTTACCATGGCTTATGAGATCACGATGAAAAGTACCATCAGCACCGCCATTATTGTTTTGGAATCCGAGGGCAGACTGGAGGAGCGCTACTGGAACCATCTCAGGGTGCAAAATAATATTCTGGATTTTCTTTATGACCTGTGGGTTGGCTCTTGCCATTCGTTAGCTGCCGACTTTTCCACCATTATGAAAGACTTGGTGGAATACGACTTCATCATTACCGAATCAATTATGAGAGAAAGGATGCAAAGTGCATGAAAAGATTGATTTCTACTTTGAACCTGTCCAAAGAGGATTGGCTCCGCTACCGCAAGTGCGGTATTACCGGCACCGATGCAGGTGCCATTCTGGGTGTAAATCCCTATCGTTCTGCTTTTCAGGTTTACTGCGACAAAAACAGCGAAACTATTGAGAACATCGATAATGAGGCTATGCGGCAGGGCCGTGACTTGGAGGATTATGTAGCGCAGCGCTTCACCGAGGCCACCGGTCTGAAAGTACGCCGTGCAAATGCCATTTACCAGAGTGAGGAACATCCGCTGCTTCTGGCAGACTTTGACCGTCTGATCGTTGGTCAGAAAGCAGGATTGGAGTGCAAAACGGTTTCACCGTTTTCTGCGGACAAGTGGGCTGATGGGAAAATCCCGGCTCACTATCTGGCGCAGGTTGACCACTATCTGGCTGTCAGCGGTTTCGACTGCTGGTACATTGCTGCTCTTATTTTCGGAAAAGAACTGGTGATTCACAAAATCACAACCGACAAAGAAGTTCTGAACAACCTCATTGCCAAGGAAGAGCACTTCTGGAAATACAACGTGATGCCCGAAATTCCGCCTGTACCTACCGGAAGCGAGGGGGATACACAGCAGATCAATCAGCTGTACTCTGCAGATGATAGAAACAAAACTGCCGATCTGAATCCCATCCGCGACCTGTTGGATAAGCGGCAGGAGCTTTCTGATCAGATCGAACAGCTGGAGCAGGAAAAGACTGCCATCGAGCAACAGGTCAAGCTGCAAATGCAAGATGCCGCCTATGGCACAGCACCGGGCTATAAGGTATCTTGGGTGTCCTCCGAAAGTAAACGTGTGGATTCCCAGCGATTGAAGAAGGAACAGCCCGATATTTTCAATCGGTACAGCAAGAATGTAAGCAGCCGCAGGTTTACCATTATCCATGCAGCATAATTTTTGTACGTCTATAGGCACACAAAATTTGCGCTTCAGCTATTTTTGTTTAATAGAAAAGTACAATACTGTTTACACAACAATAATTGTATGCTAAGATAAGAATATGAGGTGATGCACGATGGTTCTGCGCAAAAGTTATTTGGATAAGATCATTCCTTTTATCGATCAGGATCTGATCAAAGTTTTGGTTGGAATCCGGCGCTGTGGAAAAACAGTCCTTCTCGGTCAGATCAAGGACGTGCTCCTCCAGCGCAACATTCCCGCACAGAACATTATTCAGGCCAATTTTGAGTCCATGCGCTTCCGCAACACCCGTACTGCAGAAACGCTTTACGACTACATCGCAGAAAAAGCGGAAGGCTGTACCGGCAAAATCTATATTCTTCTGGATGAGATTCAGGAGGTGGAGCGCTGGCAGATTGCAATCAATTCTCTTCGTGTCGATTTCGATTGTGATATTTACCTGACCGGCTCCAATTCCAAGCTGCTTTCCGGCGAATTGGCAACCTATCTTTCCGGACGATACATCCAGATTCAGGTTTTCCCCTTTTCGCTGGCCGAAGCAAAACAGCAATGCATTGAAAACGGAACCTATACTTCGGATGAAAAGCTCTTCGCAGACTATTTGAAGTACGGCGGTTTTCCGCAGCGTTTCTTCCTCCCTGACGATCATTCAATCACCACCTATCTGGACGATCTTTACGAGGCTATCATTGTCCGTGACATCATGCTGCGCCACAATATTCGCGAACAGACCGCATTACGTAATGTCCTTGCATTCCTGCTGGACAATATCGGCAATCCGTTTTCTGCCCGTAATATCAGTGGACGCATGGTTTCGGAAGGAATCAAGACAACCACTGCTACCGTACTGAACTACGTTGATTATTTCAAGGAAGCCTTTATCCTTCTGAATGCACGCCGCTATGATATCAAAGGAAAAACGCTCCTGTCCAGCACAGAAAAGTACTATGCAGTCGATCTTGGCCTGCGGAATGTTATCAAGAAAAGCGAAAAGCTTGACAGCAACAAGCTGTATGAGAACATCGTATATCTGGAAATGCGGAGCCGTGGCTATGAAGTTCAGGTCGGCAAGCTGGACGACACCGAAATTGATTTTATCTGCTACCGTGGAGATGAAAAGCTCTATATTCAGGTTGCTTACCTGATCACTCCCGCCGATGAAGAACGGGAGTTCGGTAATCTTGAGCGGCTGCACGACAACTATCCTAAGTATGTTATCAGTGGTGATTTGATGAATTTAAGCCGAAACGGAATCATTCATCGAAACATCATTGATTTTCTGCTCAATCCGTAATTTTCACATCATGGGGCACAACAGTTGACGCTGTTGTGCCCTTTTTCTTTATCAGAATTGGAGGCATTCTTATGGAAAATCCATTCGTAAAATTATTTGCTATCGACTTCAAAGATCATCTGGAAGTC
>ENA-OVGB01001873-OVGB01001873.1-human-gut-metagenome-genome-assembly--contig:-NODE-1873-length-17048-cov-6.817984_pt1 | contig 17048 bp, 14 predicted proteins | sample MGYA00237767_ERZ505413 | MGnify/ENA primary metagenome ERZ505413 (study PRJEB26158, sample SAMN06016410) | human gut metagenome | biome: human gut; feature: ankylosing spondylitis patient; material...
CGTCGGGCGAGACGCTGTCGGAATGCCGCCTGTCCGCGCCGCAACGTTTTGCCCCGGAAGACTGCCTGCCGTTTGCCGGCATCATGGATGCCGCCCGGCAGGCCGCAAAAGTTCCCCAGATCTTTATAGGCGCAACAGGCATCGCCGTGCGGGCCGTGGCGCCCCTGCTGGAACACAAGAGCACGGACGCGCCTGTCCTGGTCATCTCGCCGGACGGCCGTTTCGTCATCAGCCTGCTGGCCGGACACTGGGGCGGCGGCAACAGCCTGTGCCACCATGTGGCCGCCCTGCTGGACGCCGTGCCTGTCATCACCACGGCCACGGACTGCGGCGAGCGCCCTGCGCTGGACCTTTTCCTCCAGACAGCGGGCCTGCGCATCCTGGACTGGGACCAGCTGCCTCCGGCCCAGGCCTGCTGGCTGGAAGGGCGGCCCCTGCCCTTGTGGGACCCCTGCGGCGCGGTGACGGACGGCGAAGGGGGAGGATTCCTGCGGCAGGAGCATCTGCCGGAACAGGACGGGCCCGCAGTCTGCATACACTGGCAACGTCTGCCCGCACGGCAAGGCCGCCTGCGGGTGGCCATGCCCTCACTGGTACTGGGGCTGGGCTGCCGCAAGGGTATCCCTGCGCCGCTGGTGGCCACAGCCGTGGAAGGCCTGCTGCTGCGCCACGGACTGGAACCCCAGGCTCTGGCGGCCCTGGCGACCGTGACGGAAAAGGCACGGGAACCGGCCTTGCAGGAACTGGCCCGGCGTCTGGGCCTGCCCCTGCTGACCTTCGATGCCGCGGAACTGGCCGCCGTCAGCACACCGCACCCGTCCACGGCGGCAGGGGAACGCTTCGCCTGCGCACCCTTCAGTGTCTGTGAGGCGGCCTGCCTGCTGGCGGCCCGGCGGATGGCCGCGACCGGTATGATGAAGGCGGATGGCGGGGGGGCGTCGCCTGTGAGCCGGAGTGCGCTGAAGGACGGCCCGCCGGCGGGAACAGAAAACGGACAGCAAACAGACGGCACGGACGCTCTGGCCGCCCGTCTGCTGGTGGAAAAAACCAAGGTGGCCGGCCAGCTGACCCTGGCCGTGGCCCTGTCGAACAGCATTTTACGGAGGGATGATGTCTGAGATCGTCATGAACGAAGGGCGGGACGCGGTCCTGCTGGTGGGCGGCGGCAGCCTGTGCGCCGCGGCCGTACCGCTGTTGCAGGCTGCCGGGCTGGTCCCTGCGGGCGTCATCCACGGTCCGCACTGTGACTTCGCGTCAGAGGCGGGCGTGCCTCCGCTGGGCCGGGACGCCGACCTGGCCCGCCTGCGGCCGGACTTCTCCCGGGCCGTGGTCACGGCCCCGCACAAGCAGGCTGCCAAACTGCGCCGTCTGCTGCACGACGCCCTGCGGGAACTGGGCTTCACTCTGGTCAGTGCGGTCCATCCTGATGCCCACAGGGAGCGGGATGTCCTCGTCGGCGCCGGGAACCTCATCTTTGCCGATGCCTCGCTGGCAGCGGGCTGCCGTACCGGCACGGGCTGCGTGCTGCGGGCCGGAGCGCGTCTGGAGGCAGGCTGCCGCCTGAAGGACCATGTCCATCTGGGGGAAGGCGCGCACCTGGGTGAGGGCGTCATCGTGGAGGAAGGGGCCCATCTGGGCCGGGAAGTACGCGTGGATGCGGGCCTGCGGCTGGAAAAAAATATTTTTGTGCCGGACAATGTCCACCTGACGCACCGGACCCTGCCGCTGTTCAGTGCGGGCGGGGAACGGGAAGGCAGCGCGTAATCTTTCGATTTTCAAGAAAAATTTTATAAAATCGCACTACAACTTCACGACAGGCGGACGTTTTTCCGGCGTTTCCGCCTGCCCGAAGGCCGTGCGGATTTTCCGCCACCCACGTTGACACATTCTGCAACCCGGCGTATTGATTTGTTATCTGTCTGTGACGTCCCGGAGCCGTTCCGCGCGTCCCAAGGTTCGACTAGCCTGTGAGGAGGTTGTCATGAAGTTCGCCCTGTTGTCTGCCGGTGTCCTGGCTCTGGCCCTGTCCGTGCCCGCCATCGCGGCCCAGCCCCCTGTCCCGGCTGACGGTCTCGTCCTGCAAGGTTCCAATCCCAAGAAGCCGGTGACCTTCAACCACTCCACCCACAAGACCGTGGAATGCGTCGTCTGCCACCATCCCGTGGACGGCAAGGAAAGCTATGCCAAGTGCGCCACCGCCGGCTGTCATGACAACCTGAAGGACAAGAAGGGGACCAACAGCCTGTACTATGTGATGCACGCCAAGGAAAAGGCCGATGCTCCCCTGAAGCATCAGAGCTGCCTGTCCTGTCACGTCAAGGTCGTGGCCGAAAAGCCCGACCTGAAGAAGGACCTCACCGGTTGCGCCAAGTCCAAGTGCCATCCGTAGGCCATCATCCATTTTCGCATTGCAAGCCGCGGGAAACCGCGGCTTTTCTTTTTGGCGGTTTGCCTTTTGGAGCATGAGCTGCTATGCAGGGCAAGCCGTTGAGGAACCGGATCACCAACCATCCTGCATGAGAGGCGCCCATGGCCGCATCTGCCGAGCAAAACGAGATCATCGAACTGACGGACCTTATCGAAAAAGGCCCTGACCTGCCGAAAAACAGCCCCAAAACGCCTGAGCCCCTCCCCTTGCCCGACGAGGCTCCGGCAACGGCCGCCCCGGCTCCTGACGACCTGCTCCTGCTGCCTGTCCAGGATCACGAGCCCGCCGTCGAGGACGTGCCCCCCGCCCGGGACTGGGAGGCCCAGCTGGATGCCTCCGCGGCCGTGATCGGCGATACGGGCCTGCATCTGGCCGCTCTGGCAGCGCAGACCGGCACCGAAAGCCCCCTGCTGCCGGAAAGCCTGGAGCGCATCAGCAGCCTGGAAGAAAGCTGCCGCCAGCTCGACCGTCGCCTGAGCGCCCTGGAAGGCCAGGCCGGGAACGGCCACAGCGACGCCACCCTGCTCATGGAGACCGTGGAGCGTCTCACCCATCTGGAAGAGCAGGTGCTGGCCCTGCCCGCCACGGAAGACACCGCCTCCGGCAGCATGGCCGGAGCGCCCGACAGCGTCCTGCTTATGGAAAGCATGGAGCGCCTTTCCGCGCTGGAGGGCGAACGCCAGGAGATGCTGCAGCGTCTCGACAGTCTGAAGAGCCAGACCGGGGGCAGCCACAGTGACGGCACCCTGCTCATGGAGACCGTGGAACGCCTCACCCATCTGGAAGAACAGGTACAGGCCCTACAGGACGCTCCGGCCGCTTCCGGAGAGGCCCCGGCCACTGCGGACAGCGAACGCGTGGCCCGTCTTGAGGAAGAGCGGCGGATGCTGGCACAGCGGGTGGAAGCCCTGGAGCACCAGCTTGGCGACCTGATGACGGATTTTGACAAATACGTGGAAAAGGCGGCCGCCGCCGCTGCGGCGCGGATCCTGCATGAAGAGATCCGGCGCCTGATGGGGGACCAGGCCTGAGCGGCCTTTTTCCCTGCGCGCACGGCCTTTTCCGCCCCCGCTCCCGCGGGGGCATCGACTTGCCAAGCGCACCGTTAGCGCATATGCTGACGGACGGCCTTTTGCAGGCAGCAGCCCTGTACAGGCCCGAATCAAAAACAAAAGGGGCGGGGGCCGCCGTTTCCGTTCCTTTACCCGTCCGGCGTTTTCCCGTTGTGGGTCAAGGCCATTCCCCAGTGGACGGGTTTTTCATTTTGTATGCCACGAGGCCAGGTATGGACAAAGACAGCAAGGAAGCCCTTCAGGTCGCCAAGGAGCTGACCGCCAAATTCATCGAGACGCGCACGGTTTCGCCGGGCAACTTCGCCGAGGTCTTTCCCGCCGTGTACCGCGTGGTCTGCGAAGCCATCCGCCAGGGCAACGCGCCCAGGGAGGCCGGACGTGACTGATCCCCGCCCCCAGCATGACGCTGCCGTCTCCGGCATGTTCGGCCGCATCGCCGGCTTCTACGACCTGCTCAACCATACGCTGAGCCTGGGCATCGACTATTACTGGCGCCATGTGCTGGCCAATAACGTGCGCGTGGGCAGCACCAACCGCGTGCTCGACCTGGCCGCAGGTACCCTGGACGTCTCGCTGGCCATCCGCCGCAAATACCCGCATGTGCAGGTGCCCGCCATGGACTTTTGCCCGCCCATGCTCCAGCGCGGCCTGCACAAGCTCAAGGGCGACAACGCCCGGGCCATCATGCCCGTGGCCGCTGACGCCAAAAAGCTGCCCCTGCCCGACGCTTCGGTGGACTGCGTGACCATGGCCTTCGGCATCCGCAACATCAAGCCGCGCTCCGAGGCCTTTGCCGAGATGCTGCGCGTGCTCACCCCCGGCGGCCGCGCCTGCATCCTGGAGTTCGGCTCCGGCAGCGAACGCATCTGGGGCGGTCTGTACAATTTTTATCTGGACAGGATCCTGCCGCGTATCGGCAAGATGGTCTCCCGCGACCCGGGCGCCTATGAGTATCTGGCCGAGACCATCCGCAATTTCCCCACGGCCCCGGCCCTGGAAAAGGAAATGACCGATGCCGGTTTCGCGCGGGCCTGGCATATCAAGCTCACGTCGGGCATCGTCTGCCTGCATGTGGGCGAAAAGGCCCGCTAGCGGGCCAGCGCGCTGCGATAGCGCCGGTTTCCCCGCCGCAGGCGGGACGACCCGGCGCCATCCTCCGACACAAAAAAACGGCGCCCCAAGGGACGCCGTCATGCATGCGGAAAAAAGCCTCAAGCTCAGGCGCTGCGGGCCAGCCATACAAGAAAGAGGCCCAGAGCCAGCGCCGCCAGCCCGAGGACCCGTATGGAGCTTTTGGGCATCTGCGCGATGAGGATCACTGCCCGTCGCATGGCGTCGGGAGCCAGAGCCCAGACCAGGCCTTCCAGAAGGATGGCCAAACCCAATGCCGCAAGAAATGGTTTCCAGTCAAAAGTCATGTCTTTCACATGGCGGAAACAGGCATTTTTGTAAAGGATAAAACGATGGTGGATTTCGCTGCCCTGCAGAATCGTGAACAGACCCTGGCCGTGGTGGGCCTGGGCTATGTGGGCCTGCCCCTGGCCGTGGCTTTTTCCCGCCACATGAACGTGCTCGGTTTCGACATCAACGCCGGACGCATCGAAGAGCTGCGCAAAGGCCATGACCGCACCAACGAAGTGACCGACGAAGCCCTGGCCGCCGCCACGATCGAGTACACCTGCGACCCTGCCGACCTGGCCCGGGCCGCCGTGATCATCGTGGCCGTGCCCACCCCCATCGACGAACACCGCTCCCCCGACCTCACCCCCGTGGTGGGGGCCAGCCACACCGTGGGCCGCCACATGCCCAAGGGCTGCGTAGTGGTCTATGAATCCACGGTCTACCCCGGCCTCACCGAAGAGATCTGCGTGCCCATCCTGGAGCAGGAATCCGGCCTGACCTGCGGCACGGATTTCACCGTGGGCTACTCGCCGGAGCGCATCAACCCCGGTGACAAGGTCCACACTCTGGAGACCATCAAAAAGATCGTCTCCGGTTCCGACCAGGCCACGGCCGACCTGCTGGCCCAGGTCTACGGCTCCGTGGTCAAGGCGGGCATCCACCGTGCTTCCAGCATCAAGGTGGCCGAGGCCGCCAAGGTTATCGAGAACACCCAGCGCGACCTGAACATCGCGCTCATGAACGAGCTGGCCATCATCTTCGAGCGCCTGGGCATCGACACCCTCGAAGTGCTGGAAGCCGCCGGTACCAAATGGAATTTCCTGCCCTTCCGTCCCGGTCTGGTGGGCGGCCACTGCATCGGCGTGGACCCCTACTACCTGACCTTCAAGGCCGAGGAGATGGGCTTCCACCCCGAAGTCATCCTGGCCGGTCGCCGCACCAACGACAACATGGGCAAATATGTGGCCGAATGCCTGGTCAAGCGCCTGATCAAGAACGGCAACGTGGTCAGCGGCGCGCGCGTGGGCATCCTGGGCTTCACCTTCAAGGAGAACGTGCCCGACCTGCGCAACACCCGCGTGGTGGACGTGATCCGCGAACTCAAGGAATATAATGTGGTCCCGCTGGTGCATGACGCCGAGGCCGACCCGGCCGAAGCCATGCGCGAATACGGGCAGGAGCTGGTGGATCTGGACCAGCTGCGCGACCTGGATGCCGTGCTGCTGGCCGTGAGCCACAAGGCCTACGCCGCCCTGACGCCCGAAGACATCAAGGCCCGCTGCAAGGACGGCAACAAGGCCGTGCTCATGGACGTGAAGGGCTTCTTCGACCCGCAGGCCATGCGCGCCGCGGGCATCGACTACTGGAGACTGTAAGCGCCGTGCTGCTGGTCTGTGCCGCCACCGCCCGCGAACTGCTGTCCGCCCTGCCGGAACAGGCCCTGGGGCCCGCTCCCGGAGCGGCATGCGGCCCGGCGGCGCAGACCGGCCTGCCGGAGCAGGAATTGCTGCCCCTGCACCTGGGCCTGCCGGCCCTGGCCTGCATCACCGGCGTGGGGCCCGTCAACGCCGCCCTCGGCATGGGGCTGGCACTGGCCGAGGCCCGACAGGCCGGACATGCGGTCTCGCTGGTGCTCAACGTGGGCGTGGCCGGCAGCATGGACCTGCAACGGGCGCCCCTCCGTTCGCTCTGGCGGGTGGAGGAAGAGATCTGGCCGGAATACGGCCTGCACGACGGGACGGCTGTGGACGGCCCGTCGTTCGGTTTTCCCCAGTGGGAAGGGCCGCACGGGCCGGTCTTCGACCGTCTGCCCCTGGCCGCTCCCGCGCAGCTGCCCGCCTGCCTGTATGGGCTGCGCTCCCTGCCCGCGGCCACGTCCCTGAGCGTGGCGGGCGTCAGCGCTTCCCGGCAGCGTGTGGGACAGCTCCGGCAGGCCCATCCCGGGGCCCTGCTGGAAAATATGGAAGGTTTTGCCGTGGCGCTGGCCTGCGCCCGCCAGGGCATCGCCTGTGTGGAGGTACGCAGCGTTTCCAACCGGGTGGGGCCGCGCGCACCGCATGAAACGGATTTTCCGGGAGCCATGCGCCGTCTGGCGGATATCTGGCGCCCCGCACCATAAACCGAGATGTCGCTATGCTGCTTCTGAAAGCCCGTCTGGCACTGGAACTGCCCCCCATCAACAAGGCTCTTTCCCGGGCCGCCGAGGGCCTGCCCCATCCCGTGCGCCCCATCGCCCGCCACATTTTCGAAGCGGGCGGCAAACGCCTGCGCCCCCTGCTGACCATCCTCATGGCCCGCCTGCTGGGCTATGACAAAAAAGACATCTACGATCTGGCCGTCACCATGGAGATGCTCCATGCCGCCACGCTGCTGCATGACGACGTGCTGGACAATGCCGATACCCGTCGCGGCAAACCCGCCGCGCACACCATTTTCAACGCCACCAGCACCATCCTGGCCGGCGATGCCATGCTGGCCCATGCCAATGCCCTGGTGGCCCAGTGCGGCGACCCGCGCCTGTGCCTCTGCTTCTCCGAGGCCACCAGCCGCACCGCCGCCGGCGAGATCCTGGAGATCGCGGCCCAGCATCAGGTGGAGACCACCGCCGAGGAATACGAGGAGATCATCCGCGGCAAGACGGCCTGGCTGATCCGGGCCTCGTGCCAGCTGGGCGCCCTGCGCGCCGGTGCCGACGATGCCCTGGTGGAAGCCGCCGCCGCGTATGGCGAGAACATCGGCATGGCCTTCCAGATCGTGGACGACGCCCTGGACTTCGCCCCCCAGAGCGTCACGGGCAAACCTTCGGGCGGCGACGTGCGCGAGGGCAAACTGACCCCGCCCCTGCGCATGTACCGCGACAGCCTGGACGATGCCGCCCGCGCGGCCTTCGACCAGGCCTTCAATGACGCTTCCTTCACCGACAGCGACGCCGAGCGCATCGCTGACGGCATCCGTGCGGCCGGTTTCGACCAGGCCACGCGCATGGCTGCCGAAGACTATCTGGACAAGGCCCGCGCGGCCCTGGCCACCCTGCCCTCGGGACCGGAACAGGACATCCTGCAACAAATGGCCGACTACGTTCGCGACCGCAAAAAATAATCGCCTTATTACGGAGAACCGGCGGGATTCCCGCCGCCAAAGCGAGGACCGTATGCTCTATCGTGTGGAAACCGGGCTTCATGCCAACATTACCGATACCCAGGGCCGCAAGACGGCGCTGCATCTGCTCAAGGCGCTGCAGATCCCCGTTGCCGCCATCCGTCAGATCAAAGTCTACACCGTGGACGGTCTGGATGCCGCCCAGGTGAACCGTCTGGTGGACGAAGGCATCTGGCACGACCCCATCCTGCAGCAGGCCTCGCTGGAGCCGCTGCCCTTCGTGGAACCCGCCCCCCACTGGATCGTGGAAGTGGGCTACCGCCCCGGCGTCACCGACAACGAAGGCCGCACCGCCCGTGACACCGCCGCCATGGTGCTGGGCATCGCCCGTGACAGCCTGCGCGTCTACACCTCGGTGCAGTACCGCATCACCTGCACGCCCGACCGCATGCTCGGCCGTGAAGAGGTGGAGGCCCTGGCCCGCGACCTGCTCTGCAACACCCTGATCCAGCGCTTCCGCGTCAAGAGCGCCGAAGAATGGCAGGCCCAGCCCGGCTTCGAAGCCCAGGCCGCCAAGGTCACCGGCGAAGCCAACGACACCGTGGACGTGGTGCCCCTGTCCAGCATGGACGACGAGGCCCTGCAGAAAGCCAGCCGCGACAACACCTGGGCCCTGACCCTGCGCGAGCTGCACTGCATCCGCGACCAGTTCGCCACCCCTGACGAACAGGCCCGCCGCAAGGCCGCCGGTCTGCCCGCCGACCCCACCGACGTGGAAATGGAAGTGCTGGCCCAGACCTGGTCCGAACACTGCAAGCACAAGATCTTCGCCTCCCGCATCCATTACGAGAACAAGGAGACCGGCCAGCGCGAAGAGGTCAACAACCTGTACAAGACCTGCATCCGTGACGCCACGGCCGCCATCCGCAAGCGCCTGGGCGACGACGACTACTGCAAGTCCGTGTTCAAGGACAACGCCGGCGTCATCGCCTTCATCAACGGCTACGACGCCTGCATCAAGGTGGAGACCCACAACAGCCCCTCCGCCCTGGACCCCTACGGCGGCGCCCTCACCGGTATCGTGGGCGTCAACCGTGACCCCATGGGCACCGGCATGGGCGCGGAACTGGTCTGCAACACCGACGTGTTCTGCTTCGCCTCCCCCTTCTATGACAAGGAACTGCCCCCGCGCCTGCTGCATCCCCGCCGCGTGCTGGAAGGCGTGCGCGAAGGTGTGGAACACGGCGGCAACAAGTCCGGCATCCCCACCGTCAACGGCTCCCTGGTCTTCGATGAACGCTACCTGGGCAAGCCCCTGGTCTACTGCGGCACCGTGGGTGTGATCCCCACCGACGTCAACGGCCGCAAGGGCTGGGAAAAGAAGGCCGAAGTGGGCGACATCATCGTCATGACCGGCGGCCGCATCGGCAAGGACGGCATCCACGGCGCCACCTTCTCCTCCGAGGAACTGCACGAAGGTTCCCCGGCCACGGCCGTGCAGATCGGCGACCCCATCACCCAGCGCAAGATGTACGACTTCATCATGCGCGCCCGTGACCTGGGCCTGTACAACGCCATCACCGACAACGGCGCCGGCGGCCTTTCCTCCTCCGTGGGCGAAATGGCCGAAGACACCGGCGGCTGCGTGCTGGACATCGCCAAGGCCCCCCTCAAGTATGACGGCCTGCGCCCCTGGGAGATCCTGCTCTCCGAGGCTCAGGAACGCATGACCCTGGCCGTGCCGCCCGCCAAGCTGGACGAGTTCATGGAACTGGCCGCCCGCATGGACGTGGAAGCCACCGCCCTGGGCCACTACACCGACAGCGGCTTCTTCGACGTGCGCTACAACGACCGTCCCGTGGCCTCCCTGCCCATGGAATTCATGCATGACGGCGTGCCCCAGCTGGAACTGGAAGCCGTGTGGGAAGCCCCCAAGGTGGAAGACATCCGCGTGGACATGCCCGACAGCGAACAGGGCGCCTTCCTGCGCCGCATGCTGAACCGCCTGAACATCTGCTCCAAGGAATACATCATCCGCCAGTACGACCACGAAGTGCGCGGCGGCAGCGCCATCAAGCCCCTGTGCGGCGTCAAGAACGATGGTCCTTCCGACGCCGGCGTCATCCGTCCGCTGCTGGAATCCGATGCCGGTCTGGTCATCTCCCACGGTATCTGCCCCAAGTTCAGCGACTACGACACCTACTGGATGATGGCCAACGCCATGGACGAAGCCATCCGTAACGCCGTGGCCGTGGGCGGCAACCCCGATGCCCTGGCCGGTGTGGACAACTTCTGCTGGTGCGACCCCGTCCAGAGCGAGAAGACCCCCGACGGCCGCTACAAGCTGGCCCAGCTGGTGCGCGCCTGCAAGGCCCTGCAGCAGTTCTCCCTGGCTTTCGGCGTGCCCTGCATCTCCGGCAAGGACTCCATGAAGAACGACTACACCGGCGGCGGCGAAAAGATCTCCATCCCGCCCACGGTGCTGTTCTCGGTGATGGGCGTCATCAACAACGTCATCGCCACCCAGACCTCGGACTTCAAGGCCGCCGGTCACCACATCTACATGCTGGGCGGTACCTGGCGTGAAATGGCCGGCAGCGAAGCCTGCTCCGAACTGGGCCTCACCGGCGGCCGCGTGCCCAATGTGGACGCCTCCACCGCCATGCCGCGCTACCGCGCCGTACACGGCCTCATGGGCCAGCGCGCCCTGTCCGCCTGCCATGACTGCTCCGACGGCGGTCTGGCCGTGGCCCTGGCCGAAATGTGCATCGGCGGCCGCCTGGGCGCCAACATCGACCTGGACGCCGTGCCCGCCATGGAAGACATGACCCTGACCGAACTGCTGTACAGCGAATCGGCCAGCCGCCTCATCGTCAGCGTGCGCCCCGACCTGGCCATGATCCTCGACATGCTGGGCAGCTGGCAGATCTGCCGCCGCATCGGTACCGTCACCGACGACAACACCCTGACCATGACCCGTGGCGGCGTCACCGTCCTGCAGGAAAGCGTGGACGACCTGACCACCGCCTTCAAGCGCACCCTGGACTGGTAAGTCCCGGCCCTGCCGCGAACATCAGGGGCGCCCCGCAAGGGGCGCCCTTTTTTGTTGCCCGCACCGCTGCTGCGGTCCTGTCGGCGCCCCGTCGGCAACCAGCCTTCCACGGCAGCTTCCCTGACGCCGCTCTGTGGTGGTCATGATATCGAAGGTCCCGAAAAGCCCCTCCCGAAGGCCGGATCCGCTCCGGCCCGGACAGTCCTTCTGCCCTCTCCTCCCACCTCTCGCATGCGTGTTTCCAAAAGCGGAATATGCAATTCAGGCCCCCCTGACAGCCCGTGCAGGGGCCTCTTGCCCCCTTTCACAATATACAGAATAATTGCAGAAACTTTTAACTTTATATCAACTTTATATCTGCAAAAACTAACTTTATATATCAAAAAATAACAGTCGATATAAAGTTGCCGGCTAACTGCATATCAACTGTTAATTACTCATCTTGGACAGGAAATTTTCCAGACTTTCTCTTGCAAAATTTACCTGGTTTGACACAGAGCTTTTTTTCAGGCATCATGCCTCAATCTTTTTGTTTGGCGTTTCAGGCAAGCCCCGTTGTGCAGCCTTGACGGGGTGGGTCGTCCGACGACCTGCGCCGCGTGGGCAACCACGCCGCGTACCTGCTTCAACCAAGGAGTTTCTATGACCTCACATTCTTCCATGGGGATGCCGGCGCTGCTGCTGGCCTGTCTGCTGCTGGCCTCCCCCATGTCCGCCGCCTATGCCGGCGATGCAAAGACTGCTTCCTCCAGCCGTGATGTCTGGCTCAAACGTGCCCAGAGCAACGCCGATGCCTTCATGACCGGCATGGCCTCCTGGTACGGGGCCGACTTCCACAACAAGAAGACCGCCAGCGGTGAAGGCTATGACATGTACACCTTCACGGCTGCCCACCGCACCCTGCCCATCGGCACCGTGGTGCGCGTCACCGACAAGAGCAACGGCAAGAGCGTCATGGTCTGCGTGACCGACCGCGGCCCCTACGTGCGTGGCCGCATCATCGACCTTTCCTATGCTGCCGCCCAGCAGATCAACATGAACGACCGCGGCGTGGGCAAGGTCGATCTGGAAGTGGTCAGCGACCCCAGCGGCACCCCCCTGCAGAACGGACAGGCCTATTTCGTGCGTTACAAGGATGACCAGGTGGGCCCCTTCTTCGCCTTTGCCGACGCGGCCGCCATGCATGAAGCGCTGCGCCAGGGCCACCCCGAGGCCGAGGTCGTGCTGGACGACGCCGGCAACTAGCGCTCTGCCGCTCCCCTTTTTCCGGGCGCCCCGAGCGCCCTTTTTTTTGGCCTTCGATCAGCCCCAACCCCTTGTATTCCCGTTTTCTTTGGGGCAATGTCGGAAATCGTGAGTCATTTGGAAAACCGCAAATCCCTCGTCATGGAGAGCTGTCATGGGTTTTGTGCTTGCCCTTATTTCCTCCGCCGCTTTCGGCCTCATCCCGCTGTTCAGTCTGCCCCTGCTGCATAGCGGCCTGTCCGCGGACTGTGTCCTTTTTTACCGCTTCCTCTTCGCCTCCATAAGCCTGGGCCTCATCCTCGTCCTGCGCCAGGAACGTCTTGCCGCGCCCGCGCGCGACCTCGGTCTGCTGGCCCTGTTCAGCGTGCTCTACGCCCTGGCCGCCCTGCTCATGATCTGGGGCCTGCTCTACCTGTCGGGCGGCGTCACGGCCACCCTGCAATTCCTGTATCCGCTGATGGTCATGCTCATCATGACCATCTTCTTCCATGAAAAATTTTCCATCATCACTGCCAGTTCCGTGCTGCTGGCCATCCTTGGCGTGGCCCTGCTGGGCAGCGGCGGCGGTGATGACGGCGGCAGCCTTGACCCGCTGGGCGTAGGCCTGCTGCTGGCGTCGGCCCTGTGCAACGCTCTCTACATCTCGGGCCTGCATGTGGCCCGCATCCACAGCATCTCGGGCCTGAGCATCACCTTCTGGGTACTGTTCTTCGGTACCGGCGTGTCCCTCGTCAATGCCCTGATCTCCGGGACCTTCGAGATCATCGGGACCTGGGAACAGCTGGCCCTGAGCCTGCTGCTGGCCATCATCACCGCGGTCATCTCCAACCTGACCCTGATCCTGGCCATCCAGCGCATCGGTTCCACCCTGGCCTCCATCCTGGGCGTGGGCGAACCGCTCACCGCCGTCACCGTGGGCATCCTCGTCTTCGACGAGCCCGCCACCTTCGCCGTCTTCAGCGGCGTGGCCGTCATCTGCGCCGCCGTGGTCCTGGTCATGACCGGGCCGCAGATCCAGGTCTGGCTGCAGAAAAGAAAGCATGGGGAGTAGATACGAGGGGGAGAAGGCCATCTCTTTGGACACCTCTCCCCCTCAAACTCCCCTTCTCCCTGCCCAAACGTTTTTTTCAGGGTCAGTGGCGGTCCTCATGGCACGCAAGCCCGTCTCCTGCTGACCGTCTCCGACGGCTCTTCCCGTCGGCCTGCACGCCCCGATCTTTCCCCGCAATCCCCATCCCGGGGCATAGCGTGCCGTATGCGCCTGGCTCACGGACGCACGACGCTTACGGCTGCTCCTGGGCCCCTTCTCGTGCCGCTTCCCTTCCTGCCGTGGCCAGAGGCCTGTTTCCTGCCATCGTCCCTCTCCCATCCCCCCCCTTCCCGCCATCGGTCGCTGCCGTGACCAGAGGCCTGGCCTTCCCTTTTGAGCACCGCCGCAGCAACGCTTTCCCCCTTCCCTCAAAAACAAAAAGCGGAGCCGCCCCGCAGGGCAGCTCCGCTCCATTCCGGAAAAACAGAAACCAGAGACTACAGGCGTTCGGCCACCAGACGGCCCATCTCGGCGCAGCCCACCAGGATGCAGCCGTCTTCCATGATGTCGCCGGTACGGAAACCGTCACGCAGGGTCTGGCGCACGGCATTCTCCACGGCGTCGGCTTCTTCGGACAGACCGAAGGCCAGACGCAGCATCATGCCGGCGGACAGGATGGTGGCCAGCGGATTGGCCTTGTCCTGACCGGCGATGTCGGGCGCGGAACCGTGGATGGGCTCGAACAGGGCCGGGGCCTGGGCGCCCATGGAGGCGGAAGGCAGCATGCCCAGCGAACCGGTGATGACGGAGGCCTCGTCGGAGAGGATGTCACCAAAGATGTTGCCGGTGAGGATGACGTCGAACTGCGAAGGATCGCGCACCAGCTGCATGGCGGCGTTGTCCACGTACATATGGCTCAGTTCCACGTCGGGGTAGTCGGCGTGCACTTCCTGCACCACGGCCTTCCAGAGGCGGGAGGTCTCCAGCACGTTGCTCTTTTCCACGGAGCAGACCTTCTTGCGACGCTGGCGGGCGGTCTCGAAGGCCACCTTGGCGATGCGGCGGATCTCGTTCTCGTCGTAGATCATGGTGTTGTAGCCCACGCGCAGGCCGTTACGTTCTTCGATGGCGCGGGGCTCGCCGAAGTAGATGTCACCGGTCAGCTCGCGCACCACGATGAGGTCCAGACCACGGGCCGCGATGTCGGAACGCAGCAGGCAGGCGCCGGCCAGTTCGGGCAGCAGCAGGGCGGGACGCAGGTTGGCGAACAGGCCCAGGGCCTTGCGGATGCCCAGCAGGCCCTTTTCAGGACGGCGGGCAGGCTCGATATTGTCCCACTTGGGGCCGCCCACGGCGCCCAGATACACGGCGTCGGCCTTCTGGCAGGCTTCCACCGTGGCGGCGGGCAGGGGCTCGCCGGTGGCGTCGATGGCCGCGCCGCCGATGAGGGCGGGCACGAAGTCGAATTCATGGCCGAACTTTTTGGCCACAGCTTCCAGGACGGCCACGCCCTGGGCCACGATCTCGGGACCGATGCCGTCACCCGGCAACAGACAAATGGTCTTTTTCATCTTGATATCCTCATGCAGCGCCGCAGCACTGCGCTTGTGTGCAAAAACTGTCCTTGCTCCCCAGAAAGCCGCGAAGGACGCGCCTTCCGCAGCCTCCGCTCTTGTCCGGCCTCCACGGCACGCTCTCCCCAAACCACCGGGGGGACAGGTACTCAGGGCACGATCACCGTCCTGCCCTGCCCCGTTATCGACCGAAACAAACGTTTTCGGGGGGAGAGGGGGAGTTTGAGGGGGAGAGGGGCCCCTTTTCCCAAAGGGGCCCCTCTCCCCTCAGCCAGCAGCTGTCCGCCTAGCCCTTGGCGGCCAGACGTTCCTTCACATAGTTGACCAGGCCGCCCTTGGCCAGGATGGCGGCCATGGAGGCCGGCAGGGGCGGGCACTGGATCTCGGCGCCGTTGGTCAGGTCGCGGATGACACCGGTGGCGGCATCCACTTCCAGCTCGTCGCCGTCATTGATCTTGTCCACGTCGTCGCCCACTTCCATGAGCAGCAGGCCCATGTTGAAGGCGTTGCGGTAGAAGATGCGGGCAAAGCTGTGGCCGATGACCACGGGCATGCCCGCGCCCAGGATGGCGATGGGGGCGTGCTCGCGGGAGGAGCCGCAGCCGAAGTTGCGGCCGGCCACCATGATGTCGCCGGGCTTCACGCGCTTGACCCAGTCAGGTTCCAGACCGGCCATGCAGTTGGCGCCCAGTTCCTTGGCGTCAGAGGTCACCAGGAAGCGGGCCGGGATGATGGCGTCGGTATCGATATGTTCGCCCACCTTGTGGGCCGTACCTTTGTAATTCATGACGTGATCCTTTCTGAAAAAACGGCTTAGAGCTGGTCAGGGCCGGCGATGCAGCCCGCCACGGCACTGGCGGCCGCCACCACGGGGCTGGACAGGTAGACTTCGGAATCCAGGCTGCCCATACGGCCGCGGAAGTTGCGGTTGGTGGTGGCCACGGCGCGTTCGCCGTCGCCCAGGATGCCCATGTGGCCGCCCAGGCAGGGACCGCAGGTGCAGGGGCCCACGATGCAGCCGGCATCCATGAAGACTTCCATCAGGCCTTCCTTGAGGCACTGCTTCCACACGGCGGGGGTGGAGGGCAGGATGATGCAGCGCACGCCCTTGGCCACCTTGCGGCCGCGCAGGATCTCGGCGGCATCGCGCATGTCGCTGATGCGGCCGTTGGTGCAGGAGCCCACCACCACCTGCTGCACGGACAGGTCCTTGAGCTCGGAAACGTTCTTCACGTTGGAGGGCAGGTGCGGACAGGCCACCACGGGTTCCTGGCCGGTCACGTCGATGTCCACCACGCGCTCGTACACGGCGCCTTCGTCAGCGGCCAGACTCATGGTCACGCCGGGACGGCCGTGCTCGGCGCAGTACTGGCGGGTGAGCTCGTCCACGGCGAACAGGCCCACCTTGCCGCCGGCTTCGATGGCCATGTTGGCCATGGTCAGACGGCCTTCCACAGGCAGAGCATCGATGACGGAACCACCGAATTCCAGGGCCTTGTACAGGGCACCGTCCACGCCGATGGTCTTGATGAGCAGCAGCATCAGGTCCTTGCCGCGCAGCCACTTGGGCATCTGGCCGTTGATGTTCACGCGGATGGTCGGGGGCACCTTGATCCAGGTCTCGCCAAGGGCCATGCCGGCGGCGATGTCGGTGGAGCCCATGCCCGTGGCGAAGGCGCCGATGCCGCCGTAGGTGCAGGTGTGGCTGTCCGCGCCGATGACCACGTCACCGGGGCCCACCAGGCCGCGTTCGGGCAGCAGGGTGTGTTCCACGCCGCAGTCGCCGCCTTCGTAGTAGTGGGTGATGCCCTGCTCCTGGGCGAACTGGCGGCTGATCATCACCTGGTTGGCCGAGGCGATGTCCTTCTGAGGCGTGAAGTGGTCCATGACCAGGGCGATCTTGTCCTTGTCGAACACGCGGCTGGCGCCCATGCCCTTGAAGGATTTGATGGCCAGGGGGCCGGTGATGTCATTGGCCAGCACCAGGGACAGGCGGCACTGGACGATCTGTCCGTCGCGCTCGATGACGTCGTCGGTGTGGGCTTGCAGGATCTTTTGCGCAAGCGTCTGAGGCATGATGGTTCTCCTTGATACGGAATGCGATTGCGGGGGGAAGGAACCCCCTTTGACTAGCGCCCCAAGGGGG
>ENA-OVGB01001874-OVGB01001874.1-human-gut-metagenome-genome-assembly--contig:-NODE-1874-length-17043-cov-45.922592_pt1 | contig 17043 bp, 19 predicted proteins | sample MGYA00237767_ERZ505413 | MGnify/ENA primary metagenome ERZ505413 (study PRJEB26158, sample SAMN06016410) | human gut metagenome | biome: human gut; feature: ankylosing spondylitis patient; material...
TGGGGTCTGCCCCTGAATATCCGGCATGGCAACGGAGCTTCCATAGTAGTCTGAGAACCCTGAATTGACAGGGAAAGCCGTAAATCGGATGCGGGAAAGCCGCTCACATGGCGAAGGGAAGCAGTCTGAGCGTATTAAAATCGAAAATTGATTAGGGAGGAAAACCTCATTGAAACCAACAATGGAGATTTTAACTAAGTTACAAGAAAACTCAAAGAAACACCATGATGAAGTATTCACAAGGCTTTATCGCTACCTGCTCCGGCCAGATATTTACTCTATTGCCTACCAGCACCTCTACTCCAATGAGGGGGCTGGGACAAAAGGCGTGGATGAAGATACGGCGGACGGATTCAGCGAGGAGTATGTGGAGCGTATTATTGAAGCATTGAGAACGGAGACATACCGCCCGAAACCTGTCCGGCGCAGCTATATCCAGAAATCGAATGGAAAAATGCGCCCATTAGGTCTGCCTACTTTCACGGACAAGTTGGTTCAGGAAGTCATGCGAATGATTTTGGAGGCGGTCTATGAACCTGTTTTCTCGAATTACTCTCACGGATTTCGCCCCGGCAGAAGCTGTCACACGGCACTGGCCCAGCTCAAGCATGAGTTTATCGGTGCAAGCTGGTTCGTTGAGGGCGATATAAAAGGCTGTTTCGACCACATCAGCCACGACTGGCTCATTGAGAATATCCCTATGGATAAGACAATACTCAGAAAATGGTTGAAATGTGGAGCTGTGTTCAACGGAAAACTATTCCCGACAGAAGAGGGTACGCCACAAGGAGGTATCATATCACCGACACTTGCAAACATGGTACTTGACGGGCTTCAGCCGCTCTTGGCTAAAAGATTCAAAAGACTATGGCGTAACAACAAGACATTCCATTACAAGGTAAATCTTATTCGCTATGCTGACGACTTTATAATCACAGGCCGAGATAAGGAACTATTGGAAAACGAAGTCAAACCAATAGTGATAGAATTTCTCAAAGAAAGAGGTCTTACCTTATCCGAAGAGAAAACTACTATTACGAACATATATGACGGATTTGATTTCTTGGGTTTCAATGTAAGGAAGTTCGGCAAAAAGCTATACACATCTCCGTCCAAAGACGCACAGAAACGCTTTAGGGCAAAAATCAGTGACATAGTCAAAGGACATAAGATGTGTAAGCAGGAATCGCTGATACGAATGCTCAATCCTGTAATCACAGGATGGGGTAACTATTACCGATATGGTGCATCGACCGATGCTTTTCATGGTTGCGACTACCACATTTATAATCTCACGAAGAAATGGGCCTTACGTCGTCACCCTAAGAAACGCAAGTCTTGGGTCGCAGACAGGTATTGGCATGAAATTCGGGGACGCAAATGGACGTTTGCGTGGAAATATGAAACGAAAAGTATGAAAGTGAACTACCTGACCCTTAAAAGATTGTCGGATATACATTATACTCCGTACAAGCAAGTCAAGGGAGAGGCAAATCCTTTTGACCCGGAATACGATGATTATTTCTCTCAGCGTAAGGAGCAACAAATGCTGGAATCTCTCAAAGGACGTAAGTCTCTCTTATATTTATGGAACAAGCAGAACCGGATTTGTCCGTTATGTGGCAAGGAAATAGACTGTACAAAAGCATGGAACGTCAACGAAATATCTGTTGGTGGTTCGATTGTACGGCAACTTGTCCACAACAACTGCTACAAGCGAAATAAACGAAAATGTTGAAAGTATGAGCCGATTTCTAACAACAAATAGAAATATTGAGTTGCTTGAGCCGTATGAGGGGAAACTCTCACGTACGGTTCTTAGGGGAGAAGGGGGCAGCAATGCCCTTGACTTACCCGATATACAGAAACAGGGCGATTTCTTCGTGGAATCCCCGATTATTCTTTTGGCGGCTATTATATGGTATTTGCGCATCTACCAGGACGGAAAATACTGCACGTTCCCTCACGCGATAGAATTTCTGAACAAGCCGTATGCCGATATTTTCACAATTCTTACCTCGTATCCGTCTTTGGAAAACTACCTTTCCCCGTTCATGGACGCCTGGCAAGGGGGCGCACAAGACCAGTTGCAAGGCCAGATCGCTTCGGCAAAAATCCCGCTTTCAAGGATGATTTCCCCGCAGCTTTACTGGGTGATGACCGGTGATGATTTCACGCTCGACCTGAACAATCCCGAACACCCTAAAATCCTGTGTGTCGGTAACAATCCCGACAGGCAGAACATCTATTCAGCCGCCCTCGGACTGTACAACAGCCGTATCGTAAAATTGGTGAACAAGAAGGGACAACTGAAGTCTTCCATCATCATAGACGAGCTGCCCACGATTTACTTTCGCGGTATTGACAATCTCATTGCCACCGCACGAAGCAACAAGGTGGCGGTATGTCTCGGCTTCCAGGACTTCTCTCAGCTGACCCGTGACTACGGTGAAAAAGAAGCGAAGGTAATCCAAAATACGGTGGGCAACATCTTCAGCGGTCAGGTCGTGGGAGAAACGGCTAAGAACCTTTCGGAACGCTTCGGTAAGATACTCCAACAGCGGCAGTCCATTTCCATCAACCGGCAGGACACCTCCACCTCCATCAACACGCAGATGGATTCGCTCATTCCGGCATCGAAAATAGCCAACCTCTCACAGGGTACATTCGTGGGCAGCGTAGCGGATAACTTCGGGGAAGAGATTGACCAGAAGATTTTCCATGCCCGCATTATTGTCGATAATGAGAAGGTAGCAGCGGAAACCAAAGCCTACAAGAAAATACCCGTCATCAACGAGTTCAAGGATGCGGACGGCAACGACATCATGCAACAGCAGATAGACCGGAACTATTCCCAGATAAAAGCGGACGTGGTGCGGATAATCGAAGATGAGATGACCCGTATAAAGAACGACCCTGATTTGAAACACCTGATACCACAGGAAGAAAATGACAAGGATAATGAATAGCCATTGAAAGGCCGCTTTTTTATTTTAGCCTGCAAAGGTCGTCCCGTGCCTTTTGGATTGAGCAAGGTCGAGCCCTACGGGTTTTCGGGGAAATCTTCCGCGCTCCGCTTGCGGTATTTTCCCGAAAAGCCTTGCACAATCCGGCACGGAACGGTAAGGCAGGCAAGAAATAAAATACCGGCTCGCCGGTCGGAATTGTTTAACTAAAAAACAAGTTATGAGCAATACAAGAGTGGTCAATATCCGCAAGGAATCCTGTGATGTATATATAGGAAGAGCGGGACAAGGGAAAGACGGTTATTTCGGAAATCCGTTCAGGCTGGAAGCGACAATGACAAGGGGCGGCACGCTGGACCGTTACAGGAAGTATTTCTACTATCGTTTAAGTACGGATGAAAAGTTCCGCAGACGAATCGGAGAATTGCAGGGCAAGACATTGGGGTGTTTCTGCAAGCCGAATCCTTGTCATGGGGACATCATCAAGGAATACTTGGAACGCATGGAGGGATGTACCGATGAAATAGCCATAGAAAAGACCTACTGGAAAGGAGTGGCTTATCCAGTTCGGGAAATCCAAGTCGGTAATGACATTTTCAGGGTGTCAGTAAAAAGCCTGTGCGATGAGCTGGTGAACGATATGCATAACGGCATTTATGAAGCGATGGAAGCGAGCGAGGAGATTGACGGTTACTGCACGGATGAGGAACTATGTACACTGACCGATGATGACCTGTACAGAATGTGCTGCTGAAATAAAATTCAAACAATAAAAAACAGAAATGACATGAAAAAGAGAAGCAACTTTACACCGATGAAAAGATTCCATGAGATTCTTGACAATTATGGTCTGAAACTGATGGAGGTGGGAACCAACCACCTGAGAGTATTTTTTGGCAACCGGAAATTGTTCGACTACTATCCGCTGAGAATGAAACTGTTTGATTACCGGCAGTGGCAGCAACTGACCTATCCGTCGGTCATGGACGGTACGGACAAATGGGAAACGGAACTGGAAGGAATCATCAACAGCCTTATGGTATCACCGCAATAAACATTGACATTATGCACAAGAAAAACAGACAGACGCTCGTTTGGGATAACATTCCTGAATGGGCGATTTTCGCATTGGAGTACGGCATCGAGGAAGAATTGTTCCTGCCGAACGAGGATTTGGAAATGATAAGCCGGTTCATCGGCGAGAATTTCCCGAACGGCTACACGATGAGTGTGGATTGGGAATCATGCACGGAGTTCAACCCACGTCCGGCATTCGGGAAACCGTGCAAGACTCACAAGGTGACTTTTGTAACAAACTAAAACTACCTGCTATGAGAAAGATAACATTAAGCGAATACAATTCCATCCCGAAGGATTACCGAGGGATCTGGACCGTGGAGCGTTGGGACTTGCCGAATTGGGCGGAAATACGCGAAAAACACATGGGAAAGCGCACCATGATGGTATATGACAAGGGAACATGCCTGCTGGTGGAAGGACTCGGATTTGAAATCGTGGATGATAGTATCTGGAAAAAGGCGGATGAAGTCAAGAAGGAAATAGGTAGCCATTTCCTGAAATTCTACTGTGAGCAGGGACGTGAACCTCATTATGCGGACTGCACTATCCGGTGGTGCGACACGCTGGAAACGGAAGAAGTGAGGATTGCGCTGGCGATGGATTCCGACAACGAAAAGGACGATGAGATATTCTTCTACTGCGACAGCTTGGAAAATTTAAAATCACTGGCGGATAAAGGTAAGGAGGATTTCATCATAGCCGGATGCATTGGTTTCGGGATATACGAAGAATTGTTACAAACAACTTAAAAACATCAGACATGAAAATCAAATGTCAGGAACACTACGAGAATACCGTCAAGTATGCGAAAAGCATCGGTGATGAAACGTTGAGCAAATGTATTGAACGGCTCAAGCAATGGGAGGTCAACTCCAATGGCAGGTATGAAATCGAACTGTACACCGATTTCGCACCATATTCATTCGGTTTCGCTGAAGTGGCGAAAGACGGGACAAGGGGCGTTGTCGGAGGGCTTCTCTATCACGGCAAGCCGGATCGGTCATTTGCTGTAATGATTGGTGGACCGTTTCACGGCTGGAGCATACACACTTGAAAAATCGTTTCGCAGTTTGTGTTGAGCGAAAAAAGCGCAGAAGTACTCAAAATCTGATTACCTTTTACACTTTCTTCGCTCATATTTTATTTCCGTCTGCTCATTCTGAAATCTCCAAAATCAGAAAGCTAAAATCTGTATTTGACGGATTAAAAATCAATTCTCGCAGGTTTTCCGCAAAAATCAAAGATTAAATCGTTATATGGCAAATTTAGATACCGGCAATATTTCTTTTTCAGGTGTTACTTTTATTGATATGCTATTTTTGCAATCTGTCTATTAATTGAGAGCGAACAAGGTCGTACCCCAACTGAGGATTGAACTCCCTCTCCGGACGGATAAGATTTTGTGTATCTCCTAAGAACTCAGAGTCAGACATCTTCTCTTCCATATTATTAATGAACTGTTTGTATGTCGGTGGTTGTTGAACAACAAAAGACATATAACGGTGGTAACAACGCATAATTTCTTCGACATCAACTGATGCTTCAGACAAAGCGACATACAAGTCAAAAAGGTCTCGCCCCTTTTTCCTTTGGTACAAGGCTCTCAGTTTTGTTCCCAACAGTTCATTTAAACGATATGTTGTTACTCCGCACTTGCCTGAGAACCAACTATTTTCCATTTCAAATGGTATTTTGACTAATCCAAGTTCATTAAAATGCTCAAAACAGTTTATCTCGATTTTTAAGCGTAGAGGAATTGTGGGAGGTATTTCCGATTCCATACGAAACAACATCGTGTTATTATATCGTTTTTGTTTTGTTACTCTATCCGGCAAAAAATCCAAAACTTCCCCAAGTCTGAACATTATTGGCTTTATCGGTCCGGGAGTAATTTGAACTAAGTCAATATCTTCACTATATCTGGGCTGTGGCGTCAGATATAGTTTATGGAGTGCAGTTCCTCCCCTGAATGCTAATTGTGAAGCAAGAAACTCATCGCTAAAAATAGCGACTAACGCACGTGATATAATGAGGTCTTGCTCTACTTGTGCGTTGTCATTCCATGGAACTATCTTATTCCATTGAGTGATGGCTGTTCTGTTTATCATATTTCGTCAGTTTCTATTATCGTATTTACAAAAATTTTCCAACGGTTATTCCTTTCCGCGCAATCTTTTGGTTTATTTATAGTTAGAGGAATATATTTGAAACGCTTTACATATGAAGTCAATTCCATATATAGCGTATCTGCAATTTCTGCTGCATTTAGAACTTCATCCAGTATATATCCCAGTCGTTGTATAGTTGCGATTGATGTATAACCAAACAACTTATTGGAAGCACCACGAAAATCTAATTTTTCTGTAAGTTCTTCCAATATAGTAGATGCTCTTGAAAGTCCACCTATATATTGCTCATATTGTACAATGTCAAGAGCTGTCAATTCTGCATTCGAATAATATATCACTCCTGTTTCAGAATTTTTTGATAACAAAAAATCTGTTGGAATTTCCTTGCGGTATACCCAAACAAGTGTATTGTTCTTTGATTGCGAAACAGAAGACTTTGGAAATACCGACATTACAGAAAATTTCTGTGGACGTTGATGAGCTGCACCATGAATTTCTGCCGCATTTAAGAGACTAATATAATAAGGCTTGTTTAGATACGACATCAACTGATCTATGTAATATATCGGTGGTACCATTCTTTTGGCAGCATAATGAGGAGGAATAATAACGTAGAAACCTTTATAGACCGGATATATTATACCTTGTGATGATATACGGAACAAATCATTTTTAATGACCTGCTCTGAATAATGTGGCAATGCCAACCTAATTTCTTCAACCGAAAAAGTTGGAAATCCACTTATCTCTCTATCTCTAATCCATTCACGTATTGTCATAATGCGTAATTTTAGTGCAAAGGTACTCAAAAAATGATTACCATTGCACTAAAAAGATGCGCATTTTCGTTCAAAGGGTAATTTTTCCATATTCTTCCATAAACTACCATCCTAAGTCACGCTTCACTCACTAAGTCCCTCTGAGAAGGTAACTCGGAGGACGATACCTTTCACGTTCAGGCCTCCGGTTTTCGTACAAAAAATTCCCTGCGGTAATTTTTCTTCGAAAAAACGTTCCGGTATCGCCGTCCGAGTTGGGTGAAAAGGTCGGGACTTAGCAAGCGAAGCGACCTACGACGCATAGAACAAGGTCAAGACAAAACCTGACGGGAGTACTTTATAAAATTCAGACCGTCCCAATTGGAACATCTATCCTATCATAAATCCTTTTCCTTTCGGTCGCCTGTCTTATGAGAAATACAAGGAAGTAGGGACAAAAGCAGCTCGCTCTCAACTCTGCATAATATAGGTTTTCTTTTTCCCTCTTCGTCCCTTTCCCTGCTTCGGTTTCTCTCTGCCTTCCCGTACCTTGTGGCCCGCCCTTTTCCCTCTGTTTTTTCCCTTTTTCGTTTTCGTGCTGTCACCCTGCGGTGAAACGTGATGACAAATGATGTAATATGTAGTTCAACTAATTAAAAATCAATTATTTATCAAATTTTGCTATATATATTTGCGGTGACAATAGTAGTTATCAACTCTAAAAACTCAAAGTTATGGCAAAGAAAAATGTGAGGGACGAACCCCTGAAGCCGCAAGTGAGCGAGAACGAACAGATGAGTGACATCGTGTTCATACTCGACAAGATGGAACTGATTTTACAGGCGGTGTCAAAAATCGGAAAGGACGGGAAATACAGCACCGTTCCGGCAGACAAGGAACACAGCAACTCCTTCCTGAAAATCGACCGGTACGCCAACATGTTCGAGAATTTCGTGAAAAACTTCTGGAGCCAGCTCAAAGACCCGACCCGTTTCGGCATCCTCTCCGTCAAGGCGGATACGCTGGACAGCCCGGAAGTGAAGCAGGCCATCGAAGACCTCGCCGCCGGAAAGCAGACAAAAGCCGTGGAAGACTTCCTCAAAAAATACGAAATCGTTCCACGCGACAAGGAAAACCAAAGTATCAACAATCAAAATCAAGAAGAAATGGCAAAGAAAAATGAGACACAGCAGCAGGCCACCCAAGGTGACGGCACGCAGCAACCCAAGTACCGCTACAACGAGTCCATGATCAACTGGGAGGAACTGAAGAATTTCGGACTTTCCCGTGAATACCTCATGGAGCGCGGTCTCCTTGACCAGATGCTCAGGGGCTACAAGACCAACCAGGTGGTACCCATCAGCATGAATTTCGGCTCCGCCGTATTACGTACCGATGCACGACTGTCATTCCAGCAGTCCGTGGGAGGCCCTATCGTATTAGGTATCCACGGCATCCGCCAGAAACCCGAACTCGAACGCCCGTACTTCGGTCACATCTTCTCCGAAGAGGACAAGAAGAACCTGTTGGAGACAGGCAACATGGGGCGTGTGGTGGAACTGAAAGGGCGCAACGGCGAATACATCCCTTCTTTCATCAGCATCGACAAGCTCACCAACGAGGTGGTCGCCATGCGCGCGGAAAACGCCTACATCCCGCAAGAAATCAAAGGTGTGAAACTGACCGACCAGGAAATCAACGACCTGCGGGAAGGCAAGAAAGTGTTCATCGAAGGCATGATTTCCAATAACGGCAAGGAGTTCGACGCCCACATCCAGGTCAACGCCGAACGCAGGGGCATCGAATACATCTTCGAGAACGACAAACTCTTCAACCGACAGTCGCTGGGCGGAGTGGAACTTACCAAGCAGCAGATTGAAGACCTCAACGCGGGCAAGGCCATCTTCGTGGAGGGTATGGAGCGCAAGGACGGTGAGTTGTTCTCCTCGTATGTCAAGCTGGACGAGGCCACGGGCAGACCTTCCTACACACGCTACAATCCCGATTCCCCGGAGGGAGCGCGTGAAATTTACATCCCGAATGAAATAGGCGGCGTGAAAATCACCGCCGAGGAACAGCAACAACTGCGCGAGGGCAAAGTCATCTTCCTCAACGACATGGTGAACCGCAAGGGCGAGGAGTTCTCCTCCTTCATCAAGGCGGATTTGGAAACGGGACGCCTGAGCTACTCACGCACGCCGGACGGCTTCGAGCAGCGTGCCGAGTTCAAGATACCGGAAAAGGTATGGGACGTAAAACTGACGAGAAACCAGCGTGCCGACCTCCAGAGCGGCAAGGCGGTACTGGTCGAGGGCATCAAAGGCTACGATGGAAAGACCATCTCGCAGTATGTCAAGGCGAACTTCAACCAGGGCAGGCTGGACTTCTATAACGAGAACCCGGACCGCAAGCGTGACGCATCGCAGCGCAACGTGGTGGCGAACGCCCAGAAGCAGGGACAGGAACAGGCTGGCCGCAAGTCCAAGGGGGCAAGCATTGCCTGAGCGTGAATCAGAATGAATGTCAAATCAAAAAAACAGAAATATGAACGTAAACAATAAAAACAACACGCCATTCAAGGCGGAAGACGTGAACTGGGAAGAACTCGCGGGAATCGGGATCCTGAAGGACGAGCTGGAAATGTCGGGGGAACTTGATACGTTGCTCAAGGGAGAAAAGACAGGAGTGATGTCACTCAGCCTCGTGCTGCTGGGCGTGGACGTGGTGATGGACGCCACCCTGCAACTGGTGCGCAAGGACGACGGGGCACTGATTGAAATCCTCGGTGTCAAGCCGGTGGCCTGACAAACGCTCATCCATTATAACAAGTAAAAAATGTCAAACCGCCGTTTCCCGTTTTCCGGTTCCGGTAGCGGGGAACGGCTTAAATTTTATCCGAACATGAAAGCAATCATTGCAGAAAAACCGAGTGTCGGCATGGATATAGCCCGTGTGGTCGGGGCTACCGACAAGAAAGACGGCTACTGTACAGGTAACGGGTATATGGTCACGTGGGCGTTGGGACACCTGGTGTCGCTCGCCATGCCCGGTGCGTATGGCTACACGAAAACCTCCGCCGAAAACCTCCCGATGCTGCCGGACCCGTTCCGTCTGGTGTCCCGCCAGGTCAGGACGGACAAAGGGATGGTGACGGACATCGCCGCCGCCAAACAACTGAAAATCATCGACAGCGTGTTCGACCGGTGCGACAGCATCATCGTGGCTACCGACTGTGCCCGTGAAGGGGAACTTATCTTCCGCTGGATATATTCCTACTTAGGCTATACCAAACCGTTCAAACGCCTGTGGATCTCCTCTCTCACCGACGAGGCCATCCGCGAGGGTTTGGCGAACCTCCGGGACGGCAGCGACTACGACAGCCTGTATGCCGCCGCCGACTGCCGGGCAAAGGCGGACTGGCTGGTGGGCATGAACGCGAGCCGTGCCCTGGCGGTAGCCTCCGGCTCGGCGAACAACTCCATAGGACGTGTACAGACCCCGACGCTCGCCATGGTCTGTGCCCGCTTCAAGGAGAACCGGAATTTCGTCTCCACCCCTTACTGGCAGCTGCACCTCACGCTGAAACGGCAGGACGCGCACCGCATGTTCATCCACACGGAAGAGTTCAAGGAAAAGGATGCGGCAGAGGCGGCATACCGGAAAATCACTTCCGGTTCTGTGGCGACAGTCACTGGGTCGGAACACAAGAGGACTTTCCAACAGGCCCCGCTTCTGTACGACCTGACCACGCTCCAGAAAGATTGCAACGTCCATTATGACCTGACAGCGGAGAAGACCCTCTCCATCGCCCAATCCTTGTATGAAAAGAAGCTTATTTCTTATCCGAGGACGGGAAGCCGCCATATCCCGGAGGATGTCATGCGGCACATTCCTTCCTTGCTGGGAAAAGTGGTTTCCATGCCGGAATTCAGGGAATACGGACAGTCTTTCGACATGTCCGATCTGAATACCCGCAGCGTGGATGACACGAAAGTGACCGACCACCATGCCCTGATTATCACGGGCATTTCACCCGAAGGGTTGTCCGAGGCGGAATCTACCGTTTACACCCTGATAGCCGGAAGGATGCTGGAAGCATTCTCGCCACCCTGCGAGAAGGAACTTTTGGTCATGGAATGTGCCTGCGAGGGAATGGCGTTCCGTTCCCGCTCTTCCTCCATTGTCAGACCGGGCTGGCGCGGCGTGTTCGCCAGAAAGGAGGACAGGGAGAAGGACGAGCCGGAACGTGACGGGGGGACGGCGGAGTTTGCCGAAGGCGAGACTGTTCCGGTCATGGGACACGGGATGGCGCAGAAGAAGACCCTACCCAAGCCGCTGTACACGGAGGCCACCCTGCTGGCGGCGATGGAGACCTGCGGGAAAAACATCACGGACGAACAGGCAAAGGAGGCTATCAAGGAATTGGGCATAGGCACACCCGCCACCCGTGCCGCCATCATTACCACCCTTATCAAACGTGACTATATCGCCCGCTCCGGCAAAAGCATCATCCCGACCGAAAAAGGGATGTATATCTATGAGGCGGTGAAGGACATGCGTGTGGCGGACGTGGAACTGACGGGAAGCTGGGAGAAGACCCTGGCGCAGGTGGAGAGGCATACCCTCGATACGGAAACCTTCATGCAGTCCATCCTGGATTACACCCGCAGGGCAACCGAAGAGATCCTGCGTCTGGATTTTCCGGCGATGCAGGAAAGGGCATTCACCTGCCCCAAGTGCAAGACGGGAAAAATCATCCTCCGTTCCAAAGTGGCCAGGTGCGACCATGACGGGTGCGGGCTGCTGGTGTTCCGCCGTATTCTGAACAAGGAACTGACCGACACCCACATGGAACAGCTTTTCTCCTCCGGCACCACCAGACTCATCAAGGGGTTCAAGGGAAAGAAAGGTGTACCGTTCGATGCCGCCGTCACCTTCGATGCGGAATACAACACGGTATTCTCGTTCCCGAAAACCGGGAACGGAAAGAAAAAATAACACCGTCATTCCAATTCGCGGGCAAAGGTAGCGCACCGCCTTTTTCCACCGGCAAGGTCAGGCCCTCCGGGTTTCGGGGAAAATCATCCTCGCGCCGCTCCGGTATTTTCCTCCGAAAACCTTGCCTGTGGAGGCGGTACGCATCCCGGCCCTTGAAATTGGAAAAGACTGTTTCACCCGTTAATACCGGAATGTCATGAAAACAAGGGAATATATCGACAAGATTCAAGCGAACAGATGGGTACGGACCATCGCATTGGGCTTTGCAGCCTTCATCGTGTTCAGTTATATGTACACACGGGGCATATCCCCCGTGTGGGCTGCGGTAGCCATCGTGTGTTTTAGGGGATTCTTCAGGTTCCTGTACCGGATAGCTTGCCTTCTGGTGGCTGCGGCCATACTTTTCTGCATACTCAGTTTTCTGGTATCCTGACAATATTTGACCATGAAACATAACTGCCATACAAAATCAAGTGGAACCTTACAGAACAGAGCTGTCTTCCGGGACGGCTCTTTTTGTTTTCCGCCCTCTGTGGAACCGGAAACCATAACGACAGGAATAAAAGGAAAAGGGATGAAAACACAGACTTGGCATACCGGAAACTACCGGGCAAAGTTGGCAAATGCCTTTGTTCGGACGGCAAGGTCAAGCCTTGCGGTTTCGGAAAAAATCATCCTCGCCGGAGGCTTGCGGTATTTTTCCCGAAAACCTTGCCTTACCGAAGGCATCTGCCGTCGGGCCCTTGTAGTTCACGGGCTGCCAAAGCCCGAATATTCACAATTAAAAAAAATAAAGAGACATGAACCAAGCATTTGCAACAAGCGCACCGCCGGCTCCCATGAGGATGCCCATGCCGGTAACGAGAAGAAAAAGGACGGTGGAACCCGAACCTGCCGTCAAGTTCCCGCCACGGGGGACGACAGGGCCGGTACACATCTCCACCCTGTTGAACCCGATTCTGGAAATCAGCCGCCATCCCGACAGGAACAGGCTGCTGGCCAAACTGTTCAGTGAAGAATAAAACCCAGTAATAACTTTTAATACATCAAATTATGTTTTTTACAGCAATCCACCAGATGATGACCGAAGGCGTGGATCTCACGCTTGTCATCCGCAAAGCGAACGGACAACTGACAGTATCCTTACTGCCGAAGTCGAACGGGCTGAAGGACGAAGCCCAGAACCACCTCGTACCACTGACCGTCAGCGGGCATCCGCAGGAACTGGACGCAGGCTTCCTACAAGCCGTAGCACGTCCTATACAGAAGACTACCGGACTGATTTCCAACATGGCGCAGTTCGAGGCGCAGGCTGAGAAGGCAGCGTCCGAGAGCAAGGCGGCAAAGGAGACCAAAGCGAAGGAGACGAAGGAGGAAAAGGAGAAGCGGGAGAAGTACGAGAAACATTTCAAGAAAGCGGAGGAACTGATCGCTGCCAAGAACCACAAGGAGGCGGTTACCGCACTCGGACAGGCACGTCTTTACGCCAAACCGCAGGACCAGAAGAAGATTGACGAGATGGTGGCGGAACAGACAAAGGCGATGAACAAGGGCAGTCTGTTTGAACTGATGGAAGAACCGGCTCCGCAGCCACAACAGCCGCAGGCACAACCGGCAGCCGCACCAGTCCAACAACCGCGGCAGGCTCCACAGTATCCTCAGCAACCGCAGGCACAGAGACCGATGGCGGCTCAGGCTCCTGGCGGACAGCAGAGACCGGCAGCCAATCCTCAGCAACAGCAGACAATGTGGCCACCGCAACAACCGCCGCAGGGACCGGCACAATATTACGCCCAGCCACAACCGCAACCCTATATGGGACAGCAGCCAGTACCGCAACAGGCTCCACAACCCGCACACGGGGGATACCATGGGACACATTGGCAGGAGCCGGTACAGCACCCTGAAGAACTCTCCCCACATTATCACGCCGGAGAGGATGAACCCAATTACCGTCCGGAGGATTACGAGGAATATCCCGATTTTCCGCAGTCCATGTTAGAAAATCATGTCTCACAATATCAAGCAGTATAAGATTATGGCACTCGAAGTAACAGGAATGGCACGCTCATTCACATTCAAGAAAGGCAGCGGAATGGTAACGCTCGATGATCCCAACCCGTCGGACAGCCCCGAAATGGTCATGAGCTATTACTCCAACTTCTACCCGGAGCTGACAACGGCAACGGTACACGGACCGGTCATCAAGGACGACAAAGCCGTGTACGAGTTCAAGACCACCATCGGGACCAAAGGATAGGAAGCATGAAGAAGGAACGAAAGAAAAAGAACAACAAGAAAAGGAAACCATGTGTACCATTGGACGAACAACAGTCAAGGCAGCTGGCGAGGCTCATCATCGGCCAGACGCGGAGGAATGTACGGTACGGCGTGAACAGGGAAGAACGGATTGCGGCTCCAAGCGGGGCCGTAATTCTTTTCTAAGCACAGCCTTCATACCGCTGGCACAGAATAATCTTACCGTGGATTGTTACGACAGCGGCGAATGCAACAGTATAAACGTAATCACGCGGGATAACTACGAATTCCTGCGTGATTCGTATTTCAGGTATTCCCTGCTATTGCAGAAGGAGGGCGTACACATGCCAGGAAACAGTATCGGGGAAGGCATCGCCAATCTGTACGATGAAATGAACACGCTTGTCGGTGACGAACTGCATGTCAACATCGAGCAGGAAGCCGGCAGGCTTTTCTTCCGGCTGTGGAAATACCACAAGTGGGGAAGTTTCACGCTGTACTACTTCCCGGTGAAGTTTCTGGAATCGCTCAATCCCATTTTAAGGAGGATTGCCATTACCTTTATCCATAAACTGATGAAAGCAAACGGCATTGATACATTCGTGGATTACGAAGAATCGGACTTTTTGTTTGAAATGCTTTCGGAGGATGACGGCAGCGACCCGGAGGAGTGGAAAGAACGCATGAAACTGCTGGACTCCTATCAGGAAGGGAAAATCGGCAGGCTGCTCAAACGGGTGGAATCGAAATCCTACTACAAGAACCTGCCGAAAGCACTGGATACATACGAACCCCAAAACGGGTTTGAACAGCCTTTGGTCGATGCGATGAAACGGGGTCTCCCGTTTCTGACGCCTGCACGGGGCATCATGCAATACGCTTATGACGCCTATTACTCGGAGAATCCGGACTTCCACCCGATGTACCTGCAACAGCAGATAAGGGTCGTGTATGACATCAACGACATTGTATCCGACTATCTCGTTGACTATTACAATTCCTGTAGCAGGGAGACCTACGACATCACTCCGGTGACTGCCCTTGACCTGTCGCCCGATACCGAAGAACTGTTCAGCATGGACGATTACCCGGAACGGTTCTTTCGGTGGGCGGACGAATTCATATCTTTAATCAGTTGAATTATGTTGGAAACGAATGAACTTACCCAAAAATTGAGGACGCTGCTCCATCCGAGGGCGGCGTTGATTGCCTATTCAGGCGAGAAAGACAACTCTTATGCCTCTGACAACAACTATTTTGTTGAGATAAGGGATATAGACGATAACGGAATGATGGGAGAAGGCCGGCCCGTCACGGTGGATTTCATGAACGAACTGGTGCGCGGTTATTCCGAAAGCCACAGCACCACGCCATACGGAAGGATTCCGCCCAATATGCTGTGGTGCGACCCGCGCAAGGGCAGTGAGAGGTATATCTGGTACAACTCCCCACAGAAACGGATGATGTTTTTCAAGGAATCCCTTCAAGTAGAGAATGCAAAATACAACCTGCCGGGAGTCATTTACGTGGCAGGTGGCAGTTCGTTGAGTATATATGCTTACAAGGACAAGAAACTGACGGAAAAGACGGAGCTTTATGCCGCACCGTTCTTCAACGTGACAGGGGCAAATGTCTGTCTGGGTTCCGCTAAAATAGACAAGCCGAGAGATTTGACCTACAAAAACCTGTTGGAGTATTGGGAGAAGAAGTTCTGGCTGACGGAGTTTTCACACCTGGGCGGAGGGGGCAACCCGACCAGATCAAACCTGATATTGGTGACAAAGGCCGCAAAGGACAAGCCTTTCAACCTCGACGAACTGAAACCTTTGAATAACTTGAAATTGAAAGATATATTGAAATGAAAAGAGTACACTACATAGATAACTATCTGCTGAACCCGCAGCACCCGGTCACGGTGAACCTGATCGGCGCGGGAGGAACCGGCTCGCAGGTATTGACCTGTCTGGCACGGCTGGACGTGACATTGCGGGCACTCGGACATCCGGGATTGTTCGTAACACTTTATGACCCGGACATAGTGACGGATGCCAACATCGGTCGCCAGCTTTTCGGCTGTTCCGACCTTGGACTGAACAAGGCGCAATGCCTGATTACCCGAGTGAACAATTTCTTCGGCAATGACTGGAAAGCGGTACCGGATATTTTCCCGACCGTGCTGAAAGATGCCAGACGGGATGACATGGCGAATATCACCGTCACCTGCACCGACAACATCCGCTCCCGGATGAACCTCTGGCGGTTCCTGAAGAAACACCGGGAACACACTTCCAACAACGAGCGGTCGCCCATATACTGGATGGACTTCGGCAATGCCCGGACCACCGGACAGGTCCTGATAGGGAACATCCGTGGCAAGATTCTCCAGCCCGTCTCCAACGAATACCTGCCCGTTCCCCGTATGAATGTCATTACCGAAGAGGTACGCTACTCCACCATCAAGGAAAAGGATTCGGGGCCGAGCTGCTCGCTGGCGGAAGCATTGCAGAAGCAGGACCTTTTCATCAATTCCATGCTGGCACAAACCGGCTGCGACATCCTGTGGCGTATGCTCAGGGAAGGAAGGACATTCTACCGGGGAGCCTATCTCAATCTCGATACACTACGGATAAATCCCATTCCGGTATAGACAATGACCGTCAGTTTTCTTTTATGCATTCTTGCCATGTATAAAAGAAAACTGACGGTTCCTGATTGTTTCTGCCGTGCGGTTCAGCCTTTCAGCCGCACGGCACTTGCCACTCCCTTTTCAGTCATGACCAGCTCATACCGGTCCAGCCTTTCATAGAGTTTGCCCAATGTCTTGCATCCATATCTCCTGACCTTGAATTTGGG
>ENA-OVGB01001891-OVGB01001891.1-human-gut-metagenome-genome-assembly--contig:-NODE-1891-length-16902-cov-3.173503_pt1 | contig 16902 bp, 14 predicted proteins | sample MGYA00237767_ERZ505413 | MGnify/ENA primary metagenome ERZ505413 (study PRJEB26158, sample SAMN06016410) | human gut metagenome | biome: human gut; feature: ankylosing spondylitis patient; material...
ACCGCGGGCAGATCGTGGTGGTGGGCTGCAGCACCAGCGAGGTCGTGGGCAAAAAGGTGGGCAGCTGGTCCACACCGGAGGTGGCGGACGCCATTTTCGCGGGGCTGCACAGTGTATTCGGCCCCATGGGCGTGTACATCGCCGCCCAGTGCTGCGAGCACCTGAACCGGGCCATCATCGTGGCGGGGCAGGAGCATCAGTTCTCCAGAGAGAGCGAACTTGCCGGCCGGCGGGTCATACTTCAGCGCGGCGACACCTACACGCCCAAGATGCTGCTCATGGGCTGCACCGTGGTTCAGGCCGACTCCATCACCAATGCGCTGAACCGTCTTGTGGCGGGGGAGGCCGACGCCTACATCGCAAGTTCCGTGGAAATGGCCTTCTACATCGTGCAGAGCAAGAAGTACAAGGAAATACGCGTCATGGGAGGCTCCTTGGAGCGCATCCCCATGGTCATGATGGTGGGACGCCGGTCGGGGCTTCTTGAGCGCATGACGAGCGCGCTGGTCCATCTTGAGGAGACCGGCGTGGTGGAAAAGCTGCGTTCCCGCTGGCTCGGCCGCAAGCTTTACATGCCCACGCTCTGGGAGCTGTACCACTATCACATCCTGTGCGGGGTGGCGCTGCTCGCCTGCGTGCTTCTGGCTTCCGTCACCTGGATTTATGCCCTGAAGAGTCAGGTGCGCAAGGTTTCGCGCAGGCTCATACGCTCGGAAAGAAAGTATCGCGACCTCATAGAGGAATCGCCGGACATCATTCTTCTGCTTGACGAGGAGGGACGGATAACGCTTTCCAACCGCGCGGCGAGGAAGATACTGCACATTGCCGGTTCCGGCTACAGTTCCATGCTCATGGAGGCGCTCTGCAGCGAGACGAGCGGATGCCTGGAGCGGTTCGTGCAGCTCATTCCCCGGAACGGGGCGCTGCGCCGTGAGATCACGCTGGCGGCGGGAACCGAGAAGGAGCTCGTGCTTGAGGTCAATCTGTTCATGGCCGACCTTGAAAGCTCTCCTTATGCCATATGCCTCATAGGCCGCGACATGACCGAGCGCAGAAAGCTGGATCGGCAGGTCATGGAAATGGAGCGGCTCGCCGTGCTCGGCAAGCTGGCCGCAGGCGTGGCGCACGAGATCAACAATCCCATAGGCATAGTCATGGCCAACGCGGAAATAGCCCTGGAGGACTGTCCGGAAGACAGTCCCCTGCGTCCCATGCTGAAGGCCATACACAGAAACGGCGAGCGCGCCGTGAACACCACAAGACGGCTTTTGAACATAGCTCTGCCGAATTCCGTGCAGTATGAAAGGCAGAATCTTGCCCTGATCGTGCGCGAGGCCCTGTTCTTTCTCCGGCCCAGACTGCGCACCGTCAAGGTGGACGACAGCCTGCTGCCGGAAGAGCTGCCCATGAAGGGCAACAGGATACTTCTCGAGCAGCTGGTCTTGAACATGCTCATCAATGCACTGGACAGCATGGAGGGGGAGGACGGGCCGCTGCGCGTTCTCGTCATGGAAGGCCGATGCACGGCCGGAAAAGTGACGCTTGCCATTTCCGACAGCGGCAGCGGCATCAGCGAGGAAAACAGAAAAAAGATCTTCGAGCCCTTCTTTTCCACCAAGGGCAGCAAGGGCTTCGGTCTCGGGCTGTACATTTCCAGGCATATCGTGGAGCTGCACGAAGGGGAGATCCATGTGGAGTCGGAAGTCGGGGAAGGCTCCACCATGAGCTTCAGCTTTCCTGCCCTGGCTGAAGAGGAGACGTTTTAAAAAAGCGTCCCGTCCCGGAAAGGTTCCGGGGCGGGACGCGGCTTCACGACGGTTCGGCGGTACAGGATGCGCATGCGCAGGCTTTCCTGGGCATGCGGGAGCTGTCCGTCACGAACTTACTTGATGTATTCGTTTTCCCACTTGGCCATGGTGCCGTCGGCCTTGATGCCGGCCATCCAGTTGTTCACGGCCTTGAGAAGATCGGGTTCACCCTGCTTCATGAGCACGCCGAAGTGGTTTTCGGTGAAGGGCTTGTCGACGAGGGGCGCGGCAACCTTGGGATTGTCCTTGACGTAGCGCACGGCTTCCATGGTTTCGGTGATCATGACGTCGGCCTTGCCTTCGCCCACGAGACCGGGAATTTCGGCGTTCTGTTCATGCATGATGAGCTGGGCCTTGGGCGTGGATTCCTTGGCGAACTTTTCGTTGGTGCCGCCGGGATTGTACATCACGCGCACGGAAGGCTGGTTCACGTCGTCGAGGGACTTGAACTGACCGGCCTTGCTCTTGGTGACGAGCACGGTCTTGCCGAAGGTGAGATACGGATCGGACATGGCCATGACCTTCTTGCGGGCGTCGGTGACGGTGATGCCGCACATGGCCACGTCGAACTTGCCGGACAGGGTGTCGTCCTGCAGGGTCTTCCAGGTGGTGGGCACGTATTCGAGCTTCACGCCGAGATTCTTGGCCAGAGAGGCGGCCATTTCCGCGTCGAAGCCTTCATACTTGCCGGTTTCCTTGTTGAGGTAGCTCATGGGCTTGTAGTCGCCCGTGGTGCCGACGAGCAGCTTGCCGCTGGATTTGATTTCTTTGAGGCTTCTGGCCTGAGCGTCCTGAGCGGTCATGCAGCCGACGGCGGCGATGAGCAGAGAAGCCATAAGGATGTTCTTGAACATGGGAGATCCTCCTGGACAGGAATGTTAAAAACGTTGTTCTCACGCTACGGTGTTCGGCGTTCCCTGTCCAGAGTTCCGGAGACTTTTTCCCCGAAAAAGATGCGTCTTGTCCGCTTCGGGGAAGAGCCGTCAGAGCAGAAGCGGCGAAAGCGGCTGCGGGACATGGCTCTCCCTAAAGGAAGACGCGTCTGCCGAAGACGGGTTCCTGAGAAGACGGAAGGAAAGAAGATTGTACATTTCTGTAAATGAGCCTTGTAAAGGCGACGCAAAGGCTCGGGCAATGTCCGCAGCATCATGCATCGAAGGCAAGGATGTCTCGTCATGCGTCGGCGAAGGCGGGGGAGAGTTTCTTCCGGGGGAAGAACGCAAAAAAAACGCGCCGGCAAAACCGGCGCGTTTCGACATCGGGGTCGGATGTTTTGGGGTGCTGAGAAGACGGGTATGTCTACAGCCAGCGGAACCAGTCCTTCCAGGAACCCTGCTGGTGTTCCCTGATGGTCTGCGCCTCTTCCTTGCGGTATTTCAGGTAGGCGGCCTCGCCCTTGGTACGGGCGTATTCCGCTTCTTCCTTCACGTCGGGATAGGTGCGCACCACGTACTGATAGCGAGTCCAGGCGGCCTGATAGTTTTCCATGCCCCAGAACACGTTGGCGATGAACAGCTCCCGCTGGGCCAGCGTCTTGCGGCATGCGGCGATCTGTTCGGCGGCATTTTTGCCGTATTCCGTGTCGGGATACTCCTGCTGGAGTCGTGTGAAGTATTCCAGCGCCTCGCTCACGGGCGTGGCCGAGTGATCGATGGAGGTATAGGAATTCTTCAGGGACATGCCCGTCTGATAAAGCACATAGGGAATGGCTTCATGGCGGGGATGCAGCGTCTCAAAATCCTTGTAGGAATCTGCGGCCAGCAGATATTCGCCGTCCAGATAGTGAGCGTCGGCCAGCGCCAGTTCAGACTCTATGACATAGGGGCTGAAGGGATATTCATCCTTGATGCGGGTATAGTAGACAATGGCCTGCGAATAGTTCTTTTCACGCATGGCGTCATTGCCGGCCTCGAATATTTCCTGAACCGTGTCGTCGGCAGGGGGCAGGAAGTATTCGTCGACAAGGGAACAGCCGCTCAGGAAGATGGTGCAGGCAAGCATTCCCATAAGAAGCAGTTTACGCATTCCATTGCTCCAGATAGGACGAGGCCGCAGTTGCCGCCGTGGCTCCGTCGCCCACGGCGCTGCTGACCTGGCGGCAGCGCTTGGCGCGTATGTCGCCCGCAGCAAAGAGGCCGGGGATGCTGGTGCACATTTCGGCATCCGTCAGCACGAAGCCGGCGGCGTCCCGGTTGGTTCCTTCGGGCAGATAGCCGCTTATCGGCTCCATGCCCACATAAATGAAGATGCCGTCCACGGAAATGACGCGGCTCTCTCCGGTCTTCACGTTGCGCACGGCCACGGCATCCACGCCTGCGCTGCCGCCGCGGATCTCGTCCACGACGCTGCTCGTCACAAGCTCGATGTTTTCGGCCTCGCGCACCTTCTGCTGATAGACCATGGCGCCGCGGAAGGCGTCACGGCGGTGAATGATATAGACCTTGTTGACGATGCGCGACAGGTACAGAGCTTCTTCCAGGGCGGAGTTGCCGCCGCCCACCACGGCCACGTCGCGTCCGCGGTAGAAGTTGCCGTCGCACACGGCGCAGTAGGATACGCCTTTGCCGCTGAAGGTGTCTTCACCGGGCGCGCCCAGCTTGCGGTGATGGGCGCCCGTGCAGGCCACGACGGCTTTGGCTTCCAGTATCCTGCCTTCTGAAGGTCTTTCCCCCGGTCTGTTCCATGGCAAGCACCTGTCCGCGCACGCGCTCTACGGGATAGCCGGCAAGATGGGCGTCAAAAAGGTCGGCCAGTTCCCAGCCCTTGATGCTCTTGGGAAAGCCCGGATAGTTTTCGATTTCGGCGGTGCTGAGTATCTGTCCGCCCGGTGCGGCGTTCTCGACGAGAGCCACGCTGACGCCGGAACGGACGAGATACAGGGCCGCGGTTATGCCCGCAGGCCCTGCGCCGATGACTACGGCATCGTACAGCATTACAGAGCCTTTTCGATCATGCCCACGAGGTGGGACTTGGCCACGGCTCCGGTCACCTGATCGACGACTTCGCCGTCCTTGAAGACGATGAGGGTGGGAATGGCACGGATGCCGAACATGCTGGGAACGCGGGGATTTTCATCCACGTTCACCTTGCACACGAGGACGCGGCCTTCGTAGTCGGCGGCGAGCTCTTCCACAATGGGGCCGATGCCGCGGCAGGGACCGCACCAGGGAGCCCAGAAGTCAACGAGAACCGGAATGGAGGATTTGATGACGACGCTTTCAAAGGTGGCATCAGTAACTGCGGTGGACATTGGTTGAACTCCTTAACATGGATTATGGTGAACTCCGGAGAGGCCTCCGGTGCATCATTGTCCTATCACGAAAAAAAGTGATGCGGAATGATTGTAGGTACAGGGTATGCGGCTGTCAAGGCGGAGAAGTTCAGAGAGTCTTCCAGTCTCTGGGGATGACCTGTCCCCGGGGAATGGCGGAAAGCGAGAGATCATGCACTCTTCCGGCCTTTGCCGCGTACCATCCGGCCTTGGCGATCATGACGGCGTTGTCACCGCAGAGGGAGAGGCGGGGAATGACGAGCGGGATGCCGCGTTTTTCGGCAAGTTCTGCGAACTTCCGGCGCACCACGCTGTTGGCGGCCACGCCTCCGGCCACGACGATGCTCTCCGGCCGGAAAAGTTCCATGGCGCGGGTCGCCTTGATGACGAGGGTCTCCGCGATGGCGAGAAGATAGGAGGCCGCCGCGTCGCACAGTTCCTGACAGGCGAGGTCGAGCCGTTCTCTGGCCGGGGTGTCTCCGGCGGGGAAGCGGGCCTCGGGATGCTGCGAGAGCCAGAGCGCTCCGGCGGTCTTGAGGCCGCTGAAGCTGAAGTCGAGATTGTCGTTGTGCGTGTAGGGCCGGGGAAAAAGATGGGGGTCGGCCGTGCCTTTCTTGCCGAGGGCGTCGAGAAGGGCTCCGCCGGGATAGGGCAGTCCCGCAGCCTTGGCGAACTTGTCGCAGGCTTCGCCCGCGGCGTCGTCGATGGTCTTGCCGAGCACGGTCATGTCCACGGGGCCGTCCATGCGGTAGAGGTGCGTGTGTCCGCCGGAAATGAGCACGCCGAGAGCGGGCCAGCGGATATGGTCCTCTATCTCTGCGGCCAGCAGGTGCCCCTGAAGATGGTCTATGCCGATGAGGGGAATGTCGTGGGCCATGGCGAGGGCCTTGGCAAAGGCCACGCCCACGAGAAGACTTCCCATGAGGCCCGGCCCGCGCGTGACGGCGATGCGGTCTATGGCCTTCCACGGGTCGCTTCCGAGATCCGCCTGACGCAGCAGGCTGTCGAGCAGGGGACCTATGAGCCTGGCGTGCTCGCGCGAGGCAAGCTCGGGCACGACGCCGCCGAAAAGGGCATGGATGTCGGCCTGACTGGATATAACGGAGGCGCGGACGCCGTTGTCGTCCACAAGCGCGAGGGCGGTTTCATCACAAGAGCTTTCTATTCCCAGAACCAGCATGTTGTACCCGAAAGGCGTTTGGCGTTTTGTCGTGAATCTGAAGAGCGTCCCGCAGGGGAAGCGCGATCCGCCGCGGAGAAGACGGGCCTGCCGCGTGTGTCCCGCAGGGAGACGGACTTCAGGGAAGAACAGGCCGCGCGCCGGAGGGACCGGCGCGCGGCCTGATGACGATCTGAGATGAGCGGCTAGACCTTGCCGTTCTCCCGATACACTTCGAGGACCTGATCCACGTCGTCGGCGGAGCCGATGATGAGGGGCGTGCGTTCATGGATGGCGGTGGGCACCTTCTCCAGGATGCGCATTCTGCCGTCCGTGGCCTTGCCGCCGGCCTGTTCGGCGAGGAACGCCATGGGCGCGGCCTCGTACATCAGACGCAGCTTGCCGCTCGGATGCTTGGCATCTTCGGTGTAGAAGAAGATGCCGCCCTTGAGCAGGGTGCGGTGGAAGTCGGCCACGAGCGAACCCACATAGCGGGTGGAGCGGGGCGGCATGCCTTCGGGACGGGAGAAGGCGTGGACGGCTTTCTGCGTGGCCTCGTCCCAGTAGTTGTAGTAGCCGTGGTTGGCGGAGTAGTACTTGCCCACGCGCGGGATCTGGATGTTGGGATGCGTGAGCAGAAATTCACCGATGGAGGAGTCCAGAGTGAAGCCGTTGACGCCGTGTCCGGTGGAGTACACGAGCATGGTCGAGGAGCCGTAGAGGAAATAGCCCGCCGCGACCTGCTCGATGCCGGGACGCATGAGGGATTCGGCGTTGAGCTCCCAGTAGTTCTGCGTGTCCGAGCGGCGGTAGATGGAGAAGATGGTGCCGATGCTCACGCCCACGTCGATGTTGGAGGACCCGTCCAGAGGATCGAAGAAGATGACGTAGTGTCCGTGGGGTTCGTTCTCGGGAACGAAGAAGGGCTCGGCCATTTCTTCGGAGCCTACGGCGCATACGGCGCCGGAACTCTGCATTCTGTACACCAGAGTATTGTTGGCGAAGGTATCAAGCTTCTGTACCTGCTCGCCCTGCACATTGACGGCACCGGTCGCGCCCAGAATATCGACCAGACCGGCCTGGTTGACGTTTCTGGAAATAATCTTTGCCGAAAGGATAAGGTCGTGCATCAGCGAGGTGAACTGACCCGTAGCGTGAGGCGACCATCTGCGTTGTGATGCGATAAGGTGTTCAATTGCAGTGACTTCAGACATATCCAGGCTCCTTGGTGTCGGCTCCGGTCTGTCGCATCATTCATAGGCGCTGCGCAGGATTCGGAGCTCCTGTTACTTGACAGTACCTATACCATAAACAAGGATGAATGTGCAATAAGGCTCAATATGTGAATTGAAAGCATCGCATAGCTGTCATTAGTGCACGGGCGCGGCGAAAACTATAGGCTTTCCACCTATATAGCGGGAAATCCACATCATGGAACCGTTCTCGTTGCTCAATATGCCGTCGGAATGTTCCTTGAGATATTCTGTCCAGTTGATGGAGGCCAGGGGCGTTGCGGAGTAATCCATGTCGCCGCTCCATATGAGAACGTCGCCGGAACGCACGATGAAGTCGCCCGGAGAGGCGGCGAAGGGCAGCAGCGCACGGAAGTCGAAGGTGGCCACGAGCAGGAGCTGAAGTTTGTCTTCCTGAAGGAAGGGACGGGCCAGAAGGATTTCCGGTCCGAGGGGGGTGTCCTGTATGGACGCGCGCAGATCGCGGGGCAGCGCCTTGGGAGCGAGTTCCAGAAGCGGCGTGTAGTCGAGCTGCTTGATGGGCGTGCCGGGGATGGAGGCTCCGAGCGTGCCGTCGGGGGCCACCATGGCGAGGCCGGACAGCCACGGGAAGCGGCGCAGAAGATTGGCCGCGCCCTCGGCATCGGGCGGAGTGGCCAGGGCGTCGAGCGCCTTTTCCAGCTTCGTCAGCTCTTCATCTATGGGCATGATGCTCTGCACGAGATCGCGCTGGGATTTTTCCAGCACGGTGCGCTCCTCGGTGTTCAGCGTGGAGGGGCGGTTGATGTGCGTATGATAGAAGGTCTTGGTTTCCTTGTAGGCGCCCTTCATCTCGGCGCAGCCGGAAAGATTCGGCAGAAGGGAGGCGGAGAGAAGAAGGAGGAAAAGAGGGAGTATGCGGGTGCGCATGATGTCTCCTGTCGCGCGTCAGGCGCGGGATTTGTTTTCCAGCCTGACGGCCAGAGTTTCCAGCATGTTCAGAAGACCGGAATCGGCAGGCTGTTCGGGTGCGGCAGCTTCCGTGCCCTGCATGAGGCTGTCCAGCTTGGCGTTCAGTTCGGCCCGTTCCTCGGCCGAGGAGCTCACTTCAAGAAGTTCTCTGTAAATGTTCGCGGCTTCGCCCGTTGCGCCCTGTTCTTCGAGTATGCGCGCCATGGAGCGCGTGCACAGGGAACTTTTGCCTTCCGCCGAGGAGCGGGGCACGGTGCATCCTTCCTGAGCGCCTTCGTCCCCGTCTGCCGGGGGCAGGCTGTTTTCGGGAAAGAGAAGCTGCATGGCCGAGGGCGGAAGCGCCGGCGCTGCGGATTTTTCCTCGTCCTCGTCGAAGATGTCGTCGTCATCGGGCACGGCATCGAGGCTGTACCAGGGAGCGTTTTCCTCCATGACGAAGGCCCGGGGATGCGCGTTTTCCGGCCCGGAGTCTTCGGGAGCCTCGGCGGCGGGCTGCCCGGGATCGGAAGCGGCGGGAGTCGCGGCGTGCTGTTCCGGGGCGGAAAGAGGCTGAGGGGCCTTCTGTAAAGAGGCCGCGGCCGGGGCGTCCGGGACGATTCCGGTCTTTTCGGCGTTGACGGCCGCATCTTCCGTGAAGGGTGACGTGTGTGCGTCGCCGGGAGCGAAGCGCGGCGTTTCAGGCAATGCCTCCGCCGCGGGGGAGGCTTCCTTGAAGGTTTCCCTGCCGGCGTCTTCCCTGTCCTTTTCGCGCAGGGCCTGCATGCCCGCCTCGAACACGTCGGCGAGACTGGGGCCGTCCTTGCGGAAGGTGGCTCCGAAGAAGAGCAGCATGGCGGACTGGTCGGCACGCACGCCGGGCAGTCTGCTCCATATGTCCCAGAGGGCGGAAGAGCGGGAGAGGGATTCGATGATGCCCGAGGCTTCAAGACCTGCGGCGGCATCCTGACCGCATTCATGAAGCAGGTCTATGAGCAGAAGGCGCGCGTCGAGAAATTCCGGATGTCTTGCAAGGCCTGCGCGGAGCACTTCGACGGCTTCCATGCGGCGGCCCGTTTCGGCAAGCAGACGGGCGTAGGGCAGAAAGATGCGGGAGGCGGGGTCGAGGGAGAGAACTTCCTGATACCAGAGCGCCTTTTCGGGACGGGAGTTTTCGGTAAGGGGTGAATTCATGAACGATGGGCCTTCACTCATGCCTGCCGCCGGAGTCCGCGCCGGACCAGGCATCTTCCCTGCTCTTGTCGAACAGATAGAGAATCTCGTTCTTTCTCACGTAGTTGAGACGCTGACGGATCACCTTCTCCACATAGGCGGGGTCGGTCTTCAGAAGGCGGATCTCGCGGGAGAGGGCGGCGCGCTTTTCATCGAGGGCGGCCAGCTCCTCGGAGAGCTCGCTCTGCTTTTCCTTGAGCACGCGCCAGGTGTAGAGGCTGTGCGAGCCCCATATGATGCGGCTTGCCAGAGCGATGTTGAGCAGCACGGCAAGCACGAGCAGCGAGAGCTTCCAGAAAAAGGCCCTGTTTGAGGATATGCGGTGATTCATGGACACGGCGTCACGAGGGCAAGGCTAGTTGTTCGCCAGATGATCGCGCCACTGGCGGTAGAACAGATAGAAATAGTTGCAGCCGGAGAAAATGGTGAGCACGAGGGCGATGTAGAGCACCACGGAGCCGATGAGATGCACGGGCAGACCCATGACCGGGAAATGGATGAGCAGCGGCACCATGGCGATGATCTGAAAGACGGTCTTCCACTTGCCGTACCAGTCGGCGGCGATGACTACGCCCTTGTCGGCGGCCACGGCGCGCAGACCCGTGACGGCCAGCTCGCGGATGATGATGATGATGACTATCCACGCCGGGACCCAGCCGAGTCCCACCATTTCGATGAGAATGGAGCAGATGAGCAGCTTGTCGGCCAGAGGATCGAGGAACTTTCCGAAGTTGGTCACCTGCTTTTCCCTGCGGGCGATGTAGCCGTCGAGAAAGTCGGTGACGGCGGCGGCCACGAAGAGAAACATGGCTATCCAGCAGGTGTAGACGTTGGGAAAGTGGATGAGCAGAAGTATGGGCAGCACCGCCCCTATGCGCATCATGGTGATGCGGTTGGCCCAGCCCATGTTCTTGAATATCTGCGTGACATCTGAAAGAAACATACCTCTTCTCCCGCTCAGGATCATATCATTGGGTAGGGCTTATCATAAAGAGGGGCGACGCGGCAAGGCGGAAGGTGGGCGACGGAGGGAAAAAAACTTCCCCTGTCCGAAGAATATAAGGATGCCGCGCCTCTGCCCGCCGGCCTGAAAAAAATGTTTTTCTCAGCTCCTTGACTTGTTGGCGCAGTGTGCGAGAAAATACTCTCTGCCGTGCCAGCGCATGGCGCGGTCATACCATTGGGGCTTTTGCCCGGAAAGGATGCAGTCTTGTTTAGCAGAAGACAAATTTCCTATCGATCCTCGTCCCGGCGTTCTTCATCCGGGCTGTCCGTCATTGCCATGCTGCTGATCCTGGCGCTTGCCGGGGCCGGTGCATATTTTCTCATGCGCGACCTGAGCGGCCCCTCCGTGAGCATGAATCCCGAACTCGCCGGCCGCGTGGGCCTTTTGCAGAACATTGAGCTCGACATGTCCGACAAGTCCGGCGTGCAGTCCGTGTCCGTGGAAGTCAGGCGCGGCGACCAGAGCATGACCGTGCTCGACCAGACCTTCCCCACGCTGGAGAAGCGGCAGAAGGTCTCCTTCAATCTGAAGGAGACGAAGCTTCCCGAGGGCGCCTTCGAGCTTGAGATCAGGGCCGTGGACGGTTCCTATGCCGGATTCGGCCGGGGCAACACCACGAGCATCACCCTGCCTCTCGTGCTCGATTCCCAGCCTCCCCGCATCGCCGTGCGCACCGGTCCTCCGGCCATGTACCGCGGCGGCAGCGGCCTCATCGTCTACACCGTTTCCGAAGACGTGACGCAGACGGGCGTGCGCGTGGGCAAGCTGTTCTTCCCGGGCTACAAGCAGGACAACGGGGCCTATGCCTGTCTCTTCCCCTTCCCCATAGCGCTCAAGACCGGCGACTATCTGCCTGAGATCATGGCGCGCGATCTGGCGGGCAACGAGACTTCGAGCCGTCTTCTCGTGCATGCCCTCAACCGCAACTACCGTTCCGACACGCTGAACATTCCCGAGGCGTTCCTCAACTTCAAGGCCAGCGAGCTCGCCGCGCTCTGCCCCGAGGAATCCACGCCGCTCACGCAGTATCTGTGCGCCAACAACAAGGTGCGCGAGGGCAACGACGAGACGCTCATCAAGGTGGCCGCCGATCCGGCCAACGTTTCCCCGCGCTTTTTGTGGAGCGGTTCGTTCCGCCGTCTGCCCCGTTCCGCGGTGAAGGCCAATTTCGGCGACTTCCGCACCTACGTGGACGGCAACCGTCAGAAGATCGACGAGCAGACCCACATGGGACTCGACCTTGCCTCCGTGGCCCACGCCGAAGTGCCCGCCGCGCAGAGCGGCCGCGTGGTGTGGGTGGATTATCTCGGCATACACGGCAACATGATCCTCATAGAGCACGGTCTCGGGCTCATGACCCAGTATTCCCACCTCAGCGAATACGGCGTGAAGGTGGGCGATGAGGTGAAGGCAGGTCAGATCATCGGCCGCACGGGAACGAGCGGGCTTGCCGGAGGCGATCATCTTCACTTCGGCGTGCTCGTGGGCGGCGTGCCCGTCCAGCCTCTGGAATGGCTGGACTCCACCTGGGTGAGGAACAACATCACGTCACGCCTCAACATCAATCTGAATCTGTAGGTATTCGCGTCCTGTCCGTGCGACAGCATCACCGGGCCTGCGCAGAGCGGTCACACTCTGCCGGGCCCTCCCTTTTTCTGCTTCAAGGAGACCGTCATGCCCCACAAAGGGCCCCACATTTCCATATCCGCCGAGTATGTGGTCAACCGCATACTGCGCATCAATCTGGACGAATTCGAGCGCTGGCCGCAGAGCGTGCGGCAGCTCGCCATAGACATCGCCGAAGAACTGTTCCTTGTGGCGTACAATCCCTTCATTTCCGCCTCGGACGTGAAGAAGAGCGTCAACGAGCACTATCAGGCCGAGTCTCCTTCTCTGGCGCATCAGTATGCCACGGCCATAAGCGAAGGCATCACCATGTTCTGGAGCGCCCACGAGGCGGAAATGGAATTCTGCCGCGAACTTGAGGGGCGTCTTGCGGACATCATGCCCGACGACTGCATCCTGCGCCGTCGCGGCGCGCTGGTGGCCGCCGCCACGGACGCCACGGACCTGCGCATGGAGCTGCCTCTTCTCGTGGTGGAGCCCGACACTCCCGAGCAGATAAGCGCCCTCGTGCGCCTGGCCAACGAAATGAAGTTCGCCATCATTCCCCGAGGCGGAGCTTCCGGTCTTACGGGCGGCGCCGTGCCTGCGCGCAAGCGCACCGTCATGGTGAGCACCACGCGCCTTACCGCGAGGTCGGTGAACAAGGCCGCGCGCACCATGACCTGTCAGGCCGGCGTGATCACGCAGGACGCCATCGACTTCGCCGCCTCCAAGGGGCTGCTCTTCACCGTGGACCCGGCCTCCAAGACGGCATCCACCATCGGCGGCAACGTGTCGGAGAACTCCGGCGGTCCCTTCTGCTTCGAATACGGCACCACCATCGACAATCTGCTCTCCTGGACCATGGTCATTCCCACGGGCGAGATCATACGCATCGAGCGGGTGAATCATCCCGGGCACAAGATCATGCCCGACGAGGACGTGGTCTTCGAGGTCAAGGACCTTTCCGGCGGCATGCGCAGCGTGGTGCGCTTGAAGGGCAACGAGGTGCGGCATCCCGGCCTCGGCAAGGACGTGACCAACAAGCTTCTTGATGGCCTCCCCGGCATGCAGAAGGAAGGCATAGACGGCATCATCACCGAAGCCACCTTCGTGCTGCATCCCAGGCCCTCGATCTCCCGCGTGATGGTGCTCGAGTTCTACGGCACGTCCATGGTCCCCGCGGCCGAGCTCGTGCGCAAGATAGTGGATCTGCGCGACAGGATACGGCGGCAGGGCGGCGACGTGCACGTGTCCGCGCTGGAGGAGTTCAACTCCAAGTACGTGCAGGCCATCAACTATCAGCGCAAGTCCGACAGGCATGAGGGCAGCCCCATTTCTGTCATCATCGTGCAGGTGGACGGCAACGACGCCTATGTGCTCGACGACACCGTGGAGGCCATCTACGCGCTTGCCGGGGACGATCCCCACGTGTTCGCCGCCATCGCAAAGGACGACAAGCAGGCCGCCGAATTCTGGGAGGACCGGCATCGTCTTTCGGCCATAGCCAAGCGCACCTCCGGCTTCAAGATGAACGAGGACGTGGTGCTGCCCATGGTGAGCATCCCCGAGTTCGCGCATTATCTCGAAGGACTCAACGTTGTGGCCGCGGCCGACGCCTACCGTTTCGCCCTTCAGGAACTGTCCCGTCTCCAGGGCTTCCCGCTGGAAGATCCGGCCTTCAACGAGGAGTTTTCCTTCGCCTCGCACGTGGCCGCGAGCGACGAGTCCAATCTCGACCCCTCCCTTGTGGATGAGGAAGTGGCCGCCCGTGCCGAGACATGGCTCACGGCGCAGAAGGAGCGCTTCCCCAGACTCGCCTCCCGCATCGACGCCATCGTGGCCTACATGAAGAGCAGCCGCATCGTCGTGGCCAGTCACATGCACGCGGGCGACGGCAACTGCCACGTGAACATCCCGGTGAACTCCAACGACCCGCGCATGATGGAGCACGCCGAGGATGTGGCCATGCAGGTCATGGCCAGGACCCAGGAGCTCGGCGGCGCGGTGTCCGGCGAACACGGCATAGGCATCACCAAGATAGCCTTCTTCGATCCCAGGCAGATGGAGAGCCTGCGCGAGTTCAAGATGCGCGTGGACCCCCGCGATCTGTTCAACCCCGGCAAGCTCGTCACCCGCAATCTGCCGGTGCGTCCGTTCACCTTCTCCTTCAACCGCCTCATTGAGGACATCCGGGAATCGGGCCTGCCCGACAAGGAATGTCTCATCCGTCTTCTTTCCCAGGTGCAGACCTGCACCCGCTGCGGCAAGTGCAAGCAGGTATGCCCCATGGTCTACCCCGAGCACTCCTTCCAGTACAATCCGCGCAACAAGAACCTCATTCTCGGCGCGCTCACCGAGGCCATCTACTATTCCCAGGTCACCACGGGACGGCCTTCCCCCGAGCTTCTCCAGGAGCTTCGGCATCTTGTGGAGCACTGCACGGGCTGCGGACGCTGCACGTCGGTGTGCCCGGTGAAGATCGAGTCGCCGGAAGTGGCCCTGAGCTCCCTTGCCTACGTCAAGCGCGAGGGCGAGGGAGGGCACCCCATCAAGTCGCAGGTCCTCAGCGTGCTTTCTTCCGATCCGTCGAAGCGCGTGCCCGCCTTTGCCAAGATGGCCGCCCTCGGTCAGAACGTGATGAACCAGTTCATTCCGCTGGTGCCCCGCGTGTGGCGCAGGCGCATGAGCAGTCCGCTCTTTTCCGGCAGAGGTCCGGCGCTCGGCATGGTGAGCATGTACGAGAGCCTGCATCTTGAAAAGAATGCGGCGGCGCATCTCTTCCTTCCCGTGAGCGGAGACATTTCCGCACAGGGCGTGCTCGAAGGCCGCGTGCCCGCGGTCCTGTACTTTCCCGGCTGCGGCGGCAGCCTGTTCTACCGCCGCATCGCGCTTGCCTCCATCGCGCTCATGATGTACGCGGGCGTGCCCGTGGTCATTCCCGGCAGACATCTTTGCTGCGGCTATCCGCTGCTTGCGGCGGGCGCCGCCGAGCAGTACGAGGTGAATCTCCAGCGCAACCGTCAGGTCATCGCCGCCACGCTTCAGGCGGCGGCCGAGGCCGGGTTCGACGTCAACATGCTCATCACCGCCTGCGGCTCGTGCCGCGACTCGCTCATGCGCCACGGTCTTACGGATCTTGACGGCAACGTGCTGCCGCACAACGACATCGTGCAGCTTCTCGTGGACCGTCTGCCCCACGGCGTGGAAGTGAGCCATGAGCGCATCATCTATCATTCCTCCTGCCATCCCGCTTGGTCCGGCGTGAAGGCCACCAAGGACGGAGGCAAGGTGGCAAGGGCCCTTGAGCGCATCACCGGAGCCTCCATCCTGCTCAATCCCGGCTGCTGCGGCGAATCCGGCGCAGGCGCCTACACCTGCCCGGACATCTACAACGTGCTGCGCGAGCGCAAGCGCGAGAGACTCGAAACCGCCCTTGCCGGCTACAAGGCGGATGCCCCGATCCTGGTGGGCTGCCCCTCCTGCAAGATTGGCATAGCCCGCACGCTCATGACCATGGACGTGAAGCATCCGGCCCGCGGCAAGGACAAGAGTTCGGAGGAGACGCCCGTCATCGACACGCACCGTCCCGTGCTGCACAATGTCGAATGGCTGGCCGGAACGCTGCTCGGCAAGAACTGGCTTTCCGTGTTCAGGGCGCAGGCCTCCCGCACGGAAGGTCATCCCGGCGTGCGCGTGGTGTGCATGGAAGAAAGAAAGCGCTAGAGAAGCTTCGGCGCATCCTGTGATGAAAGGCGGGACCTCGTCGGAGGTCCCGCCTTTTCGCGTCTTTTCAGGAAGCGTCTTTGGCCTGTCCTTCCGACGCCCGTGAGGGAGAGGCTCTCCGGCGCGCGTCATTGTCCCGTCCCGAAATTTCATTGACCTCTCATGAGGGCCCGTTCACTGTCATGAAAGAAGACAAGGAGGATGTCATGATGGTGAAATCATGGAAGCAGACGGTTCTGGTTCTGGCGCTCACGCTCACGTTTGCGCTGCCGGGATGTCGGCATGCCCCGGTGTCGACCGAGGCCTCGCCTTCGGATACGCCGGTGGCCTCGCTGGACGGCTTTGCCTGGGAGACGTCGGCCCCGCAGTCCAAGCTGGACTTCCTTCTCGGCGTGGAATGTGCGCTGGCCATGGAATCCGCGCTTGCCCAGGCGGCCCGGGAAAAGGGGGAGACCGTGCAGCTGTCGCTGTTTGCCAACGGCTGGCAGATAGCCTTTCACGACACCACGCGGCCCGAGCTCGTGCGCAGGATAGACGAGTTCTATTACCGTAATCCCGATCAGAAGAACCGCCATGTCTTTGACGTGATATGGACGGAAATGGTGGTCCCTGCCGCGGAGCGTAATGCGCGGCGCTGAGAACGGCGAAGGCGCGGACGCACCAGGCAGGGGAGCGGCGGGCGCCGGGTCCGTGGTCTGCCGGATCCCGGAATTCTTCCGCTCCGGAGAGAAACCTTTGCAGACAGGAGCAAGTCATGACTTCATTCGGTACGGCGGCGGTGGCGGCGGCCTTGTGCGCGACGCTGTCCTTCGGGGCGGCGGGGTGCACGGGCATGAACAGGACCCAGCAGGGAGCGCTTTCCGGTACGGCCGTGGGCGCGCTGGCCGGTGCGGGCATATCGGCCATTGCCGGAGGCAGCGGCACCATGGGAGCGC
>ENA-OVGB01001892-OVGB01001892.1-human-gut-metagenome-genome-assembly--contig:-NODE-1892-length-16894-cov-44.816794_pt1 | contig 16894 bp, 17 predicted proteins | sample MGYA00237767_ERZ505413 | MGnify/ENA primary metagenome ERZ505413 (study PRJEB26158, sample SAMN06016410) | human gut metagenome | biome: human gut; feature: ankylosing spondylitis patient; material...
GGGTATCGGTCCAGATGCCGGTATAGTGCAGCACCTCCGGGCAGGTGTTCAAGATCTGGCAGCTCATCACCGCCACGTCCCGGGCGGTGGAAAGGTGCCCTTCGGTATCCAGCCCGCAGGCGTTGTGGAAGGTGGTGTGCTCCATGCCCAGCTCGGCGGCCCGGGCATTCATGCGCTCCACAAAGGCCGGCTCACTGCCGCCCACCAGCTCCGCCACTGCCACGGCGGCGTCATTGGCCGAGGACACGCAGATGGCCTTGATCATCTCATCCAGCGTGAACTGTTCTCCGGGTTCCAGCCAGATCTGACTGCCGCCCATATGGTAGGCGTGCTCGCTCACCGGCACCGTTGTTTCCAGTGTGAGCTGCCCGTTGTGGATGGCTTCAAAGGTCAGCAGCAGGGTCATCACCTTGGTGATGGAAGCAATGGGCACCTGCTCATCGGCGTTTTTTTCGTACAGCACCGTACCGGTGTCCTGATCCACCAGAATGGCCGCCCGGCAGTTCAGACTCAGCTGCGGCTGCGCCGCAGCGTCCACCACCGGGACATCTTCCACCGCCGCCGGGGCCGCTGTGGGCAGTTCCGCCTGCACCGCAACGCCCCGGCCCTCTGCCGTGCCGAAGGCCAGCGCAAACAGCCAGAAGCACAGGACCCCCGCGCACAGCAATGCCAGATTTCTCCGTTCCATTCCGGTCCCCTCCCCGCACGATCTCGTCTGCTGCAATGTATGCGGCAGACTGCCTGCAAATGCCCCGTTGTAAAATCCCGTTTTTGTGCGCTGGAACGTGCTGCCGGGCAAAATCCGCTCTTGCACTGTGGGGCCGCTCTGTTATATAATGAATAATACTGCAATTTTCTGAACTCACTTTTGTCGAAAGGATAATCCCTCATGCGAGTTTGTTTTTATACACTGGGCTGCAAGGTCAACCTGAACGAGACCGGCGCCCTGGAGCAGATGTTCCGTTCCAACGGCTTTACCATCGTGCAGGAAGGCGAACCGGCGGACGTATTCGTGGTGAACAGCTGCACCGTGACCAACTTTGGCGATCAGAAGAGCCGCAAGTGGCTGCGCCGTGCCAAGCGCGAGAACCCCGGTGCCGTGACCGTGCTCACCGGCTGCTATCCGCAGGCCTTCCCGGAGGAGGCTGCGCAGTTCCTGGAGGCCGACCTGGTGTGCGGCAACGGCGACCGCAAGGCCATTCTGGACAATGTGCTCAAGCTGCTGGACGGCCATGAGCGCATCGTGGCCATCACCCCGCACCAGCGCGGCGAGCAGTTCGAGGAACTGCCGGTGGAGCGGTTCGAGACCCACACCCGCGCCTTTATCAAGGTAGAGGACGGCTGCAACCGGCAGTGCGCCTACTGCGTCATCCCCCGCGCCCGCGGGCCGGTGCGCAGCCGCGCTGAGGAGAGCATTCTGGCCGAACTACGCCAGCTGGCCGCTGCAGGCTACCGCGAGGTGGTGCTCAGCGCCATCTCCCTGCCCAGCTACGGGCTGGACACCGGCACGAACCTTGTGGAACTGGTGGAAAAATGCGCACAGGTGCCGGGCATCGAGCGCATCCGTCTGGGCAGCCTTGACCCCGATATGCTCACCCCGGAATTTATCTCCCGCTTAGCGGCGGTAGACAAGCTTTGCCCCCAGTTCCATCTGAGCCTACAGAGCGGCTGCACCGCCACCCTGCGCCGGATGCGCCGGGTGTACACCGCACAGGAATATGCACAGGTAGTGGAGCAGATCCGCGCCGCCTACGGCAGCCGCCCGGTCAGCTTTACCACCGACTGCATCTGTGGCTTTCCCGGCGAGACGGCAGAGGACTTTGAGGAGAGCTGCGCATTTTTGAAGAAGATCGGCTTTGTCAAGGTCCATGTATTTCCCTATTCCCGCCGCAGCGGCACCCCGGCCTATGATTTCCCGGATCAGATCCACGAGCGGGAAAAGCAGGAGCGCAGCCGTCGCATGAATGCCGTAGCCGAGCAGGTGCGCTGTGAGGCACTGGCTGCCTTTGAGGGCACCGAGGACGAGGTGCTGCTGGAAACGCCCCTGTCCGGTACGCTGTTCACCGGCTACACCCGGTTGTACATCCCGGTGGTGGTCTCTGCCCCCGGCTGCGAGAGCGGGCAGATCGTGCGGGTAAAGCTGGGCCGCTACGACGGCGAGCGGGTGCGTGCAGCACTTTGCTGAAAATTTTTCATTTTACTTGTACATTCTGTGCATCCGCATGAATACAATAAATTTTTAACAAATTTTGTGTTTTGCTCTTTCCATACGCACGTCTTTATGTTAAAATGAAGATGGATTTATCGGGTCCGGCGTGCTGTAAGCAACCAGCACGGTACCATCCGTGCCCGTATAGTGCCGTTTTTATGCTCTGCACACAGGGCAGACGGCTCCGTTTTTTGGCTGTTTCTGAGCAAGGAGAGATTGGAATGAGTTTCAGAGGAATCAATACTACGGTCATCCAGATCCGCCGTCAGGTGTTTACCGAGGTCGCCCGCATGGCTTACGCCAATGTCAAGGGCGAGCAGGCCAACCACCTGATGCGCAAGATCCCCTACACCATCATCCCCGGTGAGGAGGGCAAGCTGCGCAAGGACATCTTCCTGGAGCGCGCCATCGTTGAGGAGCGCGTGCGTCTGGCTATGGGTCTGCCCACCCGCCGCATGGACGAGCACAACAGCGTGGTCTCCGGTCTGGAGGATGCCTCCATCGCCGATAAGTACTATGATCCCCCGCTGGTCAACGTGATCAAGTTTGCCTGCAACCGCTGCCCTGAAAAGCTGGTCAAGGTTTCTGACCTGTGTCAGGGCTGCCTTGCACACCCCTGTATGGAAGTGTGCCCCAAGAAGGCTATTACCTGGGAGAGCGGCCGTTCCACCATCGATCAGGACAAGTGCATCAAGTGCGGCCGCTGCGTCACCGTCTGCCCCTACAACGCCATCGTCAAGACCGAGCGTCCCTGCGCCGCTGCCTGCGGCATGGGCGCCATCCACTCTGACGAGCTGGGCCGTGCCGAGATCGATTACAGCAAGTGCGTGTCCTGCGGTCAGTGTCTGGTGAACTGCCCCTTCGGTGCCATTGCCGACAAGGGTCAGATCTATCAGCTCATTCAGGGCTTCAACCGCGGCGACCGCATCTATGCGCTGGTCGCTCCCGCCTTCATCAACCAGTTCCCCTCTCTGGCTTCCACCGGTAAGCTGAAGTCCGCCCTGAAGGCCATCGGCTTCTGCGACGTGGTGGAGGTTGCCATCGGTGCCGACCTGTGCACTGTGGACGAGGCACACGACTTCCTTGAGGAAGTGCCCGAGAAGCTGGACTTCATGGCTACCTCCTGCTGCCCGGCATGGAGCATGATGGCAAAGACCGCCTTCCCCGGCCTTGCCAAAAACATCTCCATGACCATGACCCCCATGGTGTTCACCGCCCGCATGATGAAGCAGGCCGACCCCGATGCCCGTATGTGCTTCATCGGACCCTGCGCCGCCAAGAAGCTGGAGGCCTCCCGTCGCACCGTCCGCTCCGACGTGGACTTCGTGCTGACCTTTGAGGAGCTGGCCGGTATCATTGAGGCAAAGGATCTGGATCTGGACAATCTGGAAGTGGATCCCGCCGAGATGGATCTGTGCTACGCTTCTGCTGCCGGCCGCGGCTTTGCACAGTCCGGCGGCGTGGCCAAGGCCGTTGCCGACAAGATCAAGGAATGGCGTCCCGACATGGAGGTGAAGATCGCCTCCGCACAGGGTCTGGCCGACTGCAAGAAGCTGCTGATGCTGGCCAAGGCTGGTAAGTACAACGGCTACCTGCTGGAGGGCATGGGTTGCCCCGGCGGCTGCATCGGCGGTGCCGGTACCATTGCCGACCCCGTGCGCACCGCAGCTGTGCTGAACAAGTATGTGAAGGATGCCGAGTTCACCGACCCCGAGCAGAGCGCCTTTATGTCCAACATCCACATGCTGAAGGACGATCCCAACTTTGAGGTCTGAGCCGCTATAACGTAACCCTCAGGGGCTGCTGCACCGCGCAGCAGCCCCTTTTTGCATGACGCGAATCGCAGATTTTTGCAGCAGATACCGTTCCACGCTACGCCCCCTCCCGTGAAAAAGTAGTTCCGAAACGCCCGCAGGCGTTTCGGAACTACAAATAAAAATACTCTTTCCGCTGAACATGGCTAGCAACGACGACGACCGCCGCCAGTGGCGGAAACAGGGAGGAGTTGTTGGGGCAGCGGCCAGCAAGACGCGAGTGCCGCCCAAGGCACGATGCGGATGCTGGGTGCCGCAACCCGATAAGCAGCGGCCATTCCAAATCGTCCTCCCGGTTCAAAGGACGCTGCAATGCCGCAGCGTCCTTTTTATCACATCTTCCACATTCTGTGTTGGATTCGAAACATTTTTGTAAAAGACTGCCAAGGCGCATTGACAAGGCTGTCCGGTCATGCTATGTTAGTATTGACAAATTAGCACCTTATGGAGCATTATATACTCTGTTTCACCATGCCGTAGCTGCGGCAGAAAGGATAAAACCATGACTACCGCCTTAAAACGTACCGGCGCTGCCCTGCTGACGCTGCTGATGTTCTGTATGCTCACACTGGGCGCTTCTGCCGCCGCGAATACCCCCGTTGGGGTCAAATTCTGGAAGGAAAGCTCCGACAAGGAATCCATGGCCAACTCCGGCATTGATTCTGACCGCGAGGCTACCCTTGCCCGCCAGTCCAACGGCACCTACACCCTGATGCTGCCCATCAAGCAGGTGACCAAGCTCAATGTGACCGGCTGTCTGACCGGCCTGACCATCGGCGATGTGACCTACACCGGCACCCTGACCGGCGAGATCGAAAAGGGCAACGGCATCCTGACCATCAAAAACCTGCCTGCCTCGGTGCTGACCGGCAGCGATGTGAATAAGGCGCTGACCGTGACCTGCAACATCCAGATGGATCTGAGCCTGCTGGGCGAGATCAACACCACCGCCCGGATGTGCATCTGGGCAAAATAAACCGCACGATAACAAAAGCGCCGTTCCACCCGGGACGGCGCTTTTGCTGTTCAGCAGTCGATGTGCTTTTCCACAAAGTCGGCGGCCATCTTATCCAGCTGCATCACCGCGTTTTCCGCACCCTTCATCACCTTGCGCACGTTGCGACGCATCTGGCGCTTGCTCTGGGTGGCCATCATGGCACCGGCAGCCCCAAGGGCTGCACCGGCGGCCATGCCCACTACCATGCCTGCGGCGGAATTTTCTCGCTGTTTCATCCTGAATTTCTCCTTTCAGCCTGTCATGACAGGGCTTGCAGTGCTATTATTTCCGTAAAAGAATCTGGTATACGCTTTTTTTATGCTGCAATTTGTGGTATACTGTTGCATGATGCTTTTTATAGGCCGCTGCGCGCGGCTTTTCAGCAAGGAGGTTTTCCTATTTGCAAAAACCCGTTGAACCAAAAAAGATCCTTTGCATCCACGATCTGTCCGGCGTGGGCCGGTGCAGCCTTGCGGTGATCCTGCCTGTGCTGTCGGTCATGGGCTTCCAGCCGGTGGCACTGCCCACGGTGGTGCTCTCCACCCACACCGGCGGCCTTGGCACCCCCGCCCGGATGGACGGCAGCGCCTACGGCATGGCCGCGCTGGAGCACTACCAGACCCTTGGACTGCAATTTGATTGTATCTATACCGGCTATCTGGGCGGCGAGGCACAGGTAGCGCTGGCTGAAAAAGCCTTTGCCCTGTGGCCTGCCGCCTACAAGGTGGTGGACCCCGTAATGGGCGATAACGGCAAGGCCTATTCCACCGTTACCCCGGCGCTGGTCGAGCGCATCCGCAGCCTGTGCCGCGCGGCAGACCTGATTTTGCCCAACTACACCGAGGCGCAGCTGCTTTTGCAGCAGCAGCCCGTGACGGAACAGCTGGACGATGCCGCCGCGCAGGCGCTGGCAGATGCTTTGCAGCCGCTGGCCTCCAATGCGGTGGTCACCGGATTGCCGCTGGGCAAGTACATCGGCTGTGCCGGTACCGGCGCAGACCGCTTCGTCATCAAAAAGCTGCATATCAGCCGCAGTTTCCCCGGCACGGGGGATCTGTATGGTGCCGTGCTCATCGGCTCGCTGCTGCAGGGCAACGCCCTGAGCGCCGCCGCCGATAACGCTGCGGAGTTTGTTTCGCTGGCCATTCAGGGCACGCCCTACACGCAGGACACCCGCTTCGGCGTGTGGTTTGAGCCGCTGCTGCCCCGCCTGTGCCCCCTGCGGGAGGAACCGGAGGGCATTTTATGATGGACAAGCCGACTTTGAATATCGTGCTGGTAGAGCCCCGCATCCCCCAGAACACCGGCAACGTGGCGCGCACCTGTGCCTGCACGGCCTGCCGTCTGCATCTGGTAGGCCCCATGGGCTTTGCCATTGATGACAAAAAGCTCAAACACGCCGGGCTGGACTACTGGCACTATCTGGACATTACCTACTACGACGGCCTTGCGGACTTTTTTGCCCGCAACAGCGGCCCCTACTACTACTTTACCACCAAGGCGCCCCAGCGCTACACCGATGTACAGTACCCGGACGGGGCTTATCTGGTGTTCGGCCGCGAGGACGCCGGGTTGCCGGAGGCGCTGCTTGTGGAAAATCAGGAGCACTGCATCCGGATGCCCATGCGGGACACCTGCCGCAGTCTGAACCTTTCCAACAGCGTGGCGGTGGGCGTGTACGAGGTGCTGCGGCAGTGGGATTTCCCGGAGCTGCTGGACCACGGCCACCTACGAGATTATGAATGGAAATGAGGGAAATTATGAGCAAGATCGCGATCCTGACCGATTCCTCCTGCGATATCCCGCAGGAGATGGCCGAAAAATACGGCATTGATATCATGAGTTTCCACATCCTGCTGGATGATGTGGACTATGTTGAGCGTGTGGACTGCACCAACACCGAATTCTACGATAAGATGCGTGCGGCAAAGGGTGTGCCCTCTACCGCCGCCATTACGCCCATCCAGTTCTGTGAAAAATACTGCCAGTATGTGGACGAGGGCTACACGGATGTCATCCATGTGCCCATCAACAAGTCTGGCTCCTCCACCTATAACAACGCCCTGATGGCACAAGGGATGCTGCGGGAGGAGCGCCCGGAGCACCATCTGAACATCCATCTGCTGGACCCCCACACCTATTCTATGGTGTTCGGCTGGTATCTGTGCGAGATGGCACGCAAACTGCAGAACGGCGCAGAGATCCGCCACGTCATCCACGAATTTGAACAGCAGATGAACTGCATGGAGGTCGTGCTGGGGCCTTACAGCCTGAGGCAGATGAAAAAGAGCGGCCGCATCTCTGCCGCAGCAGCCGTCATGGGCGAACTGATGGGCATCCGCCCCATCATTACCCTGATCGACGGCAAGACCAAGGTAGAGGCCAAGGTGCGCGGCGATGAAAAAGTCGTGCCCGCCATGGTGGATCTGTGCCAGAAGCGCGCCGGGGATGTGGAGGATTTTGAGTATATGATCGGCCACACCAACATCCCGCAAGCCGCTGATCTGGAAAAGGCCTGCCGCAAGGCCTTTGGCAAGCCGCCGCTGGCCGTGTTTGAGCTGGGCGGCGTGGTCTCTGCCAACACCGGCCCCGACACCGTAGCGCTGACATATACCGGCCACCCCAGAGGGTAAAAACATCCGGCAGAGGGCTGCCGCAGAATAGCATACCTTCAAAATATTGAAAGCTCCAAGGCAGCTTCTCAAAAAAGGGTAAAAAAGCTGAGCACCTGTGAAAGATCAGGTGCTCAGCTTTTTTACATTTTTCGTTGACGCTGTTTCGCAGCAGTCCTTTTTGTTATTTATTTCTCGTGTTTTACCCGTTGGATATCTCCCAGATCGTAGGGGGTGTTCTGGTAGACGTAATAGTTCAGCCAGTTTTCATACAGCAGGTGGGCGTGGGCGCGCCAGCGGAACAGCGGCGGCTTTGCGGGGTCGTCATCCGGGTAGTAGTTGACGGGCACATGGATGGGCAGGCCCTTGGCTACGTCCCGCTTATACTCGGCATCCAGCGTATACTTATCGTACTCCGGGTGACCGGTAACAAAGATCTGCCGCCCGTTCTCGGTGCTCATCAAGAAGGGTCCGGCGGCGGCGCTCTCGGCCAGAATGCGCAGTGCGGCGCAGTTGTCCACATCCTCCCGGCAGATGCCGGTGTGGCGGCTGTGAGGGGCGTAGAACACCTCATCAAAGCCGCGCACCAGCGGGTTTGCCGGGCGGGTGACCCGGTGCTCGAACACGCCGAACATCTTTTCCGGCAGCAGCTGCTTGCGCACGCCGTAGTGGTAGTAAAGCCCGGCCTGTGCGCCCCAGCAGACATGGAGGGTGGAGTAGACGTTCGTTTCGCTGAAGTCCATGATCTCGCACAGTTCGTTCCAGTAGTCCACCTGCTCAAAATCCATGGTCTCCACCGGCGCGCCGGTGATGATCATGCCGTCGTAGCGGTTGTTCTTCACCTCGTCAAAGGTCTTGTAAAAGGCCTCAAGGTGAGCAGCCGACACATGGGTGGCAGAGTGGCTGGCAGTTTGCAGCAGGGTCATGTGCACCTGCAGCGGGGTGTTTGCCAGCAGCCGGGCGATCTGAGTCTCAGTGGCGATCTTGGTGGGCATCAGGTTCAGGATCAGAATTTCCAGCGGACGGATATGCTGCGCCAGCGCCCGCTCCCGGTGCATGACAAAAACGTTTTCCTCATACAGGGCATCAAAGGCAGGTAAGGTCTTGGGGATGATCAGCGGCATAGGAAAGTCGCTCCTTTGCTAGACGATTCAAAAATGGCTCCGCGTTCGCTTTGCCATCTTCAGAGGAATCATAATTTTTGATTTCACATTTGTCGCGGCCTTTTGGCCGCGACAAATGCATTTCACGGGAAGGCATCACACCTTATCCAGTGCCTGCGCGATATCGGCGATGAGGTCCTCGGCAGATTCCAGACCGCAGCTCATGCGCACCAGCTCGGCGGGCACACCGGCGGCAGCCAGCTGCTCGTCGTTCATCTGACGGTGGGTGCTGGAGGCGGGGTTCAGGCAGCAGGTGCGGGCATCCGCCACATGGGTCTCAATGGCGGCAAGCTTCAGCTCCTTCATAAAGTTGCTGGCAGCCTGACGTCCACCGGCCAGACCAAAGCTTACCACGCCGCAGCTGCCATTGGGCAGGTACTTCTGAGCCAGTGCGTGGTAGGGGCTGCTTTCCAGCCCGCAGTAGTTCACATAGGCCACCTTGGGGTGGTTCTCCAAGAACTGTGCCACCGCCATACCGTTGGCGCAGTGGCGCTGCATCCGAACGTGCAGGCTTTCCAGACCAAGGTTCAGCATATAGGCGTTCATGGGGGACTGCATGGAGCCGAAGTCCCGCATCAGCTGCGCGGTGGCCTTGGTGATGAAAGCCCCCTCCTTGCCGAAGCGCTCGGCGTAGGTGATGCCGTGGTAGCTGTCGTCCGGGGTGCACAGGCCGGGGAACTTTTCAGCGTGGGCCATCCAGTCGAACTTGCCGCTGTCCACGATGGCACCGCCCAGCACGGCACCGTGGCCATCCATGTACTTGGTGGTGGAGTGGGTGACGATGTCCGCGCCCCACTCGAAGGGGCGGCAGTTGACCGGCGTGGGGAAGGTGTTGTCCACGATGAGCGGCACGCCGTGGGCGTGGGCGGCCCCCGCAAACTTTTCGATGTCCAGCACGGTGAGGGCCGGGTTTGCGATGGTCTCGCCGAACACGACCTTGGTGTTGGGCCGGAAGGCGGCGTTCAGTTCTTCCTCGGTACACAGCGGGTCCACGAAGGTGGCGTCAATGCCCATCTTCTTCATGGTGACGGAGATGAGGTTGAAGGTGCCGCCGTAGATGGTGCTGGACGCCACGATATGGTCGCCTGCTTCGCAGAGGTTGAACAGCGCGAAGAAGTTTGCGGCCTGACCGCTGGAGGTGAGCATGGCGGCAGTGCCGCCTTCCAGCTCGCAAATCTTTTTCGCCACCAGGTCGCAGGTGGGGTTCTGCAGGCGGGAATAGAAGTAGCCGTCGGCTTCCAGGTCGAACAGCTTGCCCATGTCCTCGCTGGTGGCATACTTGAAGGTAGTGGACTGGATAATGGGGATCTGGCGGGGTTCGCCGTTGCCGGGGGTATAACCGCCCTGCACGCAGATGGTATCACGATTCATACTACATACTCCTTTGCCGAATTGGTCTTTAGGGCAGGATTCCCCGCAGGAGGTGCTGCCTCCGGCGGGGAATCGAAAAATCAAAGTTTCTTATTTCCGCAGGCGCTTATCGCTCTTGTTGGCCCACAGGGTGCCTGCGGACTGGAACACCTGCACCATCAGCACCAGCAGCACCACGCAGACGATCATAATGTCGGTCTGGTAGCGGTAGTAACCGTAGGACAGGGCGATCTTGCCCAGACCACCGCCGCCGATGACGCCGGACATGGCCGAGTAGCCCAGAATGGTGGTCAGAGCGGTGGTCATGCTGGAGATCAGCCCGGGCAGGCATTCCGGGATCATCACCTTGGTAATGATCTGGAACGGGGTCGCGCCCATGCTCTGCGCCGCTTCCACCACGCCTTCGTCCAGTTCCCGCAGGCTGGTCTCCACCAGACGCGCCACAAAGGGGAAGGCTGCCACCACCAGCGGAACGATGGTGGCCACGGTTCCCACTGTGGTGCCCACGATGAGGCGGGTCAGAGGGAACACGCAGATCATCAGGATCAGGAACGGCACGCTGCGCAGGATATTGATGACGATGTTCAGAATGTGCATCAGCCAGCCGGGCAGGGGCAGGATGCCGTCCTTGTCGCCGGCCACCAGCAGCACGCCCAGCGGCAGGCCCAGCACCAGCGCAAAGGCCGTGGACACCACTGTGACATAAAAGGTCTCCCAAATGGCAAAACCGTAATCTGCAACGCTCATTCTCCTGTCACCTCCTCTACCGTAATACCGGGCTGGGCGCGCATGTAGGCCGCAGCCTGTCTTGCCTGCTCCACATCGGCAGGCAGCTTGAGCAGCATGGAGCCGTAGCACTGCCCGCTCAGATCACGGGTATCGGCGCTGAGCACCGACACCAGAATGCCTTTTTCAGCCGCAAGGCTTGCCACCAGCGGCTTTGCAGTGGACGAACCGTTGAAGGTGACGCGCACCACATGGTCGTCCGGGGCAAAGCTGGAAAGATCGCGGGCAGCGCTGCCGCCGTTGGGGGCCACCAGACGCTTTGCCGCCGCCGTCTTGGGGTTCGAGAAAATTTCTGCGACCGCGCCCTGTTCCACGACCACACCGCCGTCCAGAATGGCAACCTGATCGCAGATCTCCTCCACGACGCTCATCTGGTGGGTGATGACCACCACCGTGATACCCAGCTTCTGGTTGATGTCCTTGATCAGCTTCAGGATGGCATGGGTGGTGTTGGGGTCCAGCGCGCTGGTGGCCTCATCGCACAGCAGCACCTTGGGGTCCGTTGCCAGCGCGCGGGCAATGGCAATGCGCTGCTTCTGACCGCCGGACAGCTGTGCCGGGTAGGCATTGGCCTTATCGGGCAGACCCACCACTTCCAGCAGCTCTCTGGCACGCTTTTCGGCATCCGCCTTTTTCGCACCCGCCAGCTCCATGGGGAAGCAGATGTTCTTCAGGCAGGTGCGCTGCATCAGCAGGTTGAACTGCTGAAAGATCATGGTGATCTCCCGGCGGCGCTGGCGCAGCTGGGCAGGGGTCAGGCTCTCCATGGCAGTGCCGTCAATGACGATGCTGCCCTCCGTGGGGCGCTCCAGCAGATTGATGCAGCGCACCAGCGTGGATTTGCCCGCGCCGGACATGCCGATGATGCCATAGATGCAACCATCCGGGATGGTCAGGTCAATGTCTTTCAGCGCATTCACCGCGCCGTCCTTCATCTGGAAGGTCTTGGAAACGTGTTTGATCTCGATCACAGAAATGCTCCTTGCTGTTGAATAAACTCCTTCAGTCAGATCCTTACGGATTTTCAGGCTCCCTCATGGAGAGAGCCTGAAATAGATTGGTCGGGCAAAATCCCCTCCCAGATGGGCTGTCACCGCAAGGCGGCTGGGGGGAGTCTGCTTAGCCCTCGATGGGTGCCAGGCTGTCCTGCTTGCCGCCGTAGATGCCCATGGGTTCTACGTGGATGCCGGCAACGGTCACCAGATGGGTGCCGTGCTCTGCATTGAAGTCGTCCAGATACGGCTGATGCTGGAAGTAGTTGGTGTCAACGGTGCCGTCCTCGACAACGTTGTTGGGGATGATGTAGTCATCATACTCCTGGATGTCCAGCGTGATGCCCTTGGCAGCCAGAATATCCTTGCAGACCTCCAGCACCTCGCAGTGGGGAGCGGGGGTGGCGGCGCAGCTGACGGTCTCACCGTTCAGTGCATCGTAGTCGATGGAAGAATCGTAGCCGTCGGTGGGGTCCTCCACAACAGAGACCACCGCGCCCTTGTAGTTTTCATCCATGAAGTCCTTGACCTTCTGGCTCTGCAGGGCAGCAGCCAGAGCCTTGATCTTGGGCTCCTCCTGATTGCCGTCCTTGCAGACCAGCACGTTGACGTAAGCAGAGGTGCCATCCTCCATGGCCAGTGCATCGGTCATGGGGTTCAGACCGGCAGAGATGGCGTAGTTGGAGTTGATGACGGCATAGTCCTCGTCCTTCAGGACGTTGGGCACCTGCGCAGCCTCCACCTCGTCCACGGTGACGTTCAGGGGGTTCTCCTCGATGTCCTTTGCGGTGGCGGTCAGGCCGGCGTCTGCCTTCAGCTTGAAGAAGCCGTTCTTCTCCAGCAGGGTCAGGGCACGGGCCTCATTGGTGGTGTCGTTGGGCACAGCCACCTTCAGTTTGGTGGCAGCGGTGCCGGAAGCGGAAGAACCGCCGCAGGCAGTCAGGGCAGCGGCTGCGGCTGCCACACCGGTAACTTTCAGAAAATCGCGACGAGTGATCATAGTTTTGTTCCCTCTCTATTTTGCTTATTATAAATGTACAGCGGCCCGCACGGCACCATTCCGGACGCGGCCTTGGACGGAGGAATGAAAAATGCTCCCGTCCTTACGAGCTGCAAGCTCTGCAAGGACGGGAGCATGAACATACTTCCGCGGTACCACCTTGGTTTACCGCACCCTCACGGGCACAGCCTCGATGCTGCGGCAGCCTTGCTGCTTACAGCCGGACGCTGTAACGGGCGCATCCCGTTGCGAACTTAGCGCTCATGCACCTCGCCCACACGGCTCCGAGGCCATTTTCAGCTTCCTGTTTCCTGCCCTTTTCCACCGCCCGGGCTCTCTGGTAAGGATCAATGCGAAAGCTTACTCTCCTCATCACAGCCATTTTTGTGATATTGCATTTATAATAACCCCATCGGCGGGATTTGTCAACACCTAAAACGAAGTTTTTTAGTAGGGAATTGTGTTTTTTCTTATCTTATGTCAAACTTTGTGTTACACTGGTGATGAGGCGCTGATTGCATATCGGTGGTCATGCTTTCCATCCCGCATCGCTGATTCTTCTATTATTACATAGAACGAAGCAGAGGTTCCGGGAGGAAACTTTTTTTGGAAGTACCCTGCCCGGAGCCTTGAAGGCGAAGGGAGGGATGTCGGATGACTCTTTTGGAGACTCTCGCACTGCTCACGTTCGTTCTCACTCTGTTGAGCCTGATCGTGGATGTGATCCGTCTGACCGTTGAGGTCATGGCAAAGTTTTCCCAGAAGAAAGACGATGATAAAAAAAAGATTGACCGCCCCAGTTACCAGCCGAGCGGTCAATCTTTTGACTAGCAGGATGGAAAGCTGGCCCAATGCAGTCAGCGCCCCTTCTGTTTGTAGTATAGTGATTTTTTCCGGTTTTGTCAAGCAGGATCATTTTCCTCTTGTGCGCCAGCCGCGGACATGATAGAATAAACGTATCCGACCAGTGGGCCGGGAGTTTCTCCGAGGACCGTCCGCTGGGGTGGGACCCTGTTGCCCGAAGGGCAATAGGGCGGGCGATGGAATGGCCCGTTTCGTGTCCGAGGAGAAATTACCGACACGCTGGTGAAAGCAACTTTATTGTAAGGAGGTGCGGCAATGAACGGCAGAGAAATCTACCCCGACGAGGAACTGCGCCGCCGCATCATGGATTTCATCATGGCGGCGGGGCAGACGCTGCTGGAAAACGGTGCCGAGGTGTTCCGGGTGGAGCAGACCATGGAGATCATGGCACGCAGTTTCCATTTGCGGGAGTTCCACGTTTATGTGCTGACCAACGGCATTTTTGCCAGCGCAGGCACCGCCGAGATCAGCGAGGTGCGCAATGTGCCCACCCGCACCACCCATCTGGGCCGGGTGGCGGCGGTGAACGCCCTCTCCCGCGAGATCGCCGAGGGCAATATGTCGCTGGACGAGGCCGAGAGCCGCCTGGTGCTGGCCCGGCGCATCCCTTTCCCCAAGGACTGGGTGCAGCTGGTGAGCGGCCTGTGCGGCGCGTTCTGCTTTGCGCTCATCTTCGGCGGCACGCTGCGCAGCGCGCTGGCGGCGGCGGCGGCGGGCCTGGCCGCCAACTGGTATCTGCTGCTGTGCGAGCGGCACGAGCTGCCGGGCGGCTTCCGCAAGATCAGCTGCGCAGCCCTCATCACACTGGTGTGCATCTGGGGGTGCAGCCTGCTGGGCACCCCCGCCAGCCACGCCATCATCGGCGCGCTGATGATCCTGACGCCGGGCATCGCCTTCACCATGGGCATCCGGGACTTCGTGCACGGCGACTATCTTTCCGGCACCATCCGCATGATCGACGCGCTGCTCATTGCGGCCAGCATCGCCATCGGCACCGGCCTGGTGCTGAGCCTTTATACATTCTTTACGGGGGTGGTAGTCGCATGATGCTTACCAATACACAAATCGGGGAGCTGGCCGCCCAGTTCTTCATTGCCGGGGCGGGCACCCTGAGCTTTGCTATCCTGTTCGGCTGTCCCAAAAAGAGTCTGCCCTTCTGCGGGCTGGTGGGGGCCGTGGGCTGGTTCGTCTACGAGCTGGCCGTCCTGCTGGGCATGGACGCCGCCGCCGCTTCCCTGCTGGCGGTCATCCCGCTCACCCTGCTCACCCGGGTGTTCGCCATCGTGCTCAAAATGCCGGTGACGGTGTTTTTGCTCTCCGGCATCTTCCCGCTGGTGCCCGGCGCAGGCATCTATTACTGCGCCTACTATTTCATCCAGGGCAACAACGCGCTGGCCCTCTCCCACGGCATCAGCACTTTTAAAGTTGCCGTGGCGCTGGCCGTGGGCATCTCGCTGGTGCTGAGTGTGCCCATCCCGAAAAGGCACCAGAATAAGATGTAAGTTCTTTTTCTGCGCAAAAGCGGCTGCCCCATGTGAGGGACAGCCGCTTTATTAGGTATTCTTGAAATTTTCCGCTTCTTAGTAGAAGTTCTTCGTATCGCTCAGGTAAACTTTGACAATCGGATTGCTCCAATCAACAGCAAAGATATTTGTTTCCTCAAAGTTTTTACTGCCAGCATTGGGCGTCGTTCCAATGCGCTGCATTACATATCTGTAGCCCATCGTGCACGCACTGTTCAGGTTCTTCATCTCGCTAGTGGAAATCGTATTCTGCCCCTTCCAAAGCGGAACCTTTTCATCATAGCTTCCATTGTCAACAGGACTATCCTTTTCAGGATTCTCAGACCAGAAGCTGGAATACTTGGTATACTTCACTTCGACCTCGCCCATGACCTTCTTCACCGGAACGATCACAGTGTTGTTGCTCAGCTGAACATCACCGGTGGTCTCGTAGAACAGCTTGGCCAGCGCTGCAGCACCGGCACACTTCATAAAGTTGCAACGAGAAATTTTAGACATCGTTTTTCCTCCTGATCGTTTTGCACTTTCTTCCCATAGCAAAGCAAACCAGCCCGGAATATTCCCGCCAGTTTGTCTCGACAAACCGTAAGATATCACGTCTTGCGCCGCTTGTCAAGTTTTTCACATGAAGTTAATTCATCGCAACTTTTCAGCACAAGTGTGTTGTTTTCCGTTCATCTCAGAGGTGTTTTTCTTTCACCGTCCGGTGCTGTCCCGCAGCGCTGTTCCGGCCGCTCTTTTCCCGCCGTTCTCTGCCCGCTTCTCGGCGCGGTGCTTGCGGGGCGTAGCCGCATCTGGTATACTGCAGAAAAGCAGAGCCCCATTCCATACTGTATAAGGAGTTGTTTTACATGTCTGTCATGGATACCCTCGCCACCCGCCGCACCTACCGCCGGTTCGAGCAGAAGCCTGTGCCGCAGGATGTGGTGGACGACATCATTGAAGCCGTGCGGCTTTCTTCCAGCGGCGCCAACCGGCAGGCCGTGCGGCTGGTGGTGGTAAACCAGCCCACAGACGTGGCCAGGGTGCAACCACTGGTGAAGTGGGCCGCCTACCTGCCGCCGGAGCAGGGCACCCCAAAGGCCGACGAGCTGCCCACCTTGTTTGTTGCCGTGGTAAAGGATACCGCCATCCCCGGCGACCCGGCCACCGACATCGGCATCGCGCTGGCCAACATGACCCTTGCCGCCTGGGACAAGGGCGTGGGCAGCTGCATCATGGGAGCCATCAACAAGCCCAAGCTGACCGAACTGCTGGGCATTGAAGCGCCGCAGCAGCTGGTCTACATGGTGGCCTTCGGCTATCCGAGCCACAAATCGCACATCGTGCCGCTGACCGCCGAGACCGGCGTGAAGTATTATCTGGACGAGAACCGGGATTACTGCGTGCCGAAGCGCAGCAAAGAGGCGATCGCACGGTATTTGTGATGCCGGACGATTTAGAATTGTCTCCGCTTCGCTCTGACAATATCAGCGGAAAAATTATTTTTAATTTCGCGTTTGGAGCGCCCCCGACGCTTGTCAGGACAAAGTCCTTCCATCTGCTATCGCAGACCGCTCGCCT
>ENA-OVGB01001896-OVGB01001896.1-human-gut-metagenome-genome-assembly--contig:-NODE-1896-length-16889-cov-3.659736_pt1 | contig 16889 bp, 15 predicted proteins | sample MGYA00237767_ERZ505413 | MGnify/ENA primary metagenome ERZ505413 (study PRJEB26158, sample SAMN06016410) | human gut metagenome | biome: human gut; feature: ankylosing spondylitis patient; material...
CATTTTTGCCGGTACTTCTGCGGCATTAAAACGCATGATATCGGTAATTAAAATGGCATTGGCAATACCGTGCGGCAGGTGGTGGAAAGCACCCAGTTTATGTGCCATAGAGTGGCATACCCCTAAAAATGCATTGGCAAATGCCATACCAGCCATCGTAGATGCGGTTGCCATCTGTTCACGGGCTTTGGCATCATGCGGACCGTTTTCATAAGCCGCAGGCAGATAAGTGAAAATATTTTTCATTGCCTTTAAAGCAAGACCGTCTGTGTAGTCGGTTGCCATAATAGAAGCGTAAGCCTCCAGCGCATGTGTTAAGGCATCAATACCGGAAGCGGCAGTTAAGCCCTTCGGCTGATCCATCATCATGTCGGCATCAATAATTGCCATTTTAGGAAGCAGCTCGTAGTCTGCAAGCGGATATTTGATACCGGAATCCTGGTCTGTAATAACGGCAAACGGTGTTACCTCGGAACCTGTACCGGAAGAAGTCGGAACAGCGATAAAATAAGCCTTTTCGCCCATTTTCGGGAAGGTGTAAATACGTTTGCGGATATCCATAAAGCGCATTGCCATATCCATGAAATCAGCTTCCGGATGTTCATACATTACCCACATAATCTTACCGGCATCCATAGCGGAACCGCCGCCGATAGCGATAATGCAGTCCGGCTCAAACAGACGCATGGCTTTTGCACCCTCTTGTGCGCAGGCAAGTGTCGGATCCGGGGCTACATCGTAAAATGTGGTATGCACAATACCCATTTCATCGAGTTTATCTGTGACACATTTTGTATAGCCGTTTTTATATAAGAACTGGTCGGTTACGATAAAGACGCGTTTCTTTCCCATAACCGTTTTTAATTCATTTAAAGCAACAGGCAGACAGCCCTTCTTAAAATACACCTTTTCAGGGGCACGGAACCAAAGCATATTTTCTCTCCTTTCAGCAACGGTTTTTACGTTAATCAGATGCTTTACACCGACATTTTCAGAAACAGAGTTGCCGCCCCATGATCCGCAGCCCAGTGTGAGGGAAGGTGTCATTTTAAAGTTGTAAAGATCACCGATTCCGCCGTGGGAAGAAGGGGTGTTGATTAATACACGGCAGGTCTTCATCGCTTCTGAGAATACGGCAACCTTTTCGCTTTCCGTTGCGGTATTAATATAAAGAGAAGAAGTATGACCATAGCCGCCGTCTGCGATTAAGTGGCTTGCCTTATCAACTGCATCGTTAAAATCCTTTGCCTTGTACATAGCCAGTACAGGAGAGAGCTTTTCATGGGCAAATTCTTCTGAAATATCCACAGAAGTGACTTCGCCGATTAAAATCTTTGTGTCTTCAGGAACGGTGACACCGGCGAGTTTGGCAATCGTATAAGCACTCTGACCGACAATCTTGGCATTCAATGAGCCGTTGATGATAATGGTCTTACGGACTTTGTCGATTTCATCTTTTGCAAGGAAATGACAGCCACGCTTTGTAAATTCCTCTTTGACCGGTTTGTAAACGGCGGTATCGACAATGACAGACTGCTCGGAAGCACAAATCATGCCGTTATCAAAAGTTTTTGAATGAATAATGGAGTTGACCGCAAGAATAATATCAGCCGAAGCATCAATGATTGCCGGGGTATTGCCTGCGCCAACACCGAGAGCCGGTTTGCCGGAAGAATAAGCGGCTTTTACCATGCCCGGACCGCCGGTTGCAAGGATAATGTCGGCTTCCTTCATCAGGGTATTGGTAAGCTCCAGAGAAGGAACATCCACCCAGCTGATAATGCCCTTTGGTGCGCCTGCGGCAACAGCAGCTTCCAGTACAACCTTAGCGGCAGCAATGGTGCTTTCCTTTGCACGAGGGTGTGGGCTGATAATAATTCCGTTACGTGTTTTTAAACAAATCAAAGTCTTAAAGATCGCTGTTGAGGTAGGATTTGTTGTTGGAATAACAGCGGCAACGACACCGATCGGTTCAGCAATGCGCTTGATTCCGTAAGCACTGTCCTCCTCAATAACGCCGCAGGTCTTTGTATCTTTGTATGCATTGTAAATGTATTCGGAAGCATAATGGTTCTTGATGACTTTATCTTCCACAATGCCCATGCCGGTTTCGGCAACTGCCTGTTTTGCAAGAGGGATTCTTGCTTTGTTGGCAGCGAGTGCCGCAGCTGCAAAGATTTTATCGACCTGCTCCTGTGAATAGGTTGAAAAAATCCGCTGTGCTTCACGGACTTCTTCAATGCGCTTTTCCAGTGCTTCAACAGTATCAACAATCATAATATTCTTTTCTGACATTTGATGACCTCCAATTTTGTGTAGATTAAGATTGATAATTTATTAACAATGATAGTATACCGTACTTTATGAACTTTGTCAACAATTTAACAATATTGAAAGAAAAAAATTGCTGTGATAATATTATATATAAGACAATAAGGGGGTTTTTATGATGGATAATTATGGTTTTTACACAGGAAAAAGCTTTGATGCATATGAGTTTTTCGGGTGTCATACAGATGAAAATGGTGCGGTGTTCAGGGTGTTTGCACCGGCGGCAGTCCGGATTAGTGTTATCGGGGAGTTTAACGGCTGGCAGGATACGCCGATGAACAAAATTGGTGATGGAAATTTCTGGGCAGTTTATATTGAAGGCGTTAAGCCGGGACAGATGTACAAATATAAAATTTATAAGTCGGACGGCAGCTGTATGGACCACTGTGACCCATACGGATATGGTATGGAGCTGCGCCCTGCTTCTGCTTCGATTGTAAGAAATCTGTACGGCTATGAATTTCAGGACGATGCATGGATGAAAAAGCGCAGTAACGGGGTGGCTTCGGCATTAAATATTTATGAAATCCATGCGGGTTCGTGGAAAAAACCGCAGAATGGGTGGTACCGGTATGATGAGCTTGCCACGCAGTTAGTTCCTTATTTAAAGGAGTACGGATATAATTATATCGAGCTGCTTCCGATTGGAGAGCATCCGTGTGACGAGTCGTGGGGATACCAGTGCAGTGGCTTTTACAGTCCGACTTCACGGTATGGCACGCTGGACGATTATAAAAAAATGATTGATATCCTGCACCACAATGACATCGGTGTGATCATGGATTTTGTGCCGGTACATTTTGCGCTGGATGCGTATGCACTGGCAAAGTTTGACGGAACGGCGCTGTATGAGTATCCGCATAAGGACGTTGGAAACAGTGAGTGGGGAAGCTGTAATTTTATGCACTCCCGTGGCGAGGTGCGCTCCTTTTTACAGTCCTGTGCGAATTACTGGCTGAAGGAATACCATGTAGATGGTCTGCGCATGGATGCCATCAGCAATATGATTTACTGGCAGGGCAATCCGGCGCGCGGTGTGAATAAGGATGCCGTTGTATTTTTACAGAACATGAATGAAGGACTGGTAAACAGACACAGCGGCATATTGCTGGCGGCGGAGGATTCCACGGTGTATCCCGGTGTGACAAAGAGCGTGGCAGAAGGCGGATTAGGCTTTACCTACAAGTGGGATATGGGCTTTATGCATGATACGCTTGAATACTTCCAGAAAGATACGGGAGAACGTTTAAACAACCGTAATAAGCTGACATTTTCCATGCACTATTTTAAAGATGAGCGGTATCTGCTGGCATTTTCGCATGATGAGGTCGTGCATGGCAAGGCGACAATTATTCAGAAAATGAACGGCGATTATGACAGAAAGTTTCCGCAGGCGCGTGCGCTGTATGCGTATATGGCGGCTCATCCGGGCAAGAAACTCAATTTTATGGGCAATGAGATTGCACATTTCAGGGAATGGGACGAAAAACGGGAGCAGGACTGGAATCTTTTGGATTTTCCGAAGCACCGCGAATTTGCAGCGTATATGCAGGCATTGAATCACCTGTACCTTTCAGAGGAAGCGCTGTGGAACGATTACGGCGGTGACGGCTTTGAATGGGTCCATGCGGTATCCCAAAACTACCCGGATACGGAACATTCCTGTGTGTTTGCATGGAAGCGCAAGGCAGAAAACGGAAGACAGCTGTTGTGTGTATTCCAGTTTGCAGACCGCGCAGACAGCGTGACACTGCCGTTGGCAGAAGATGAAAAACCGGAACTGGTATTCGATACGGACTGGATGGAGTTTGGTGGAGCAACACCAAAGCAGGATGAGGTTATGACGGCTCAAAACGGCAGAGCGGTAACGAAAATGGCGGCATTTTCGGCAAAGTTTTTTGTGGTTGGGAAGCGTGACGAGGAAGAAACAGATAACATGGGAGCAGACACTACAGAAGCCGGTGAGCCGATAACCGCAGAACCAATAGAAAAATTGTCGGAAAATTCATCCGTAAAACTTGTAGACGGTGCATGGTTTGACCGTGCGGTGGTGTATCACATTTATCCGCTGGGATATTGCGGTGCACCGCAGTATAACGAGGGTGAAAAGACACAGGGAAGCCGCATTTTAAAGGTTCTGGATAGAATTGGGCATTTAAAGGCACTGGGGGTCAATACGATTTATTTCGGACCGGTATTTGAATCACTGTGGCACGGGTATGATACCTCGGATTATTACAGAACCGATTCGCGGCTAGGCAGTATGAAAGATTTTCAAAAAGTTTTCAGGGCATTAAAGGAAAATGGCTTTAAAATCGTGCTGGACGGTGTGTTTAACCATGTCGGCAGAGGTTTTGAACCGTTTCGGGACTTGCAGGAAAAAGGAGAAGCTTCCATATATAAAGACTGGTTCTGCAATGTGCATTTTGGCAGCAGTACACCGCTGGGTGATGCATTTTCCTATGATACATGGCAGGGCAATTGCGAGTTAGTCAAGCTGAACCTGAAAAATAAGGCAGTAGTAGACCACCTGCTCGGTGCAGTAAAAATGTGGGTGGAAACCTTTGATATCGACGGATTGCGTCTTGATGCGGCAGACTGCATTGATAAAGAATTTTTCAAGCAGTTAAAGGTGTATACACAGGGATTAAAGAAAGATTTCTGGCTGATGGGCGAGATTATCCATGGTGATTATAAGATGTGGGCGAATCCCGATATGATGCATTCCGTGACGAATTATGAGTGCTGGAAGGGCATTTATTCAAGTCACAATGATAAAAATTATTTTGAAATCGCCCATTCCTTAAGACGGCAGTTTGCAAAGGGCGGTATTTACGAAAATCTGCGCCTGTACAATTTTTTAGATAACCACGATGTCAACCGCATTGCAAGTCTGCTTAAAAATCCGGCGGATTTGGAAAATGCGTATACCATGCTGTTTTGTATGCCGGGCATCCCATCCGTATATTACGGCAGTGAATGGGGCATTGCCGGAGTGAAAACAAGCGGAAAAGAAGCAGACCTGCCGGTTCGTCCGCCGATTGAAGAAGCGGAAGCAGCCAAGCGGGATACGAAGCTGGAAAAGCATATTGCGGCACTTGCCAGACTCAGACAGACGACCAATGCACTGGTTTACGGTGAATATGCCGATATTCTGGTTCGTAATGAACAGCTTGTGTTTGTCAGACAGTATAATAAGGAAGCGGTGATTGCGGCATTTAATATTGCGGATACAGCGGTGCCACTGGATTTTGAATGGCAGGGTGAAAAATATGCGGTTGAACTTGCACCGCATGACAGTCGTGTGATTGTAAAAGAATAAGAGGGGGGAATTATGGGGGCAGAAAAATGTCAGAAACGCGTCCTGGTTGTAGAGGATAATGAACTGAACCGGAAAATTGCCGCACAGGTGATTGAAGATGAGGGCATTTTAACGGAATGTGCCATCGACGGTCTGGAAGCGGTAAAAAAGGTCAGGGAAGCACCGGAGCATTATTTTGATTTGATTTTAATGGATGTCCAGATGCCGGGGTTAAACGGCTATCAGGCAGCAGAGCAGATAAGAGGTCTTGGAAGGTGCGATACCAGTGCTGTACCGATTCTTGCCATGACGGCATACACATTTCCGGAAGACTTGAAGCGGGCAGAACAGTCGGGAATGAGCGGATATATTGCGAAGCCGCTGGATATGGACGTTTTATATGAAAAGCTGGAGCAGTGGCTTGTTAAAATGTAGTGATATTTAATTAAACGTATTGTCATCATGGTAAATGTGTGATATAGTATTTAAAACTATATGAGTTGGTTCACACATGCAGGAGGACAGTAATGGGTTATAAGATTTTAATTGACAGCTGTGGAGAGATTCCGCAGTCACTGATGAGTACAGGAGTTGTTGAAAATATTCCGCTGAGTATTATGGTGGAAGATGAAACAATTATAGATGATGAAACATTTGATCAGAAAAGTTTTCTGGAAAAGGTAGCAAAGAGCAAAAACTGCCCGAAGTCGGCATGTCCGTCACCGGAAGGCTATATGAAGGCATTTGAGTGTGAAGCGGACAGAATCTATGTTGTTACGCTTTCATCAAAATTAAGTGGTTCTTACAACAGCGCAGTGCTTGGCAAAAATCTCTATGAAGAAGAATACAGCGACAAACAGATTGTTGTACTTGATTCTAAATCGGCATCAGTCGGTCAGACCCTGATTGCCATGAAGATTGTGGAATGTGAAGAAAAAGGACTTTCTTTTGAGGAAGTCATAGAGACGGTAGATAAGTATATTGAAGAAATGAGTACATTTTTCGTACTGGAAAATTTGGAAACGCTGCGTAAGAATGGACGTCTGAGCAGGGTAAAGGCTCTGGTAGCCAGTGCACTGAAGATCAAACCGGTTATGGGATCTACTCCGGAGGGAAGTATCTGCCAGTTTGACCAGGCAAGAGGAATGAATAAGGCGATTGTAAAGATGGTGGAGCTTGTTGGAGAAAAAGGAATCAATATCCACGAAAAGATTGTTGCCATCACATACTGTAACTGCCCGGAAAGAGCGAAGATGCTGGAAGAAGCTATCCGGGAGAGACTGAATCCTGCGAAGATCGTTGTTATGGATACTGCAGGAGTCAGCAGCATGTATGCGAATGATGGAGGCGTTATTGTTGCTGTCTGATCTTGCGGCAGTGCAGGTCCTTGGCTTATTGTTCAGAAAATTATCACATTTCTTTCTGGAGTTGCTGCTTTTCTTTTGAAAACAGATGTGCTATAATAAACGGAGTATTTGAATCGGCAAAGGAGAACAACAATGAGCCAGAAGAAAGTTGACAAATATAAAAACAACAAATTTGGACGAAGCAGTGTTCAGAAGAAAGAACGGGTGGAATTTGTTCTTGAGATGGTAGCGTGGATTCTGATCGCGGCACTGTTTGTAGGCTGGATCGGCTATTCCGCTTATGCGAAGATCCAGGCGAAAGAGGCCAGTGTGAAAGTAGATACAGTAATGGATACATCAGCACTGACAGATTATATTTCAGGATTATCTTCAGACAGCGCCGAGTAAAGGCTTGTTTGATGACAGTAACCAAAATAAAATAATTAAAGATGAAGAAATCTCCAGGATGTAGGAATGAGCATCCTGGAGATTTTTTACGTAAAACAATATAATAAAAAACAGGTCTGCTCTGAAGCAAACCTGTTTTGACTTATACGTTTTTTATGGTTATAGATTTATCGGGTAAATTATAACTTTGTAACGTTAGCAGCCTGCATTCCGCGAGCGCCCTCTGTTAAGTCATAGGATACAGCCTGTCCCTCTTCAAGAGATTTGAAGCCTTCACCGTTGATTGCGGAGAAATGTACGAATACATCCTGTCCGTCCTCACCTGTGATAAAACCATAGCCTTTTTCTGCGTTGAACCACTTTACAGTTCCCTTGTTCATTTTGTGTTACCTCCATAAAAATAAAAAAGTTAAAATAGCCTTCTGATGATAATAAAAAATCACCAGATTTTACAGACTATATTCATGTAAATATAATCTCTAAAAACTAGTGATTTTACATTAAATATCTTGCCATGTTCTGATTATATAACCCGTGTTTTGAAATGTCAAGGAGAAAATTCCAACAATTTCAGTACATAAAACAGGACTGAAACGCTTTGTAAAAAAATTCTTTATAAAAAGAGAATTTTCGTGTATGATATAGTAGATATGGAAAATAAAAAGATGAGAGGAGAACATAAATGGGGATTCTGATTCGAGGAGGCCGGATCGTGGATGCGGCTACAGATACGGATAAAACAGGCGATATTTATCTGGAAGACGGGATCATCACGGAAATTGGCCAGAAGCTGAAAAAGAAAGACGGCGACCGTGTGATTGATGCAAAAGGAAAGCTGGTCATGCCGGGAATCATCGACCTTCATGTCCATTTTCGTGATCCGGGACAGACACATAAGGAAGACATTATGAGCGGTGCAGCGGCAGCTGCCCATGGAGGCGTGACCACAGTAGTTGCCATGCCAAATACAACTCCTACCATTGATAATCCGGACAGAGTAAATTATGTACATAATAAAGCGGCCCAGTTTTCCGGCATTCATGTGCTTCAGGCAGGTGCTGCCACGAAGGGTGAGAAGGGAACGGAGCTTTCGGATATCGCAGGAATGGTAAAGGTCGGTATCCCGGCAGTTTCCGAAGATGGTAAATCAGTGATGAATACAGCACTCTGTAAAGAAGCAATGAAAATTGCGGCAGAATGCGGAGTTCCGTTTTTTGATCACTGTGAAGATATTGACCTGCGTGGGGACGGATGTATGAACGATGACGAGAATGCCAGAAGACTGGGACTTCCGGGAATCTGCAATGCGGTGGAGGATACCATTACGGCCAGAGATATCATTCTGGCGCTGGAAACAGGTGTGCATCTTCACCTCTGCCATTGTTCCACTTATGGTGATGCCGAGATGATGAAGTTCGTAAAAGAAAAAGGATATGATAATATCACGGCAGAAGTGTGCCCTCACCATTTTATCCTTTCATCTGATGATATAAAAACCGATGATCCGAATTACAAGATGAATCCGCCTCTTCGTACACCGAAGGATGTGGAAGCGCTGAAACAGGGGTTGAAAGATGGTACCATTGAGGTAATCAGTACAGATCACGCACCACACAGTGCAGAGGAAAAAACAGGTTCCATGAAGAATACGCCATTTGGAATCGTAGGACTTGAGACAAGCCTTCCGCTTACCTACACAGAGCTGGTAGAAAAAGGTGTGATTACATTAAAACAGATGGTGGAGAAGATGTGCCTGAACCCTGCAAAGATTCTGGGACTCGAAAGCGGAACGCTGCAGGAAGGCCACCCGGCAGATGTGATTATTGTAGATACGGAGCAGGAGTATACTATCGATAAAAATAAATTTGTTTCCAAAGGTCACAATACGCCATTTGACGGATGGAAAGTAAAGGGAAAAGTTCTTTATACCATCTGTGACGGAAAAATTATATTTGAAAATCAGGAGGAGAAATAATCATGATTAACAAACTGATCAGCAACATTCGCAAAACAAATGCACCAATCGTTGTAGGACTGGACCCTATGCTGAATTATATTCCGGAACATATCCAGAAGAAGGCTTTTGCAGAGTTCGGGGAAACCTTGGAAGGTGCTGCAGAAGCAATCTGGCAGTATAACAAAGGAATTGTGGATGCCACCTATGATCTGATTCCTGCAGTAAAACCACAGATTGCCATGTATGAGCAGTTTGGTATCCCGGGGCTGATCGCATACAAGAAGACCGTTGATTACTGTAAATCCAAAGATCTGGTTGTGATCGGTGATATCAAGAGAGGTGACATCGGATCTACATCTGCAGCCTATGCAGTTGGACATCTGGGACAGGTTCAGGTAGGCTCCAAGAAATATGCAGGTTTTGATGAGGATTTTGCTACAGTCAATCCGTATCTTGGTTCTGATGGTGTGAAACCTTTTATGGATATCTGCAAAGAGGAGAAAAAAGGTATTTTTGTTCTGGTAAAAACTTCCAACCCGTCAAGCGGTGAGTTCCAGGATCGTGTTATTGATGGCCGTCCGCTCTATGAGCTGGTAGGCGAGAAAGTTGCACAGTGGGGCGATGAGCTTATGGGCGACGAATACAGTTATGTAGGCGCTGTTGTAGGTGCAACTTATCCGGAAATGGGAAAAGTATTAAGAAAAATCATGCCGAAGACATTTATCCTTGTTCCTGGATATGGGGCACAGGGTGGAAAAGGAGCAGATCTTGTCCATTTCTTTAATGAAGACGGACTTGGAGCTATTGTAAACTCTTCCAGAGGAATCATTGCTGCATACAAGCAGGAAAAATATAAAGAGTTTGGTGCTGAAAATTACGCAGATGCCTCCAGAGCGGCTGTAAAAGATATGATCGCGGACATCAGCGGCGCACTGGAGAACAGATAATACAGGAGGCATTTTATGAGCACGTCAGAAAATAAGAAAACAAAAAAGTCCTGTAAGATTCTAAGCCAGGAATGTATAGGTACAGATATTTACAGCATGTGGCTGGATGCGGGGGAAATTGGGAAAAATGCAGTGCCGGGACAGTTTGTATCTCTTTACAGCCGCAACGGCAGCAAACTTCTTCCAAGACCCATCAGTCTCTGTGAGATCGATAAGGAAGAGGGAAAACTGAGACTGGTATATCGTGTTACCGGAAAAGGAACTGGTACGGAGGAATTTTCCAGACTTCATGCAGGAGTACCTGTTGAGACATTGGGACCTCTTGGAAATGGTTTTCCACTGGATGCAGTAAAAGGCAAAAAAGTATTTCTCATGGGCGGTGGAATTGGAATCCCGCCAATGCTGGAAACTGCCAAAGAGCTGGATGCAGAGAAGATCATGGTTCTTGGATACAGAGATGAGCTGTTTCTGAATAAGGAATTTGAAGCTTACGGAGATGTCTATGTGGCAACGGAAGATGGATCTGCCGGAACAAAGGGAAATGTCATGGATGCTATCCGTGAGAATGGCCTTGAGGCAGATGCGATCTTTGCCTGTGGACCGGCGCCAATGCTCCGTGCCATCAAGGCATATGCCCTTGAAAAGGGAATTCCCTGCTGGATTTCCATGGAAGAGCGTATGGCCTGTGGTGTAGGTGCATGCCTTGCCTGCGTATGTAAATCCAAAGATGTAGATTCCCATTCCCATGTACATAACAAGCGAGTATGTAAAGATGGACCTGTATTCTTAAGTACGGAGGTAGAGTTATGAGCAGAATGAAGGTAAATCTTGCCGGCGTAGAGCTTAAGAATCCGGTAATGACAGCGTCCGGAACATTTGGTTCCGGAGCGGAATACAGTGAATTTGTGGACCTGAATAAACTTGGTGCGGTTGTGACAAAAGGTGTGGCCAATGTACCGTGGCCGGGAAATCCTACACCAAGGGTGACTGAAACAGCGTCCGGAATGCTCAATGCCATCGGCCTTCAGAATCCGGGAATCGATGTATTCTGTGAGAGAGATATTCCGTTCCTTAAGAAATATGACACAAAGATCATTGTCAATGTCTGCGGAAAATCCACGAAGGATTACTGTGAGGTTGTGGAACGCCTTGGAAATGAGCCTGTGGACATGCTGGAGATCAATGTTTCCTGTCCGAATGTCAAGGAAGGCGGGATTGCCTTTGGCCAGAATCCGAAAGCTCTTGAAGACATTACGAAAGAAGTTAAGAAATATGCAAAACAGCCGGTGATCATGAAGCTGAGCCCCAATGTTACCGATATTACCGAGATGGCGAAAGCAGCAGAAGCCGGTGGTGCAGATGTGCTTTCCCTGATCAATACTCTGACAGGAATGAAGATCGATATCAACCGTCGTACATTTGCGCTGGCAAATAAAACAGGCGGAATGTCCGGCCCTGCAGTAAAACCGGTCGCTGTCCGCATGGTATATCAGGTGGCAAATGCGGTATCCCTTCCGATCATCGGAATGGGTGGCATCGCAACCTGTGAGGATGCACTGGAGTTTATCATGGCAGGCGCTACTGCCGTATCTGTGGGAACCGCAAACTTTTTCAATCCTTATGCAACAGAAGAAATTGCGGAGGGAATCCAGGCATTTCTTGAAAAAGAGAAGGTTGAAGATATCAATGAACTGATCGGTGTGGTGAAATAACGGGAATTTCCATAATTTGCAATTCTGTTATACATATGTTAGAATGAACGCGGATAAGCAAAGTGATTGCACACACGAATCACAGCAGAACAAAGAAAGAATATCCGTTTTGCTGTGTACATGAAAAATATGGAGGATTAAATAAATGGAACAGTATAAGCAGGAATTTATTGAGTTTATGATCGACTGTAATGTCCTGAAATTTGGAGATTTTACTACGAAATCGGGAAGAAAAACACCATTTTTTGTAAATACAGGATTTTATCGTACCGGTGCACAGCTTCGTAAACTGGGTCAGTATTACGCAAAAGCGATCGAGAGCAAATTCGGACTGGATTTTGATGTGCTGTTTGGACCGGCATATAAAGGAATTCCTCTTTCTGTGGCAGCAACCATGGAAATCAGTGAAATGTACGGAAAGGATATCCGTTACTGTTCCAACCGTAAGGAAGTAAAAGACCACGGAGATAAGGGAATCCTTCTTGGCAGCCCGATCCAGGATGGGGATAAAGTAGTGATCATTGAGGACGTTACGACTGCCGGAACATCCATTAAGGAAGCACTTCCGATTATCAAAGCACAGGGAGATGTAAATCCGATCGGTCTTGTGGTTTCTGTTGACCGTATGGAACGTGGTCAGGGAACCAAGAGTGCTCTGAAAGAGATTGAAGAGAATTATGGTCTTCAGACTACAGCAATTGTAACCATGGCTGAGGTGGTTGAGCACCTCTACAATAAAGAATACAAAGGCCGTGTTGTGATTGATGATAAGCTGAAAGCAGCCATCGATGCATATTATGAGCAGTACGGTGCAGAATAATACTGGTACAGAATATCATAATAAAAGAGCAGCGGATTCCGAATGTCCGCTTTTACTGGGAGGACACAGACTTATGAATGAAAAAATTTATAAAACCATGGCGAGCAGCGGGGCGGGAAGTCTTGCACTCGGTATTGTCGTTCTGGTGACGGGACTTGTCACAGGGATTCTGATGATCGTGAACGGTGCGAGACTGCTCAAAAGAAAATCAGAGATTTTGATCTAGGAAAAATATAAACAAAAATTCCGGAAAGCCGCACTCTGTTTCGTGTGGCTTTTCGGGCATTTAAGCAGGGGAGAATATTGAAAAAGGGGACAAAACACAGAGTAAAAAAACTCGGGACAGCTTTTTTTGTGCTGTATGTCCTGATACTTGTATACCTTCTTTTCTTTTCGGAAGGTTATGGCCGGGTAGCAGACGCGGAAAGAGAATTTCGATATAATTTTGTTCCGTTTGTTGAAATCAGGCGTTTTTGGGTCTACAGGAAACAATTAGGGATGTTTGCACTTTTTACAAATATTTTCGGAAATGTGCTGGGATTTATGCCATATGGGTTTGTTCTTCCGGTGATAAACCGAAGAATGCGAAATGGCTTTTTTATTATATTATCCGGTTTTTCCATCAGTCTGACGGTGGAGGTGATCCAGCTGATCACCAGGGTCGGATGTTTTGATGTGGATGATATGATACTGAATACTCTGGGCGCGGCACTGGGATATGGAATTTACGCAGTCTGCGACAAAATTAGGAGAAAACATTAATGGCAAGAAGATATCGATATGCATTTGCAAAAAAAAGAGAAGCTGCGAAAGGAAAGTGGTCCGTAGGACTGGCAGCAGCTTCCCTCGTGCTGTTTATTGTGGCAGTTGTGCTTGCACTTTTTCTTGACGGAAAGCTCGGGGGCCTGATTGGCGGAACCGGGCTTTTTGCGATGCTGCTGTCAGCATACGGCTTTGCACTGGGCCTTTCCAGCTTTTCAGAGGAAAACCGGAAACACCGCACAAGTATGATCGGATCAATCTTAAACGGTGTGATTCTGGTAATCTGGCTGGGACTTTTTTTATCAGGAGTATAAAAAATGGAAGAAAAAGAACGATTAAAAAAACAGCTTGATTTTATCCTGGAAGTAGATAAAGTCAAAAATATTTTCCGTCAGACGTATCTTGCAGACGGAAACAGGAAAGAAAACGATGCGGAACATTCCTGGCATCTGGCGCTGATGGCAGTGCTTCTGAAGGAATATTCCAACGAGGAAGTGGATCTGTCGAAGGTAATTCCCATGGTACTGGCACATGATCTTGTGGAGATTGATGCGGGAGATACCTATGCGTACGATGAGAAAGGGGCAGCCACCAAGGATGCCAGAGAGCGAAAAGCAGCGGAACGGATCTACGGATTGCTGCCGGAAGATCAGGGACAGTGGCTGAAAGCACTCTGGGAGGAGTTTGAGGCCTACGAAACTCCAGAGGCGAAATTTGCCCATGTGCTGGATAACTGTCAGCCATTGTTTCTCAATGATGCTTCCAACGGAAGAAGCTGGGAAGAACATCAGGTAAAGAAAAGTCAGATTTATAAGAGAAACCAGAAAACAGGAGAAGGCTCCGAAGTGATCTGGGAATATATGAAAGAACTGATCGACAAACATATTGCCCTGGGGCATGTGATTGATGATGAAAAAGATGGGAGATGAAGTTTTGGACGAATGCATGAAAGAACGTTACGGACTTGCAAAAGAGCGGATCCGTGAGGTCATAACAGAAGAGACGGTAAAAGAACCGTTTGGAGATTTTTTCAGAAAGATGGCGCAGTTTCTTTCCATGACAGCAGATGTGATGGATGAGGAGAATGTGGAACTTACCCTGGAGGAGCTGAAGGAGCGAAATCATCGCTTTTATCAGGATATCCTTCCGGAAAACTATGAAAGCAGTTATGGAAATCCGGCTTATGCAGTAAATAAGCTGGGAGATTATGGAAAAGCTTTCAGTTTCCTGTATGCAGAACTTGCCGGAACAGTGGCTTATGCACATGAGAAAAGACTGTGGGATATGACAGTATCCATGGAACTGTTTCTGGAAGTATACTCTGCATTTTGTGAGGAAGAGCTTCCGGAGGCTGCAACAATAGAGGGAATCCTTCGTTCCTATGTGAATGACTACTGTCAGGATATGATGGAACAGAGAATCCGGGAGGGCGTAGATCCGGAACTTGATTTTGCAGCAGAGATTATTATGAATTCTGATCTTTCTGATCTGAGATATCTGTATCGTTACGGAGAGTATGTTTCTGAGAATGAGACAGGAGTGGCGGAGTTCTTAAATTCCCTTTCCCAGGAAGAGATCGATAAGATGGCTTCTACTTATACAGAAGGTTATCGGATCGGATTTATCACCGGACGAAAAGATATCACAAAGAAGAAAACCGTAAATATCCGTTACAGCCTTGGATTTGAGCGTATGGTAAAGGCTGCGATCCTTCAGTTTGAAAAAATGGGACTGAAACCGGTGATCTACCGTCATGCAACACATGCAGTGAACAAAAGAGGCGCAGTTCGTGTGGGCTATACCGGTGGCGTTGCCAATCCGCAGTACGATTACGATCATCGTCAGGACAGTGCACTGTTCCTGGACGGAGATTTTGTGCAGCGAAAACTCCGTGCCATGCAGACTTCTTATGAGAAGTACAGAGAACTGGCAGAGGTACATGGAGGCCCGGCCTGCATTGACACGTTTGGAGAAAATCCGTTCTCTCCGGTAAGCAAACCGGAAGCTTACGCATTAAGTGAGGCACAGCAGAAGCTGCAGACAGAGCTTGACAATGAATCCGGACAGATCGTAAACCGTTACATTAAAGGTGATGAGAGAAGTTTTACCATTATTGCCTATCCGGTTCCTGAGATCGGTGGAAATTATGAGGAAATTTTCCGTGAGATCGTAAAGATCAATACTCTGGATTATCATCTTTATCAGGAGATCCAGCAGACGATCATCAATACTCTGGACACCTGTGAGTGGGTGGAGGTCAAAGGCCGTGGAGATAATGAGACGGATCTTCTGATCCATCTTCATGAGCTGACAGATCCGAAGAAACAGACGAATTTTGAGAACTGCGTGGCAGATGTGAACATTCCGGTAGGAGAAGTCTTTACCTCCCCGCAGCTTGCAGGAACCGGCGGGATCCTTCATGTGAAAAAAGTATATCTGAACGGATTGCAGTTCCGTGACCTGAAACTGGTATTTGACTGCGGACAGGTTATTGACTACAGCTGCTCCAATTTTGAGACAGAGGAAGAGAACCGCAAATATATCGAGGATAACATCCTGTTCCATCATCCGAAGATTGCAATGGGAGAATTTGCAATCGGAACGAATACGACAGCTTATGTGGCCGCACACAAATATGACATCGCGGATAAACTTCCGATTCTTATCGCAGAGAAGATGGGACCGCATTTTGCGGTAGGAGATACCTGCTACAGCTGGGAAGAGGATACTCCGGTTTATAATCCTGATGGAAAAGAAATCATTGCAAGAGACAATGAGATTTCTGAGATGAGAAAAGATGATGTCAGCCTTGCTTATTATGGATGCCACACAGATATCACGATCCCGTATGATGAACTGGGAAGTATCCGCACTATTGATGATGAGGGTGAAATGACAGCAATCATCGAAGACGGAAGATTTGTACTGCCGGGAACAGAAGCACTCAATGAACCGTTTGGGGATGAATAATAGTCAATAAAAAAATTATTAGTTCATCAAAATATTTCTTTGCTCCAATATTATTGACAGAAAAAGGGAATCTTAGTAGAATTTACGGTTAGAGAGGGTTTATATCCATAAATCTTTTCTGACCGTACTTTTTTTATCAATAAGAATAAAATGTGAGTCTCCGGCGGGTATAACCATATCTGTCAGAGGATACTTGAGAAGAAAAGGAGAATAATCATGGCAAAAGTAGGAATTGTGATGGGCAGCGACTCAGATATGCCGATCATGAGCAAAGCAGCAGACATTCTGGAGAAACTGGGAATTGATTATGAGATGAAGATCATTTCCGCACACAG
>ENA-OVGB01001897-OVGB01001897.1-human-gut-metagenome-genome-assembly--contig:-NODE-1897-length-16872-cov-4.600583_pt1 | contig 16872 bp, 11 predicted proteins | sample MGYA00237767_ERZ505413 | MGnify/ENA primary metagenome ERZ505413 (study PRJEB26158, sample SAMN06016410) | human gut metagenome | biome: human gut; feature: ankylosing spondylitis patient; material...
TTGCATCGTAATCGGCCATACGTGAGTGGGCGCATGCGATTGAATCGCAAACGATTGGAAAGAAAAATTTTTGCCGATTGCGGACATATTGACGAAAAAAAGCGTTAGCTTTACTCTGGTTTGCTGAAACTTAGACACTTTTATCGAACCGCCGAGGAATAAAGTTTGCGCTCACGTTGGTTTCAACGTGGGCTTTATTCTTGATTTGGGCGGATAGGTAGTCTAAGACCTCAGCAAACAAACACAGATTTAGTCCACGTCTTTTTTTGTTGTCTTGTGTCGAAGGGAATAGAACACTTTATGTTTAACCTTTTTATAAACAACAAAAAATGAAGAAAACAACTGTAACGAGAGCCTATGAGGCTCCTGTGGTAAACGTTGAGTCGATCAACGTTGAAAAGGGTTTCGCCCTGAGTGGTGCTGAGAATGAGAATCCCTGGTTCCCTGGGGTTTAATCTATTATTATGCTGAACTTAGACATTAATTATTTATCCGCTTAAATCATGAAAAAAATCTTTTATTTTGCTTCTGTAGCCGCTATCGTGTTAAGCGGTTGCTCGAAGGATGACACCGAAATTTCACCGGTGGATAACGGAGCATTGAGTAAAATCGTTGCTACCGTGGAGGGAAATGACACCCGTACGACTCTTCAGGATTACATGTTCGTTTGGTCAAAGGGTGATGCTATCGGCGTTTTCGACGAGAATGCGAACAGCGCACAAAATGTAGCTTTTACCTTGATTCCCGAAGATGATGGAAAAGCAAACGGTACATTTGTCAGCAAGGATTATGAGCTGCTGTGCGGTAAAAACTACATAGCATACTATCCTTATACTGCTGGCATTGAGAAACCTTCGGCTGTGACGGATCTTAAGTTGCAGGTTCTCCCCAATCAGAACTACAGCGACGCTTCTGTTACTACACTCTCAGTCCCTGCAGTGGCTAAAAATTTCGAGGTTAGTGAGGATGGTGAGGCTGCTATCAGCATGCAGTCTCTGGTTTCGTATGTTGAGTTCAAGGTAAACACTATTGTTCCTATCAACAAGTTGACCCTTAAGATAAAAAATGCTGATGGAACTTATTTGAATATTGCCGGTACCGGAACTATCAAGAAGTATACCTTGGACAAGGCCACCCGTTACTACCTCTCTAATGATAACATGGATTCAGAGTCAATCGTATTGACTTGCGGCCGCAAGACCGATACGAGCTGCCATGAGGAGAATACCTATGTATTTGTTATCCCCGGTGGCCTTGTAGGTTGTGGAGCAGCTACTACTGGAGAAATCTATGTAAACGATGATGCAGAGTCATTCGCTACTCGTTCATTCGGTGCTGGCAGCGCTGCTGCACAGAAGGAAAATGCATATCTTTTCTTCAATACTAAGGAGGATGGTAAGTTGGTTGTTCCTACGTATAATCCCAATGACGCTGTTATTATCAAGGATCAGTTGGAGCTCCTGACTTATATTCGTGAGTATAACGCTGGAACGAAGAAGGATGCTTATATTTGCAGCGACGCTGTTCTTGATTTCTCGCGTGATGCCATGATTAAGATCTCTACCGAGATGGGCGGTCAGAATGCCGATATTTCGAATTATCTTGCTAATGGATTCCCCAGCATTGAGACTCTCGAGAATAGCATTAGCGGTAACGGTGCCGTTATCTCTGACGTAGAGATTAAGGGCGAGAATGGAATGTTCGGCGTTATTGATGGCGGTAGTGTTAGTGGTATCACTCTTAAGAATGTTGTAGCAGAGGATCTCCTTCTGACGAGTGATGCAAAGCGGAATGCAACTGTCGAGGATGTTACCATTGACAATTGTACTGCAAAAGCTATATTTGGATGGGCGCGTCCTGCTGCCATTGCCGGCATTACTGTTGTAGACGAGAAGGCTGAAAAGTCTGTAGCAAATGTAGCTGAGGAACTGCGTCTTAATGCAGATATGGCAATAAAGGATGTGGCTTCGTTCAATGTCAGCGGTCCTCTCTTTGCAACTGTTGGCCTTGGCAGCACTCATCAGGTTGTCTCAGTTGAGGAGCCTTGTGAAGTAGGTGATGTACTCGGTTCTATGATTCCGACAACTGTAGTAGAGCATCCTGAATATGTATATTCTATTTTGATTGATGAGACTAGCTATTGGACCGGTGGCGCAGTTCAGGCTACCAAAACTAATACTAAGGGTGAGGTAGAGATTCTCTATGCAGAGCAGTTGGCTTATGCAGCTCAGAATGGCGCTACTAACGTCATCCTGATGAACAATATGGATCTTAGCGGCAGCATTGTAAATAAGGACAATGACCATCTCTATATCTGGGAGCGTGACGCTGCCAATGCAATTGCCTCTATTAACGGTAATGGCAAGACTGTGAGCGATGTTTATATGCAGTCGTCTGAGGATTCGGGTGTTCAGGCTGATCTGGCTCCGTTTACCGCCGATGCCATCAGCAACCTTACCGTTGACGGTGTTAAGATATACATCATAACCGATGAGGATACGTTTGTTCCCGCCAAGGTTGCCGGCTTGTCGCTTAAGTCAAACTCTGTATCTAAGGTAACGGTTAACAACATCGATATCGAGGGTATATACGATGGCCTTAACAAGGGTGATATCGCTTATGCCGCATCTATGCAGCCTCATGTTGGTCTTCTGCTTGCAGAGGCCGAGGATGCCCAGTTGAGCGAGTGTGTTGTTGCCGGTACTTCTAACATCAAGGGTTACATCGGTTCGCTTGTAGGTTATGCTACTCTCAAGGTTGCCGAGAAGGAGATGCAGGTATACGACTGCACTGCAACGCTTGCGATTGATACCGATGCAGTTCGTCCTTTGGTTTCAGCAGCTGAGACGCTGCAGAAGTTTGAGAATGACTTCAACACGTCATATTATGGCCAGCCTATCGGCGTCCTGAAGAACGCTTCGGGTGCAGCACGCACTATCCGATTCAAGGGTAATGTTACTCCCGTAATGTTCCAGGATGCTGCTAGCACGGGAGCTATCAACGTTGTTGTAAACGACGCTCAGGTGAAGTAACGACAAATCCAGCCCCGAACGGTTTTGCCGAGCGTGTGCTGTCAATGTCGTTCCGAATATGAGGGTGAGGTACGGCTTTGTAACCCCTAAGTACACGTATTAACCCAACGGGCCGGATTCATTGATCCCTATTTTTTAGTCGGGGCCGTGTTGATCTACACGGCCCCTTTTTTATTTGTAGTTTACATCGGTTTATTTGTGTGAGAAACCCTTGCGACAGGTGCTGCCGCAAGGGTTTTCTATTTTATATGTGTCGATATATTCTTGATATCCCCTGCTATGGCTCAAGCAGTCTCGGCAGTGTGGTTTTGCGGCGTTTTCAGCCGTTATTTGAGCGGCCGCACCATCGCAAGGTCGTATTTTGCGTCGCCCGTACCGAAATCGAACCCTTCGGAGAAGTCGAGCGGATAGTTGCTCTCCTCGAAGCCCAGACGCTCATAGAACGCCTTGAGATCCTCGTGCGAGGGTATGAGCATCACGGCGGCCATGCCGCGGCGGCGCAGCTCCTCGACGGCCTCCTCTATAAGTGCCGAGGCAAGGCCGCGGCCGCGCCACGCCTCATCGGTGGCGATGGCGTAGAGGTATCCCGTGGGGCCGTATGTAGTGTCGATCTCGACGATGTGGAGCATCGATACGATATGTCCGGCCTCGTCGCAGCGCACGAGCATGTTCTCGGGGCGGTATACCTCCGTCAGGTAGAGGTCTATGAAGGCGCGGTCGTCTCCGAAGACCCGCTGCCACAGCTCGCGGCACTCGATCTCGCGCAGCGAGAGTGCCCGCAGCGTCATCTTCTCCTGCATGGCGGCGGGGTGGTACGACATCTTCGAGCGGCGCAGTCCCGCGAGGCCCATGTCCTCTTCGCGGTTGACCATGGTGTAGCCGCGCGCGGCAAGCGCACGGGCGAAACAGCGGTTTATCATGGGGAAGACGCCCTCGTATGACGAGTCGGCCTTCTCGATATGCGTGCAGAAGACCTCGGGTGTGATCTGCGACCCGTACGTAAAGGCCACCATGCGTCCCTCGACGCGCAGCACGCCGCCGTAGAGGCCCAGTGCCTCGTAGGCGTCGAAGGCGCGGCGTATGGCCCGCTGCTCCTCCGACATCTCGTATTCGTGTTCCGTGCGGTGCTCCACGTCGTCGACTTCGTCGGCCTCCTTGCGCTGCTGCCATTCGCCCTCAAGGCGCAGGCATTCATCTATGTCTTCCGGCCGCAGCTCCTCGAACGTGTAGTCGTAGAGCGCCTCGAAGCGGTTGACGTGGTTGCGCTTGGGCTGGTATTTGCGGCCCGTGAGCTGGCACAGGTCCGACAGTGAGTATATGTAGTCCTGATAGTCCCGGTTGTCGCATATTGCGAAACACTCGTTGCCGCGGCGCAGGCATTCGGCGGCCTCGGCCTCCGTATTGATGATGACGGGCGTGCCGTCGGGACGGAGCCCGTAGTGGGCGTCGGCCCATGCGGCGAAACTCTCGGCGCAGCGGTGGCACATGGCGATCATGCGGAAAGGCAGGCCTGCGTCGTGCGCATCCTCCATAAGCAGGGGAAGCAGCTGTCCGAAGTTCTCGCAGCCCAGAACCATATATCCGCGCTGGCCGTGTCCGAGGTCGAAGCGGACGACGAGCGAGCCGTCAACTTCGGCCCAGACGGTGTTGTATTGGTGCTGCCAGCAGTAGATGTTGGCGAAGGTGTAGTCGCAGATGGGTATTGCCGCCGCTGACAGATAGGCGTCAATGGTCGGCTTGTCGGTGGTAAGAACCTTGCAGAAGGGGATCATTCACTGTATAGTTTTTATTTTCGACATGTGTATAATAACTCTGTATGAGAGCTTTGAGGTATTGTTCCGTGTCCGGTACCGCGACCTCGCCCGCGAAGTTGCGCTCGTGCCGAACGTCATCCACGGCATATATGTCGCGTACGGTATGTTCGTCGAAGCGCACAAGATAGTTGTCCGTGATGGCCTGATAGATATTGTTGTCATAGTTGACGGCCGCGGGTGTGTCGGTTGGCTCGTTGAATATGTCGCGGCCGAAGGCGAAGTAGGGGCTGTCGTATCCGAGCAGTCCGAGCAGTGTGGGCATGATGTCTATCTGTGAGGCGACGTGTGCATATTCGCCCTGCAGGCGGCTGTCGGGAGCGTACATAAACCCGAATATCTGGTAGTCGGCGGGCGAATGCCGGAACTCTTCGGAGAATTTCTCGCTCGAGACGTGGTCGGCCACGAAGACGAAGAGTGTCTTGCGGAACCACTCCTGTGAGCCGAACCGCTCGCAGAATAGGCGGAAGGCGTTGTCGACATACGCCACGCAGCGATGGTTCTTGGTGAGCCCGTCGGGGAATTGTCCCTCATAACGTGCGGGTATGATGAAGGGGTGGTGCGACGAGAGTGTGAATATCGAGGCGAAGAATGGTTGCTGCGTACGGCCGAGCACCTCGCCCATATATTGCATGAACTCCTCGTCCCAGATGCCCCAATAGCCGTCGAAGTCGTCGCGACCGTGCTCCTTCTCGTAATCCTCGCGGCTGTACGATTCGGTTATGCCTGCGGCGTTGGCGTAGGCCTCGAAGCCCATCGATCCGCGGTCCGACCCGCAGAAGAAGAGCGTGCGGTAGCCCTCGTCGGCGAGTATGGCGGGCAGCGGGTATGTCGGGGCCAGCGACTGCGGCATCAGTACGAATGGCGTCTTGAATGACGGTATGGAGCTCCACACTGCGGGCAGGGCCTGTATCGACCGTTTGCCGTTTGCATACATGCGGTTGAAGGTGTACCCGCAACCCATGAGCGAATCGAGAAAGGGCGTATATCCCTTTTGCTCCTTATCCTCGTAGAGGTCGGGCCGCAGACGGGCCGAGTGCTCGGCCGAGAAACTCTCCATGATGAATATGACGACGTTGCGTCCCGCCATCGAGCCCGCGGCCGTGGCCGTAGTGTCAGCCGAAAGTCTAATCGTATCCGCTGCGAGAGTCGCTGAATCCGCCGCAGAGGCCGGAATCCGTCGTGCGGGGCGGTGTATGGGGGAGAATATGTTGTCGAGAGTCGCCTCGTCGAAGTAGTGTTCATAACTTATGGCCGAGGAGGAGCCCGCCGTACGCAGCACGCAGAAGGGGTTGCTCAGGATGAAGGTGGCGCGGGCGTTGTCCGAGGTGTAGAGCGTGGCGTTCGAGAGGGTTATCGGGCGCGTCATCTTGGTGAAGCCGCCGCGTATGCCGCCTATGGTGAGGGCCGTGCCCGCGAGCAGCATCACGAGGCTTGTGAGGTAATACCACGCGCCGGCAAATAGTATCTCGGGCTCCGTGCGGCGGCGGTAACCCCATACGAGCAGGACTATGATAACGACACCCGCCGCGACGACAGCCCAGTTCTCGGCGGCGAACTTGAGGACGAGCTGCAGCGAGTTGTCGTTGTCGGCAAAGAATATCTCGTCGGCGGTGAACCGTTTCTGCGTATAGCGGAAATATATAGCGTCGGCCATGTTGAGCGCCACGGCCAAGGCGTTGGCAACCGCATAGTACCAGAACATCATCCTCTGCCACCACGCGCGCTCGCGCACGTGCAGCGGCACGAGTGCCATGAGTATATAGAGGGCGTTGATGTAGAGTATCGATACGGTGTCGAACTTCAGGGCTCCGCACAGCAGCGGCCACCATTCGCCCACAGGCAGCGCGCCTATGAGTTGCCTGTTGCAGATGTAGAATACGACGCGGCAGAGCGCCAGCACGACGTATAGCAGCACTATGCGCCGCACGAGCAGGAACGTATGTGTGCGCAGGAGTCTCATCGCGGGCGGTTATTCGTGGTGGTAAGGTTCGTTGTTGAGAATGGTGAATGCGCGGTAGAGCTGTTCGGCGAAGATGGCGCGTACGATCTGGTGAGAGAATGTCATGCGTGAGAGCGACAGTTTGCCGTCGGCGCGGGCGTAGACCTCGTCCGAGAATCCGTAAGGGCCGCCTATGACCATCACGAGGCGTTTGACGCCGCTCGACATGCGTTTCTGCATCCACTGCGCGAACTCGATGGAGGTATATTCGGTGCCGTGTTCGTCGAGCAGCAGCAGGTAATCTCCCTCCGCGACGTTGCGCAGGATCATCTCGCCCTCGGCGCGTTTCTGCGTCGCTGGGGCCATGTTGCGCGTATTGCGGACGTCGGCGAGGGCCGTTACGGCCATGCGGCAGTAGCGGTTTATACGCTTGGCGTAGGTCGCCAGCAGGGCCTCCACTTCGGGGGAGTCGGTCTTGCCGACCATTATCAGTTCGATATTCATGGCTGGTCGCCCGTTGTAAATCTCTTATGGGGGTATGCCGTCTTCTCTTGTGATGGCCTGTCACCGGGCCGGGTCATACGTTGCCGCATCCTTGGGAATAATGTATTACGGCCAATCGCGGCGCAGCCTCTCGGCGGTGCAAAGGCTCGTAATCCCGCCTCCAGCTCCCGATCCTATCGCAGGTCGTTGTTCCATTCGCCCTCGGCACCCTCGTATATTATGGGGCGTCGGTGTTCGACCGACTTGAGCCACTCGTATGCCTTGTACATGTTGTATCCGTTGCCCGAGGGGTTGCCGCCCAAACAAAAGGCTATGATGCAGGAGTGGTTGCGCGAGCGGTAGTACATCGACTTCACACGCGTGAGATACTCCTCCTCGAGTGCGGGGTCGTTTGCCGGCGTGCCTCCTACGGAGCGTATGTTGCTGTCCGTCGGCGAGTTTATGTTGGCGCGGTCGATGACGAACATGCCCGCCTCGTCGCACATGTCGTAGAACCACTTGGGCTGCGGGTAGTCGGGGCAGAGGGTGTTGTAGCCGCGCAGCTTGAGCTGCTCGATCTCGACATAGGTCTGCTTGCGGTCGTCCAGAGCGTTGAACGGCGTCTTCTGCACATGCAGCACCTTGTCGAAACGGTAGAAGTTGCCGTCACGGTACTCGGTCTTGCCGAACCCTATCTTCAAGGGTATGTACTCCCACAGCATGCCGTTGCGCTTGAGGTATATCATGACGTCGTATAACGGCGGCTGGCCGTCACCCCACTTGAACTCGTAGGCGTGGTAGATGTCGGGATTGAAGTGCAGCGTGTCCATCGCGTGGCCGTCGATCTCGATCTCGTTGACGCTGTATTCCATGAGCTTGCCCTTGGGGTTGTATATGTCGAATCCGACCTGTATGCTCTCCTTGAAGTTGAAGTCGTTGGCCACCACCACGTCGAGACGCAGTTTGCCGTATTGCCGCGTTGTGTCTGGTTCGAGCACGATGTCGAAGTCGCGGACGGCAAGGCGCCGCTGCGCGAAGAGGTAGCTGTTCTCGAACTGCTCGGTCTCGGGCTGGAAGATGTTCTCCTGCAACTCGGGCGTGCGGCTCTGGCGTACACCTATCATCAACTCGTTGACCCCCTGCTTCAGATAGGGCGAGAGCAGAAAGTCGGCCGGCGTGTAGGGGTCCTCCACCTCGGCCACGACCTCGTTGTTGATGAAGAGCGTGTAGGCCATGCCGACATTCTCCAGATGGAAGAAGATGTTGTAGTCGTTCATGGTGGCGTCGACCGTGATCTTCTGCACGAAACGGGCCTCGCCGCCCGCGATGGCTATGCGCTCGGGCGTGAAGGGGGTGTAGTTGGCCGTCTCGGAGCGTTTGTCCGCCACGGCATCCTCGCGCTTGTCGTATGTGATGAACTCCGTGCGGTAGATGCGCGGGCCCTGCGCTGCGGCGGCTATGATCGAAAACAGGGCTGTCGCCGTAAGAATAAACCTTCTCATAACGGATCGATGTTTTGTCGGGGGTGCGGAGCCTCATTTGAGGCTGCGTCTCCCGATTGCAAAGGTACTTTTTTTTTGACAAAAAGCAAATTATTGCCTACCTTTGTGGATTGATAGCGTTTCCGGCATGCGGGGGCGGCAGTGTGCTCCCGACACGTGGAAAAAAACCGGAATTTTACCTTTTTTGAGAAAGAATTTTTGATATGAAAACTCCGAGAATTGCAGAGATTCTGAAGTCGGGCGAGACCGATCGCGACATCACCGTACAGGGCTGGGTGCGTACAAAACGCGGAAACAAGAATGTGGTGTTCATAGCCATGAACGACGGTTCGTGCGTGGCCAACATACAGGTCGTGGTTGACCCGACGGCGTTCGACGAGAATATGCTCAAGCAGATCACCACGGGTGCCTGCCTGCGTGTGGACGGACGTCTGGTAAAGTCGCTCGGCGCAGGTCAGGGTGTCGAGGTACAGGCCTCGAAGATCGAGATATACGGCACGGCCGACCCTGATACCTACCCCCTTCAGAAGAAGGGCCACTCGCTTGAGTTCCTGCGCGACATAGCCTATCTGCGTCCGCGTACCAATACCTTCGGCGCCATCCTGCGTATACGCCACGCCATGGCATACGCCATCCACAAATATTTCAACGACCACGGCTTCTACTACCTCCACACGCCGCTCATCACGGGTTCGGACTGTGAGGGTGCCGGAGCCATGTTCCGCGTAACGACGCTCGATGCCGGCAACCCGCCCCGCACCGAGAGCGGCGAGGTCGACTTCACGAAGGACTTCTTCGGCAAGCCGTGCAACCTGACCGTATCGGGACAGTTGGAGGGTGAGCTCGGAGCCTTGTCGCTGGGCCAGATCTACACCTTCGGCCCCACGTTCCGCGCCGAGAACTCTAATACGCCGCGACATCTGGCCGAGTTCTGGATGATCGAGCCCGAGGTGGCATTCTACGATATAAACGACAATATGGACCTTGCGGAGGATTTCCTCAAGTATCTGATCGGCTATGCGCTGGATAACTGCCGCGAGGATCTGGAGTTCATGAACAAGATGTGGGACAAGGATCTGATCTCGCGTCTGGAGTTCGTGCTGCACAACGACTTCGTGCGCCTCGACTACACCGAGGGCGTAAAGATACTCAAGGCGTCGGGCCGCAAGTTCGAGTTCCCGTGCGACTGGGGCTGCGACCTGCAGTCGGAGCACGAGCGCTACCTCGTCGAGGAGCACTTCAAGCGCCCCGTCATCCTTACCGACTACCCGAAGGAGATCAAGGCCTTCTATATGAAGCAGAACGAGGACGGACGTACGGTCCGCGCCATGGATGTGCTCTTCCCCAAAATAGGCGAGATCATAGGAGGTTCGGAGCGTGAGGCCGATTATGGCAAGCTTTGTGCAAGGGTCAAGGAGCTCGGAATGCACGAGTCGGAGGTGTGGTGGTCCCTCGACACCCGCCGCTGGGGCTCGGCCCCGCACTCGGGCTTCGGTCTGGGCTTCGAGCGACTGCTGCTCTTCGTGACGGGTATGGGCAACATCCGCGACGTGATACCCTTCCCGCGTACGCCCAACAACGCCGAGTTCTGATGCCTTCGCCGGGGCCGGGATATGCGGCCGCCGACGGAAATGATAGCAGCCGTGTTGTGCGGAAGATTTATTGCCGATGTGTGAAGAGAGGGACGTGATGATGAGAGTAGAGGTGATGAGAGTAGGGTAGAGTAGAGTGATAACGGCCGCTGTCGTATGGCGTAAATAGAAAACTGCCCCTTATATTAACGAAAAACAACCCCGAATTATGAAGAGAATATTTTTGCTTCTGCTCGTGTTGCTGGCCTCGGGCGGAGCATGGGCACAGTCCTCAAAGACGCGTACATACAATCTTATATTTATCGGCAACAGCATCACCGAGGGTGCCTTGCATGCCGACAAGAGCAAGACGGCGCCTCCCGTGGCTGCCGCCGAGTATGTCGGCCGCATGATCTCGGGCGATGTCAATTTCCGCAACTGCGGCCGTTCGGGCGCCACGACCGTGGACTTCCTGCCCGAGAGGGGTGCCGACTTCCGCCGTGTGGAGCAGGCCATAAGCGAGCTGCGCGACATAAGCTACGGACCCATCGTCTTCTCGATCATGCTTGGAACCAACGACTCGGCCTCTCGCGGGCCGCTCGGGGCTCCCGTCTCGAACGAGGACTATGAACGCAATCTTGCCACCATCATGGCCCGCATACGCGAACTCTGCCCCGAGGCGATATTCGTACTGCAGCGCCCGATATGGTACAGCGCCAACACCTACAACGGGGCGATGTATCTGGTCGAGGGCCAGAAACGCCTTGTGGGGTATGCCAATGTGCTGATCGGTATGGCCGAGAAGTACAACGACGTATATATGGGCGACCTGAAGGGTTATGACTATTTTCGTGATCACCACTTGAAATACTACTTCGCCGAGAACGGCAATGCGGGTGTTTTCTACCTGCATCCCAACGAGAGCGGTGCCCGCAAGCTTGGCAAGCGTTGGGCCCGCGCCATCGTGAATGCCATACAGGCATCGGAACGCAAGTGACGGCCGGACCGGGCGGCCGTGCGCAGCGTATATATGGTGCGCGTGGCCTGTCGAACGAATAATAAATGAAGCGACCTGTCGTATGAGGTATAACGGTTAATTTTTTTTGCAATGGGTATTTCGCAACGTCAGGTTCAGAAACTGCAGCAGACACTCTCTCCGCAGCAGATACAGATGATCAAGCTGCTGGAGCTTCCAGCCATGCAGCTCGAACAGCGCATAAAACAGGAGGTCGAGGACAACATCGTTCTGGAGGAGGACGCCACGCCCGAGGAGGAGCAGGAGAAGATCTCGGTCGACGATTATATCCGCGGTGACGATACGCCCGGCTACAAGAGCCGTGTGAACAACTACTCGAAGGATGAGAAGCAGCGCCCGATGAACATATCGGAGGGGCGTTCGATGCAGGAGTACCTGACCGAGCAGTTGGGTTATCGCAACCTGTCGGATCGGGACATGCGCATCGCCTCGTTCCTTGTCGGCAGTATCGACAGCGACGGATATCTCCGCCGCGATTTGGAGTCCATATCCGATGACATAGCCTTCTCGCTCGGTATCGAGACTACGGTCGACGAGTTGGAGCGTCTGCTGGGCATAATCCACCAGCTGGAGCCTGCGGGCATCGGCGCACGCAACCTGCGCGAGTGTTTGTTGCTGCAGATGGATCAGCGGCGTATGGATACGCCGGCGAAGCGTCTGGCGCGCAAGATCCTGACATCCTATTTCGACGAGTTCGTAAAGAAACACTACGAGAAGCTGATGGCGCGTCTCAATGTCGGCGAGGATGAGTTCCGCGAGGCCATAGATGAGATACGCCGCCTCTCGCCCAAACCCGGAAACCTCTACTCGGAGGGCGGTGTGGATACCACGCCATATATCGTTCCCGACTTCAAACTGGACTATCACGACGGGCAGTTCGACCTGACGCTCAATTCGAGCAACATCCCCGAGGTGAAGATCAACCGGCGTTATGTCGATATGATGCGTCAGATGGTTGCGCCGGACGGTACCGTTCCGGAGAAGAACCGTGAGGCGGTGCAGTTCGTCAAGAGCAAGATCGACTCGGCCAAGTGGTTCATTTCGGCCATAAAGCAGCGTCACGATACGCTCATGCGCACGATGCAGGAGATACTCAATTTCCAGAAGGAGTATTTCCGCGACGGCGACAAGAGCAAACTGCGGCCCATGATCCTCAAGGATATAGCCGACCGCACGGGGCTCGATGTATCGACCATATCGCGCGTGGTTAACAGCAAGTACGTACAGACACATTTCGGCATCATACTGCTCAAGTCGCTCTTCTCGGAGGCGATGCAGACGGAGAGCGGTGAGACGGTGTCGAGCTACGAGATAAAGAACATACTTCAGAAGTGCATCGACGAGGAGGACAAACGGCATCCCCTGACCGATGAGACGCTGATGAACATACTCAACTCCAAGGGATACTGCATAGCGCGGCGTACGGTTGCCAAGTACCGCGAGATGTTGGATATACCCGTGGCGCGATTGAGAAAACAGATATGACGAACAAGAGTGCAATGCGACTTTCGCGCGTGGTGTCGGCAGTGTTCCACCCCTGCCTGCTGCCAATATATGCGGTAATTACGGTGCTGTTCTCCGATACCGTATATTCGTTCTATACGATGCGCGTGAAGTTCTATCTTATATGGGTGGTGGTGCTGTATGCCGCCTTCATCCCCTTGCTGGCATACTTCCTTTTCAAGCGGCTCGACGGCCTGAAACGGATGTCGATAGACCGCAGCCGGCTGCGTATGCTGATGTTGATGGTAGGCGCCGTGTGCTATATGCTTTGTGCCGTGACGCTTCTCAAGCTGCCCTCACTGCTGCTCTTCCGCAAGTTGGCGACGGCGGCCGTGATGTGCGAGATTTTCTGCATATTCACCGTGCGGCGTTGGAACGTGAGCCTGCATCTGGCGGCTATGGGTGCTGTTACGGCTCTGTTCGTCATGCTCAATATCATCGGGGTCATGTCGCTCTTTTGGCCTATGGTAGCCGCAATCATTGTATCGGGACTGCTCGCCTCGTCGCGTCTCTGCCTCGGGCTGCATGACGGCTGGGAGGTGCTGGCAGGTTTCGGCGGAGGTTTCCTTGTAAGCTCGCTGTCGCTGCTGTATATATAGCTGCCATATATAAAAGCACCTGCGTTCACGCGGGGCAGATTCATCGGTTGGCAATTATTTGTAAGATATCGTATGGATACTGTTAGTGTTGGTCTGTGCGTGGATATTATAACAAGACTCCCGATCCTTTATGAGGATCGGGAGTCTTGTTATATACTTATGTCGGTTGCCGTCTACATCTTGTAGAACTCCTCCCAACCCTTGCGGGGCGGGGTCTGGGTGAGCATGGCGTCGGCGAAGCGGTCGTTGACGATGCGCTTGGTCTCGCGATCGAAGACGATCTTCTTGTTCAGACGCTGTACCATCACGCCGAGGCAGAAGACCTGACACAGCGGGCCGAATACCTCGAAGGGCGAGCGCGTGCGCTCCTCGCCCATGCAGGCCAGCAGGAAGTTCTCGTAGTGGTTCGAGGGGCTCTTCGGTACCTCGGGCAGTTTGTCTGCCATGGCCTTGGCCTTCGATTCGGGTATGATCGAGAGGGTAGAGCCGTGCGAGCCGCCCTTGAAGATGAGATCCTTGGCGTAGATGATCTTTCCCGGGTTGAGCTTTATGGCCTGAGCCTTCTGTCCGTTTACCGTGGGTATGTCCGAACCGAGCTTTGAGGCTCCGTATCCGTCGGGCAGCTGCGGGTAGTTGCCTATACCGTCGTACCATGTGATCTGTACGGGCGGCATCTCGCCGCGGCGCGGGAACTTGAACCGCAGGGTCGACGACATGGGGAAGAAATATGTGTTCCAGCCTTCGAGTTTGATGGGCTCAACCTCGTAGGGAAGACCCAGATTGAGGAACTCGTGTATCGTGTCGAGGATGTGCGCACCCCAGTCTCCGAGGGCACCCATACCGAAGTCATACCAGCTGCGCCAGTTGCCCGGGTGGTATTTGCGGTTGAACTCGTGGAACTGCTGCGTCGTATGCCACAGATCCCAGTCCATGCCGTCGGGAATAGGCTCGGCCTGCGGGTAGCGGTCGATGTTGACATCGTAGCCGTGCCAGCGGCGCGACATGTTCATGTGGGCGTCTACGGCCGTTACGTCCTTGATGATGCCGGCGTCGAGCCACGCCTTGAATTGGAAGTAGTTTGCTTCCGAGTGGCCTTGGTTTCCGCCCTGCGTCACAAGCTGGGGATTACGCTTGGCGGCGTCGATCATGAGCTGGCACTCGTAGAAGGTGCGGCCCATGGGTTTCTCGACATAGACGTGTTTGCCCTGATTCAGAGCGAGCATCACGCAGGGGAAGTGCGAGAAGTCGGGTGTCTCGACAAAGACGGCCTCGAACTGGTTGCCCATCTCGTCGAACATCTTGCGGAAATCGGTGTAGATCTTGGCGTTGGGATGTGCTGCAGCCGATTTGCGGCTGCCTTCCGAATTGGGATCGACGTCGCACATGGCCACGATGTTGGCCAGACCCGTCTTGTCCACCTCACTGAGCACCTCGGCGCCGCGGTTGGCCATGCCGACCCATGCGACGTTTACCTTTCCGAGTTTTGCGAAACGCTCCTTTTTGTCCTGTTGCTGTTGGGGGGTGAGGATGTTGGCGACGCTCGATGCCATGCCTCCCATCATCATGCCCGCGGCGGCGAGACCCGATCTCTTCAAGAAATCGCCGCGTGAAATCTTATCGCTCATATGGTTAAAGTTTGGTTAGTTGTTCCTTCAGTTGGATGCGTGCCGAAACACTGTCTAAAGGTAATAAAAATTTTCGAGACGGCTGCGTCTGCGGAGCATTTTTGTGTTCGGCGAGTAAGATTTGTGCATGGTGGAAATATATGTATATTTTTTACGTTAATGCACGTCTGCCGTCAAAAAAAGCGAGCGACCACAGGCCGCTCGCTTTTTTATCTGGTGTTATGGATTTATGCCTTCAGGGCGTCGGCCAGACGTTCGAGGCTGGCGCGACTCTCGGCATTGAGCGTGGAGCGTATGGTGACGATGGGCTCCACGACGTTTATGCACTTCATCTGCCCCACGCGCTCGCATATTACGCGCGCGGCGGCCGGGGCCCACGACCCGTTCTCGATGATACCGACGGTGCGTCGCTGCCAGTTCTTGCTCTTGAGCCGGCAGAGGAAGATCTCCATTGCGGGGAGTATGCCGGCATCGTATGTCGATGATGCCAGTACCGTAGTGTCGTAGCGGAAAGCCTCGGCGACAGCCTCGGCGATGTCGCAGCGGGCGAGGTCCATGACACGTACCTGCTGCTCGCCGCGCTCGCGCAGCATCTCGGCCAGCTGCTGCGCTGCGGCGGCCGTGTTGCCGTAGATCGAGGCGCAGGCTATGAGTACGCCCTTCTGTTCGGGGTTATAGCTGCTCCATGTCTGGTATTTGCCGATGTAGTATCCGAGCTCGCTGTCAAGGACGGGGCCATGCAGCGGGCAGATGCGGGCGATGTCGAGTGCTGCGGCCTTCTTGAGCAGGGCCTGTACGTTTACGCCGTACTTGCCGACGATGTTGATGAAGTAGCGTCGGGCCTCATTCTCCCACGGCATCTCCACGTCGAGGGCGCCGAAGCGGCCGAAGGCGTCGGCCGTGAAGAGAGTCTTGGTGCTCTGCTCGTATGCCACCATCACCTCGGGCCAATGGACCATGGGCGCCATGACGAATTGGAGGGTATGGCTGCCGAGACAGAGCGTATCGCCCTCGGCCACGACGATGCGGCGGTCGGCATAGTCCGTACCGAAGAACTGTGCCGTCATGGCGAAGGTCTTGGCGCTGCCCACAATGCACATCGAGGGGAAGCGTTCCATCGCGGCGGCTATGTTTGCGGCGTGGTCGGGTTCCATGTGCAGCGTTACGAGGTAGTCGGGTGTGCGCCCCGCGAGCGCCTCGTCCAGACGTGCCATCCACTCGTCACCCTTCGTGCGGTCGACCGTATCCATAAGGGCTACCTTCCGGTCGAGGATGAGGTAGGAGTTGTACGATACACCGTCGGGCACACGGTATTGACCCTCGAAGAGGTCGATGCTGTGGTCGTCGACGCCGATGTATTTGATGGAGTCTGTGATGGTGATGTTGGTCATATATGTATGTTTTAATCGTTTCCGTCTGCAAAGATAATATAAATCACGATAAGTAATCCTACGGCGGCAAGTTGCGTACCGACTTCGGGGCGGGGATTTTCTCCTTTGTCACTTTTCTCTGCCGCAAAAAGCGTCCCGTTAATGTGAATTCTGCATTTTTTGGCCTTACGGACTTCGCCATGCCCAATGTCTCAGACAGCATACGCAAGCGTGAGCAGCGTTATTGTGTAGTTATCAAACTATTATGTATGGATGGGATGTTGAAGACAAAAAAAAATATAAAAAATTCACTACTTTGTGTTGCATAATAGTCGAGGAGCAATTATATTTGCAGCACGAAAGAACAGTAAACAGACAAAAACCAAACAATATGAAAA
>ENA-OVGB01001901-OVGB01001901.1-human-gut-metagenome-genome-assembly--contig:-NODE-1901-length-16847-cov-3.016734_pt1 | contig 16847 bp, 17 predicted proteins | sample MGYA00237767_ERZ505413 | MGnify/ENA primary metagenome ERZ505413 (study PRJEB26158, sample SAMN06016410) | human gut metagenome | biome: human gut; feature: ankylosing spondylitis patient; material...
AATCGTGCCACTTGTCACAGCCCGCTTTTGCCCGTAGAAACGCCATGTGCATCAGTTTTTTCCAGAACGGCTTATTACAGTTCACGAATTTCAGTTTGCGGAAGGACGGCAGGATCAGATTTCCCTCAATTTCCTCGATCTCACGGAAGGATGTAACCGGTTTGCAGACTACATAGTAGCTCATGATAGCGATGCAGTCATAGGTGCCGCCTGCGCCGTTGTGAAAATTCTTTTTGCCGCCGAGGTCGGTGCGCCAGTCGGAAAGGAACTCCACATACTGCCGCTGCACCTTCTCCCACACCGCCTCCCGCTCCGCTTCCGGATAGTGCAGCGCGATTTTTGCGAGAATTTCCTTTTTGCACGGCCTGGAATACAGCACGTGGCAGGTGCGGTCAAATTGTAATTCGCTGCCTTTCATCGTGTTTTCTCCCTTATTGCTTCAGAATCTCCGCGATTTTCGCGAAATCCTCCTTTGCTTCCCGGAAAACCGGCAGCATACAGTAGCAGTGCACCATTTTGGGGCGGGCAAACGCCGTATAGGGGACGTTCGCGCGTTTGCACGCCGCTTCAAAATCGGGCAGCGCGCCGCCGGAGGAAAAGCCGCACGTGCTGACGTTCCCGCCGCCGTACAGCGCGATCATCCTCCGGCAGCCCAAACGCCTTTTTCGCGCCGGAGCGCCTGTTTTTATGCTTCGAGCGCGGACAGGACATCGTCCCAGACGCCCGGGAAGATGCAATATTCGATCAGCGTCAGCGCGTCTGTCGGGTCTTCGCCGGACGAGAGCGCAGCTTCGAACGCGGACGGGTCTTCCAGCCGGTAGATCGCGCCTGCGCCGCTTTCGTCGTACAGGGCCGCGACGCCGCCGGACTCAAATTCCAGCCAGATCACGGGCTCGCCCTGTACAGCACTCGGCTCCGGATCCATGATGTTGAGCGCGGTCACAAGATGCTTCGCCCGTTTCTCCGTCAGAACCTGTTTTTCCCAACCGCTTTCCGTGCGGGAATAGGCCGTGACCGTCCCGCCGGAGAGGGTATCGTAGGGGGTGAAGGTATACGGGTCGGCGGGAATCGGTTCATTCTTGTCCCAGAAGTGATAGGCGTTCAGACCGCCGAAGCTGATGTGTGAGACTTCACCTGCTTCGACGCGGATCAGCATGAACAGGTCGCCGGACGTGAGCTCGTACAAGTCATACGGAATCTCCTGATCGTTCTCGATCATTGTTTCATGCGTCCACACGGCGTCCGGATACGCAGCCTCGACGGCCTCCTGCGGGCTTCCAATGCCGATGCCGGTATCCAGCGTCCAATCGCAGGGGCTTTGCGTCCAGACCTCGCTCAGCACCGAGCCGCTGCCGTCGCGCATGCCGGTGTTCGTGAATCGCAGACGCAGATCATACTGCACATCCGCGCTGCCGGAGGTATTATAGAACCAGCAGACTTCCCACACGCCGTCCTCGCGCTGGATCTCTCCCGTGTTGCTGACGCTGTCCGGCTCGCCGAGCATGGCCTGCACGTCCTCACGCTTCATCCCCAGCCGCAGGCCGCCGATCTCCGTCGTCAGAATGCGTGCGGCCACGGAATCGCTGTCCTCCCAGCCGCCGTCCGCTTCGGGGCTTCCGTCGCGCGACGGCTCGGGTGAACCGGAAATGCTGTCCTCCGCAGGCTTTTCATCGCTCACCGGCGCTTCCGCGGCGGGCGTTTCCGCCGCACTGGTGTCCGCGGTGGAGGCCGATTTGGTGCTGTTCGCGCTGCGAACGGCCAGCGGGATGGAGATGGCCAGCACCGCGCAGGCGGCCAGCGCCGCGATGGGCAGCCAGCGCTTTTTCCGCCGGATATCGGCGGCCTCCTCAAGCATGGCATCGCTCAAATCCCCGATGCAGCGGAACAGATCCTGTGTCGTCATACCGCGATCCCCTCCTTCAAAAGCGCGTCGCGCAGTCCCGCGCGCAGGCGGAACAGCCGGGACTTGACCGTGTTTTCCGTCAGGCCGAACAGGCCGGATAAGCGCCGGACGGAGTCGCCGTAGTAATACCGGCGGACGAACAGCTGCCGGTTCTCGCGCGTCTGCGTGCGCAGATACGCCTCGATCGTCAGCGTGACGGCCTGTGCGTCCAGCTGTGCCTCGGGCCGTTCGCCGCCCGGCAGACAGTCGGCAAGCTCTGATAAAAGCAGCTCCGTCTGCCCGCCGCCGCGCTTCTGCGCGCGGGCCGCTTCCCAGCGCGTAAAGGACAGATTGCGCGTGATGCGGCCCAGAAACGCCCGCAGACAGCCGGGCCGCGTGGGCGGAATGGCGTTCCACGTATGCAGCCACGTGTCGCTGACGCATTCCTCCGTGTCCTCATGGCTGTGCAGGATGTTGAAGGCAATGGAGCGGCAGTAGCCGCCGTATTTCTTCCCTGTCTCGGCAATTGCCCGCTCCTCGCGGGCGAAGTACAGATCAATGATCGTTTCGTCTTCCATGTCGAATCCTCCTCTGTCTGTCAAGACCGGATTTTTCCGCGTTGGTTGCGTGAATTTGGGTTGATTTTTTTGAGCTTCCGTGCTATGTTCTGTATGCAATTTGCATGAGATCGTGCATTCAAAGCGGGAGGAAAAATAAAAATGCAAGAGCCGCTGCAAAAACCTGCATTTTCAAAGCAGGCGCTACTGCACTGCGCGGGCATTGTCGGCGCGGGGCTGCTGTATTCACTGGGCATCAACCTGTTCGTTGTCCCGACCGGGCTGTATACGGGCGGAATTATGGGCTTTGCGCAGCTGCTGCGCACGCTGTTCCTGCATCTGACAGGGCTGGAGCTGAAGATCGACATTGCAGGTATCATCAACTATGCAATCAACCTTCCGATTTTATGCATCGCGTGGAAACAGCTCGACCATCGCGTGGTGTTCAAAACGCTGCTGTCCGTCACGTCGACGACTGTTTTTTTGTCCCTGATCCCGCGCACGGGCATTCTGCACGGCGATCAGCTGGCTGAATGTCTCATCGGCGGCATTCTCTGCGGCTGCGGCATCGGCATCACGCTCTGGATGGGCGGCACGACGGGCGGCATGGACGTGATCGGCATGATGCTCATCAAAAAGGGCTCGCATACGTCCATCGGCCATGTGAACCTGTTCTGGAACATGGCGCTCTATGCGATCTGCGCCGCCGCGTTCAACCTGTCCACGGCGATCTATTCGATCCTGTTCTCGTTCATCTCCACGACGGCAATGGACAAGCTGCACATGCAGAACATCAACGTCGAGGTCACGGTCGTGACGAAGGTCCTGAGCCCGGAGATGGAGCACGAAATTCTCGTCGACCTCCACCGCGGCATTACGCGCTATGAGGGTATCGGCGAGTACACCGGTGAGCCGGTCCATATCTTCTATATTCTCGTCACGAAATACGAGATCAGCCGCCTGCGCGCCATCGTCTGCAAACACGACCCCCACGCCTTCATCGTCGCCAAGGACGGCGCGGTCGTCTATGGGAATTATAAGAGGAAGCTGTAAACGCCCGCCGCTGCAGGGTTTCTGCAAATTTTAATATGCTTCACAAAAAACCGGGCCATGACGGTCCGGTTTTTCTGTTTACAGCACACGCTCGACCGCGTGGTACAGGCTGCGGATGGCAAGCTCGTAGTCCGTCTCCTTGACGGCGATGATGATGTTCAGCTCACTCGATCCCTGATCGATCATGCGGATATTGATGTTCGCGTCGGCAATCACGCGGAAGATGCGCGCGGCGGTGCCCTTGGCGTAGATCATGCCCTGGCCGACGACGGCGATGAGGGCCAGTCCGTCCTCCACGCTTACGTGGTCGGGCTGCAGCCGCTCCTGGATCTGCTGCAGGATCTCCTCACGCGCGGGAGCCAGCGCCTCGGTCGAGACGAGGATGGAGACGGTGTCGATGCCGGACGGGCAGTGCTCAAAGGAAATGCCATGCTCGGCGAAAATCTCCAGCAGCTTCGCCACGAAGCCGATCTCGCCGTTCATCATGGACTTTTCCACGTACACGCTGCTGAAGCCCTTGTGGCCTGCGATGCCGGTCACGACGCGCTTGTGCGCGTTGGACGGGAGCGAGGGGACGATGAACGTGCCGGGGTCAGACGGGCGGTTGGTGTTGCGGATGTTGATGGGGATGTTCGCCCGGCGGACGGGGAAGACCGCATCCTCATGCAGGACGGACGCGCCCATGTACGAAAGCTCACGCAGCTCACGATAGGTAATGTAGTCGATCACGTGCGGATGCTCGATGATGCGCGGGTCGGCGGACAGAACGCCGGAAACATCCGTCCAGTTTTCATACAGGCCAGCACCGACGGCACGGGCGACGACGGAGCCGGTCACGTCCGATCCGCCGCGCGAGAAGGTGTGCACCGTACCGTCTGGCATGGCCCCGTAGAAGCCGGGGATCACGGCGTGCTCCACGCTTACAAGCGCGTGCCCGATGGCGGTATTCGTCGCCTCCGGGTCGAACGAGCCGTCGGCCCGGAACAGGACCATCTGCGCCGCGTCGACAAAGCGGAAGCCAAGATACGCGGCCAGTAATTTGGAATTGAGATATTCGCCCCGGCTGGCCATGTAATCGCGCTGGGGACTCTGGCGCAGGTGCGCCTCAATGGCGGCAAAGTCCGGCTCCAGATTGGCACTCAGGCGCAGCGCGCCGATGATATCGGCAAAGCGCTGCCGGATCTCGTCCAGCACGGGCGCAAATTCCTGCCCGGCGCAGGCCGCGTCATAGCAGCGGTAAAGAAGATCGGTGACCTTTGTATCGCCGTCAAAGCGCTTGCCCGGCGCGGAGGCGACAACATAGCGGCGGGACGGATTTTCCCGGATGATCGCCGCAACCTTTTCAAACTGTGCGGCGGTCGCAAGCGAGCTGCCGCCGAATTTCACAACGATGGGATTCATGGAAAGCTCCTTTCAATGGAGATACTTGCATTATTTTCGCACAAAGTCCCCCGCCGCGTCAACCATGTTTTCACGGAAAACCGCTTTTTCGGCAAAAAATCTGCGCGCAGGAGAAAAACATCTGTCTTTTTGTCAAGAACGCACAAAGCCGCCGGACAAACGTCCGGCGGCACACGATACTGTCAGCTTTGCAAAAGCGTTGGTAGGGGCGGGGCTCTGCTCCGCCCGATGGGCAGGTGCAAATCTGCACAGCACTCTGTAGGGGCCGACGACTCTGTCGGCCCGATAAATGTTGCGGATTTGCCGAAGATTTCCGAGAAAACGCTGCATTCTGCGGGCGGACAGAGGCATCCGCCCCTACAAGAATCGCAGCAGTTCAATCATATCCCGCACTCAGGTCTGGTGCCCGCGGGGTGCGAGAAGGCTTTTGCCGCAGTGCGGGCAGGTCTCGCCGTCGCTGCGGCCGAGGCGTTCGCCGCAGAAGGGGCAGCGCCAGCACAGCAGCCAGACGGCTGCGTAACCGATGGCGAACAGCGCCGTAAACAGAAAATACACCGGCTTGGACACGCCGCAGCCAATAAGAAAGCTGGCCAGCGTCAGCGCGAGCAGCGTGAACAGCAGAACCTTGATCGTTTTCAGATTCATAGAGAAGCCTCCTCTTCTTCATCCGAACCGCAAAGCTTTCCGTTTCCTTCTGTCTATATTATAGCACTCTGTCCCGGATCCGTATACGGCCTGAGGGAAAATTTGTGCAATATTTCTATTGCGCGTCAATGCGCTCCTTCAGGTCGTTCAGGTAGACCCAGCGCTCTGTTTTCGCGTCCAGCTCTGCCGTCAGACGCTCCTGCTCGGCCGTGAGCGCCTGCAAGCGGACATAGTCGCTGCCGCAGGACTCCTGCTCCTGCCGGCACGCAGACAGCTGCGCATCCAGCTCCGCGATCACGCTGTCGATGGTGTCAAATTCCCGCTGCTCGTTGTAGGAGAATTTCAGCTTCTTCTCGCGCGGACGTTCCGGGGCGGGCTTTTCCTGCTTTTCAGGCTTCTTTTCCTCCGGCGGCGTCCGCTTGCGCGCCCAGTCGGACCAGTTGCCGGTAAACACGTCGACGCGGCCCTCCGGGCGCACCTCGAAGATGGTATCCGCCAGCTTATCAAGGAAAAAGCGGTCGTGCGAGACGGCGATGATGGGGCCGGGGAAGCTTTGCAGATAGTCTTCCAGAATGGAAAGCGTCGTAATGTCCAGATCGTTCGTCGGCTCGTCAAGCAGCAGCACGTTGGGTGCCGCCATGAGGATGGACAGCAGATAGAGTCTCCGCCGTTCGCCGCCGGACAGACGACCGATGGTGGTCTGCTGCAGATCAGGCGGGAACAGGAAGCGTTCCAGCATGGTCTTGGCGGAGAATGTGCCCTCGTCCGTTTTTACCTGTGCAGCGACATTGTAGATAAAATCATACACGCGCTGGTTCAGATCCAGCTCCCGGCCCTCCTGCGAAAAATGACCGATCTTGACCGTCTCGCCCAGCTCGACTGTGCCGCTGTCCGGCGGAAGCTCGCCCGCGAGCACGCGCAGGAGCGTCGATTTGCCCGCGCCGTTTCGGCCCACGATGCCGATGCGGTCGCTGCGCAGAAGGCCGTAGGAAAAATCACGGAAGATCGTCCGCCCGTCATAGCCCTTGGAGATGTGCTCCAGTGTGATGATCTTTTTGCCGAGACGGCTCGAAGCCGCCGAGAGCTGCACTGTGCTGTCGCGCTCAGGGGCCTTCTGGTCCTTCAGCTCCTCATAGCGCTGAATGCGCTCCTTGCTCTTCGTGCTCCGGGCCTGACAGCCGCGCAGGATCCATTCGCGCTCGACACGCAGGATGGACTGCCGCTTGCGCTCGGACGCCTCCGCCATCTGCGCGCGCTGCTCCCGCAGCTCAAGATAACGGGAGTAATTGGCCTCGTAGTGGTAGAGCTTCCCGCGCGAAAGCTCCGTGATGTGGTTCACGACGCGCTCCAAAAAATACCGGTCGTGCGTGACCATGACCAGCCCGCCCCGGAATTTTTTCAGCCAGTCCTCCAGCCACTGCACCATTTCGGTATCCAGATGGTTCGTCGGCTCGTCGAGCACCAGCACGTCCGCCGGGTGGATGAGCGCTGCGCACAGGGCCGCACGGCGGCGTTCGCCGCCCGAAAGCGTGCCGATCCGCCGGTCGGTGTCCGCAAGACCGAGCTGCGTCAGCATACGCTTGGCCTCGTATTCGTTCAGCTGCCGGAATTCCGGCGGCATACTGGCAAAGACCTGCTCCAGAACGGTCAGCTCATCTCGCATATCCGGATTCTGTGCAAGCACGCTGACCTGCAAATTCGGCTTGCGGGCGATCGTCCCGCCGTCCGGCTGGAGCTTTCCGGCCAGAACCTTCAAAAATGTCGACTTTCCGGTGCCGTTGATGCCGATCACGCCGGTCTTGTCGCCCTCGTTCAGATAAAAATCCACATCGTCCAGCAGCTGACGGCTGCCGAAATTGATGGAAAGATGCTCTGCGGATATCAGCATAAATTTCCTCCTGCAAGGGATTTCTGCGTCTATTCTATCACAGTCTTCGCCGGAAATCACGCGCTTCTTGCATTTTTGCCGGGCTTCTGGTATCATGGGGGGGTGAAAAGCATGGAATCGAGGTGAGTTTCCAATGAATTCCGTGAAATTACTGGCGCTCGATCTGGACGGCACACTGCTGAACTCCCAAAAGGAGCTGACGCCGCGCACCCGCGATGCGCTCTATGCCGCGGCGGAGGCAGGCGTCGAGATCGTGCCGACCACGGGCCGCTTCTTTACCGGTATGCCGGAGGTCATTCAGAAGCTGCCGTTTCTGCACTACGCCATCACCATCAACGGCGCGCAGGTCTATGACATCCGCGCGGAAAAGGCTGTCAGCAGAGCGGAAATTCCGCTGGAAACGGCTCTGCGGGTCCTGGAGTATCTCGACGGCTTCCCCGTGATCTACGACTGCTATCAGGACAACTGGGGCTGGATGACGCGCAGTATGCAGGAAACCGCCGCCGCGTTTATCCCGTTCGAGTACGCCCTGCGCATGGTGCGTGAGCTGCGCACGCCGATTGACGAGCTCAAGGCCTATCTGCGGGAGCAGAACCGGGGCGTTCAGAAGTTACAGCTGTTCACACCGGACGATGCGCTGCGCGGCAGGCTGCTCACCGACCTTGCGGAGCGTTTCCCCTGCCTGAGTGTCAGCACGTCCATGCCCTGCAACATTGAGATCAACGACGCGCACGCCAACAAGGGCGAGGCCATTGCAAGTCTGACAGCCTCCCTCGGCCTGCCGATGGCGGCAACGATGGCAATCGGCGATGGGCTGAACGACAGGAGCATGATCAAAATGGCCGGGATCGGCGTGGCCATGGCGAATGCGTGTCCGGAAATTCTGGCGCTTGCCGATGAAGTAACAGCCTCCTGCGACAAGGACGGCGCGGCGCTTGCCATCGAGCGGCACTGCGTACCGGGAAGGACGTAACGGAAATGGTCGACTGCCACATTCATATGGTGCTGGACGGCGTAAACTGGAAGGACGCCATCGCCCGGCATAAAGCGGCGCCGCAGGAGGCACTGATCCGGCAGACGCTGGGGCACTATCAGGCGCTGGGGTTTTCCTATCTGCGCGACGGCGGCGACCGCTGGGGCGTGTGCGATCTGGCCGCGAAGCTGGCCCCGGAATACGGCATACGCTACCGGTCGCCGGGCTTCCCGATTTATAAAACCGGACATTACGGCGGCTTTATCGGACGCGGCTTTGACGGGCTTGCCGAATACCGTGCGCTTGTTCGCGAGGCTAAAACGCGCGGCGCGCAGTTTATCAAGCTCATGATCTCCGGGCTGATGGATTTCAGCCAATACGGCGTGCTGACCGGCGAGCCTCTGCCGCCGGACTTGATCCGGGACATGATCGCCTGCGCGCATGACGAAGGCTTTTCCGTCATGGCCCACGCCAACGGCGACGAGGCCGTGCGCGCGGCGCTTGCGGGCGGCGTGGACTCCATCGAGCACGGCGCGTATCTCACGGATGAGACGCTTTGTCAACTGGCAGAGTCTGGCGCTGTCTGGGTGCCGACGCTCGTGACGATCGGCAATCTCATCGGCTGCGGCCGTTTTCCGGACGAGGTTTTAACGCCGCTGCTGTCCTATCAGATGAACGCCGTAAAAAAAGCCGCCGCGCAGGGTGCAAAAATTGCCTGCGGCAGCGACGCGGGCGCGTACCGCGTCCTGCACGGGCAGGGCGGTCTGGACGAGCGCACGCTCCTGCGCCGCGCTATTGGAGAGGGTGCAGACACCGTAACCGACGCGGGAAACGCCGTAATTATGGCGCGGTTCTGAATCTGAACCTAAAAAAATATCTGTTTTTGCATCTTTTTATAGTACCAGCATTGGATATAATCAGGGTATCTTAACAAGAGAGGTACTCTGGTATGAAAAAGAGAAACGAAACCATCCGTATGCTGGTTCTGAGCGCGATGTTTGCCGCGCTGTGCTGCGTGACGACCATGCTGGTGCAGTTCCCGACCGTTGCCGGGTATACCAACATCGGCGAGGGGATGTGCCTGCTTGCCGGGCTGGTGCTCGGCCCGTGGTACGGCTTCTTTGCCGCAGGCATCGGCAGCGGTCTTGCTGATCTGCTGGCAGGCTACGCGCATTATGTTCCCGGCACGTTTATCATCAAGGGCCTTGTGGCGCTGGTGGCCGCGCTGCTGCTGCGGCCGATGCTCAAGACGGGCGAAAAGATCCCGTTCTGGCGTCTGGCGCTCATCGAGCTGCCGTCCGAGGTCATCATGGTCGCCGGATACTTCGGCTATAAGGCGCTGATCCTCGGCAAAGGCCTTGCCGCCGCCGCGTCGATCCCGAACAATCTGGTGCAGGCCGCCGTCGGCATCGTGTTGTCCGTCGTGCTCTACACCGCGCTGGCCAAGGTTCCCGAAATTCATAAGGCATTCTGGAAGGGTGAATAAATCATGTATGAAGAACTTACCGCACAGGCGAAGCAGGCCGTCACGGAGCTGCTGGACATTGCGAAGCTGAAGCCTGGCAAGCTGTTTGTCATCGGCTGCTCGTCGAGTGAAATGGTCGGCGCGCGCATCGGCAAGGGTTCGAGCCTTGAGGCCGCACAGGCCGCGTTTGCGGGCATTTATCCCGTTTTGCAGGAGCGTAGCATTGAACTTGCCGTGCAGTGCTGCGAGCACCTCAACCGCGCGCTTGTTGTTGAGCGCGATGTGGCCGAGGCGCACGGCTTTGAGATCGTCAATGCCATCCCGCAGCTGCACGCGGGCGGCTCGTTCGCCATGACGGCGTGGGCCAATTTCAAAGACCCCGTACTCGTCGAAACCATTGTTGCCGACGCGGGGCTTGATATCGGCGGCACGCTGATCGGTATGCACCTGCGCCGCGTCGCGATCCCCGTTCGCCTGTCAATCAAAAAGATCGGCGAGGCCAACATCCTCTGCGCCCGCACGCGCCCGAAATACATCGGCGGCGCCAGAGCGGTTTATCAGGACTTGTAAACATGAAAAGCTCCTCTTGCCGACTGCAAGAGGAGCTTTTGACATTTGCAGGGGACTTGCAAAAATCCTCGGCGAATTCGGGTGCGCGTTTCTGTGGGGTTTTGTTGGATTTCCCTGTTTTGATACAGAATTCTCTTTTCATCATGACGGGAACGTGCTATAATAAAATAAACCGCTGCGGGCGGTCTATGGATTTGCAAAGGAGCGAAGCATATGAAAAAATTACGTTGGGGCGTGATCGGAGCCGGCGGCATTGCGGATCGCAGGACGATCCCCGGCATGATGCTGGCCGAAAACGCGGAGCTGATCGCCGTCATGGACATCAATGCCGAGCAGGTTGAGAAAATCCGTCAGAAATACGGCGCAAAGCGCGGCTATACGAAGGAAGAGGACCTGCTGGCAGACCCGGAGGTCGACGCCGTTTATATCGCCACGCCCATCGTCCTGCACGCAAAGCAGGCCAAGCTGGCCGCAGATTACGGCAAGGATATCCTGATCGAAAAGCCGCTGGCCATGACGTCCGACGAAGGGCAGGCGGTCATCGACTACTGCGAACGCAAGGGCGTGAAGATCGCGGCGGGCTTCATGATGCGCTTCGGTTCGCACGTCATGAGCATGAAAAAGGCCATCGCCGAGGGCAAGATCGGCACGGTCGTGTCCGGCTATTCACAGTTTACGCTTTGGCTCCCGTACGAGCCCGGCAACTGGCGGCAGTGCAAGGCCAAGGCCGGCGGCGGCGCGATGATGGATCTGTCTGTTCATACCATCGACCTGATGGAGTACATCACCGGTATGCGCGTGACCGAGGTCGCGTCCATGAACGAAAAAATCGCCTTCCCTGAGCCGCAGTATGACGTGGAAGACACGTCCACCATCCTCATGCGCATGGAAAACGGCGCACAGTGCGTTGTGCAGTCCAACTTCAATATCCCGGACGAGGCATCCAAGTGGCGCGTTGAATTTTTCGGCACGAAGGGTCGTCTGCTGGGCGACACGATGATCGGCCAGATCGACGGCGGCAAGCTGAACGCCGTGTTCATTTACAAGAACGTCGCCTATTCCGCCGAGCAGACCCACGCCGACGATGTGGGCGTCGAGATTCCCGGCGACTTCGGCAATATGTACACCCGCGAGATCGAGAGCTTCTCGGACTCCATTCTCAACAATAAGCCCCTCGTCGTACCTGCGTCCGACGCCGTGCACGTCCAGCGCATCATGGAAAAGGCCTATGCCAGCGGCGAAGAGCTGAAGATCCTGAAAATTTAAGCGACACCCAGCACATCCAGCAGCGCCCGGCACTCGCCGGGCGTCAGGATGCGCTGCGCTGTACGCGGGTCCTCTGCGGACGGGGCCCGGCTCGGGTCCGGGCGGTTTTCCAGCAGCCACTGGCGCGGCGACATTCCGAGGTTTTTCTGGAAGCTCCGGTTCAGATACTTGGGGTCGGAGAAGCCGCAGGCATAGGCTGCGTCGGTCAGCGTCGTGTCGGACTGCCGCAGCAGGAGCATCGCCGCCTCCAGTCGGAGTCTGCCCAGATAATCCTGAAACGGGATATGCAGCTGCTCGCGGAACAGGTGCGACAGATACGTCTGCGTCAGCCCCTCCCGCTCCGCGATCTCGCTGAGGCGGACAGGCTCAGAATAGTGCGTCTCCAGATAGTGCAGAATGCGGTGCATCCGCTCGGCATTGCGCGTCTGCGTCATGTTTTCCGTGTCGCTCAGCACGCGGTATGGCGTTCCGCCCAGCAGGATCGCAAAGATCGCGTTGATCTGCGCCATGCAGGCGAACGGCGCTTCCGGTGTGTCGCGCAGATAATTGGAAAGCGCCAGCAGCATCGCCCGGCGCAGCGCCGGCAGCTGCTCCGGCCCCAGACAGGAGGACAGCCCCCGGCAGCCGAAGCGGATGCTGCGGATCTGCGGATAGAAGCGGGCGCAGAAGCTGTTGGAGATCTGCAGCGTCAGGAGCCTTGCAGGCGCGCCGGACGCGCACAGCTCATGGCTGCTGCCCGCGTCGAACAGCAAAATCTCGCCCGGCCCGGCCTCAAAGCTCTGCCGGTCGGTGCTGACACGGCAGCTGCCGCTCAGCACCACGCACAGCTCCAGCTCCTTATGCAGGTGCATGGGGCGGTACACCATGTCGACGATAAACATGGTGCAGTCGGCCAGCTTGGAATGGGAGATCAGCTCATATTCATTGTAAAGTTCCATTTGTTTCACCAAAAACGCATCTTTGTCGGGCGTCAGGCACATCTTCATCGGTGATAAGCCCGCCCCGTTCCTTCATAATAACAGTAACCGGAACAAAAAACAAGGGAATCCGGGCCGCACGGCCTGAAAACAGGGAGGAAGTATGAAAAAAGGCATTTGCTGCGCAGGCAATATGATCGTAGATATCACCTATCCCATCGAAACATGGCCGAAGCAGAACGAGCTGACGCACATCACCGAGGGCATCACGCGCTCCACTGGCGGCTCGGTCTGCAACACCATTTCCGATCTCGCGCGGCTCGATCCCGCGCTGCCGCTCGTCGCTTCCGGCTTCGCCGGGCACGACGCAGAGGGTGATTTTGTGCTGCAGGAGATGGGGAAATACAAAAATATCGACCTGTCCATGGTCAAGCGCAGCGGCGACACCTCGTTTACCGCCGTCATGTCGAACAACCAGACAAAGGAACGCACGTTTTTCCAGTATGCGGGCGGCAACGCCTATTACGGTGAGGACGATATCGACTGGGACAGGCTGAACGTCGATATCTTCCACATCGGCTACATTCTGCTGCTGCCGCATCTGGACGAGCCGGACGCGGAATACGGCACAAAGATGGCGAGGCTTCTGCACCGGGCGCAGCAGGCGGGCATGAAGACGTCCATCGACGTTGTTTCTGAGGCGGGCGAGCGCTTTGCGCGGCTCGTGACCCCGGCGCTCAAATACACCGACTACTGCATCATCAACGAGCTTGAGACGCAGCAGACCACGGGGGTCCTGCTGCGCGGAGAGGACGGCACGCTGCACGTGGAAAACATGAAGGCTGCGCTGCAGAAGCTCCACGAGCTGGGCGTGGCAAAATGGGCCGTTATCCACTGCCCGGAACTCGGCTGCGGCATGGACGAGGCCGGAAATTACTGCGAATTTGAAAGTCTCAAGCTCCCCAAGGGCTATATCAAGGGTACGGTCGGCGCAGGCGACGCGTTCTGCGCGGGCGTTCTGTACGCAGCAGAGACAGATATGCCGCTGTGGGAGGCGCTGAAGCTCGGCGCGTGCAGCGCGGCGGCTTCTCTGAGCGAGGTCAGCGCATCGGACGGCGTGAAAACAAAGGACGAGGTTTTGAAGCTCTATGAGCTTTACGGAAAATAAAGAAAGAGGTCAGAGTATGAAACAGGCAGTTATGTACGGCGGCGGCAACATTGGCCGCGGCTTCATCGGCGCAACGCTCAGTCAGTCCGGCTATAAGGTCACATTCATCGACGTGGCAGAGCCGGTCGTGAAGGCGCTGCAGGAAAAGGAGCAGTATCCCGTCCGCTATGTGTCCAGCGAAGGACATGAGGACGTCGTGATCGAGCACGTGACCGCGGTCAACGGCAACGATCAGGAAGCGGCCTCCGAGGCCATCGCAAACTGCGATATCATGGCGACGGCGGTCGGCGCGAGAATTCTCAAGTTCATCGTCGGCAACATCGTCGCGGGTCTCAGAAAGCGCTGGGCACGGGACGACCGCCCGCTCAACATCATCATCTGCGAAAACCTGATGGACGCAAACAAGGTCATGGAAGGGATGCTGAAGGACCTGCTGACCGACGAGGAAAAGAAGCACTTTGATGAAAAGGTCGGTCTGGTCGAGGCCTCCATTGGCCGCATGGTGCCCGTGCAGACCGAGGAGATGAAGGACGGCGATCCGATGCGCGTCTGTGTCGAGCGCTACGGTTTCCTGCCGGTCGACAAGGCCGCGTTCAAGGGTGAAATTCCGGAGATCACGAACATGGTTCCGTTTGAGCCGTTTGATTTTTATATTAAGCGCAAGCTGTACGTCCACAACATGGGCCACGCGACCTGCGCGTATCTGGGCGGCTACGAGGGCCGGAAATATATTTATCAGTCCATCGACGATCCTGAAATTCTGAACATCGTGCAGAACGCCATGTTGGAAAGTGCGCTGGCGCTGCATAAAAAGTACGGCGTCGAGCTGGATGGCCTGATGCTGCATATCACCGATCTGCTGGGCCGCTTCCGCAATGCCGCCCTGAAGGACACCTGCAAGCGCGTCGGCGGCGACCCGACGCGGAAGCTCGGCGCAGCCGACCGGCTGATCGGTTCGAGCCTGCTGTGCCTAGAGCAGGGCGTGAAGCCCGCGTATATCGCCGTCGGCGCAGCCGGTGCGGTGTACCGCTATCTGAACGAGGCGGGCATTGAGCAGTCGAAGGAAGAAGCGGCAAAGATTCTGAAGGACGTCTCCGGGCTGGAGGCCGATTCGGAGCTGGCCGGGATGATCCTCGATCTGTACGCATACTTCCTTGAGGGCGAACCCGTCGCGGCCCTCCGCCGCGCCGCGCAGGCCGCAAAGACCGCCAGCCTTGGCAAGATCATCTGATCGCCCCTCTCCCCCGCTGAAATCATGAAAAAAGCCTTCCCCTTTCATCATGCACACGGCATGAGAAGGGGAAGGCTTTTTGATTTGGATCCAGGCCGCTTCTTACGCCTCCGTAGAGAACGACGCGACCTCCTTGAGTTCCCTGTCGATCAGAACGACCGTTTTCTCGCTTGTGACGAAGGCAAGATTCTTTCCGACAGGGATCACGCGGGGCGAATAGGCCGAGGTGGAGCGCAGCGTATATGGCAGCTTGAACTCCTTTGTCACGATCAGCGGGTCGTTCAGCGATCTGAGCTCCGCGTTTCCATTCTCATCACAGACGAAAATCTGATCGTTCCAGACCGCAGCTTCCGTCTTGCCGTTTTCGAGCGTATATGCGGTACCGCTGTTCAGCTTATAGATACACAGCTTCTCTTTCCCGTCTTCCTTCACAGTGTAAAACAGGTCGATTGTAAAATGAAGTTGGGCAGGAACATATAAAACTGGATGCAGATCCACAGCATCAGCGTCACGCCGAACAGCCCGCCGAGCGTGACGCCCGCACGCTTTTCAGCCAGCAGCAGTCCGGCTGCGGTCAGATTGGTCAGGCCGTTGACGATCAGCAGCGCCCGGCCGCTCGGGTCGAGCAGCATCCCGGCCGCGCCTGCGACCGCGCCGACGCCGATAAACAGCGTCCAGAACAGCAGGATGCGCCGGGCCGTCCGGTATCTTGAATGTGTCTGCATATGCGTTTTGTCCATAGCGGCTTACAGCTCCGAGAGCATATAGAGCATCTTTGCGACCTCTGCACGCGTGACCTTGCCGGTGGGGTTCAGCTTGCCCTTTGAACCGCTGATGATCTTCTGCTGGGCCATCTGCGCAAGCGCGGTTTTCGCCCAGTCGGCGATCTTGCCGCTGTCAGAGAAGGCGGAGAGCGTGTTGAGGTCGGCCTCGGGGAAGTCCTTTGTGCGTGAGAGGATCGTCATGGCCTCCTGCCGGGAGATCGTCGCGCCGGGCTTGGCCAGAAGCTGGCCGTTTGTCTTCGAGCCTGTGAGATAGCCGAGCGAATACGCCGCCTGCATCGCGGATTTTGCCCAATCGGCAATCGAGCTGCTGTCGGCAAACGGGAGCGAAACGGTCTGATACGCGCTCAGATCCGTGCCGAGATAGCGCATCATGGCAACGATGAACTCCTGCCGCGTCATGCTCGCGTCGGGGCGGTAATAGAGCTTGCCGTCCTTCGTGGAGCCCTGCAGCGTGCCCGCGTAATAGAGATCGGTGATATAGCTCTCGGCCCAGTGGCCCTTCGTGTCCGCGAACGGCTGCGAGGAGCCGACCGTGACCTTGAGCGAGAACGACGTTTCGCCGTAGGAGGCGGTAATCGTACCAGTCAGATCCGTGCCGGTTTTTGCGGCGGTGAAAACGCCGCTTTCGTCGATTGCACCGATCTCGCCCGTCACGGCCCATTCAAAGCTTTCATCAGCGGAATAGACCTGATTGCCGTAGTACCAGGCCGTCGCCGTCAGGTCTGTTTTGCTGCCGCCCGCAATATGCAGCGCGGTCAGGGGGGTGTTTTTGCCCTCCTGCTTGATGGTGATGGAGGTCGGCGCGGCGGGGATCTCAAACGTCGCGCTTGCGCGCAGACTGCCTGCCGCCGCGGTGACGGTCGCCGCGCCTCTCGCGCCGGGCTCGACCGTGACGGTGCTGCCCTCGCGGCCTTTCAGGATGCCGGCAAACTCGCGCACGCCGTCGGCGGTGGGGCGGATGAGCTTGACGCCGATTTTCTCGCCCTTGAGTGCCTCGTAGTGCTCCGGGCGGGTCAGCTTGCGGCCAAGGCCGGGGCTGCCCACCT
>ENA-OVGB01001906-OVGB01001906.1-human-gut-metagenome-genome-assembly--contig:-NODE-1906-length-16830-cov-2.903368_pt1 | contig 16830 bp, 14 predicted proteins | sample MGYA00237767_ERZ505413 | MGnify/ENA primary metagenome ERZ505413 (study PRJEB26158, sample SAMN06016410) | human gut metagenome | biome: human gut; feature: ankylosing spondylitis patient; material...
CCCCGGCCCTGATTTCTGACGCTTTCCGTCAAACCGTCGTTTCCGCCGGGCTCAGGCCAGCTTCGGAACGACACGCCTGAAGAGCTCCAGCACCTTTTCAGCATTATCCTGAGCCACGGCGAGAATGGCCTCCCAGGTCACGGCATCGTCCACCTTCCAGGAATCATAGTCCGTGCTCATGGCCACGGCGGCGTAGGGGATGCCCAGCTCGTTGGCCATGACGGCTTCGGTGGCAATGCTCATGTTGATGATGTCCGCTCCCCAGAGACGGAACATCCTCGATTCCGCACGGGTGGAAAAACGAGGCCCCTCGATGGTGATCACGGTGCCTCCGTCGTGAAAGCGATAGCCCAGCTCCGAGAGCTCTCCGGCAAGAGCCCGTCTCAGGGCGGCGTCGAAAGGTTCCGCCATGGCCGTATGCACGGGCTTTCCGGGTTCAAAGGACTCAAAAAAGCTCAAGGGACGCAGGCGGGTGAAGTCTATGAACTGATCGGGAATAACAAGGTCTCCCCTTTCGATTTCCTCGCGCAGGGACCCCACGGCCGTACTGGCCAGAACGTGGGTGCATCCGGCTTCCCGGAGCGCCCACATGTTGGCACGATAGTTCACCTGCGTAGGCGGAATGGTATGGCTGCGGCCGTGACGCGCCATGAGTATCACCGGCACGCCGCCGATGCTGCCTTCTCTGAGCGAACTCGACGGCTCGCCGAAAGGGGTGGTCGCCGTGATCTCACGGGCGACTTCAAAAAGAGAGGGATCGTCAAGACCGCTGCCGCCGATAATACCTATTTTGTTCATGCTGTTATCCGATGTCGATGCTGTGTCCACGGATTTCCGATTCCCCGGCATGACCGAGGTCTCCTTATTGCTGTCCCCGACACCGATGCGCTTCAGGATGCGCTCGGGCGGAATTACCGTCTTTTGGCTGGATTTTGAAGTATTCACTCCTGAACTCCGACACGAGATGCTCCGTCTCCGCACTTGCGTCGTCATGCCCCTTCGGCACAGGCCTAACAGGGAATGTAGCCCTGCGAGAGCATATACAGAAGATCACGCATATGCTCGACGTTGGGCGCATACATGAGAAAGCCGTCCTTGTGCCCCGTCATGACTATGATGCCGTCCGCAGGGTGACGCCGCACAAGGTCGGCCACGCTGTGCGCCATGGCCGGCGTGCCGAAGGCCGCCTCGGGAGATGTGGCCGGAGCTTTGCCCTGAAGAAGCTGCGCATAGAGTCCGGCGTGATGCAGATGAATGACGCAGCCCGTCACGACGGAAGCCTCATATATGGCCGCATGGGTCATGGATTCGGAACTCGCCTGCAAGGGCCCCACCGACCAGACGGTATTGGCGTCAATGTCGCAGCGGGTCACAAGGCAGTAGTGCTCCGGCCCGAGCACGGGAATATGTCCCGTTGCCGTACCCGTGACCAGAAAGCCCTGCCCGGCACGCAGGGAAAGGTTCCCGTATCCGACACCGTTCTCGAGCTGCCCCACAAGTCCGGCACGCACAAGGTCGGACCTGAGGTCATTGAGCGCGGCCCAGTCGGGATGATCGGGGGCCGGTCCGACGTTATGCACGCAGCGGTATTTGACGTATCCTTCTTCCTCGCTCATGCGTTCATCCTCAGACGCCGCCCTGTTCCGGATACAGGGAAAGGATCCCCTGCTCCGAAGCCCGGCACACGCCTCTTTCGGTAATAAGTCCTGTAATGAGTCTGGCGGGAGTCACGTCAAAGGCCCAGTTGCGGGCCGTGGTGTCCGTGGGACATATCAGAACGCCTTCCGTTTCCCCGCGTTTCGACAGGCCGGAAACCACACGCACTTCATCGGCGCTTCTCTCCTCGATGGGGATGTCCCGCACACCGTCGCGCAACGTGAAGTCAAACGTGGAAGACGGCAGGGCCACATAAAAAGGCACATTATTGTCGAAGGCGGCCAGCGCCTTGAGATACGTACCTATCTTGTTGGCCGCATCCCCGCAGCGCGTCACCCTGTCGGCTCCGGTAATGACGAGATCCACCATGCCGTGCTGCATGAGATGACCGCCTGCGTTGTCCACGATAAGATCGTACGGAACGCCGTGCCTGCCCAGTTCCCAGGCGGTAAGACTCGCCCCCTGGTTGCGCGGCCTGGTTTCATCCACCCACACATGCACGTCGATACCGGCATCAAAGGCCGCATACACGGGGGACAGCGCCGACCCGTAATCCACGAAGGCCAGCCATCCGGCATTGCAGTGCGTGAGTATGTTCACGGGCCGTCCGGGATGACGCGCCGCCGCTTCTTTAATGATGGAAAGGCCGTGCTGCCCGATGCGGCGGCAAAAATCCGCATCTTCATCGGCAACGGCCTGAGCCTCGGCATGGGCGGCACGGACGGCCTCGGTTCTGCCAAGTCCCGCCATTGCCCGCTTCTGGCGCTCGAGCGCCCAGGCAAGATTTCCGGCCGTAGGCCTCGTGGCGCGCAGCTTGTCCATGCTCCTTGCCATGAATCCGTCGAAATCTTCCAAAGGCGCCGTGCGTGCGGCCACCCAGGCTCCCCATGCGGCCGCAGCCCCGATGAGTCCGGCGCCGCGCACCCACATGTCGCGAATGGCAAGACACACCTCATCCACGCTGCGCAGAGACTTTACCCTGAATTCATGGGGAAGAGCCGTCTGATCAATGATGAAAAGCGTTTCATCTGCGCCTTCGCCTTCCGTCCATATGGTGCGGTAATGCGTTCCGTTCACGTTCATGCCGGACACCTACTGGATGCAGAGTTCAAGCGCATTGCGGTTCAGGGGCACAAGCGCGACCTTTCCCGTGGTCTTCATGTCGAAGACGACGCGGGTCTTGTCGTCATGCTGGCCCACGCGGACGGCCTCTATGAGTCTGTTGCTCGGCACGCGCGGAACGTCTATCTCCCAGTTGCCGGCAAGGTCGAGCACCACGCGATCAGGCTTCTCAAGCGTGAAATAATGTCCCACCATGGGAGCGTTGCCCTGCAGGGTCAGCTTTATCTGACTGCCCTGCATGGAAAATTTTGCAGAGGTCACGACCCGTTCATACGGCTGCCCGGAACGGCCGTCTTCCGACGAAGACTTTTCCTGTGCGTTTTCCCTTGCCTGCGTCCCTGCGGCATTGCCTCCGGAAGACTTCCCGTCTCTGTCCTGTACGGCCTCTGACGGCTGCTTTTCCCGGCTTTCCTGTCCTGACGACTGTTCCGCCTCGCTTTTCTTCCCGGCAGCAGACGCGGAACCATCCCTGACGACTGAGGATGTGACGGAGCGAGCTACCTTTTTCTCCGGCTCTTCTGCCTGCCTTGCCAAGGCGACGGAAGGAGGTTCCTCCGCGCTGTCCGTCTCCACGCTTGCCGGTCTCGTATCAAAGGGCGCGGAAATCGCTCCCCGACCGTCATTTTTCAACAGCTTCGTGTCCGGCGCAGCTTCATTGTCCGCGCGGACGGCGGACGGCAAAGGCTTCTGTGTCCGATCATCTTCCGCAGTGCCCGAAGACGAGAGCTCTGCCTTATCTTCCTGAAACGCCGTAAGTCCCACGAGCTTGCCCGATATTTCCGAACTTCCGGCCTTATACCCGGGTTCATCCTTCAGAAAGGCGGCCACGCCCACGGCGACAACCAGCATGGCTGCCGCAGAGGCGAAAAGACGCAAAGTTCTGCCCATGACATCCTCTCATGCTTCACAAGGTGAAGCGTTGTTTCCTCCCTCTATAGCCGACATGCCCGGGCCATGACAAGCAGGCTCCGTCATGTGAAAAATTCTGCCACGGTGGACGGTCGGGCCTTTTTCCTATAGACCAGCTTCATGCACGAACTCTCCCTTATGGCAAGCGTCATGGACATCGCGCGGGAAGAACTTTCCCGCCACGGAGCACACCGTCTCACTCTTCTGCGGATTCGGCACGGCGTACTGGATCAGGTACAGCCCGACGCCATGCGCATGGCCTTCGAGGCCATGACGGCAGGCACGGCCGACGAAGGAGCGAAGCTCGAACTTGTGGAAGAGCCGCTGCGCCTTTCCTGCTGCATGTGCGGTCACGAATTCACCCCCGAGAACAGAAGCGCCCTCTACGCGCCCTGTCCCGCCTGCGGCGAAACCGTCCCTTTCAGCGTCATCGGCGGAGAAGGCATTTTTCTCGACCATCTGGAAGCGGAGTGACACCGCCATCTCGTCATCTTTTGAACACTTCGAGGCTCATCATGGAAATTCCCGTTGTCCGCAACGTACTGGAGGCCAATGACCGCATAGCCGGACGCCTTCGCGCCGACTTCGCGCGCCGCGGCATTCTTGTTCTCAACCTCATAAGCTCTCCCGGCTCCGGCAAGACCTCGCTTCTGGAATGCACGCTGAACGACCTTGCGGGAGAATTCCGCATGGCTGTCATTGAAGGCGACCTTCAGACCGACAACGACGCAAGACGCGTGGCTGCTTCCGGCGCCCAGGCGGTGCAGATCAACACCGAAGGCGGATGTCACCTCAACAGCAGCATGGTGAGCGAGGCTCTCCAGTCTATCGACTGCGAAGGACTCGACATTCTCTTCATCGAAAACGTGGGCAATCTCGTCTGCCCCACGGAATTCGACTGCGGGGAGGACGCCAAGATAGCCCTGCTCAGCGTGACCGAAGGCGACGACAAGCCTCAGAAGTATCCCTATCTCTTCCACAAGGCCAAGGCCATGATCCTCAACAAGATCGACCTGCTCGCCTATGTGGATTTCGATGTGAAGAAGGCCCGTGCCCACGCCTGCGCCCTGAACGCCGATCTTGCCGTCATGGAAGTGTCGTGCCGCAACCATGAAGGTCTGAACGCCTGGTACGACTGGCTGCGCGCCGCCGTAAAAGCCAAGAAAGAAGCCGCCCATGAGTGAAACTCCCACCTGCTGCATGATGCCCGAATCCGCGCCCTTCCACTCCTATGAGGAAGTGATGCGCCACCTCGACTCGCTCGGGCTCTTTCATATGGATATGGGGCTGGACCGCATGAAGCGGGCGCTGCACGCCCTCGACCTCGACAAGTTCCGCTGCCCGGCCGTGCAGATCGTCGGCACCAACGGCAAGGGTTCGACCTCGGTGTTTCTTCAGTCCATAGCCATGGCTCACGGCATGAACGTAGGTCTTTACACCTCGCCGCACTTCGTGTGGCCTGAAGAGCGCATACAGCTCAACCACACCATGCTGCCCCGTCGCGTATGGCCCGCGCTTGCCGGAAATGCCGTTCAGGCCGAAAAGGATCTCACCTATTTCGAGCTTCTCACCGCTGTAGCGGCTTCCGCCTTCCAGACCAGTGAAAGCGATCTCATGATCTTCGAGGCCGGACTCGGGGGCCGTTACGATGCTACCACGGCGCTTCCCGTGGACATGGTGTGCTTTGTGCCCATGGGCATGGATCACATGAACGTGCTCGGCGACACCCTTGCCGCCATTGCCGACGACAAGTCCGACGCCCTGCGTGCCGGCGTTTCCGTAGCCGTCAGCGCGCCGCAGGAGCCGCAGGCCCGGGACATCCTGTTTGCCAAGGCGCAGGAGCGCGGTATTCCGCTGTGCTGCTGCCCCACGGCCGAAGGCTGCGACGGCAGTCCCGCAGGCAAGGCCCTGTGGGAATGTCTGCCCAAGGAGCTCAAGGCCTGCTCCGTGCTGGCGGACGACGTCGTGCTCGGCCTGCGGGGAGCCCATCAGCGCATAAACGCCCAGACGGCCGTTCTGGCCTGGGTCATGCTCTGCCAGCGCTATCACTGGAAGACGGACGCGCATACCATCGCGCTCGGTCTCAGCAGGGCCTTCATTCCAGGAAGACTTCAGTTCGCACCTGCCGGGGAAGGACATCCGGCCATGTGGCTGGACGGCGCACACAATCCTCACGGCATGACGGCGCTTGCCTCCGCCGTATCCTCCATGAGCGACGAGGAGCGGCCGGGAGCCCTGGTGTTTTCCTGTCTTGCCGACAAGCAGCCGGAAAAGCTCACCGCACTGGTCAGAGAGCTGGCCGGGGGGGCTCCGCTGTTTGTGCCCACCATCAAGGACAATCCGCGTGCGGCCCGGGCCGCCGATCTTGCCGCCATGCTCGGAGACTCCGCCACGGCCATGCCCGGTCTGGAAGAAGCGCTGTCCGCCGCCGGAAAGGCCGCGGACGGCAGACCCGTTCTGGTATGCGGTTCCCTGTATCTGCTCTCGGAGCTCTTTACCATCTGGCCTTCGCTGCTGAAGGTTTCCCGCCAGGCGGGATAAGCGCAGCAGAGAATCGCAGCGAGAAAACCATGCCCCGCCGGAAAAGTTTTCCGGCCGGGCTTTTTCCATCATCACAGGAGCATCCATGTCGTCACTTTTCCGATCGCTTCCTTCCGTGGACGCCTGCCTCCGCTGGCTGGAGGAAGGCCTTCCCTCCACGCCGCACAGCGTTCTGCTGGAGTGCAGCCGCGCCGTGCTCGATGAGCTGCGTGAAGACATCCGGGCCGGACGCATCACGGATGAAGCCGACCTGGGTCCGGATCAGGTCCGGCCCCGTCTCATGGCCGCCGTGCAGAAAAAGGACCGCCCCCGGTTCTGCCGCGTCATCAACGGCGCAGGCGTAGTGGTCCATACCAATCTCGGCCGCTCCGTGCTGGCCGAAGAGGCAAGAAAAGCCGTGGCCATCGCCGCATCGGGCTACAGCAATCTGGAATTTGACCTCGAAACGGGGGAACGCGGCAGTCGCATAAGCCTTGTGGAAGAGCTTCTCTGCTCGCTCACGGGCGCCGAAGCCGCACTGGTGGTGAACAACAACGCCGCCGCCGTACTGCTCATGCTCGACAGCCTGTGCAAGGGAGGAGAAGTCATACTCTCACGGGGGCAGCTTGTGGAAATAGGCGGCAGCTTCCGCATCCCCGACGTGATGGAACGAAGCGGAGCAACGCTCAGGGAAGTGGGCACCACTAACCGCACCCATCTTTCCGACTACGAGCATGCCCTTTCGGACAACACGCGCGCCGTCCTCTGGGTGCACCCCTCGAATTACCGCATCATAGGCTTCCATTCGAGCGTGCCTCCAAGAGAACTCGCCGACTTTGCCCATGCCCACGGACTGCCCATGCTGGAAGATCTCGGCAGCGGCAGTCTCATGGACTTTTCCCGCTGGGGACTGCACGACGAGCCCACCGTACCGGATGTACTGAGGCAGGGAACGGACGTGGTCACCTTCTCCGGGGACAAGGTGCTCGGCGGACCGCAGGCGGGCATCATCGTGGGCAGGAAGGCCTACGTCGATAAAATGAAGAAGAATCAGCTTCTGCGGGCTCTTCGCTGCGACAAGCTCACCCTTGCCGCTCTGGAGGCCACGCTCCGCCTGTACCGTGATCCGGAAACGGCCCGCAGGGCCATTCCCACCGTGCGGCGCATGAGCATGGACGCAGACACCCTGAAAGCGAGGGCCGAATCTCTGCGCGCTCTGCTCTCGCAGGAGCTTTCGGGACTGGCCGCCTGCTCGCTCAAGGACGATTTTTCCCGAGTCGGCGGAGGTTCCTTCCCTGAACAGGGCATGCCGACGACGCTGGTATGTCTCCAGCCTGCCGGATGTTCCGCAACGCAGCTCAAGATGCGTCTGCTCTCCACGGATCCCCCGCTTGTGGGCAGACTGAACGGCTCCTGTTTCGAACTCGACCCCCGCACCATGGACGACGACGAATTTCCCGATGTCGCCCGGGTGCTGAAGGACGCCCTTTCAGAAATCGAAAACTGATGCCCTTCCCACACGCCGCCGCATGCTTATATTGAGGAAGGACAGCTCCGCGCACGGAAAGGCATGTCCGACGGACGAGACTACCGTCCGGGCCTTTTCCGGAGCGGGGAAACGACTTCCGAACCCATGCGGTTTCCTGAGAACACCGCTCAAAGACAACATTCTTTCGAGGTCATCATGGACGAACTTGCCTCTTCTTCCAAATCCGGCTGGGAAATCTACCGCTCAGCCGAAGACCGCCAGGCCATGAGCGCGCTGGCCGACGACTATATCCGCTTCATTTCCGACTGCAAAACGGAACGCGAGGCCGTGGACGGCGTTATCGCCAGGCTCAGAAAAGCCGGATACGCTGAAGGCTTCGGCACGGACAAGGGCTGGCAGGCCCTGCACGGCAAGGCCATTTTCGTGGCCCGCCGGGGACGCAGACCGCTTTCCGACGGCATCCGCCTCATCAGCGCGCACACCGACAGCCCGAGACTCGATCTCAAGCAGCATCCTCTCATCGAGCAGGTGGGCGTGGGCCAGGCCAAGACCCATTATTACGGCGGTCTGCGCAAGTATCAGTGGTTTGCCCGTCCTCTGGCGCTGCACGGCGTCATCGTCAAGTCCGACGGGGAAGTCATCCGCGTCTGCCTCGGTGAAGACGAAAAAGAACCCGTGTTCACCGTTGCCGACCTTCTGCCGCATCTGGCCCACAAGGACGGAGGCCTCAAGCTCTCCGAAGCCTTCGACGCTGAAAAGCTCAACGTCATCCTCGGTCATGAACCCGTGCTTGCCGACAGCGGCAAGGACGACGACAAGGCTCCCAAGGAAGCCGTGAAGGCCCGTATTCTTCAGCTTCTCCATGAAAAGTACGGCATCCGGGAGGACGACCTCATTTCTGCGGAACTCGAAGCCGTGCCCGCCGGTCCCGCCCGCTACGTGGGCCTCGACAAGGGCATCGTGGGCGGCTACGGTCAGGATGACCGCATCTGCGTGTACACGGCCCTGCGCGCCCTGCTCGACGCCGAAGATCCCGAATACACGAGCTGCCTCATCTTCTGGGACAAGGAAGAAATCGGCTCCGACGGCTCCACCGGCGCAAGCTCCCGCTTCTTCCAGTACTGCGTGGAGGACATGGCCGCGGCCTGGGAACCGGAAACGCCCTTCCGCAAGATCATGATGAACACCAAGGCCATGTCCGGCGACGTGCACGCCGCCGTCGATCCCGACTGGCAGGACCGCCACGAGCTCAAGAACTCCGCGTTCTTCGGCTACGGCGTGGCCTTCTGCAAGTTCACCGGCTCCCGCGGCAAGTACGGCGCCAACGACGCCCATCCCGAGTACATCGGCTGGATGCGCGGCGTACTCGATGCCAGAAACATTCCCTGGCAGCTTGCGGAACTCGGCAAGGTCGACGTGGGCGGCGGCGGCACCGTGGCGCTGTTCCTGGCCGCCTACGGCATGGACGTGGTGGATGCCGGCCCCGCGCTGCTCGGCATGCACAGCCCCTTCGAGCTTGCTTCCGTCCCCGACATCTATTCGAGCAAGATGGCCTATCAGGCCTTCCTTGAAGCCAGATAAGCGCCGGAAGGGCACGCCCCTTCTCCCCGTCTGAAGCAAAAGACCGCCTCTCTTCGGAGGGCGGTCTTTTTTCTGTCCTTTCCCCGGAAGAGGACGTTCCGACGACGGAAAGGGACACATCCGGCGGCAAGGCCCGGAAGTCCGTCATCCGCACGCGGCCTCTTTTTGCTCGTCCTTTACTTCACCTTTGCCCGCTGCTATCCTCAAGCGGACGAAAAGCGTCCGCAACTCGGGCGATGGTGACCAGACGGCGCCATTTTTCCGGAACATCCGCATCCCCCACTCTCCCCCGAGAGACAACCCGCAGGAAACAACATGCTGCTTTCTACCATAGTCAAGGCGTACAGAAATATCAGAGTTCTTTGCGTGGGCGACGTGATGCTCGACCACTTTCTTTACGGAAAGGTGGAACGCATTTCGCCCGAGGCTCCCGTACCCGTGTTCAACTTTCAGAGCGAGAAGAAAATGCTCGGCGGTGCGGGCAACGTCGTGGCCAATCTGCATTCCCTCGGCTGCACGGCCGATATTCTCTGCTTCATCGGCGACGACGATGCGGGAAAAGAGGTAAGAAAACTTCTCGGAAACGTGTGCGATCATGTGGCTGCCCTGGTCGTGCCCGGCTATCCCACCATTGAAAAGACCCGCGTCATTGCAGGCAACAATCACCTTCTGCGCATCGACAATGAACGCCGCTTCCAGTGCAGTGAAGATATTTTCGGCCCGGAACTCGACGTGCGCATAAAGGACGCGGACATCATCCTGCTTTCCGACTACGCCAAGGGCCTGCTTTCGCCCGAGCGCTGCCGGCGCGTCATAAGCGCCTGCCGTGCTGCGAAGCGTCCCGTCATCATCGATCCCAAGGGCGACGACTACGCCAAGTACGCCGGAGCCACCGTGATCAAGCCCAATCTCAAGGAGTTCAATCAGGCCACGGGACTTTCCTGTCACCCCTCCGACCCTGATTTCAAAGACCGTCTGCGCAGGGGCGCAAAAATGCTGTTCGAGCGTCACGGCATTGAAAACCTGCTCGTCACGCTTTCCGAACACGGCATGGCCTTCGTATCCGCCGCGCATCCCGACGACGTGTTCCAGATCCCCACCGAAGCGCGCGAAGTGTTCGACGTGTCCGGCGCAGGCGACACCTCCCTCGCCGCCTTCGGCGCATCCCTCGCCGCCGGAGCCGACATCCAGGACGCCATGAAGCTGGCCAACATCGCCTCCGGCATAGCCGTAGGCAAGCTCGGCACCTCCTGCGTCACGGCTCAGGAAATTCTCGATGCCCTTTCCCGTCGCCGCTCCGCCTCCGGTCCGGGCTGGAAGCAGAAAAACAAGATCGTCAGCCGTCACGAGGCTGCGGCCATTGCCGCCTCCTGCCGAGAACAGGGCAAAAAGGTCGGCTTCACCAACGGCTGCTTCGATCTGCTGCATCAGGGCCATCTGCATTCGCTCATGCAGGCCCGCGCACAGTGCGACGTGCTCATGGTAGGCCTCAATACCGACGCCTCCATAAAGCGCCTCAAGGGACCGGAACGCCCCGTGCAGGACGAAAAGACACGCGCGCTTCTGCTCGCCTCCCTGGAATTCGTGGACTACGTCATCATGTTCGACGACGACACCGCCCTGCCCCTCGTGGACGCCATCCGCCCCGATGTCATTCTCAAGGAGGGCTACACCATCGACCGCTGGCCCGAGGCTCAGTTCGTGGAAAGCTACGGCGGCAAGGCCGTCACCCTCTCCAGACTCGAAGGCTACTCCACCACGCAGACCATCCAAAAAATGAAGCAGCCGGAAGGAAAAAAATAATCGTGCTCACCGGGGGGGGACCGTCCCCCCCTTTTCTTTCCGGGCGAAAAGAGCTCTCGAAAACCCGATGCCCGGAACCTGCCTGAGCTCTTTTCCGCCCAGCAAACGGCACACGTTCAGCTTGAATCACCCTTTCTCCGGCGACAGGCAAAAAACGGTCCGCAGTCTCGCCCGCACGCGCGAAGCTCCGCGTCTTCTTCCCCGGAAGAAGTTCCAAAAGGCTACCTGCCACGGCACGATGCTCCTCTCCCGACAAAGCCCGTTCCCGGACTGCGTCAGCCCTGCTTCTTCAGGATCCCAGGCTTTTCCCCATCGCTCCAGGCCCGCGACGCCCTGTTGCCGACTCACCTCCCCCAGGCCGCCTTCTCGCCTCACGGCCGCAGCATGAGGCTCATCCCCCCTGACGTTCCGGCAGGTCTTTCCCGGCAAAAAGACGCTCAGGCCGTTTTTTTTCGCCATGCCCGACGCCCGTTGCAACAGCTCCGCTTCTTTCCCGTTGGAAGTGAAAAAAAGCACACATCGTCTTCATAAGTGCTGCGCCTGCTTCTCTGTGATCCGCAACAGCCCTTCGTCACAGGGAAAAGCACATCCCTGCAACAGCTTCTTTCTTCGGAAAAAAGCCTAACGCGCATGAAACACTTGCTCTTTTACAGATCTTTTTTTCTTCGCAGAAAATCTCTCCCGTTATTTGACAATTTTTGAAAACCTACTAATCTGAAAAAAATCGTCTTCCCGGAACGTCTTCTCATCCGCCTCCGTGCGGGGTGTCGGAGAAGGTCACGGGCCGCTTGCGGAACGGGACACATCCGACTTTCTGAGAGGCGTCGTTATCTCCTTTTCGGGAGGTAAGTCATCCCGGGCGGATGTCCGCCGGTTTGTTCTCTCTCCTTGTACGGTACAGGGCCAGAAGCCGTGCGGCAACTTTTTGCCCTTTGTCCCGCCATGGAACGGCTTCTGCTCACTCTGACCATCATATTCGTCAGCCTCATTGCCGGATATCTTTTCCGTCGATGGGTGAGCCTGGGCACGTCTCCTCTCACGGAATCATCACTGAAGACGCTTCGCATCGTCATTCAGAAGACGGCCATGTTCGGCCTGATCCCTCTTTCCGCCATGCTTTCCCTCTGGGGACTCCCTTCCCCCGACCCGCGGCTTTTGTGCCTGCCGGCCCTCGGCCTCGCGGCGTGGGTGACGGGCGGAGCGCTGGCGCTTTTCTTCTCCCGGCGCATGGGCCTCGGCCGCGCCCAGACCGGCAGCATGTACTGCTGCGGCACCTTCACCAACATAGGCGCAGTGGGCTGCCTTGTTGCGGTCATGCAGTTCGGGGAACAGGCCATAGCCATGACTTCCCTGTACCGTCTGTGCGAAGAGATGTTCTATTTCGGGGTGGCCGTGCCCGTGTCGCGCAGCTACGGTTCTGCCGGAGGCACAAGTACTAAAACGCCCCGACTGCATCTCGATCCCGTGCTTGCGGCCATACTCTGCGCCCTCGGACTCGGGCTTTTCCTCAATCTTTCCGGAGTAAGGCGTCCCGAAGTTTTCGGCACGCTCTCGACATCCGCCATGATCGCGGGAACCGTGTGCTTTCTGCTTTCCATCGGCATGGGACTCCGGCTCTCGCGCATGACGGCCTATCTGCGGGAATCCGCCGTCATCTCCCTCATCAAATTTGCGCTCGTGCCCGTCATCGTCACGACTCTGGCCGTCCTGGCCGGTCTCGGCGAGGTGGAGAACGGTCTGCCCCTCAAAGTCGTGGCCGTTCTCTCCGCCATGCCCGTGGCCATGAACGCTCTCATCCCCCCGTCCCTGTTCGATCTGGACCTGGATCTGGCCAATGCCTGCTGGGTATTCACCACGCTTGAACTCGTGGTCGTTCTGCCCATCCTCATTATTATCCTGCCGCTGCTTTAAGCGGCCAAAACCTGCTTCCGCCCCGTACCCCGGGCGGGAGTACTCTCCCTTCATACCGGGTACAACGTGGCTTACCGCCACAAAGAACATAGAGGAGAAACGTATGAACCGACTTTTCCGTACCGCCCTCATGGCCGCCGTCTGCGTGGGCCTTCTTTCCGGTCCGGCGCTCGCCGCCTACAAGAAGGAGTACAAGCTGAGCGTGGTGCCCTCCGCCACCTCCGGCTGGGGTCTTTCCGCGACCTACTTCGCCGACCTCGTCAAGGAGCGCACGAACGGCCGCATCAACATCAAGGTGTATCCCGGCGCGCAGCTCATGGCCGGCAAGCAGACCTCCGAACTTCTGCTCGTGCGCAGAGGCGCCATCGACTTTGCCCTGGCCTCCACCATCAACTGGTCTCCCCAGGTGCAGGAACTCAACCTTACCGCCCTGCCCTTCTTCGTGGCCAACAATCCCGACCGCTACAAGGCCATGGACGCCATTGAAGCCGGCAAATCCGGCAAAATGATCGTGGATGCCGTGGAAAAGACCGGCGTCAAGTTCATCGGCTGGGGCGAAAACGGCTTCCGTGAACTCACCACCAGCAAGGGCCCCATCAATCATCCTTCCGACATGAAGGGCATGAAGCTGCGCGTGTGCGGCACCCCCATCTTTGCCGACATCTTCACCGCTCTCGGCGCCAACCCCCAGGCCATCAACTGGTCCGAAGCCGTGACCGGCTTCCAGCAGGGCATCGTGGACGGCCAGGAAAACCCCACCAACGGCATCAACATCACCCTTCAGATCTGGACCTGGCACAAGTACCACACCGACTGGCACTACATGATCGACCCGCTGCTTCTCACCGCCAACTCCAAGGTGTGGAAGTCCTTCTCCGCCGAGGATCAGGCCATCCTCATGGACTGCGCCAAGGAAATGGAAAAGTACAGCAAGGCCCTCTCCCGCCTCGGCTTTGACGACGGCTCCTCCCTGGCCTTCCTTCAGAGCATAGACAAGGTGCCCGCCGTGACCGATCCCTTCAAGACCATGGAAGAAAAGGGCATGACCATCGTGAAGTTCACGCCCGAACAGGTCAAGGAATTCTACGACGCCACCCAGAGCGTGCGCGACAAGTGGACCAAGGAAATCGGCCCCGAACTCGTGAAGGCCGCCGAAGCCGACATGAAGGCCGCCCAGTAAACCGTGTCCCGGGAGCGGTTCCGCCGGGCCGCTCCCGTCTTTCTCATCATCGGGGATTCTCATCATGTGGAACTTTCTGAACGCACGCTTCGAAGAACTGCTCGGAGCCATTCTGCTTGCCGTGATGGCGTGCATCTCGTTCATCAACGTGATCGTGCGCTACTGCACCAACCTTTCGTTTTCCTCGTCGGAAGAACTGACCGTCAACCTCTTCGTATGGATCGTTCTTCTGGGGACCTCGCGCGCCTTCCGTGAAGGCAGCAACTTCAGCATGAACGTCCTGTACGACGCCATGCCCCGCCCCGTCAGAAAGTTCCTGTACCTCTTCGGCGCCGTCTGCAGCATCATCTTCTTCGCCGCCCTCTGCTGGCAGGGCTACATTGAAGTGGTGGATGAAATCGAGCTCGACGTGATCTCCGAATCTCTGGCCATCCCGGTATGGATATACACCATAGCCACGCCGCTCTTCTCCGCCCTCATCATCGTGCGCATTCTCCAGAAACTCTGGGAAGACTTCCGTACCAGAAACTACTAGGCGGAAGCGCCCAAGGCGCAACCGCACAACAAGCACGGCCCTTTCCCGGACAACATCTGACTTTTGCCCTGCCCGCAAGATGCCGATACCGATCTTCCGCCGCGGCAGGCGCCCCTTACGGAGAATAACCGCATGGATATGGAACTTTTCAAAGACCCGGCCTTCTGGCTTCTCATCACCTTTGCCGTTCCGCTCATCTTCCGCGTGCCCATTGCCATTTCCCTCGGCCTTTCCGCCCTCTTCGTGAGCTGGTGGTGGGACATGGGCATAGACATGCTCTCCTACAACTTCTTTGCAGGCATCGCCAAGGTCCCGCTGCTCGCCATTCCCTTCTTCATTCTTGCGGGCTTCATCATGGAACGCGCGGGTATCGCCGCCCGCATCGTCATGCTCGTGGAAACACTCGTGGGCAACATGACCGGCGGCCTTGCCGTGGCCACCGTCGGCGTGGCCACGTTCTGGGGCGCCGTGAGCGGCTCAGGCCCGGCCACAGTGGCGGCCCTCGGCCTCATCCTCATTCCCGCCATGGTGAAGAGCGGCTACGACAAGCCCTTTGCCGCCGCCACGGTTTCCGTCACCTCCGGCCTTGCCATCGTCATTCCGCCGAGCATCGCCTTCATCGTGTACGGCGGCATTGCCGACGTGTCCGTGCCCGCCCTGTTTGCCGCAGGATTCATTCCCGGCGTCGTCGTGGCTCTGTTCCTCATGGGTTCGGTGCTCATCACTTCCCGCAAAAAGGGCTACCGCGGCAAGCCCAGAACCATGCCCATATCCAAGGCCCTGCGCGAGGCCTTCTGGGGCGTCATGACTCCCGTGGTCATTCTCGGCGGCATCTACGGCGGCGTTTTCACCCCCACCGAGGCGGCTGCCGTCTCCGTGGTATACGGTCTGGTGGTCGGCGTCTTCATCTATCGTGAGGTCAAGATGAAGGATATGATCGATATTCTGGTCGACTCCGGCAAGACCACCGGCGGCATCATGCTGATCATCGGCGCGGCCACCCTGTTCTCCTATGTGTGCACGGTGTTCGGCATTGCGCAGGCGGCCCAGGCTCTGCTGCTGGAGATCTCCGGCAACAAGTACATCTTCCTGCTGATCGTCAACGTGATCTTCCTGATCGCCGGCTGCTTCGTGGACGCCAACTCCGCCATGTACATCTTTATCCCCATCATGTACCCCGTAGCCACCCAGCTGGGCATCGACCCCGTCCACTTCGGCGTGATCGCCACAGTGAACCTGGCTATCGGCCAGGTGACTCCTCCCGTGGGTGTCAACCTGTTCGTCGCCATCGGTGTGTCCGAGAAGCTTCAGGGCCTGCGGGACAAGACCAAGGTCACCATTGTCTCTATGTCCAAGGCTGTGTGGCCCCAGATTGTGGCGTGCATTATTGCGCTGCTGCTCATCACCTATGTGCCCTGGTTCTCTACCGTGCTCTTGTTCGGCAAATAAGCATCTCCTGACTTGGCTGTAACCGCGCTTTGCGGTTTCAGATAATACCTGCTACAACTATTTTAAGGAGGCAAAACAATGAAAAAGTTTCTTGCACTGCTCCTGGCGCTCACCATGGCTCTGGCCCTGGTGGCCTGCGGCGGTGGCGATGACGCTGCCAGCGATACCACTGCCGACAGCGGCGATGATGCTGCCGCTTCCACTGGCGAGTTCGAGGAAATGACCTGGAAGTTCGCCTGCTCCGCCACGGAGACCTCTCCCTGGGTGGACGGCGCCAAGGAGTTCGCCCGGATCGTGGGCGAGAAGACCGGCGGTGCCATCACCGTTCAGTACTATCCCGCTGACCAGCTGACCGCCGGCAACCAGACCGACGGCATCCAGGCCCTGATGGACGGCACCACCGAGTTGTCCATGCACTCCAACCTGATCTGGTCCTCCTTCGACCAGCGGTTCAACGTGGTCTCCCTGCCCTTCCTGTTCAGCAGCACGGAAGAGGCTGACGCGGCCCTGGACGGCGCCGGCGGCGAGGCTCTGGGCGAGATCCTGGAGAGCACCTACAACGTGCACCTGCTGGGCATTGCGGAGAACGGCTTCCGCCACATCACCAACAGCAAGCACGCCATCGCCAGCAAGGCTGACATGAACGGCCTGAAGATGCGTGTCGCGGGGTCCCAG
>ENA-OVGB01001919-OVGB01001919.1-human-gut-metagenome-genome-assembly--contig:-NODE-1919-length-16733-cov-11.244154_pt1 | contig 16733 bp, 5 predicted proteins | sample MGYA00237767_ERZ505413 | MGnify/ENA primary metagenome ERZ505413 (study PRJEB26158, sample SAMN06016410) | human gut metagenome | biome: human gut; feature: ankylosing spondylitis patient; material...
GGCATAATGTTCCTCCTTCCTCAAAATATAGCTTTTTCAGCATGTATCATAACCCGAATGGAACATTCTATTCGGGGCATGAACCGTTTTATCGCACAATGGCGGCGCAGGCGGCAGAGACGGAGATGCCGCAGTGTCTGCCAAGGGCGGTCATCGTCGGCGCGCGGACGATCTCAATGCCCTGCATCGTCGCCTCCAGGGCGAGCGGCGCGGTCAGCATCGGGTCGGCGTCGTCAGCGAGAAAAAGAACGCTTGCGCGCCCTTCCTGAATGGCCCGGCGGGTCTGCTTGCAGCCAACGACCTTCTTTGCGGTTTTCAGAGACTCCAACGCATCCGGCACGGGGCTGCACCTCCAAAATCGTCATGGGCGTACCCACGCGAATATGAATTATAGCAGAAATACCAAAGAAGGTCAACACAAAAAGCCGGATTTCTCGAAAAAATTTTTCAAAAACATATGGATCTCAAGGGTTTTTGCAGTTTCGTCGATATCCACAAGACCACTGCATGGAAAACGTATCCCGCGCATGCCGCGCGGGATACGGATTTTTCAATCTCAGGCTTCGAAGCAGTCGGTGCAGACTGCGCCGGAGGGCCTTGCGATCTCCAGGAACGACTGTCCCGGAATGTAGGTGAGGCGGTCCGCGCCGAAATAGTCCAGCATTTTCAACGGCGGCATGCTGTCCGCCAGCGACGGCATCGCGGGCAGGACATACTGCGCGCAGCGGCAGTTGCTCATCGGCGTCGGGATCGCGATATGCACCTTCGCCGCACCCGCCTCGCGCAGCATCTGACAGACGATGCGCAGCGTCGTGCCCGTGAAGATGGCCTCGTCCACCACGATGACCTGTTTGCCCTGCAGATCCTCGCCGGTCAGCTTCAAATGGTCGCGAATCAGCCCCGTCCGCCGCTCCACGTCCGCGAAGCAGAGCGTCCGGTTATTGGGCCGGTGCAGCTTTTCCAGCGCGTTCACCATGGGCTTTCCAAGGCCCTTTGCCAGCCCCTCGGCATAGCAGATGCCCGTCGCCGGGACGGGCGCGGGCAACCTTGCGCGGCAGCACCGCGGCCAGCGCTGTGCCCAGCATCCGGCGGAACTGCGCCACGGGCCGCCCGCAGAACAGCTCGTCCGGCTTGCAGAGATAGACCAGCCGGAAGACGCAGTACTGCTGCCGGTAGAGCGTTGCGAGTCCTGCGTCGGTCTCGCTGCAATCGAAATACTGTTCCCCCTCTTCCAGAAGTGGAACATAGTGCGGCAGGTGTGCATCGCACGGGTAGATGTTTGTGCGGTCAAAATCATAGAGCGCCGCCAGTTTTCCGAGAAAACGGAAGCGGGTGGTGCGGCGCGTCTGGATCAGGCGGATCGTGCCGTCCGCACGCTCGCGCAGCGCGGCACGGATGCGCGCCGCCGCCTCGTCGGCCAGGACGAAATACGCCGGTACAACGTCATCCGCGTCCATCCGCTCCCCCGCCTCCAGCCTCCGCATCGCCTCGCCGAGCCAGCCCTCCGGGCGGCCGCGGCGGTCAAGCCCATACAGCTCCGGCAGAATGAACACCGTGCAGGCAGACGGGAAGCACGGCAGGAAGCTGTGTGCCTCCGCATCAATCAGCAGGGCACAGCGCAGCCCTTCCTTCGTCGCCCAGTCCGCCGCCGCGCGCGCCTCTGTATAACGCTGCGCAGCCGCCGCATCCTCCGGCTCTCCGCAGTATGGCACATAGACGACCACGGCCTCAACCCAGCCGAACTTCCGCGCGTTGACCGGAAAGGGCTGCTCCAGCGCCGCAATGTCATAGCTGCGGCCGAGCAGATCGTTCAGCTTTTCATCCAGAATCGGATAGGTTCCGGAAATCAGGATCGTCTTTTGCATGGTAGGTTCCTCCTCGGGAATCGGAATGCCTGTGCCAGAACATGCTTTTCTGACGCAAATATACAATTATCGGTTTTATTATATATTATCTAACCGTTTCGCGCCACCCCCCTTTTCCCGCACGGCACACAAAAATTTGCGCAAGCGGACGAAAACGCCCGGATGTCCCATTCAGGACATCCGGGCAGCTTTTCAATTTTTGCGATTTTACGCTCAGAGTTTTTCGTCGTCGATCATTTCCTCGGTCACAATGGATTCCGGGGTGGTGAGCGTATCGAAGTCGCGGTAGGCCTTGAGGCCGGAGCCCGCGGGGATGAGCTTGCCGATGATGACGTTTTCCTTCAGACCGATCAGATGGTCGACCTTGCCCTTGATGGCCGCGTCGGTCAGGACCTTCGTCGTCTCCTGGAAGGAGGCAGCGGAGAGCCAGGACTCGGTGGCAAGGGACGCCTTGGTGATGCCCATGAGGATGAGACTGTCGGTCGCAGGCTTGAGGTCCGTCTCGCCGGCGTCAATGCGCGCCTGTACGGCGGCGTTGGCGTCTTCGAACTCGAATATATCGACGACCGTGCCGGACAGCAGGTTCGTGTCGCCCGGCTCCTCGACCTTGACCTTGCGCATCATCTGGCGGATGATGACCTCGATGTGCTTTTCGTTGATGTCAACGCCCTGCTGACGGTACACGGCGAGAACGCCCTGCGTCAGATAGTCCTGCACGGCCTCAACGCCTGAAATGCGCAGCACGTCATGCGGGTTCAGCGCGCCGTCGGTGATGGGTTCGCCCTTGCGGACGCGCTTGCCATGCTCGACCTTCAGGCCGACCGAATACGGAACCTGGTACTGCTTGACCTCGCCGTCGTCAGCGGTGATGGTGATGTTGCGCAGCGCCGTGCGGTGCGAATCGTCGACGTCGACGACGCCGTCGATCTCGGAGATCTGCGCCATCTTCTTCGGCTTTCTGGCCTCGAACAATTCCTCAACACGGGGAAGACCCTGCGTGATATCGTCGCCCGCGACACCGCCGGTGTGGAAGGTACGCATAGTCAGCTGCGTGCCCGGTTCGCCGATGGACTGGGCGGCGATGATGCCGACGGCCTCGCCCAGATTGACAAGCTCGCTCGTGGCAAGGTTCATGCCGTAGCAGCGTGCGCACACGCCGGAACGGGCCTTGCAGCCGAGGACGGAGCGGACGTACACGCGGTCGATGCCGTGGGCCGTAAACTTGGCGGCGTCCTCCTCGCGGAGCATGACGTCCTTGGAGTGCAGCAGCTCGCCCGTCTTCGGGTCGGTGATATCGTAGACCGGGTAACGGCCGCGGATACGGTTGCCGAAGGAGTCGATGAGCTGGCCCTTCTCATAATAGTCGCCCTTCCAGCTGCCGTTGATGGAGCCGCAGTCGTTCTCGCGGATGATGACGTCCTGGCAGACGTCGACCATGCGGCGGGTCAGATAGCCGGAGTCAGCGGTACGGAGCGCCGTATCGGTCATGCCCTTTCGAGCGCCTCGGGAGGAGATGAAGTATTCCAGAGCGGACAGGCCCTCACGGAAGTTCGCCTTAATAGGAATTTCGATCGTGCGGCCGTTCGTATCTGCCATCAGGCCGCGCATACCGGCGAGCTGACGGATCTGCGCCATGGAACCACGGGCGCCGGAGTCCGCCATCATGAAGATGGGGTTGTAGCGGTCCAGGCTGGCGGTCAGGGCGTCGGTAACGTCGTTGGTGGTCTTTTCCCACTCGCGGACCACCAGCTTATAGCGCTCCTCGTCGGTGATGAAGCCCATGTTGTACTGGTCCTCGATGTCCACCACCCGCTGTTCGGTCTCCCGGATCAGCTCATACTTCTTCTCGGGGACGGTCATGTCCGCGATGGAGATGGTGATGGAGCCCCGGGTGGAGTATTTATAGCCCGTGGCCTTGATGTTGTCCAGCACCTCGGCGGCGGTGGTGAAGCCGTACTGCTTGATGGTGCGGTCCACGATCTTGCCCAACAGCTTCTTGCCGCAGGTCTCGGTGATCTCATAGTCGAAGAAGTGCTCGGAACGGGTGCCATCGTCGTTATACCGCTTCACGAAGCCCAGGTCCTGGGGGATGTTGCGGTTGAAGATGATGCGGCCGGCGGTGGCCCGAACCACATGGGACAGCTTTTCGCCGTTCACTTCCTTGGTGACGCGGATCCACACCGGCTGGTGCACGCCGATGATGTGCTCGTTATAGGCCATGAGCACCTCGTCCTCGTCGCGATAGATGTTCATGTGGACATTGGCCCGCTCCTGGTCGGTAAGCTCGTCATAGCTCTTGCCGGCCAGGGAGAAGTCCACGCCCTGGGGCCAGTATTCGTCGTTGTCCATCTGGCTGACGCCGTTTTCAAACCGCTCGAAGGTCAGGTAGTAGGAGCCCAGCACCATATCCTGGGTGGGAACGGTGACGGGGCCGCCGTCCTGGGGCCGCAGCAGGTTGTTGGCGGACAGCATCAGCAGGCGGGCCTCGGCCTGGGCCTCGGCAGACAGGGGGACGTGGATGGCCATCTGGTCGCCGTCGAAGTCGGCGTTGAAGGCGGTGCAGTTCAGGGGGTGCAGCTTCAGGGCGCGGCCCTCCACCAGCACCGGCTCAAAGGCCTGGATGCCCAGGCGGTGCAGGGTAGGCGCGCGGTTGAGCATCACGGGGTGGTCCTTGATGATCACGTCCAGAGCGTCCCACACCTCGGTGACGCCCTTGTCCACCATGCGCTTGGCGGACTTGATGTTGTTGGCGGAGCCGTCCTCCACCAGCTTCTTCATGATGAAGGGGCGGAACAGCTCCAGGGCCATCTCCTTGGGCACGCCGCACTGATAGATCTTCAGCTCGGGGCCCACGCAGATAACGGAACGGCCGGAATAGTCCACGCGCTTGCCCAGCAGGTTCTGGCGGAAGCGGCCCTGCTTGCCCTTGAGCATATCGCTCAGGGACTTCAGCGCCCGGTTGTTGGCGCCGGTGACGGGGCGGCCCCGGCGGCCGTTGTCGATGAGGGCGTCCACGGCCTCCTGGAGCATACGCTTTTCGTTGCGGACGATGATGTCCGGGGCGCTGAGCTCCAACAGGCGCTTGAGGCGGTTGTTGCGGTTGATGACCCGGCGATACAGGTCGTTGAGGTCAGAGGTGGCGAACCGGCCGCCGTCCAGCTGGACCATGGGCCGAAGCTCCGGGGGGATCACCGGCAGAACGTCGATGACCATCCACTCCGGCTTGTTGCCGGACAGGCGGAAGGCGTCCACCACCTCCAGGCGCTTCACCACCCGGGCCTTCTTCTGGCCGGTGACGGTTTTCAGCTCCGCATGGAGCTGGGCGCTGAGCTCCTCCAGGTCGATCTGCTGCAGGAGCTTCTTCACGGCCTCGGCGCCCATGCCGGCGTCGAAATCGTCCTCATACTTCTCCCGCATGTCCCGGTATTCCTTCTCGGACAGCAGCTGGTTGCGCAGCAGCGGGGTCTCGCCGGGATCGGTGACGATATACGCCGCGAAGTACAGGACCTTCTCCAGGATCCGGGGGCTGATGTCCAGCAGCAGGCCCATCCGGGAGGGGATGCCCTTGAAATACCAGATATGGCTGACGGGGGTGGCCAGCTCGATGTGGCCCATGCGCTCACGGCGCACCTTGGCCCGGGTGACCTCCACGCCGCAGCGGTCGCAGATCTTGCCCTTGAAGCTGATCTTCTTATACTTGCCGCAGTGGCACTCCCAGTCCTTGGTGGGCCCGAAGATGCGCTCGCAGAACAGGCCGTCCCGCTCGGGCTTCAGGGTGCGGTAGTTGATGGTCTCGGGCTTCTTCACCTCGCCGTAGGACCACTCGCGAATCATTTCCGGAGAAGCGATTCCGATTTTAATGGCGTCAAAAGTGGGATAACTCATGCTCTATGCTCCTCCTGTTCCTTAAAATTCATCGTCCGCGCCGTCGTAGGAGGCCTCCACCTCTTCCTCGGGCACATAGTCGAAGCCTGCGTCCGCCAGCTCGCTCTCGTCGGCGTAGCGATTGCGGCGGTCGTCCTCGGCGTCCATCCGGGCCAGGTTGAAGGAATCCGGGGCGTTCTCGTCCTCCTTCAGCTCGATCTGGTTGCCGTCCTCGTCCAGCACCTGGATATCCAGGCACAGGGACTGCAGCTCCTTCACCAGCACCTTGAAGGACTCGGGCACGCCGGGGGTGGGCACGTTGTGGCCCTTGACAATGGCCTCGTAGGTCTGCACGCGGCCGGTGACGTCGTCGGACTTCACCGTCAGGATCTCCTGCAGGGTATAGGCCGCGCCGTAAGCCTCCAGCGCCCAGACTTCCATCTCGCCGAAGCGCTGGCCGCCGAACTGGGCCTTGCCGCCCAGGGGCTGCTGGGTCACCAGGGAGTAGGGGCCGGTGGACCGGGCGTGGATCTTATCGTCCACCAGATGGTGCAGCTTCAGGAAGTACACATAGCCCACGGTGACCTTGTTGTCGAACCGCTCGCCGGTGCGTCCGTCGTACAGCCAGCTCTTGCCCTGGGGGTCCAGACCCGCCTGGGTCAGGGCCTCGGTGATGTCCTTATCGGTGGCGCCGTCGAAAATGGGGGTGGCCACCTTCCAGCCCAGGGTCTTGGCGGCGTAGCCCAGATGGACCTCCAGCACCTGGCCGATGTTCATACGGGAGGGCACGCCCAGGGGGTTCAGCACGATGTCCAGGGGGGTGCCGTCGGGCAGGAAGGGCATATCCTCCTGGGGCAGGACCCGGGAAACGACGCCCTTGTTGCCGTGGCGGCCGGCCATCTTGTCGCCGGGCTGGATCTTGCGCCGCTGGGCGATATACACACGGACCACCTGGTTCACACCCGGCCCCAGCTCGTCGCCGGCCTCCCGGGTGAACACCTTGGCGTCCACGATGATGCCGCTTTCGCCGTGGGGCACCTTCAGGGAGGTGTCCCGGACCTCCCGGGCCTTTTCGCCGAAGATGGCCCGCAGGAGACGCTCCTCGGCAGTGAGGTCGGTCTCGCCCTTGGGGGTGACCTTACCCACCAGAATGTCGCCTGCGTGGACCTCGGCGCCCACGCGGATGATACCCCGCTCGTCCAGGTCCTTCAGGGCGTCCTCGCCCACGTTGGGGATATCCCGGGTGATCTCCTCGGGCCCCAGCTTGGTGTCGCGGGCGTCGATCTCATATTCCTCGATATGGATGGAGGTGTAAACATCCTCCTTCACCAGCCGCTCGTTGAGCAGCACGGCGTCCTCGTAGTTGTAGCCCTCCCAGGTCATGAAGCCCACCAGGATATTGCGGCCCAGGGCGATCTCGCCCTGATCGGTGGCGGGGCCGTCGGCCAGCACCGTGGGATCGTCGCCGCCGTGGACCCGCTCGCCCACGGAAACGATGGGCTTCTGGTTGATGCAGGTGCCGTGGTTGGAGCGCAGGAACTTGATGAGCTTATAGTCCTTGCTCTCGCCGCTGTCATACTTGACGGACACGTTGGTGGCGTCCACCTTGGTGACCACGCCGTCGCCCTCGGCCAGCACCACCACCTCGGAATCCAGGCAGATCTTGTGCTCCATACCGGTGCCCACGATGGGGGCCTCCGGCCGCAGCAGGGGCACGGCCTGCCGCTGCATGTTGGCGCCCATCAGGGCGCGGTTGGCGTCGTCGTTGGGCAGGAAGGGAATCATGGCCGTGGCGATGGACACCATCATACGGGGGGAGATGTCCATGTAGTCCACGTATTCCGGCTCCACCTGGATGGTCTCGTCCTGGTGGCGGCAGGTGATACGGGGGCCGATGAGGCAGCCGTTTTCGTCCACAGGCTCGGCGGCCTGGCACACCACGTACTGATCCTCCACGTCGGCGGTCATATAGGTGATCTCGTCGGTGACGCGGCCGGAGGGCCGGTCCACCCGGCGGAAGGGGGCCTCGATGAAGCCGTACTCATTGACCCGGGCATAGGTGGCCAGATAGGAGATCAGGCCGATGTTGGGGCCTTCAGGCGTCTCGATGGGGCACATGCGGCCATAGTGGCTGTAGTGCACGTCGCGGACCTCCATGTTGGCGCGCTCGCGGCTGAGGCCGCCGGGGCCCAGGGCGGACAGGCGCCGCTTGTGGGTCAGCTCGGCCAGGGGGTTGGTCTGGTCCATGAACTGGCTCAGGGGGCTGGAGCCGAAGAACTCCTTGATGGCTGCGGTAACGGGCCGGATGTTGATGAGGCTCTGGGGCGTGACAATGTCCAGATCCTGGATGGTCATCCGCTCCCGGATGACCCGCTCCATGCGGGAAAAGCCGATGCGGAACTGGTTTTGCAGCAGCTCGCCCACGCAGCGCAGGCGGCGGTTGCCCAGATGGTCGATATCGTCCTTCTGCACCAGGCCGTGGGCCAGGACGTTCATATAGTTGATGGAGGTGAGGATATCGTCCACGATGATGTGCTTGGGCACCAGGCGGTCCGCCTGCAGGCGGCACTGCTCGATGAGCTCCTCGCCCTGATACTGACTCAGCAGCTCCTGCAGCACGTCAAAGCGCACCCGCTCCTTGATGCCGCAGGCCGTCTTGGGGTCAAAGTCCACATAGCGGCTCATGTCGCACATGCGGTTGGTGAAAATGCGGATGACCTCGCCGTTTTCCAGCCGGACCTTCACCATACCCACGCCGATGGCGTCCAGGGTGCGGCAGTCGTCGCCGGAGAGGACGTGGCCCTCCTCCAGCAGAAGCTCGCCGGTGGCGGGGTCGGCCACGGGCTCGGCCAGCTTCTGACCCTTGGCCTGGGCCCACAGGGTCAGCTTCTTGTTGAACTTATACCGGCCCACGGTGCTCAGGTCATACCGCCGGGGGTCGAAGAACAGGCCCTGCATCAGGTTCTCGGCGGAGTCCAGCGTGGGGGGCTCGCCGGGGCGCTGCTTGCGATAGATCTCCAGCATGGCCTCCTCATAGGACTTGCAGGTGTCCTTTTCCATGGTGGTCACGATGCGGGGATCGTCGCCGAAGCGGTCCAGGATCTCGCCGTCGGTCTTCAGGCCCAGGGCCCGGATCAGGCAGGTGATGGGGAGCTTGCGGTTCTTGTCGATGCGGACCCAGAACACCTCGCTGCTGTCGGTCTCATACTCCAGCCACGCGCCCCGGTAGGGGATCACCGTGGAGGTCAGCAGAGGCAGGTCGGTTTTCAGGTCGATCTCCTTGCCGTAGTAGATGCCGGGGGAGCGGACGATCTGGCTGACCACCACGCGCTCGGCGCCGTTGATGACGAAGGTGCCGGAGTGGGTCATCAGGGGGAAATCGCCCATGAAGATCTCCTGCTCCTTGATTTCGCCGGTCTCCTTATTGTGCAGGCGCACGCTGACCTTCATGGGGGCGGCATAGGTGGCGTCCCGGGCCTTGCACTCCTCCACGTCGTACTTGGGCTTCTCGTCCATGCTGTAGTCGATGAAGCTCAGCTCCAGGTTGCCGGCATAGTCGCCGATGGAGGCCACGTCGGCGAAAACCTCCCGCAGGCCGGTGTCCAGGAACCACTGATAGGATTTCTTCTGGATCTCCAGCAGGTTGGGCATCGCCATGACCTCTTCGTGTCTGGCAAAGTTCTTGCGCAGGGTCTTGCCATAATACTTGTCCTTGGCCATCTTCAATACTCACGCCTTTCTTTTCGCATTTTCTCCGTGCTTTTCCTTGGGAACCGCTCTCCCGGGATTTTGACACGCTCGGCCCGGTTGTTTGTTTTCGCCCGAGCCCACTTGTAATTTTGGGGGAAAGCTGGTATCATAACAGCAGATTTGAAATGGGGCATCAGGCCCCATTTTCTCAATATAGCGTCTTATTGTACCACAGGCGTGGCCCCTTTGTCAACATAAAACCCCGCCGGGAGCCCGATTTTTTCGGATTCCCGGCGGGATTTTTCGCAGGCACCGTATTTTTATGCTGCGCAAGGGATTTTTCGAAATTGCGGGCATTTCCCGCGCGATCCGCCGGACGGAGCCGCGGACGGTCCGCAAATGCATAGCCTTGCAGCGCGCCGGAAAGCTCCATCCCCGGGTGTCTGGCCCGGGGCCGTTTTTTTGACCGGAGAATGCCGGAAAATTTGGAAAATATTTTGGCATTTTATGCCGTTACGTCATTGCATTAAAGTCCAAAAGCTGGTATAATATGTAAGTCGCGCTGAGCTTTTATGCAGCGGCGGACAATATATTTTATAGGAGGAACGAGATGACAGCTATCAAACGGTGCTGCGCACTGGCTCTGGCGGTTCTGATGATCCTGACCGCCCTGCCGGTGACGGCATTCGCCCAGGCAGCTGAGCAGGAGGTCAACGCCTCCCTGCAGGAAACCACGGTCAGCGGTATCGCCAACGATATCGCCCGCCAGGTCCTGCGCAGCGGCCAGAAAAACGGCGAAAAAATTCAGATGGAGAGCACCGCGAAGCTCGACGACAGCGACGAAGTCGAGATCATCGTGGTGGTCAACGACTCCGTGGCCGACCCGGATTCCCGGGCCCAGGTCAACGCCCTGCTGCGCACGCAGAAGAGCGCCCTGGCTCAGATCAACCGGGCCATTGACGGGCAGGTGGAGCCCCAGCGGCAGTATACCACCCTGCTCAACGGCTTTTCCGCCACAGTGACCTATGGCCAGTACAAGGCCATCCGGAATCTGGACTGCGTGCAGTCCGCCTTCATTCCCCCCACGTTTGAGCTGCTGCCCGACACCGCCAACAGCAACCGGATGATCGGCGGCGGTATCTATAATACCACGGGCTTCACCGGCGAGGGAATGCTGGTGGCCATTCTGGATACCGGCGTGGACATGGGCCACGAGATCTTCAAGACCGCCCCCAAGAGCCCCTCCCTGACCCGGGAGAAGCTCCAGTCCATGCTGGAGACTTATGATTTCCAGGTGGAGAGCATCGTCAAGGGCATCAGCGTGTCCGACCTGTATTACAGCGCCAAGATCCCCTTCCAGTTTGACTACGGCGACAGGGACAAGGACGGCATGCCCGGCGATAAGGGCAGCCACGGCACCCACGTTGCCTCCACCGCCGCCGGCAACACCGGCGTCAACGAGGCCGCCATGGGCGTGGCTCCCCAGGCCCAGATCATCAACATGAACGTGTTCAAGTCCACCGGCGGCGCGTCCTATGCGGACATTCTGGCCGCTCTGGAGGACTGCATCCTGCTGGGCGTGGACGTGGCCAACCTGAGCCTGGGCTCCGACTGCGGCTACATCGACTATGACAGCGAGGACGCCTTCACCAAGAGCCTGCTGGACGTGTTCGAGCGCACCGGCGAGAGCGGCGTGTCCCTGGCTGTGGCCGCGGGCAACGCCTATAACGCCGCCTATGGCGACGCCTTCGGCGGCAAGGCCCTGGCCTCCAACCCCGATTACGGCCTGGTCAGCGAGCCCTCCACCTATGGCGAGTCCCTGTCCGTGGCCGCCGTGTCCAACGGCATGGTCAAGGGCCCCTATGTCACCGTGGGCGGCAAGGACCTGGCCTATCAGGACAGCGCCACCATCAGCGAGGACGAGAACGCCAAGCCCTTCCGCAGCCTGTCCGCCCGGGGCTCCATCGAGTATGTGGTGGTTCCCAACTACGGCGCGGAGGAGGACTATGCGGGCCTGGACCTGACCGGCAAGATCGCCCTGGTGCAGCGGGGCGGCGGCATGTACTATGAGCAGAAGGAGCGCAACGCCGCCAACGCCGGCGCCATTGGCATGCTGGTGTACAACAACGTCCCCGGCATGCTGTATATGTCCATCACCGACTGGAAGATCCCCTGCGCCTTCATCTCCCAGGCCGCCGGTGAATACATGAAGCAGCAGCAGACCAAGACTCTGTCCGTGGCCTCCGCCGACGCCCTGGTGGAATCCCCCACCTATGGCATGGCCGACTTCTCCAGCTGGGGCGCTACCCCCGAGCTGACCCTGAAGCCGGAGATCACCGCCCCCGGCGCGGGCATCTATGCCGCCGTGCCCGGCGGTTATGAGAGCATGGACGGCACCTCCATGGCCTCCCCCCACGCGGCCGGCGGCATGGCCATCGTCCAGCAGGCCCTAAAGGCCCGGGACAACAGCATGACCGGCGCCCAGCGCAAGCACATGACCGACACCCTGCTCATGAGCACCGCCCATGTGATCTATGACGACAACGGCGTGCCCTATTCCCCCCGGAAGCAGGGCGCTGGCCTGATGAGCATCAACGACGCCGTGAATACCCGGGGTTATCTGTCCGTGGAGGGCATGGAGCGTCCCAAGCTGGAGCTGAAGGACGATCCCGCCATGAAGGGCGTGTACACCATGAACTTCACCGTCCACAACACCGGCAGCGACACCCTGTATTACGACGTGACCCCCCTGGTGCTGACTGATACCACCGAGGCCTATGTCAACGGCAGTGGGCAGGAGTTCTCCACCATCAGCGGAAGCTCCCGGCTGCTCCCCCACACCTTCACCACCAACTGCGAGAATAACCGCGTGTCCGTGGCTCCCGGCAAGACCGCCGATGTCACCGTCACCGTTACCGTTACCGACGAGGGCCGGAAGATGCTGGCCCAGTTCCCCAACGGCAGCTATGTGGAGGGCTTCGTGACCCTGACCCAGGTGGCTGCCGACGGCAGCGCCCTGACCGACCCCATTGACCTGGGCCTGCCGTTCCTGGCCTTCTACGGCGACTGGACCAAGGCCCCCATCATGGACTCCACCGATTACTGGGAGACGCTGGACGGCTCCGCCAGCCAGGCCCAGGCGTACATGAACACCGCCTTTTCCTCCTCCAGCGAGAACACGGTGGACACCTATCTGGGCGACAACAACTACACCACCGTGCCATATCTGGCGGACCGCAACGCCATTTCCCCCAACAACGATGACTTCATGGACAGCCTCACTGGTATCTACACCGGCCTGCTGCGCAACACCAAGAGCCTGAAGTATACCATCACCGGCGCCAACGGCCAGGTGTACTACAGCAAGGACTGCGAGTATGTGGGCAAGTCCATCTACAGCTACGACTATTACCGCATTGTGCCCGCCGGTGTGGACGCCGAATATGACGGCATTGAGCCCTGGTACGGCACCGACGCCCACAACGCCAAGCTGCCCAACAACACCAAGGCCACCGTGACCATCGAGGCCACCCTGCCCTATGGCGATGGCGTGGGGACCAACCAGAAGCACTCCTGGTCCTTCCCCATCACCATCGACACCGAGGAGCCTCATGCCGACAACCTGAAGGTCACCGAGTCCGAGGGCCGGTACTATCTGAGCCTGGACGTGTCCGACAACCAGTATGTGGCGGCCGTGGTGTTCTACAACATCAAGAACAGCGAGATGCTCTATGGTATGCAGGGCTTCGGCGAGGACAAGCCCGGCGTCACCAGCCACATCAAGGAGTATGACATCACCGGCTTCGGCGAGACCTTCGGCATGATCGTCCACGACTACGCCGGCAACTCCAAGATGTACACCGTCACCGCCAAGGGTAACCCCGACGATCACGGCACCATCACCCCCACCAACATCCTCTGGACCGAGAACTTCAACGAGAAGTGGCTCCCCGACGACTGGAGCGTCCAGAGCAAGGGCGGCTCTCTGAACACCTGGTACCGCGACGAGGACTACATGGCCGCCGTGGATCATGACGACGACAACCAGCAGGACGAGTGGCTGATCTCCCGCACCACCGATATCAGCGGCGTGGATACCGAGGTCCACATGGTCTTCGATTTCTACACCACCTATTGGTACACCGTGGAGTATAAGCACTGCAACCTGCAGGTCATGGCCTCCGGCGACGGCGGCGAGAACTGGCAGGAGATCTGGAACCTGCAGCGGGATTCCGGCCTGTTCACCGCCTGGACCAAGACCCAGGCCAAGGTGACCATCCCCGAGAGCCTGCAAAACAGCAAGGACCTGCGCTTCGCCTTCGTCTACACCGGTAAGGGCGGCTCCACCCTGTCTATGGACAACGTCCAGCTGTACGCCGAGGAGCGGGACAACTATGTGTCCGTCACCGCCACCGCCGGCGAGGGCGGCACCATCACCCCCGCCGGTCAGACCCTGGTGAAGAAGGGTACCAGCAAGACCTTCGACATCGCTCCCGCCCAGGGCTATGAGATCGTCAACGTCAACGTGGACGGCGCCGATCTCGGCCCCATCAGCTACTATACCTTCCAGCGGGTGGGCGTGGACCACACCATCTCCGCCACCTTCCAGAAGGCCCAGCAGTCCGGCGACACCGTCACCCTGACCACCACCGCCAATGAGGGCGGCACCGTGGCCCCCGCCGGTCAGACCAGATACGCCCCCGGCGCAAGCGCCGAGATCACCTTCACCCCGGACCCCGGCTATCAGCTGGCCTCCGTGAAGGTCAACGGCCGCACCGTGGACGTGACGGACGGCGCCTACACCCTGGTCATGGACCAGAGCTATGCCGTGTCCACCACCTTCGAGAAGATCCCCGACGTCCCCGTGGTGATGTTCCAGAACGACTTCGAGGACGTGGCCGGCGACAGCTTCCCCTTCCACGGCTGGACCGTGAAGGTGCAGGATACCAGCAGCACATGGAAGCAGTATACCTATTACAACTGGAAGAACGAGGGCAATGATTCCAAGCACGCTTACATCAGCAACGACTGGAAGGGTGCACAGGATGAGTACCTGATCTCCCCGGTGGTGGACCTGTCCGGTACCCGTGACGGCGTGCTGACCTTCGACTTCGCCTACGGCGAGTACGGCATCAAGAACAAGACCTTCACCGCTACGGTGGAAGCTTCTACCGACGGCGGAAAGACGTGGAACGCTATCTGGAACTTCCAAGACAGCTATACCGGCCAGCAGGCCAGCAACTACATCATTTCCGGCAGCGCAGAGGTTCCCGTGCCCGCCGAGTACAATGTGGACGGCGTCCAGTTTGCCTTCCGCTATGTCCATCCCAATGAGGACACTACCGGCCAGCTGGCCATCGACAACGTGAAGCTGATGGCGGTGGAGGACGGCCCCGTGGCCCAGAAGTACACCATCACCGCCACCGCCGGTGAGGGCGGCTCCATCACCCCCGCCGGTGAGGTGTCCGTGAAGGAGGGCGCGTCCCAGACCTTCGCCATCGCCGCCCAGGAGGGCTACGCCATCGCCGATGTGCTGGTGGACGGCCAGAGCGTGGGCGCGGTGGACAGCTACACCTTTGAGAATGTCACCGCCAACCACACCATCGCCGCCCTGTTCACCAAGACGGCCTCCGACGTGCAGTTCGACAACGACTTCGAGTCCGAGACCTTCCCCGGCCACGGCTGGACCCTCCAGTCCACCCGCAGCGACAGCCCCTATACCTGGTACCAGGGCACCAACAGAAACCTCAACACCACCAAGCAGGCCCGCATCGACATGGATTACTATGAAGATCCCTGGGGCGGCGGCTGGAGCGTGGGCGGCATCCGCAAGCCTCTGCTGCCTATGGCAGGCGGCAGCGATAAGCTGCAGGATGAGTATCTCATCTCCCCGGTGGTGAACCTCACCGGCAAGACGCCTACGCTGAGCTTCGATTACCTGCTGTTCAAGTCCGTCATCGGCAACTACTGCTCCGTGACCGTGGAGGCCACCACCGACGGCGGCCAGACCTGGACCACCATCTGGACCGCAGCCGATCTGGAGCCGGTAAGCGGTTATTGGTTCATGGGCACGGCCAACGTTGCCGTTCCCGCCGCCTTCTGCACGGACAATGCCCAGTTCGCCTTCCACTTCTATAAGAAGACCAACCAGGGCTATGACGATACCGACGCCATGTTCGCCATCGACAACGTGACCATGACCTACGGCGCCACCAATCCCTGCGCCGGCGGTCATACCCTCACCGCCGTGGCGGAGGTCCCCGCCACCTGCGAGGAGACCGGCGTCAAGGCCCACTGGGTGTGCTCCGTCTGCGGCAAGCTGTTCAGCGACGCCGATGGCAAGAACGAGACCACCCTGGAGGCCCTGACCATCGGCGTGCTGGGCCACGACTATGGCGAGGCCGCCTGGACCTGGACCGGCTACGAGTCCGCCAAGGCTACCTTCACCTGCAGCCGTGACGCCAGCCATGTGGAGGAGGTCACCGCCGCTGTTACCAGCGAGATCACCACCCCCGCTTCCTGTGAGAGCACCGGCGTCCGGACCTATACCGCCACCGTGACCCTGGAAGGCAAGAACTATACCGACACCCGCACCGAGACCCTGCCCTCCCTGGGCCACAAGACCCAACTGGTAGGCGCTAAGGCCGCCACCTGCACGGAAGATGGCTATACCGGCGACGAGGTGTGCACCGTGTGCCAGGAGGTCGTGAAGAAGGGTGAGGTTATCCCCGCTCTGGGCCACAAGACCCAGCTGGTAGGCGCCAAGGCCGCCACCTGCACGGAAGATGGCTACACCGGCGACGAAGTCTGCACCGTCTGCGGCGAGACCGTGAAGAAGGGCGAGGTCATCCCCGCTCTGGGCCACAAGACCCAGCTGGTAGGCGCTAAGGCCGCCACCTGCACGGAAGATGGCTACACCGGCGACGAGGTCTGCACCGTGTGCGGCGAGACCGTGAAGAAGGGCGAGGTTATCCCCGCCACCGGCCACGATACCCAGCTGGTGGGTGCCAAGCCCGCCACCTGCACCCAGGACGGCTATACCGGCGACGAGGTCTGCACCGTCTGCGGCGAGACTGTCAAGAAGGGCGAAGTCATCCCCGCTACCGGCCACAAGACCCAGCTGGTGGGTGCGAAGGCCGCCACCTGCACCCAGGACGGCTATACCGGCGACGAGGTCTGCACCGTCTGCGGCGAGACTGTCAAGAAGGGCGAAGTCATCCCCGCTACCGGCCACAAGACCCAGCTGGTGGGTGCGAAGGCCGCCACCTGCACCCAGGACGGCTATACCGGCGACGAGGTCTGCACCGTCTGCGG
>ENA-OVGB01001926-OVGB01001926.1-human-gut-metagenome-genome-assembly--contig:-NODE-1926-length-16674-cov-3.530417_pt1 | contig 16674 bp, 15 predicted proteins | sample MGYA00237767_ERZ505413 | MGnify/ENA primary metagenome ERZ505413 (study PRJEB26158, sample SAMN06016410) | human gut metagenome | biome: human gut; feature: ankylosing spondylitis patient; material...
TCTATTTTATTATAAAGACCGTTTTATAAAAATATGCCAAAAGAGCTGTTGCCTTGCAAATTTTATTCGCCAAAGCAACAGCTCTTAAACTTTTTACAACATTGGTGCAATCGCGCGGAAAATATTCTGCATCATGCGCACCCCGATATTTCTGTTCAGACAAAATTCCAGTTCTACAGGATTGCAGTACTCCATTGTCTGCGTAAAGTCATCTTTAATGTCCTGCACAACTTTATTCTTATAAATCCATACGCCATCTTCAAAATGAAGATACAGACTTCGATAATCCAGATTGATCGTTCCCACCACGCCAATCTCATCATCACATACAAACGATTTCGCGTGGAGAAATCCCGGCTGATATTCATAGATTTTCACTCCTGCTTCCAACAACTGTCTGTAATAAGACTGTGTCAGAAGAAATACCAGCTTCTTATCCGGAATTCCCGGTGTCATAATCCGCACATCAACTCCGCTCTTTGCTGCCAGGCAAAGTGCCGTCATCATTTCATTATCGATGATCAGATATGGGGTACAGATATATACGTATCGTTTGGCTTTGTTTATGATATTCAGATATACGTTTTCACCAACGATTTCTTCATCAAGAGGTGTATCACAGAATGGCTGGACAAATCCGTCACTCTCAAATTCTCCCTCATGATATCTGTGGGGAAAATAGGCTTCATAATCAATACTTTCTTCAGATCTGCCGATCACCGTCCACATATGGAGAAACATTACCGTCATATTCCAGACAGCTTCTCCCTTGAGCATAACAGCGGTATCCTTCCAGTGTCCGAAACGCTCTTTCTGGTTGATATATTCATCTGCAAGATTGATGCCTCCCGTAAATCCAACCCATCCGTCAATAATGCAGAGCTTCCTGTGATCCCGGTTATTCTGGATAATGTTCAGAATGGGACGGAAAGGATTAAATACCTGACATTTGATTCCTTTTTTCTGAAGTTCTTCATAATATTTATGGGGAAGTGTTGTAAGACAGCCAAATCCGTCATAGATCAGGCGCACATCAACGCCCTCCGCAGCTTTCTCTTCCAGAATATTCAGGATTGTCTGCCACATCACCCCATCATTGATAATGAAATATTCAATAAAAATATATTTCTTTGCCTGTTTCAGTTCCTGTACAAGCACAGGAAACATATCATCTCCTACCTGGAAATATTCCGCGGTCGTATTCTCATGAACCGGAAATCTGGAAACATCCGAAATATATCGGGACTGGATCGCTGCTGACGGATCCAGCTCTTCCAGCTTCTGCCTTGTCTCCGGCCGGTCCCGCAGATATTCCCTGCTCTCTTCAATCCGCTGTTCAAAATGCTGCTGCATGATCGTCGCAATTCTGGAACGTCCAAACACAAAATACAGTACCACTCCAAGAATCGGCAGGATGAGGATGAGCATCGTCCACGCCAGCTTATATGACGGATTAATTTCTTTATTTAAAATCCAGAGTACAAGCACGACACCGACCAGTTTAATTACGATGTCCACATATCTGGAAAAAGCTGCCAGCCGCAATACCATCAGAAAGATCCAGCCAAGCTGTACAAGCATTGCCACTGCCACATAAAAAATTCTGTTAAAGAGAATCTTTGCCAGTTTCTTTAACAGTAACAGGATCCAGTTTTTCTTTTCTTTAAGTATTTTGTTATTTTCTGCCTTCAAGATTACTTCCTTCCCCTGATATCGTTAATAATTTCCTTTTTTTACACTTTCTAGAATAAATAGAAATTATTTTATCTTTCCCTATTATTTTTCTTTATTATGATAAAAATCCCTGACAAACTGCCAGGGATTTTTGCGCACAATTAATTATATTTACGTTTTCTTGCGGCTTCAGATTTTTTCTTACGACGAACGCTTGGCTTCTCGTAATGCTCTCTCTTACGGATTTCCTGCTGGATTCCCGCTTTAGCACAGCTTCTCTTGAATCTGCGAAGAGCGCTATCTAAAGTCTCGTTCTCTTTTACGATAACGTTTGACATAGACTCACACCTAACCTCCCTCCAGTTGTAGATTGTGCTAAAATACAACTGTCTGGGTATTTTTCTTGCACGAGTGTTATTATATAGCATAACATGTGGTTTCGTCAACATCTTTTTCGATTTTTATGAAAAAAATGTCAAAATTGTAAATCACACACAACGTTATTATTTTGTGAGCTGTTTCTCAAGGATTCCTGCTGCTGCGTCCATAGCTTCCTGGGCTTTCTCCGGATTTTTTCCGCCGGCCTGTGCCATGTTCGGACGTCCGCCGCCGCCACCGCCAACGATCGCTGCTACTGCCTTGATCAGATTTCCTGCATGAGCGCCTGCTTTCTGAGCTGCATCAGTTGCCATTGCAAGGAGATTTACCTTGCCGCCGTTTACTGCTGCAAGAAGGACAACACCCTCACCAAGCTGCTCTTTCAGTTTATCACCGAGATCTCTGAGACCGTTCATGTCAACGCCCTCAACTTTGGCTGCAAGGAGTTTCACGCCGTTTACTTCAACGACTTTATCCATAACATCGCCAAGTGCACTCTGCGCTGCTTTGCTCTTGAGAGATTCATTCTCACTCTGAAGAGCCTTTACCTCAGCCTGAAGATGGCCGATCTTCTCTACAACTTCCGTTGTGTTTGCTTTTAATGCTTTTGCTGCCTCGTGAAGAAGCTCTTCCTGTTTTCTGTAGTACTCGATTACGGCTTTGCCGGTAAGTGCCTCGATACGGCGTACACCAGCTGCGATACCGGATTCGGACACGATCTTAAAGAGCATGATGGAGCTTGTATTCTTTACATGAGTACCACCACAGAGCTCTTTGGAAAAGTCTCCCATGGATACTACACGTACCTTCTGGTCATATTTCTCACCAAAAAGAGCCATTGCTCCGGATTTCTTGGCTTCTTCCACATCCATGACATCTGTATGAACATCAAGCCCTGCCTGGATCTCTTTGTTTACAAGCTCTTCTGTTGCCTGGAGTTCTTCTGCTGTCATAGCCTGAAAATGAGCAAAGTCAAAACGAAGTCTGTCCGGAGTTACCAGAGAACCCTTCTGCTCTACGTGGGAACCAAGAACGGTCTTCAGTACTTTCTGAAGAAGATGTGTTGCACTGTGGTTTTTTTCGGTATCTTTTCTTGCTTCTTCGTTTACCTTCAGGGATACTGTCTCACCTGAGGAAATCATACCTGATTCCATATGTCCTACGTGGCCGAATTTACCGCCGCGGAGTTTGATGGTGTCCTCAACAACAAATTTACCGTTTGCAGTCTCGATCACACCGGTATCACCTTCCTGTCCACCCATTGTTGCATAGAAAGGAGTCTGCTCTACAAATACGGTACCCTTCTGTCCCTCTGTGAGAGAATCTACGATCTCTGTTTCTGTGGTAAGGACAGTAACCTTGGAATCAAAGGTAAGATGATCGTAGCCGACGAATTCTGTTGTTACGTTTACATCAATATCATCGTATACGGTTGCGTCTGCACCCATATAGTTGGTTACTTCACGGGCAGTACGTGCCTTGACTCTCTGTTCCTCCATTGCTTTCTGGAAGCCTTCCTCGTCAATGCCGTAGCCTTTTTCCTCAAGGATCTCTTTTGTAAGGTCAAGAGGGAATCCGTACGTATCATAAAGCTTGAATGCGTTGTCACCGGAAAGAGTCTTTTCACCTGCTTTTTTCATATCCTCTTCCATGTCGGAAAGGATACGAAGTCCCTGATCAATGGTCTTGTTGAACTGATTCTCCTCATTTGTCAGTACACGGAAGATGAACTCTTTCTTCTCCTCAAGTTCCGGATATCCGGCTTTGGAGCTCTCGATTACCTGTGCACTTAATTTTGCAAGGAAAGTTCCCTCGATGCCAAGAAGACGTCCGTGACGTGCCGCACGGCGGATCAGGCGGCGGAGAACGTATCCACGTCCCTCATTTGTCGGCATGATTCCATCGGAAATCATAAATGTTGCGGAACGAATATGGTCTGTGATCAGACGGATGGAAACATCGTCTGCATAATTTTTCTCATATTCTTTATGTGCGATTTCACATACAAGATTACGAAGTGCACAGATTGTATCTACATCAAAAATAGAATCTACATCCTGAACAACGACAGCAAGTCGCTCAAGACCCATACCAGTATCGATGTTTTTCTGTTTCAGTGTTGTATAGTTTCCGTTTCCATCATTCTCGAACTGTGTGAAAACGTTGTTCCATACTTCCATGTAACGGTCGCAGTCACAACCTACGGTACATCCTGGTTTTCCACAGCCGTATTTCTCACCACGGTCATAGTAGATCTCAGAACATGGACCGCATGGACCTGCGCCGTGCTCCCAGAAGTTGTCCTCTTTTCCGAAGCGGAAAATACGTTCAGACGGAATCCCTACTTCTTTGTTCCAGATATCGAAGGCTTCATCATCATCCAGGTAAATGGATGGGTAGAGACGGTCTGCATCAAGCCCTACAACCTCAGTAAGAAACTCCCAGGACCAGTGGATGGCTTCTTTCTTGAAGTAATCACCAAAAGAGAAGTTACCAAGCATTTCAAAGAAAGTACCGTGACGTGCGGTTTTACCTACATTTTCGATATCTCCGGTACGGATACATTTCTGGCAGGTTGTCACTCTTGTTCTTGGCGGCTTCTCAGCACCTGTAAAATATGGTTTCAGCGGAGCCATACCTGCATTGATCAGCAGAAGACTCTTATCTCCCTGAGGAACCAGGGAAAAGCTTTTCATTACAAGATGGCCCTTGCTCTCCATAAAGTCAAGGAACATCTTACGAAGTTCGTTCACTCCGTATTTTTTCATGTTGTTATCCTCCTTGTGTCAACCCTACCTGTCAGCATTTCCGGAATGCCGTAGCTTTATCCCGGAAATGTCACAGATATGGGAAATTATTTTACACAGATCTTTTTGAATTTCTTTTTGCCTCGCTTGAGAACGATTCCGTCTCCTGCAAAAGCATCTTTCTCAACAGTATGATAGATATCTGTGATCTTATCACCATCGATGGATACACCACCCTGCTGGATCGCACGGCGTCCCTCGGAACGGCTTGGTACCAGTTCTGCTTTTACAAGAAGTGTGATCAGATCGATCTTTCCTTCCTCGTCAAAATCCTCTTCTGCAAGCTCGGTTGTTGGCATATGAGAAGTGTCTGCACCTGAGAACAGTGCGCGGGCACCTTCCTGTGCTTTCTTAGCTTCTTCCTCGCCGTGTACAAGTTCTGTCAGCTGGTATGCAAGGATCTCTTTAGCCTTATTCAGCTCGCTGCCTTCCCATTTTGCCATCTCGTCGATCTCTTCAAGCGGAAGGAAGGTAAGAAGACGCATACATTTGATAACGTCTGCATCATCCACATTTCTCCAGTACTGGTAGAAATCAAACGGGGATGTCTTGTTCGGATCAAGCCATACAGCTCCGGACTGTGTCTTGCCCATCTTTTTGCCTTCAGAGTTGAGAAGCAGTGTGATAGTCATGGCATAGGCATCCTTGCCAAGTTTGCGGCGGATCAGCTCGGTTCCGCCAAGCATGTTGCTCCACTGGTCATCACCACCGAACTGCATGTTGCAGCCGTATTTCTGGTACAACATGTAGAAGTCATAGCTCTGCATGATCATGTAGTTGAATTCCAGGAAACTTAAGCCTCTCTCCATACGCTGTTTGTAGCACTCTGCTGTCAGCATACGGTTTACGGAAAAGTGAGCACCTACCTCACGGAGAAGCTCTACATAGTTAAGGTTCATAAGCCAGTCTGCGTTGTTTACCATAAGAGCTTTTCCATCGGAGAAATCGATGAAACGGCTCATCTGCTGCTTAAAGCAGTCAATATTATGCTGGATGGTCTCCTTGGTCAGCATCTGACGCATATCGGTTCTTCCGGAAGGGTCACCGATCATTCCTGTTCCGCCGCCAAGAAGGGCGATCGGACGGTTTCCTGCCATCTGCAGTCTCTTCATCAGGCAAAGAGCCATGAAGTGACCTACGTGAAGGCTGTCTGCTGTGGGGTCAAAGCCGATATAAAATGTGGCTTTACCATTGTTTACCATCTCTTTGATCTCATCTTCGTCTGTAACCTGCGCGATCAGGCCACGTGCTTTCAGTTCTTCCCAAACTGTCATTGTTCTTTCCTCCTGTATAGTCATATAAAAAATGCCCGGTTCCTGTCCGTTTAGGACGAGAACCGGGTCCCGCGTTACCACCTAAATTTACAGAAAACTCGCATTTCCTGCCTCATAAAGTGAATCTATATCCTCTTATATCCAATATAATACGATATAAAATCACTTCAGCACAATAACGGGTGCTATTCCGTCGCAGCCTATCTATAATACGTTGTTATTATAAAATTTATTATTTACAGTATTAAGTCCCGATTCGGTGCGCAGCTCCGGGATGTATTCACAGAAGTTCCACCCTGCGCCTCTCACCTGCCGGCTGCTCTCTGTGGGCTTTCCTTAAGTTACTTCTTCCCTTCCATGCCTTTTACTATACTATATGAAGTATACAAACTGCTTTTTTGTTTGTCAAGAAATTTTGATATTGCTTTGACAACTTAAAGTGGCAGAATATCCCTGTCCCATTTCGTCCGGAACCGTTGGAATTCTCATTACAGTTATCCGTTTAAACCTTCATCCACGTAAAGCTCATCACCGTCTGCTGCAGACGTGGCAAGCTGGTCACAACGCTCATTTAAGGGATTATCCGCATGCCCCTTAACCCAGTGGAAGCTTACCTGATGCTGTTCTTTAGCTTTTAGAAGGCGTTTCCAGAGATCTACATTTTTCACATTTTCATTCTTACCACGTTTCCATTTTTTTTTCAGCCAGGAATCGATCCAGTGCTGATTGAAGGCATCTACCAGATATTTGGAATCGGAATACAGATCCACCTGGCAGGGACGGTTCAGTGCTTCCAGCGCCACGATAGCTGCCATCAGCTCCATCCGGTTGTTTGTGGTTTTCATGTAGCCTCTGGACAGTTCACGTTCATGTAACTGGCCTTTGGTATCAATATACTGAAGAACTGCTCCGTAACCGCCTGGGCCGTCTGGATTTCCGCGTGCTGCGCCGTCGGTATAGATTTTTACCTGCATATTTGACTCTCCTTGGATTTCAAGTTAAATGTTTAAATAAAAGTGTTTATATAAAATTTATATTTTACAGTTACGCTGCTCTTGATTATACCTGCTCTTTTCTTTCGGCGCAAGAAATTTTTGCCCATATGCCGGTGCGTTCAAATTCAGCTGCCGCATTTCCGGCATTTTTCACAAGCTCCTGATCATATCCCAGCATATCCAGAAGACGGATGGCATTTCGTGTAGTTGCTCTTCCAGGCTTGAGAAGATAATTGAACACCACTTCCTGTTCCCGGACTTCCTCTTCAAAATGATAATTTGTATAAATTTCATCCAGAATATAAGAAAGCTCAATATCATGAGTCGCCGCAAAAGGCAGTATCCAGTTTCCCCGAAGAGAATTTAAGATCTGCGAGGAAGCCGCGATCCGCTCAATGGTGTTTGTACCCCGGAGAACCTCATCGATCACACAGAGCAGAGGTTCTTTTTTCCTGCTTTCATCCAGGATCCGTTTCAGAGACCGGATTTCTACAATGAAATAACTTTCTCCGCTGCTGATATCGTCCCGCAGCGCCATGGAAGTCATTACTTTCAGAAACGGTGTCTGACAGGATGTGGCTGTACAGGTGTGGATGGTCTGTGCAAGAATACTGTTGATCGCCACATTTTTCAGAAATGTGGATTTGCCGGAAGCATTGGAGCCGGTAACCAGGGTGCCTCCTGTTGCAGTGATACTGTTTGCCACCGGATTTCTGATCAGAGGATGATAGAGATCTTCTATTTTAAGCTGGATCGCAATATCAGATTCCTCTGACCAGGGCATAAACACGGGTATGCTCCAAAGTGACAGTGTCCGGCGAAAAGAAGCTATGGAAACCAGCGCGTCCAGTTCCCCGATATTACCGATCAGCAACATGATCGTATCTGCTTTGTCTTTGATTTCTTTTAATAGGGAATTGTATGCCAGAATGTCCACATGAAATACCATCCGCACATAACTCATCAGCAGCTGAAAAGGATCTCCGGAATCTGCATTTTTGCCGGTGATCAGAAAGGCTTTTTTCCGGAAACGGCGGAATTCTTTTTTTCCTTCCGCGATCGCTTCCATCTGTTTTTGGGCTTCAGGATATTTCACGATCTGCATCTGATCTGCCGCTTCCAGCATTTTCAGAAGATGGTTAAAGCAGTCCATATAAGCTTCTATGACCTGCTGCCCTGCACTGGCATAATAGATTGCGATATTGGCGATCATCAGACACATGAACACCAGAAATCCCATCATCGGATACATTGGAAGCAGCACAAAAATACTAACAAGAAGCGCCACCAGCATCAGAATATGGATTTTTATATTGATCACAGGTGCATCATTGAGGGCAAGCACTGTGTCCGCCAGAGAGCCAAGCCTTGTCTTCCCGATGGAGGCCAGAATCAGCTGAAGATCTGTCCGTTCTTTTTCGTGGGTATCAAAAAAATGTATCAGTTTCTCACGTTCTTCCAGAATTTCTTCGTTAAAAACAGGCCTTCGGAGAATATTATAGAGAATATCTTCCCCAGGTGAGGAAAACGTCTGATTGATCTGTATAAAGATCCGATCCATATCCAGATCGTTCCAGGTAATATCATCAATATAAAATTCCCCGTTTTCTTTTCTACGGAAATAATGGGAAATACGCTCCAGATCATCCGGGGAATATTCTCTTTCCGGAATTTTTCCGAAAATTCTTTTTATTCTGTTTTTCTGAGTTTTTTTCCACTTGTGATTGTTCCATGCCATCATAACAATAAACAACACAACAATTCCTACTGCCCACAGGATCACCTGTAAATAAGGGTTCATGCTATATCTCCTTCCCGTTTTTAACTGAATCAGGGAAGTCTCCCTGCAAGGTTGCGTGCGTATATCCTCTTGATACAAAAAGTCCCCGTCAGCGGCTGAACTGTTGCTGACAGGGATATGGCTTTATTATACCCAGTCTACAAAAAATGTGTGGTCTTTATAAACTTCGTATTCCACTTTGCTGAAAGTCAGTGGCTGTTTTTTAAATGCACTGTTCATCATAAAATACATATAATTAAAGTCTTTCTTTTTAAATCCGCTTAAGGTTCTCGCTTTTCCGGTTTTTACATAGTTGTTGAAAATAGTCATCGCTTCTCTGGCAGCCTGATATGCAAGTGTACGGTTCTCAAAAGTTCCTTTGAGCCGCTTCGCAAGTGCACCATCTCTTACAACAGAATACTGTGGTGTCGTACTGCTTCCAATGTTTTCGTAAATTACACCTCGAATTGTTGAAGGAAACTCTTTATCGGACTTAATTGTACGGTTCAGAACACAAAGTGCGACTGCTTCCATACCGATTTTTCCCTGATTTCCCGCCTCTGCTTCACAAAGTGCAGCCAGAAGAGCCTCATCCGTTGTTTTTCCGTTTGCAATTCCCGGATGGCTTTTATATTCCTTAACCATTGTATAATAACGACTGTTTGTGGTGTCATAAACCTTAACATTTCCGTTACTTACATTCACATTTGGTTTACTGGTCTTTGCAGTTGCCACACCTGTTGCGGATATGGAATATGTAACACCATTTACTGACACGGTTGTGCTGACAGCCATGACTCCATTACTCTTAAAGTAATAAAGCTTACCACTGATCCGATTCAGGCCGGTATACATATAACCGGTATCTGTATCAAAATAATACGTGATATTTTTGGAGGTATTCTTAAGCCAGCCTGTCGCCATCACACCGGAATTACTGTAGAAATAACGTTTCTGCCCTTTACTGTTTTTCATCCAGCCAGTAGCCATAACGCCTTCACCGCTTGTGAAATAATACTTCTGGCCTTTGCTGTTCTTCATCCAGCCCCTGGTCAGTTTACCGGTCTTTGGATTGAAATATCGTTTATGCTTCTTGGAATCCGTCATCCAGCCAGTTACCATGGCTCCTTTTTTGCTTGTAAAATAATAGGTCTTTTTTCCAGATACACTAAGCCAACCCTTGACCTGAACACCGGTTGTTTTATTGAAATAATACTTATATTTTCCTAATGTCAGCCAGCCTTTCTGCTTACTTCCGTCACTTTTTATGTAGTAAGTTTTTCCTCCAATGGTTTTAAAACCGGCAGTTGCCGCCTGAACGTCCGTTGTGGAATTTGATAGAAACATACATCCTGTGAAAAGCAATGCAACCAGAATCAGACCTTTCAACCATTTTCTTGTTCTGAAATTCTTCATAATTTTCCCCATTTCCTTATAACTGATACAAATGTATCAACTCTGTTTCAAAAATTACAAAAATGTTACATCGCGTTTATTATATCGTAACGAATAAATACTGTCAACTTTTTTGTAACTGTGGACAGCTTCCGGCCATATGATGAACTGTAAACAAAATTCTGGAGGACTTATCGATGAGTGACTTAGCTGCTACAAACTGTAATGACTGCGGATGCGGCTGCGATTCCGGATGCGGAAACAATAGTTGCGGATGTAACGGTGGATGTAACAATGGATGCGGATGTAACAATGGCTGGGGTACTTCCCTGTTTGGCGGCGGAGGAAGCAGCTACTCCTGCATTCTCTGGATTATCTGTCTCCTGTGCTGCTGCGGAAATAATAATGGATGCGGATGCAATAACAATGGCTGCTGTAACGACAGCTGCTGGATTATCATCCTGCTTCTGCTCTGCTGCGGAAACAACGGATGTGGTTGCAACAATTGCTGCTGATCTTTCCGGCAAGAAAAGGCAGAGGTTATCTCCTCTGCTTTTTCTGCTGCCGTTTCTTTGCTTCCTCCTGTTTCTTTCTTTTTTTCTCCAGACATCTCAGATCTATTTCATAAAAAGCATTTCCATCAATTACCAATTTCTGCTTCTTTTCAGATTCCATAAAACGCTCCAAAAAAATTCTTCCATATATAATATGGCAGCTGCAGGTTTTCCGTCATATTTTCATTTATGAAATCATAGATTTCAGGAAAAAGGATTTTTTATGGAACAGGATTATATTGCCAAAACTGCGTTGGATGAAATGGTTGAAAGTGACCGTGATCAGATGCTAAAAGCCATGGTTCCGTATCTTCCCCCATCCGGCCAGCAGTTTCTGTCTATGTATACAAAAACACAGGAGCTTATGAATACCATGTCTCTTTTCCGAAACCGGAAAAAATCTGCGGATCTGCAGGCTGCCAGTCTTTCCGGCATAGATCCTCTGGAAATGCTGCAGGATATCCGAAAATGCTGCAGTGGGGAAAGCCGTCGTCAGATTGACCAGATCACCAATCTGATGGCGACCATTCAGATGCTGCAGATTATGAACGAAAATTCCTGAAGGAGGGGAAAAATCCATGAGCGATGACTGGAAAAACAATCCAAAACTTTCCCAAATGGATCCGCAGAAACTTTCCATGTTACAGAATCTTGCAGATCAGGGACTTGGGAAAAATCCTTCTGAACTGATGCCGTTTATTATGGGCGCAGCTTCTCAGGGAAAAAATGCGGGATTAAATTTTAGCTCTGATGAAATCTCTGCGATTATTGAAGTGCTTAAGATGGGAAAAAGTCCCACGGAAATCGCCCGACTTGACCGTATTGTAAATCTGATGAAAATGATACGACATTAACAGTTCTGTGATCCCGGAACAGCACCTTTTCTGTTCCGGGAATTTTCTGTCTTATATTCCTTTTCATGTCTGTCTGAATAAAATCTGTAAAAATCTGTCAAATCCATAGATTCTATTGCATAATTCATAGAACATATTCCCTATTTTTGTGATATTTTTTTATCATTTTCCCTTTCTTATTATACCAGTATATGGTATACTTGTCCGTGAAATGAATGATATGCAAAATAGGACTTTATGCGTCAAGTGTTTGGCGAATGGGGAGTTGTCGCCAGAACGAAAAGTACGTCTTACGGTATAGAATCTGCACCCGTTGCAGCAATATAAGAGGATATCTCATATTGTGTAGGGCTTTTTTCGACATACGTTCTATTACAATTGGAGATATCTTTTTTGTGTGCAAAAATAAAAAAGACAGTCTCCGAAAAACGTGATTTTTTTAACAAATGGAGGTTGTTATTTATGGTAGACAAAGCAAAAGTAGAAGAAGCGATCAAACTTCTTCTCGAAGGAATCGGCGAAGATGTGGACAGAGAGGGACTGCAGGGAACTCCGGAGCGTATCGCCCGCATGTGTGAAGAAATTTATGGCGGACTTGACAACGAGGCGGACGAATATCTTCAGAAACAGTTCCATGTAGAAAACAACGAAATGGTCCTGGAAAAAGATATTACCTTTTATTCCATGTGCGAGCATCATCTTATGCCATTCTATGGAAAAGCTCATATCGCATATATCCCAAATGGCAAAGTTACCGGCTTAAGCAAACTGGCCCGTACCGTTGATGTGTACGCAAGAAGACCACAGATCCAGGAACGCCTGACTGTGCAGATCGCAGATGCTCTGGAACGTGTCCTTGATCCAAAAGGAATCATGGTAATGCTGGAAGCAGAACATACCTGCATGACCATGCGCGGAATCAAAAAGCCGGGAAGCAAGACCATCACCACTGTCACAAGAGGTGAATTCAAAGAAAATATGGAACTTCAGAAACAGTTCCTTGCTATGGTTAAAGACTGATGGACAGAGTAAATCAGATCTGGAATCATCCGCTCTATCAGACTGAGCTCCGTAAACTTCAACTTCTGGAGGCTGACCGTGAATTCTGCAGACATACACCGGAACATTTTCTGGATGTGGCACGTCTTGCCTATATCAGAGCCCTTGAGGAAAATTATCCGGTTTCAAAGGAACTGATCTACTGTACTGCCCTTCTTCATGATATCGGACGGGCCAGACAATATGAAGATGGTACGCCTCATGATGAAGCCGGTGCGATTATCGCCGGACAGATTTTAAAGGAACTTGGATTTCCTCCGGAGGAAATGGAAGCAATTGTTTCGGCGATCCGCGGTCACAGAGCCGAGACTGACCAGACGATTCTCGGAAAACTGATCTATCGTGCGGACAAAAAATCCAGAAACTGTTTTTCCTGTAAAGCAGAACCAGAGTGCTACTGGTCTCCTGCAAAAAAAAATATGACGATCCAATATTAGGAGGTTTTTCCATGAAAATCGGAAATCGTGAATTTGATGTAAAAAATAAAACATATATCATGGGTATCTTAAATTTCACACCGGATTCTTTCTCAGACGGCGGAAAATGGAACGACATGGATCATGCCCTGAAACATACAGAAACTATGATCACTGAAGGTGCGGATATCCTGGATATCGGTGGAGAGTCCGCCCGTCCGGGCCATACACCGGTTGGTGCACTGGAAGAGATCGAGCGTGTACTTCCTGTTATCGAGGCAGTAAAAAGCCGTTTCGATATCCCGATTTCTGTAGATACATATAAGGGATGCGTTGCCGAGGAATCTCTGAAACACGGAGCAGACCTCATCAACGATATCTGGGGACTGAAATATGATCCGGAAATGGCTCCTGTTATCGCCAAATATCAGGCTCCCTGCTGTCTGATGCACAACAAAGATAACACAGAATATAACAACTTTATCGTGGATATGCTGGCAGAAACACAGGAATGTGTCAACATCGCCAAACGTGCAGGTATTGCCGACGACAAGATCATCCTTGATCCGGGTGTCGGCTTTGGTAAAACATACGAGATGAACCTGATGACAATGGATAATCTGGAGCTTTTCCAGAAACTAGGTTATCCGGTACTTCTTGGTACTTCCAGAAAATCCATGATCGGACTTGCCCTTGATCTTCCGGTGGATCAGCGTGTGGAGGGAACTCTTGCCACATCCGTGATCGGTGTTATGAAAGGCTGTGCGTTTGTCCGTGTTCATGATATCAAAGAAAACAAACGTGTCATCCAGATGACTGAAGCCATTCTGGGACGCTAGGAGGAACTGATGGATAAAATCGAAATCAGAGATCTTGAGATTTTTGCAAACCATGGTGTATTCCCGGAAGAAACTGCTCTTGGACAAAAATTTGTTGTTTCTGCCATCATGTATACAGAGACACGTCCGGCAGGGCTGACGGATGATCTTTCCGCTTCCATCAATTATGGGGAAGTCAGCCATATGATCACCGATTTTCTTCAGAAAAACACCTATAAACTTCTGGAAGCTGCTGTGGAGAATCTGGCAGAAATGTTGCTGCTCTCTCTTCCGCTTCTTAAAAAGATCACCCTTCGTATTGAGAAGCCATGGGCTCCGGTAGGACTTCCACTGAAAACCGTTGCTGTGGAAATTACCCGTGGCTGGCATACGGCCTATATTGCTTTTGGTTCCAATATGGGGGATAAGAAGAAATACCTGGACGATGCAATCCAGGGGCTTCGGGATATGAAAGAGATCGTTGTTGAGAAAGTTTCGGAGTATCTTGTGACAGAGCCTTATGGCGGTGTGGAGCAGGATGAATTTCTCAATGGAGCTTTAAGAGTCCGGACTTTGCTTTGTCCGGAGGAGCTTCTTGACAGGCTGCATGTGCTGGAGCAGGCTGCGGATCGGAAGCGGATCATACATTGGGGGCCACGGACACTGGATCTGGATATCTTGTTTTATGATAATGAGATCATTGATACGGAGGTATTGCATGTGCCTCATATTGATATGGAGAATCGGGATTTTGTGTTGAAGCCTATGGTGGAGATTGCACCGTATTTGCGGCATCCGGTGTTGAATTTAACAATGGAGCAGTTGTTAAAAAAGCTGCTTGAAAATGCATAATAATCTAATTTTATTGCAATTTGGAAGTTGTGAAAAGCGTGGGGAAGGGAAGCATTCGTAGTTGCGAAGGCCATTTCCCTTCCCCACACCCCTTCCCTCCGGCCACGCTTAAAACATTTTTGGCTGTGTGACTTTATTCAAATTATAAATTAAAAAAGATGACAAGCCCGATACAGATGTCTTTGCTACGATCTGTATCGGGCTTGTTTTGTATGGTGCGAATTGTTGACTACTTGTTGTTATTGAAAAATAGTTTATTTCTGGTTTACCAGATCGAATTCGTCAGTAATCTCTTTGGATGGTGCTTTAGTGATGAGACTGACGATGATGTTTGCTGCAATAGCAACCAGGAATGCGGGGAGGAGTTCGTAGATTCCCCAGGCGCCGCCGAGTTTGCTGATTCCGTATTTCCAGATGAATACCATGGAACCGCCGCAGATCATTCCTGCCAGGGCTCCCTGCCAGTTGGAGCGTCTCCAGAATAATGCCAGGAGTACTACAGGGCCGAATACGGCTCCGAAGCCTGCCCAGGCGAAGGATACGATAGTGAAGACGGAACTGTTCGGATCACGGGCGATGAACATGGCTACTACTGCGATCAGAAGGAGTGTAACCTTATCCGCTACCATGCTTTCTTTTTTGGTTTCTTTGTCCTTCAGGATGCTTCCGAGAAGGTCGGAAGAAACGGCTGAGGATGCTGCCAGGAGCTGAGAATCTGCGGTTGACATGGTGGATGCCAGGATTCCTGCGAGGATAAGTCCTGCAAGGATCGCTGCGATCACACCGTGCTGGCTGAGAAGATTTGCGATCTGAACGATGATGGTCTCAGATGCGGAGCCCTCCAGAAGGTCAAACTCTCCTGCTGCTGTCATTCCAAGTCCTACCACACCGATCAGTACTGCTACTGCCAGTGAGATCACTACCCATGTAGTTGCCACTCTTCTGGAAAGTGTAAGTTTCTCTTCATCTTCAATCGCCATGAAACGAAGAAGAATATGTGGCATTCCGAAATATCCAAGTCCCCATGCAAGCATGGAAATAATGTTAAGCAGTGGATATGCCTGTTCTGTTCCGGTTGTGGGATCATATGTAGTAAACATAGTCAGATATCCCGGCAGGGATCTTGCATGGTCTGCAACTGCCTCAATACCACCGGCAGTGCTGATCCCGAATACGAATACGATCACAAGTGCGATGGACATGATGATACTCTGGATAAAGTCTGTAGTAGATGCTGCCAGGAATCCTCCCAGTGTAGTATAGCCAACGATAACCAATGCACTGATAATCATAGCCGGCAGATATTTTACGCCAAAGAGACTTGCAAAAAGTTTACCACAGGCTGCAAATCCGGAAGCTGTATACGGAATAAAAAAGATTACGATAAAAATCGCTCCGATGGACTGCAGGATCTTCTTCTCATCTCTGTAACGGTTACTGAAAAAGGATGGCAGTGTAATGGAGTTTCCTGCCACATGTGTGTAGCGGCGGATTCTTTTTGCCACGATCCTCCAGTTTACATAAGTTCCAATTGCAAGGCCAATGGCTGTCCAGCCTGCGTCTGCAATACCGGTAAGATAAGCAAGTCCCGGCAATCCCATCAGAAGCCAGCTGCTCATGTCAGAAGCCTCTGCACTCATAGCTGTTACCAGAGGTCCAAGTTTTCTTCCTCCCAGGTAGAAATCAGAACTGTCATTGTTGTTCTTGGAACACAGATAACCCACAAAGATCATTGCACCCAGGTAGACGATAATGGCTGCCATTATACAAATATGTGCTGTTGTCATGTTTCTCTCCCTTCCATGTATGTTTTCACAT
>ENA-OVGB01001931-OVGB01001931.1-human-gut-metagenome-genome-assembly--contig:-NODE-1931-length-16604-cov-3.594417_pt1 | contig 16604 bp, 18 predicted proteins | sample MGYA00237767_ERZ505413 | MGnify/ENA primary metagenome ERZ505413 (study PRJEB26158, sample SAMN06016410) | human gut metagenome | biome: human gut; feature: ankylosing spondylitis patient; material...
AGGGATTGATCGCATCGTAAAAATTGACGTCAAAGTCGATAAAATATTTGACTAACAATTTAAAATCAAGCACTTCGGACACAAAGAATGCTTGATAAAAAAGATACGTAGCTAATATTTGATCCGAAATTTTTACAATCTGATTGTCATATAAATCGACAAATTCATGCTGATAAAGTTGATCGCATGTTTGCCAAAATGTCTTGTCATCTAAATCGAAATAGGTGTATATTTTTTGATTGATATTCGTCTGATCTCGGGATATCGTTCTGAAAAAAGAAATCAGCCCCAGGACTTTCAAAGCATTGATATGGTCGATCTTTTTGATGGTATCAAACGCTTCTTTGAAATATACTTCATATAATTGAGAGACATCATTGAGCGCGCTTAATGACTGTTCCCGATTGGCGACAGAGGCACACATCACGGCAATTCGTGCATTCCCTCTGGCAATTCTCTTAATTTTATCGATGAAAAGCGGGTTTTGAATATTAAAGGAATCTGATTTTAAGATATCGGAGATTACATCGTCGGATAAAGGGGCCAGTTGGATTTGTTGATTACGGAATTTTGAAACTAAGTCACTGATTGATGAGACCGCATAATCACGAACCGTAATCACCAATTTAATTTGTCCCTTTCGATTTTCTTGCAGCAGATACAAAATAAACTTGACATTGGGAAGCATGCGATTTGCATCATCGATAAAGAACAAATAATCCTGATCTTTATGTAGTTGATTCTGGAGATCCTCATATATGGTCACGCCTTTATCTGCTACACAGAATAGGGTGTATGTAGGATTTGATAAAATAAATTTATCGCATAGTTCCAGGGCAAAGCGTGATTTCCCCGTGCCGGATGCTCCATGGATGATGACAATAGGATCATCCTGCAACATCTGAAGCCCTTGCATCAGTTCGGCTTGACGTCCCAGAAATTGATTGCGTAAAGAAGTAGCTAATTTTAATTCAGGTTTTTCATAATAGGTAAGGAATTCCGATACTTTCATGAGCTGACCTGAGCTAGTATGGATTCCCAAGTATTCTTGGATTAGCTCCGGATATTGTATTAAACCATACGCCAACTCGCTGAGTCCATATTGCTCAAAATGGCAGCAGCTATTTTGAGCAGTACATAATTGGGTGAATTCTCTATCTTCAGAAGCCGATAATTTTCCCGTATGGCAAACAATGATTTTATGAATTTGTTCGACAGGAATTTGGGTCTTTTGAGGATCAAGACATTTGGAGATATCTTCTTGTATTTTTGAAAAGAAAGAACGAGATCCTACTAATTGTTGTTGAGTAGTGTACTCCACAAAAACATACCCACCCTGATCATCCACAAAGAAAGTGTCAGGAGTCCCTTTTCGTGTTTTTTCTTTTCCGATAACAGACCCTGTAGGTGTTAATGAATGCAAATTGTATAGACGAACTAAATATTGATTGCATAGCTCTTGAAAAATGGCATCATTGATTTGTTGTAATGCTACTTCGATTTTGTTGATAATAGACATTATATCACTATTTATTAGTATAATGTTTATTGGGTGATTGTTGAATCCACCTTACATGAAGTAATTGTTCGTCCATAGACCCCAAGACAGCATTAGAACTCCTTCGATGCAGGCCACACTGATGATAATAATCCAAACGAGCAACAACTTTCGTCCCGGATGTTTGCAATGAAACTGTGACAATATAGTATGGCTTCGACTTCGATTGTATCTCCATCGGCAAAACAGAAAAGGTACAGCGAAAAGCACCACCAGGATCACCACATTAAATATCCAACCGGCCCCTAACCGACAGATGAAACTCCACAAAGGAAGTACGACATTGAGATACCAGCCCTACATGAGGAGTGTTTCACCGTCTCCCGGAGAGTTTTCCTGTTTCTGAAAAGACTCACCGACAAACCATATATAGTCAATCCATTTCAGTAAGTTCATAATGTCCGGCAGCGTCCAGTCTTAAATAATAGAGTTGTATTTATATACCTGTTACTTTCCTATTTTACTTAAAAGCAAGTCATAATCCATATTTTCCAACGTAACAGCAAAATACGAAAAAGATGATCACAAATATCATATATAGGATGGATAGAATACCCCATTTCAGCTTTTGAGGCTCCTCCTCAACTTCTTTTATAATACGCTCAAAGGAGCCTTTTTTGCACATGGAACGGTTGCGCAGACGTTCAATAGCTAACATTCCTAATAAATAAAGAGCAAAAAACAATGGCTCGTATTTTACTGATAATACCTTATCCGTTAATCTGTCTATAAGTATTAGTATTCCAAAATATATTAACACATCAAACAACGCCACAAACAGCATTGCCGCATAATCTTCTCCGAGTGTCTTACCTAACATCCATCGACGGAATTCGTAAAACTTAATATAGATATATTTCCAAACGTTCATAATTATTTAACTGATAATGTTTGGCCACATTCCACTTTAAACGGTAGTACTGTTGATTATTGATGAATGGTTTTCTTTGCATATTCAAAAATATGTCTCAGGGACATGTCGTTGAGGAAGACACATTCCTTGCGTCAACGTGTGTTGGATGTTCTGAATCACGTCGGAATTAAGTCACATCGAGGACTGCCGGTATTGCGGTGGCATAATCTGCCATTGTCGTTCTATCCGCCGTAAAAAGGCTTCTTTGGCTTTTTGTTTTTGCCATTGTTTTCTGAATTCATCGGTCAGGGCGATGATTTTCTCACCTACGTACCAGATATAATCAATACATTTTAAAAATCTCATTATCGAATATATTCTCCAAACACTGCTTTTGTGTCATTTTTTGAGACTGCTTCAACATGAATGGATTTCTGGCACAGTGTCGGTCCTGAGCATTTCAAAACAAAGTTCCACGATACCAGAATCTTATCGGGCATTTCGGTATCGTGGAACTCTAAATGGACAATATAATTATTTCTCAATTTTTCCCTTTGCCTGCTTTCTTATCGGGAATCGGTTTGGGCAGATCGGCAGCCGCATCTCCCATTTGCTCCAGATAGGCATCGTACATATCGAGAATCCAGGAGTCGTTCTCATCGGCCTCCTTATCGTGCACCTTACCTTCGGGGCCCTTGAACCACTTTTTGCAGAAATCCTGCAGTCCGGGGTACTTGTCCTTCATCAACACTGAATTGACTAGCATGTAGGGATAAACAATTCCTTCGGGATCGTTGTGGAAGCGAATACCATAGTTAGTCTGGAGAGATCTGCTCATACCGTTTATTCCTGACGAAACCCATATTTTCCACCAATAGGTTGTGGCGTTTTTGCCTACCTTATTCACGCAGAACAGCCTCTGTATGGTATTGTAACGATTCTTAAAATTGGGTCTGGCAAGTGGATGTGATTCCCAACGAAGACCGTCCGGATGATTTTCGGTCACTTCGACGTAGTCAATGCTAACGACATCGTCGGCCGTATATTCGATTGGTTCCTTGGCATCGGGTGTTTTGATAACTTTGAACGAAAAATTCTCTTTCTTGAATACCGAGTTTTCTGCATGCCATCCACGATGGATATAGCAATCAACCTTTTCGCCCGACTTGAGGGTGACGATCACGTGATCAGATTCGGCATCTTCCGGATTTTGGGCTTCGGCCTGTGAAATCGTGCCGATGGTGGCAAACAGGACCGATAAACAACAGAGGAATAAATGTTTCATAACTATCTCAGGTTAGTTGTTAAACAATCAATCTCTTGAAGGTTGGTATGACTCGAGCATCAAAATGATTTTGCTGCGATTGCGGCTTTGGGATTGTCGAATCTGTTCAGCCAATTCTGGATCATCGGAGATATACTCCACGATCTGTTCTCGGAATCCATTTTTTGCATTCCGGCTGGCCGAACCGACATCATGAAATTCAGGGTCATTGGTTTTACGTAGGTAGTAGGCGGTTCGTGAACGACTGAGAGACCGCATTTTCACCAACACCTCTATGCCTCCATTATTATCAATGCCGTAACCTTTGTGGGAATAAACATACGCACCGATATGGGGAGTTTCCATATAAACCCACAGCCAACCCACGGATGAAGCCGGAATGAATTTGCGCAGGTGTTCGGGAGAGGCAGCGTGCCAGCAGACAAGAGAATCGATCTCTTCGAAAGCGTAAATCTCCTTGCTTTTATCCTTGTAAAAGGCTCGTCGCAGGAGTTTGACGTCCCTGGAATGCTTAGGAAGTTCAATACGGTCTTTCTCGGCACATTCGATCACACGGCCATCTTTAAGGTAAATTCGTCCTTGGACAAGCGAGGAAGCCTGTACGGCCAAACTTGTCATAGCGCACAGCAATGACAGCAGTACAATCCGTTTAAACATTGTGCACATAATTTTTTCTAAAGGTACGAATTTACTTTGGATAATTATGCGTAAATAAACCAAAAGTAGAGAAATAATCTTTTTGAAATCATTGATTTTTTGTTGTTTTGTAACCATATGAATACAAAGCGAACCTTACGTGCATGGATACTGTTGCTTTTGGCGGGAGGTCTGTTTCTGGTTGGATGCAATGAAGCTCCGATGCCCCCTTCTGACACCGAAATGATTCTTCATTTCACACAGCATGCCTCCGCCTTTGAAGACATTCGAGCAATTATCGATCACTGCCCCTATGGCAGATACTACCCTCCATATGACGAACAGGATACAGCATGCTTGCAAGGAGTGTCAGTCGAGGATCGACGGCGATTGGATTCTTTGCTCGCAGAGATCGGTAGCGAGCGGATTTTATATGTAGGAAGGGAGTGGAGACGTGAGATGAACAGAGCTTCCGGATAGGCAGGAAGGGATACAACTTATACCAGTTTTACTATTTCGTATTATAGTCATGGTTACTCGGTCGGTGGGACCACGAAAGACTTTGTGTATGATCCGGGTTTAAAAAATCGCAGAACGGTTCCGATCACTGATGAAGGAGACCTGAACGAAATCTATCGTCAAAACTTTAACGACACCACTCTTTACAAGCCGATCCAGGGGGATTGGTATATCGAACTGACGCACGACAACTGATAACATGCAGAAGAATGAGAGGGCCCTGGAAAGAGAACATTATACATGGACTTAAAGTCCTGTGGGGAATTTGTGGCCTGTTCGGGTTGGTGGTGGTAATAGAAGATATGGTCCGATTCCGGGAAACTCCAGAATTGTATCCGATCGGATCTGAAAACTTCGGTTGGGTGTATGCCAGCTCTGAACATTATGTGTTGGCAGGATGGCTTGCCCTGAGTTGGTGTTTGGTCGCGGTGATAGCGGCACTATTCTATCGGGCCCGGTATAGTGGGACCGTTATCTTAGCCCATTTTATACTGACTTTATTGAGAATATGTTATTTTTGGGCTACGGTGGGTTGACCGCCCAGATATCCCTGCTGCATGATTGACAAGATTGTCTATATTACTCTGTTGAAATATGTTCGACAAAAAAAGTTTTTCCGCTTCCCGGAGCGGGCTGCTGGCGTTATAGTTTTTCTGCCAAAAGTGCTGGCAGCCTTGAGTGTATTACATCTGTTTGTCGGAGAGGACGGGTTTGTGCAGTATCAAAATACGACCGAGCAAGTCATTGCATCCATTCCTCTGGTTGTACTCATCCTGAACACTTTATATATCTGGCGTTTTTCGGACCACGAAGAAAAGACAACGCGGGAAGTCGAACAGGCATTGCTCGAATCCCCCTCCAAATGGAAAATAGGGATTACGCTCTATTTTGTGGGGATTACTTTGTTTGTCTGCATACTTTTTTGTTGTTTCCCGACGTAAATAATGTGCCGATTCGTCTATTCTGTCGGCACAAAATCTTATATTTGTCTAACAGCCAATCGTTGAGATAAATAAGGTGTAACCATACCTCCCCCGACATGAAGGGCCGGGTCCAAGTCTTTCTCACGAACTCATTTGTTTTCAATACGGAATTTATTACATGCGGCGAAGTAATTTAAATCAAATTCTGACCATAATAATCGGTTTGTTGCTCTGCGGAACAGCCTCCGCCCAGCAAATAATCGAATGGAGTGATCTTGAGACATCTACGGACAGTTATCTGCGTATCGTCTATTATAAACAGGGCAAGAAGAAACCTCTGGATGGCACCTATCGCATAAAACGAGGTTCGGACGAGGAGGTTGTGTCATTGAATAAGGGGCTTATGAGTGGTCCATATTGCCGCTGGAGGGATGGTATTTTGCGTGAGGAGGGCTATTATGTGGATGGTAGGCGTAATGGCCCCTTTGTAGAGTATTATCAGGACGGAGTGACTCACCGAAAAGACACACCGATGAGGGCAGGTAAAATAGACGGAAAGGTTACGACCTATTACAGCGATGGGAAGGTTGAATCGGAAAAAGAATATCGTCAGAGCCTTGAACATGGGATCGAGCGTCGTTACAGCCAAACCGCTGGAAAAGTGCTGATCGAAGGGCAATGGGTCGACGGGAAAAAAGAGGGAGAATGGAGAGAACAGTTCGATGCAGGTGGTGGTGTATCCGGCACCAAAGTGCAACACTATCGTGATGGGAAACTCGATGGCCTGTATCGGGTGGAGATGACCCAAGGCGGAAAACCTTATCTGACGATCCGCGGGCAATTTACGGGTGGACGTAAAAGTGGAACATGGTCTCAATATGATGCTACACTCGGGAATACGCGGGAGTGGGAAGAAAAATAGAACAGGCGCTTATGAAACGGTTACTGGTTTATATCGAAATAGGTTTTCTATGGGTCAGTTGCGGCACGAACAGACACTATGAAGCGTTTCAATACGATAATGGAGATGACTATGTGAGTGAGGGTCTGTATCGCATCGTTGATCGTGAAGGGCACATCGGATATGCCGATGAGGATGGTCAGACAATTATAAAACCCCGTTTTGCTTTCGGTTACCCCTTTGAGAATGGTAAAGCGAAAGTCACAGATACCGGAGAACGAAAAGAGGTCCCCGGGTCGGAAGGAGAACATTGGTATTGGGAGAGCGATGAGTGGTATTATATCGACAAGGATGGTCATCGCATCGAGTAAACAAGAGCCGCCGCAACATAGTAAGGTTGCGGCGGCTCTATGTTTAAACATCTCGAGAGTGTTTACTTCTGGAGAAGAGACATGAACTCCTTGAGCTGCGAAAGATCATCGAAGAATTCGACGTCGAATTTAATTGTTTTTCCACCATTGAGGACGACTGTCAGAATCCCGTCGTCTTCATCGTAATGCAGATTCGAAATATCGGAGATTGTAAAAGTCTCGTCTTCTACCACCCCTTTCTGGATGCTCGGATAGGTAATACGTTCGTCGTCAATGGTAATTTGTCCGCCTTTGGCGGCCAAAGCCCGGCCATGACGGATTTTACGGACGGCTGTGTAAAGCATATACAATCCGGCAATAATCAGAATGATAGTTGTCGGTATCGGGCCAAGAATCGGTTTGACGCCGATGCGAATCCCGAAAGGATGAACAATCGGGAAAATAATCAAAGCAGCACCCACAAGCAGGAAGGTCAGATTATCTTTGATTGAAGAGGTTGATGCGTAATTGAATGTTTTCATCGTTTTGTAAAGTTTGTTAGTAATTAAAAATCCATCAGAACAGGCACTTGGTTCTTTTGAGCGAATCGGGCAGCTCGATAGAAACGTGCAAAAGCAAAGCGGGCCAACGACTCTGTGTTATAGAACCCCGATTGGGGTTCCATAATAGAAACTTCGTCAGTCAATTGTGTCAATTTCGAGTCTTCAGTTTCATAACCATCCTCGTCGTGCCACCTGTCTATCGTCGCTTCATCGACATTCCAATCAAGGCTATTGATCTTTTCAAGCTCCTTGACCAAGCATGCCGTCGTAGAGAGCACAGCTTCGTCGCCTGTGGGCATTGACGCATGAAAGATCAAATAAGCTGTCAAAGGCAACCAGCAGATAGGCCCAGAAAACAATGACCATTGAAGTCTCGGATCGTCATAAGCTCGTTGGGCAATCTCGAAATCTTCGAACTGAGCCTTTTTACTGAATTTTTCCGGAAGCGGCTCACCCAGAATCCGACAGGCTACATACAACAACAAAGCTTCGAAAGCGGGCCAATCGGGTTTACTGGTATAATACGGACATTCATTGTTTTCGGGCCAAGGCTCTACGGAGGTTCCTTCGGTTCGAATGGCAGACAAAAGACTATCTCTCCAGGTCTCTATCACCTGTTGGACCTCCTCAGCCGACATACTGTTCTCTGACTCCATTTCCGAGGTAATCTTCTGGTACCCGAAACTGTGTACTTCTGCCCATTGCTGGCTTTCGGTTTTCCAGTTATGGGCATAATAACGGGTAAGCGTTCCTGCATACAGATCTAACCCCATATTCACTCAAATAAATAACCTCAGCCCATATTAAGAGGCTTGTTCGTGTTTGGTGTAGGCTGAAAATTCGCAACCGAACTGTTCCACTAACAAGTTATCCATTTCGTCGGCTTTCTCGGCCAAATTCACAAGATTCTGACGAATCCGTTCTTCGGATTCTTCGGAAATGTCAGCCAAGTGAATGCGGTAGCAGATGTAAATCTGACGCCCTTCGATCCCAAGTTTGTAGGGATAGAAATCCGTGTCGAGCATGTAGTTCAACACCTTTTCCACCTCCTTTTTCGGCAAAAGGTTGATCGGCGATACGGCAAACAGATAGGTGCGGTCATAGACGAACAGCCGGATCTCGGAACTCCCTTTGTGGAATAACCACGCTTCGTTTCCGTCGCGGGCCAACACCGGATTAATGCCCATCTGTTCGATAGCTGCCTCGCAGAATTCACTTAACGGTGAAAGTTGACGCTCTTCAAAAACTCCTTCAGGCAGTTTTTCGCCGCAGGACGGACAGAATTCCTCCTCTTCGGCGATCAGCCCGTCACAGCTGTCACATTGTACCTGGAAGCAGTCGCGGTCAAGTTCTTCCAGCGAGTCGAACAACTTGCGCAGAGACTCTACCCGGATACCGAAGCCCATATTGTCGGCATCGGAATTGGTGAATTTGCTGACCGTGATACCAACCACTTCGTCCTTGTCGTTGATGATCGGACCTCCGGAGTTCCCAGGGTTGACAGCCGCATCGGTTTGGATGTAATACTGACCGTTCATCAGTTGTTTGGGCGATGAAACTGTACCTTCGGTTACCGTAAAAGGCATACCGTACGGATAACCGGCTACCCGGATCTTGTTGCTGATAACCAGAGAATCGTCTGCGGCGAGATTCAACGACGGAAGTGCCGAAAAATCATGATCGACAGCCAGCAGGGCGATATCCAGAGTTGGATTGACCAATACTACCTTTGCCAAATAGGGATTGCGCTCATTGTCGTGTACAGCGACGGTGTGGAATCCTTCAACCACATGGTAGTTCGTAACGAAAAGATTCTTGTCTTTCAGATAGAAACAACTACCTGAGCCGCCGGCATGAGTGACCTTGAATACTACACTATATATGTTCTGTTCCATGAGAAAACGTTTTTAGTTGTTGAATAATCCGCTCATCATCTTCTGTTGCAACTCTCCGGCCAGGCGCATATACTCTGCCATATCACCGCGATTCATGGCTTCGACCATTTTTTGTTGCAACGCATGAACTTCATCACCGCCCATCGCCTCGGCCATTTTCTGCTGCATTGCGTTGGCCGAAGCGGCCGCTTGTTCCATCATCTGTTTCGCCATGGGATTATCCATCGCTCCGGAGAAGAAGCCTTCTTCATCGTCTTCCTCGATTTCGCCGTCCATTACCTTGTCTAATGCGGTCCAGAGAATATCCGCAGCCTCTTCCATGGGATGTTCAGCCGCTTCACGCAGTGCTTTGACAAAAATGGCGTTCAGATCATCCTGCATGTCGTTGTAGAAGTAGGCTTCATAGAACTTGTAGCAGATACGTACAGCAGCCCGTTCGTAATCTTTGTTCTGCATGGCAGCCGTAGCTTCTTCGTAGACATCTTTCATGTTCTCCTGTACGTTTTGCAACGACGAAGGACCTTTGATCGAAACCAGGGTATCAACGAAATAGAGATCCTCAGCGATCTTTTCTTTCGGGATAGCCTGCAGTTTCTGCAAGTAGGCGATTCCTTTCATCACGAGTTCCGCAACGGGCAGTTCTTCATCCATGTCGTTGACCGCTTTGTCCAAGTCGTTGGCCAGCTGACCCTGCGGTTGTGCAAAGTAAGAAATCTGATAGAATGCCGTATCGATCACATTCCATGAATAACCGTAACGACGCTGATCGTTGTACTCCTTCACAGCATCGAGTGTTGTCTGAATCAACGATTGCATGGCGTCATAGATTCGATCCACGGTCTCGGCCGGATATGGTGTGACTTTTGGCTCGTAGCAACGTGTGGCACCGAACTTCGTACAAAACTCGTCATCGTATCGATCGCCCACGCGGCAAATGTTCTGCAGAATGGTGACGATCTTGTGGGGATGTGTTTCCGAAAGCAGACAGTGATATTCCATCTTCAGACAGTCGCCTTCTTTCGTAAAACGGGGCAGTAACAGGCGGTTGATATTCATATCGGCCACCTGGCGCAGCATGGCCACGCGCCCTTTCTCCGGAAGATTCAGAAAGTCGGCGTCGATGTACATCATCTTGTCGTCGATCCGGACATTGACCACGATGGAGCCGTGTGGCAGATGAAACTCCGTCCCTTCGGCGTTACCGTATTTCGTGCGGAATTCGGGATTCAGGTGGTCGAGCAGCGTATGGAACGCTTCGACATATTTATCTTCGCCGTACAGATCGATGCTTTTTTCGTAGAGGTCGCGTTGCATGGCACTCTGCGTAGAGTCCTTGACCGGCGCAATAAAAGGAAGTGTTCGTTTCATGAGTTCTACTATTATAAATGATAGTTATTCTTCTTCAGGTGTGATGGAACCATCAGGATTGACAATGACATTGGCTTCGTAGTAGAGATGTGTCACCTGACCGCCGCTGGTTTCAGTTTCCTTGCCGTCCTCGGTGAAGCAAATCTTGAAGTTGGTTTCTTGTGTACCGACTTCCTTGCCGCGATTCAGCATAGACATTTTTTTCGGAAGTACTTCACTGATTTCATAGATGCTAACCGACCTGAAAGTATGACCTTCGGGAATGATTTGTTTGGCCTCTTCAATCTGACGTCCTATCGTGGCCGGATCAATTTTCGAGAGACTGATTCCCTTGATATTTTCGAAATCTATCTCATTGACGCTCGTGGAGTAGTCGTTCATGGGACCCACGCGACCGTCCATGTAATAGGCCTGCCGGAAGGCGTAGTTGTCCGCATTGACCATATCCAACGACATACTGCTCAATTCGTTCGAAAGTTCTTCTTTCTCGTTGAAGCGTATGGCAAAGATCTTGAATTTGGTCGTATCGACCTTTTCTTTGAGAACTTCGACAGCCTTGGCGTACGAATCGGCCTGATCGGCCGGATATTTCGTTCCGCCCAACAGGGAGTTGACATTACCGCCGCAAGAGGTCATCAAGGCAATACATCCAAAAAGTGCTGTTGTCAGAAATAATTTTTTCATATGCGTAGAATTTGATGAATTAAGTTTCTCTTTTTCAAAGTCTGACTCCGTACATTTAGAATGGAGTCGATACATGTACAGAAGTTCGACTTAGGGGTGTTTGGTGGTTAACGAGGTTTCTATGGTTCGACAAAAATCAATTTCACGATAGAGTTGTTCCAACAGAGATTCGTTGTTCAACGATTTTCGGCCGGGACGCAGAAAACCGTCCGGTGTATCCGAGGCATAATAAAACGTGTCTCCATTGAACGAAAGCATCAAGTCGCGTCGAAAGGATTTCCGTAGCTCGGTTATCCGGCGCATCATGGCCGGTGTCAGGATCATGCGGGCCTCCACCTCGTCATCGGCATAGACCGTAAACAGGTTTTCAAACTCAGGGTCTTCCAGATGAACAAACTTTGCTCCGTTCTTCTGTTTGAAACGCTGGATGGTCTGTGCCAGATAGCCGACCTTATTTTCCAGGTGGTCGGGCAGCAACATGACATATCCCTTAAATTGGCGTGGGGTTTGTCCGTACCCGAACATACCACGGAAACTATGCATAGTGCTTTCGATTCTGGCTCCAAAAATCGGACGGACCAAGTATTGGTACAGAATATGGAAAGAGTTCAAGGTTGAGGGGTCGTTTCGGTTATTAGAGGTGATTCCCAGATCGGCAATGCTTATACAGCGATCGCCCATCGGAATATCGACCCGTCCGTAGCCAGTTGCATGAAGGGAAGTTGCAGAGACCGACGCTGAACTGAACAATCGGCTGCCCGCAATGGTTTTCAGATCGATAGATCCGGTGGGGGTGTATTTAGCCGTTGGGAACATCTTCAGGATAATTCCACTCATTACTCGGGTCTCCTGCTGATTCAATGCCATCAGACTCTTCATGAAGATGTAATGTAACAAGCAAAATACGCCGAAGCCGATCAAGATATACTGGCTGATGGCGACCGAAGTATTGTAATCACTACGATCAAAAAGATAGCCACCGAAAAGACAGAAGGCAAACCAAAGTAATACCACGGGATACAGAATGCAGATTAGACAACGTACCAACCGACGCAGGCGATTGACATGCGTTAATCCTCGTTGCATTTCCTGATAGAGGGCTTTGAAATCGATAATTGTCTGTTCCATTATTTGAATAATTCGGCTACGTGGACGTTTTGTTTCTCACTCTCCGGAATCTCGATCAGTTCCTGCTGTACGTGATGTCTCCACGAGGCGATGATCGATGAGGGAAACATCTCGATGGCATTGTTGTAATCGGTAACGGCCGCATTATAGGTGCGCCGAATGGCCTGAAGCTCGTTCTCCATCTCTTCGATCTGACTCTGAAGGTGAAGGAACTGTACATTTGCTTTTAGATCCGGATAGTTTTCCACGGCCACGTTCAACCGACCCAACAGGGCCGAAATTTCACTGCCGCTGCGGATTTGTTCTCCTTCCGAAGCTGAAGATGTGCGGGAACGCAGGTCGGTAATTCGGGTCAGAATCTCATTTTCATGCCCCATATAGGCCTTGACCGAGGCCACAAGATTCGGAAGCAGGTCGTTCCGCTGTTTCAGCACTACACAAATGCCGCTTTGGCACTGTTTGACTCGGTTCCGTTTGGCAATCAGGCTATTGTTTGTCGCAATACCCCACAATACCAACAGCAATAAAAGCCCGATCAGGCAGATTGTCATAATTATTCCGGCAGACATAGGCATTATCCTTTGTAAAATTCCCCAGGGATTCTTTGGATGGTACCATCATACCAGAAGTGGGGGACGATCCCATCCGTAGGAAGATATCCCTTGGGAAGTTCTTTATCAAATATGACCAATTTCCGGGTATAGGCTTCAGCGCCTTCGGCCAGCGAGGCTCCCAGTCGTTCGGTCTTCCAATTGTTTTCGTCACGAGTTTGTTCTACCACCGTTTGGCAGTCGGCTGCAACATGGCGTTTCCCTTCACACATTTCACGTAAAGCCGTCGTAACGCGTTTCAACCACTCGACATCGCGTTTATGGGCTTCGTCCAGGGCATAAACCCCAATAAATTGATGGGAATCGACCTCATGCTTACCTCCTTTCCAGAGCTCTTTCGGAGCGTCTACAACACCGACATAAATAATTTCTCCTTCGGTGTGTTTTTTGCGCCATTTTTCCTTCCCAAACCAAGGTGCTTTCCCGGCAAGGGCTTTGAAAAACGGTGTTTCCATACTGCGCGGTGTAGCGAAGTAGGGTTCCAGTTTGCTTAAATCGATCGGATTATAAAATAGTTGACGATCCCGTTCGGCTTCTGCTTGTTCTTTGGCACGACGGGCAGCTAATTTTTCTCGGTATGCACTGACATTCAGTCCCTGAGCCTCCATTTGGTCAAGATCGTTCTCAGTCATTATCTTTTCCCATTCGGTAGCAGCGTTTTTGAAAAATCCCATAATCCCATGTTTTTAAGTTTATTAATAGCGCTTTAATAAACAAAGCGTGGTACTGCGGCCATATTGGATTTGGAGGTCCTGAGATTACCTTTAGCACTAATATGGTGATAGCAGCCCACGCCAAACGTGAGAGCCGCCATGCCATCTCTCGTGCTAAATCCGAAAATTTCTCAGGTTTCCAAATCTACAAGATCAGCATAACGCTTCCTATATGTATCGCAACTGAGTCAGTGTCTCAATCGTTTTACAAATATAGTTTTTTTTAGCGATCTACAAAGTGTCAGAAGTCAAAGAACGATTTCTTTTTCGGTGAAGATATTAACGCCTTTTAGAGGTGCTTTTGTAATATAATTACCTAAAAATAAAGTTATTAAATTTATCCAGCATCAGCCCTGTATAAAACTGAATCCAAAAAATATCTTATTTTTGGGTCCATGATGAGGAATGAAAAGAAACGACTGTACGTCAGTATAGAGCAACTATCTCGCCAAACGGAATGGGCTGGCTGGTTCAAAGAAGTACTGCTGACGGCAGCACAAGTCAGTTTGTATCGTATCGAGACATGGGAACCCTTCAAGTCATTATCTGATAATACAATGGCTGTTCGTTGGTTGACGAAACAAATCCGACTTTGCAATCCCTTACCCCCCGAAAAACCTCAGCAAGAAGTCGTATTTTATATTCTGGCAGCATATTGCTCGGACAACCAGGTTCTTGGATATATGATAGATACCTTTCGATATTATTATCGATCTAAGAATAATCAGGGGGTATTGTCTTGTATCCGGATTCTGTCCATGGTCAACCAACATGATGAATATCCCCATTTGAATGTGTTGTACAATTTGGCTATGGGGTGTATGCTTCGAGAATATCGACTTTATGTGACACCTAGGAGTAAACATAGAGCCGATTCCTTCATGACAGACATGGATTTTCGTGTCGTGGAAAAATATCTTCCGGATTTTAAACCGATCGGTTTTAAAGAAAGATTACAGGCTGTTCAACACACCATAACGAGCGTGACAACCAGTGAAGAGTTGGCTCGATTGTGTTGTATGTCCGGGTCTGTATTTCGGAAACGGTTTAAGCAAGAGTTTGATATTCCTGTCTCCGAATGGCTTCGTCAGCGCCGGAAAGAACGTATTGAACACATGCTCCGAAATGTCAATATTCCGCTTTATCAAGTGGCGGAAAACAATGGTTTCAATATGCCTTCTACATTTTCCGATTATTGCCGCCGCAATTTTGGGGAATCGCCCAAATTGTTAAGGAAAAAATTAACGGAATTGTGAAATAACCTGACATCAGAATTTTTCAGTCTTTGATCAGAAGGTGGGATTCATAGGCTTTCTCTATTTTTGATTGAGTCCATGAATCTTGTTTTATTATGCTTGCTTTATACCTTCAAACGCTCCCTTCCGATCATGAAAGAGGTCTTTATGGAGAGGTATTTCGATCGAATCGCTGGCCTTTTTATAGCCTTGGGCAGCGGCAATACAAATATATTTCAAGGCCATGTTATTGAAGAAAGAGTATTATCTCTGGATTCAATGTGTCTTGGAGGTCCTGAATAACATCGCACGGAATAGGGGGCCGCCCGGACTGCATTATGAATTTTATGGAATTTATAATCTGCCGTTGTCGTTCCATTCACCATAAAGAATTCCTTTCCGAGTATTTTCCAGAAATTTATTCAAACGTTTTTTGAACAGTTCAGGTTGCCGTTTTTTGATTTGAATAGTATCAATCCGAACACGTTTGTACAACTCTGGTAGTTTACAGAAGTTCTTCCAGATAATGGCATCTGACTTTAGTTCACGCAGAATGTCAGGGTCAATAGTAAAACCTGTATCCGTCATATCTGGCAATACGGCTCTTCCTGCATCAGTCATTAGTCCCAGTCGCTCCATTCTGCGACATCTTTCTTTGTTCAACTCTGACCAATTGCTTTTGGGATGTCGAGGACACAAACGTTGGACTGTCATCTCTTCAGAATTTTTTTTCGTGGTACTGTCGATCCAACCGAAACACAACGCCTCTTCTACAGCATCAATATACCAGAAAGTACTATTATTGATAGGCCTTCCTCGTTTGACTTTTACCCAACACTCGGTTTCTATATTGTGATTTTTGATCAACCATTCGCGCAATTCCAACCGTGATGTTGCATCTAATAAATTATGTATATCCATAGTTTTGTAATACTGCAAATGCCCATAGAAACAAAATAGTGAATAAATAAAAACAAAAACATTCACCTTAAACGTGCAATCGCATATGTTCCTCAAGACATTTAATCATAACACATTAATTCTAACCATAATCGATTATGTATTTTCAAAATACGTCCGTTTTGTAATTCAACAATCTTCCATTAGGCGGTTATTTCTCAAATCGTTATGAAAAAAAATAAGCAGAATAATGTCATTTATAATTTGCGTTTTTTATCATCCTTTCATACCAGGTACTTCGCTACACTATTATTATATTCTGATATAGAACATGTATAAAAATATGAAGAAATGAATAAATCTAAAACTATGTTCACCCAAAAGAGTCTTAATTCATGTTGATCTTGTTTCTCAAAGTATAGTCGGAGTAATATATGAATCTTTCGGGGCACTAACGTTGTGGGAAACCATCATGTACATAA
>ENA-OVGB01001933-OVGB01001933.1-human-gut-metagenome-genome-assembly--contig:-NODE-1933-length-16564-cov-10.479617_pt1 | contig 16564 bp, 13 predicted proteins | sample MGYA00237767_ERZ505413 | MGnify/ENA primary metagenome ERZ505413 (study PRJEB26158, sample SAMN06016410) | human gut metagenome | biome: human gut; feature: ankylosing spondylitis patient; material...
ATCTCTATACCTATATAGAAGCGGTTCCGCCTGCGCAGGTGATCCGGCAGCCGCTGGGCGTTCTGCTCATGGCAGCGGCTATGCTCATCGTGGGTGGCATCACGGCTCAGATGGCAAAGCACTGGGGCCAGAAGCAGGCGCTGGAACCGCTGCAGCTGGTGGTTGCCATGTTCTTCCCGGGGGTGGTCGTGGTGCTCAACATGCTGCTGATGGTCTCGGGCGGCCGGTTCGACGCCACCCAGTTCAGCGTGCTGTTTACGGTGGGGCTCACGGTGGCGGTGTTGGTACACCTGCTCTTTGTCCAGATGCTCAACGAGCAGGTGGTACAGAAAAAGGATTCTCAGTACCGTGCCACATTGGAGCAGGAGCGGGCGGAAGCCCTGATGGAATCCTACACCACCCAGCGCCGCCTGACCCATGAGTTTGCCAACCATCTCGAAGCACTGAGCCTGATGCTCCAGCAGAACGACGTGGCCGGAGCCCGCGGCTACCTGACCTCCATTAGCAAGACCATCCAGATGAACAGTGCCATCCTCAATACCCACAACCCCCTGCTGGACGCTCTGCTCAGCAAAAAGTACGAGGAAGCAGCCCGGAAAGGGGTCATGATGTACTTTGACCTCTCAGACCTGAAAGACATCCCGCTGGATCGGATGCATCTGGTCATCGTGGTGTCCAACCTGCTCAACAATGCCATTGAGGCGGCGGCACAGGCGGCCCCGCCCGAGGTGCATGTCCGGATGAAAAAGACGGAGGGAGAGTTGGTGATCTCGGTGCGCAACCGGGTCAGACAGAATGTGGAGATCCCGGAGGGGCAGCTGCCCCGCTCCACCAAGCGTGAACCCGGCCACGGCATGGGGCTGGCCAATGTCTGTGCGGTGCTGGAGGCGCACGACGCCGAGTACACCCTCAGCTGCCGGGACAACTGGTTCCGCTTTACCTGTGCGTTCCCGACCAACGGAATATGACATCCTGAGATGCAGAATATGACAACTCCCGTGCAATGGCGGCACAAATCTGCTATGATAAAGGCATCAGACATCAGGAGGCATTAACACCGTGAAGTTTTCAACCAAGGACCGCTATGCACTGCTTTTGATGGTGGAACTGGCCAGCGCCACCCCCGGGGAGTATCTGCCCCTTAAAGCAGTCAGCGATAATCAGGGCATCAGCGTAAAATATCTGGAGCAGATCGTTGCCCCGTTAAGCAAAGCCGGCCTTGTAGAAAGCGGCCGCGGCAGCCAGGGCGGCTACCGGCTCAGCCGCTCTGCCGCCCAGATCACTGCGGGCGATATCCTGCGCGCAGTGGAGGGCGAGATTGTCCCCGTTCCCTGCCTTGCCACTTCCGCAGAAAGCTGCCCCCACCGCGCCCAGTGCGAGACCCTGGGCTTTTGGGAAGGGCTGAACCAGGTCATTAACCAGTATATTGACAGCGCCACGCTGGAAAAGCTCAGCAGCGAATATCTTTCCCATTAAGGCACATGATAAAGAGAAAGCGCACGTACCTGCTATCATTACAGGTACGTGCGCTCTTGTTATTTCTTGTTCTTTTGTTTTTCCGGCATTATGCTTCGGGGGTACTATCGCTGTTTTCGGATGCCCAGTCGGGGGTATCTCCCGATCCGCTGCTGCCGGAATCTGCGGGCGCATCAGGGGCCGGAGCTTCCGTTGCGGTGGGTTCCTGGGTCGGTTCCTGCGTTGCAGCATTGGGGTCCTGTGCGCCGCAGCGAGTGCAATAGCCGTTCTGGAAGTCATGCCCCAGGGCATTCACATACTCGCTCTTATAATCCTTGCTGGAATCCTCATTGCAGTGGTAGTAGGTGTAGCCCTGCTCCGTGCAGGTGGGGGCGATGATCTCACTCCAATAGGTGTATTCCGGGTCCGGGGCCGCGGTGGCATAGCTGCTGCTGGTGCCGTCTGCCCAGTCGGGTCCATTGGAAGAACTGCTGTCGCTGGCATCTTCATCGGGAGCTTCAGTGGTTTCGGGCGCTATGGCAGCGGTGGTGCTGGACACAATGTTGCTCGCAACCGAAACATCCTTATCCCCCGTATGGGTAGGCACGGCGGTCAGGGCCGGGCGGGTATCCTCGGTAATGTAACTGTGGGTGCGGATGTAAGTAAACAGCACATCCATGGCCTGCTCGGTCAGGTGGATACCATCACTGCTCAACACATAGCCGCTTTTGGCATAGCCAGTGGAGCTGTCCTTCAGCACCTCGGCGCTGTTCAGGAACTTCCAGCCCTTCTCTTTGCACATTTCGACGAGGGCCTTGTTGTACTCGTCCACCTGGGTCTGGGTCAGGCTCTGGTTGGAGTGCTGCTGCCCGATGGGCGGGATGGCGTTGACGATGATGTCCACGCTGGGGTAGGCGGTGACGATGGCCTCGATGCCGGTCCGGTAGTTTTTGACGAAGTCCGCGGCCTTATAGCCGGGGTTCAGGTCGTTCGTGCCGAAGGTCAGGATGACCCGGCGCGGCTGCAATTTCGCCACGGCCTGGGGCATCGTGATGTAGCCGGACGAAGTGCTTACCTGCACGCAGGCAAAGGTCACCAAGCTCTTGGCGGTCATGCCCACCGAGCCGATGGCGTTGTCGTAGCTGCAATAGTCGAACATGCGGTACATGCGGGCCGTGTTGCTGTCGCCCAGAAACAGCGTCTCGTCCACATAGCTGTCGCCCGCGTCGGCGGACTGCTCAAGGATCGTGGAGGTGTAGGCCTGGGTATCGATGGTGTTTTCCTCTTTATTATAGCCGCTCTCGACGACCATGGACGCGCTGTCCACGGTGGAGACGCTCTGGGCGTCCGCGCCGCCGAGGTCGATGCCGCCGATGAGCACCAGCGAGATGCCGACGCTGACCAGCAGCATAACGCTGCACAAAGCCAGCACCAGATACATCTTGCTGCGCATATCCAGCGCTTTTTTCTTTTGTGATTTGGTTTTGCCTGCCATGAAAGGCTCCTTTCGCGTGGGAGCATGGAGTGTTTACACAATATGTAAATTCATTTTACACCATTTTCCACCGGAACGCCAGTCTTTTCGCAATTTTTACATAATTTGCCGCAAACAAAAACCCCGCCGAAGCGGGGGTAAACAGAAATGAGGATGTTGAATTGAAAAGGCTTCCCCTGAGGGGGAAGCTGTCCGCGAAGCGGACTGATGAGGGCAGAGTTTGCCAGCAGTACCCGTTTACGGTCTGCATCCGGCAACTTCCCCCTCATCCGGCCCTGCGGGGCCACCTTCCCCCCAAGGGGAAGGCTTTGGGAGAATCACTCCTTCGGCAGCAGATGTGCCTTCTCCAGGGCGGGGCGCAGGGCGATGTACAGGACAACGGCGCAGACGGTGGAGAGCAGGGAGTTGACCAGCGTCACACCGCTGGCAATCTTGGTCACGACGGAGACGAACTCCGCGGGCTGGCCAAAGATGTACAGGTTGCGGAAGTAGCCGATGAACGGGTCGGTGAACACGTTGACCAGCAGGCCGCTGAAGGCCGACGCCGTGACGGCGGCCACGTACTTGAGCTTGCTGCCGGTGGGGAAGGTCCTGAGGCGGATGACCTTGTGGGACACCGCGCCGCAGACCAGACCGATGATGAATTTCAGAATAAAGGTCGTGATGGCGTAGCCCGGGTCACCGGCGACAACGTCGGCCAGCGCCAGGCCGATGGCACCGGCCAGACCGCCGGACACACCGTCCAGCAGCATGGCGGTCAGCGCCGTGAAGGTGTTGCCCAGATGGAAGCTGGACCCCGTGCCAAAGACGTTCGGGATGCGGAAGAACTCATACGCGACAAAGCTCAGCGCGGCCATGATGCCGATGATGCTGATTTTCTGCACGGTGAATTTCGTTTTAGTCAGCGCTGCGATCAGCAGTGCCAGGGCTGCTACGACGAACAGCAGCAGCCACATCGTTGCGGTAGACATAGTTTCGTACACCTCTATTGACATTTTCCTTCCGGGAAGGTATGTTTTTATTATACTGATTTCTGGCTCAGAATAAATGCTCAGTTTTTAAATTTTTTATGGGGCCAGTATGGAGGACTGTCATGATAGAGTTGGATGCCGACCAAAAAACGCCGCTGTATGAGCAGCTGTACGCCGCCCTGGCGGATGAGATCCGCACCGGCCAGCGCGCACCCGGAACGCCGCTGCCGGGCCGCCGCACGATGGCTGCGCAGCAGGGCGTCAGCGTCAACACGGTGGACGCCGCCTACCAGATGCTGGCCGCCGAGGGTCTGGCCGAGCCGCGCCCCCGCAGCGGCTTTTATGTGCAAAAGACCTACGGTATGCTGCACAGCCGCGCCCGCCGCGCCCCCGCCGCCCCTGTACCGCAGCCGCCCGCCGCGCCGCAGCCGGTCTACGACCTGTCCACCGGCAGCGTGGACACGGCGCTGTTCCCGGCGCGCAGCTGGGGACGCATCCAGAAGGAGCTGCTCTACCAGCGGCCCGAGCTTTTACAGCGCGGCGAAATGCAGGGCGATGCCCCGCTGCGCACACAGATCGCGGAATATTTGTCGGTGTACCGCGGTGTGGAATGCACGCCGGAGCAGATCGTCGTCGGCGCGGGCATTGAGTATCTGCTCGGGTGCCTGGCACACCTGTTCAGCGACGGCATGGCGGCCATCGAGAACCCCGGCTATTTCCGCACGCGGACGGTCCTGCAGAACAGCGGCATTCCCTGCACGCTGGTGGACATTGACCGCGAGGGCCTGCCCGCCGACGCGCTGGAAAAAAGCGGCGCAAACCTCTGCTATCTGACGCCCAGTCATCACTTTCCGACGGGTGTTACGATGCCTGCGACCCGCCGCGCCCAGCTGCTGGCCTGGGCAGCGGCCCGGCCCGGGCGGTACATTTTGGAGGACGACTACGACTCGGAGTTCCGCTTTGATACGCGCCCTCTGCCCAGCTTGCAGGGCATGGCGGGCCCGGACGGCCCGGTGGTCTACCTGACGACGTTTTCAAAAAGCCTGGCCCCGGGCATCCGCATTGCCTGCATGGTGCTGCCGCAAAGCCTGCTGGCGCGCTATCGCCGGGATTTTGCGACCTACGCCAACACGGTCAGCCGCTTTGAGCAGCAGACGCTTTGCGAGTTCATGGCGGGCGGGTATTTCACGCGGCATCTTGCCCGGATGCGCCTTGCCTACAAGCGCCGCATGGAGGCGTTTGCGGCAGCGCTGCGCGCGGCGCTGCCGGGCGTGGAACTGGACGGCGTACACAGCGGGCTGCATTTTCTGCTGACGCTGCCGGGAGCCGGCGGCGAGCGTGCCATGGTCGCCGCCGCGGCACAGCAGGGCGTGCGGCTGCGCGGCCTGAGTGAGTATTATCTCGCCCGGCCCGAGCGCTGCCGGGCGGATACCGTGGTGGCGGGGTACTCGGCCTTGAAAGAGGACGATGTGGAGAAGGTGGCGCAGGCGCTGGCGAGGGCGTGGCTATCATGAATGCCCCTGTAAGGCCCGGGCATGCCCGGCCCGCAGCCTAACGGTTGAATCCCCCTTAACGGTTTGCTTTGTAGGGAGGGGTCTTGACCCCTCCGCCACCTCCCGGGAAACTGCCGTCAACGGTATATCCGTAGGGGAGGGATTCATCCCTCCCGTGTACCTCCCGTCGCCGCTCACCTCCGCGGGGCGTCGGGGACGCCGCCCCCTACAGCAGCGATCCGTAAACCTTCCGCCGCCGCCAACCCTGCGCACAAACAAAAGCCGCTGCCCATGTGTAACCACAGGCAGCGGTATTTTTCAATCAAGGCTTATTCATACAGCGGGAACTTCTTCGTCAGCTCCTCGACCTTGCTGGCGACCTCGTCCTTCTTGTTCGCAAAGTCAAACACGCAGTCTGCAATGCAGTCGGCGATCACCTTCATCTCGTCGGGACCCATGCCGCGGGTCGTGACGGCGGGGGTGCCGATGCGCACGCCGCTCGTCACAAACGGGCTGCGCTTCTCGCCGGGGACGGTGTTCTTGTTCGCGGTGATGTGCACCTCGTCCAGATTGTGCTCCAGCTCCTTGCCAGTGCAGTCCTCGTCGGTCAGGTCGATCAGCAGCAGGTGGTTGTCCGTGCCGCCGGAGACCAGCTTCACGCCGCGGGCGGTCAGCTCGGCTTCAAGCGCCTTCGCGTTCTCAACAATTTTGCGGGCATACTCCTTGAACTCCGGCTTCAGCGCCTCGCCAAAGCAGACGGCCTTCGCGGCGATGACGTGCTCCAGCGGGCCGCCCTGCGTGCCGGGGAAGATGGCGGAGTTGATGCGCTTGATGATATACTCGTTGTTCGTCAAAATCAGGCCGCCGCGGGGACCGCGCAGCGTCTTGTGGGTCGTGGTGGTGACCACGTCGGCGTAGGGCACGGGGCTCTGGTGCTGGCCGCCTGCAACAAGACCCGCAATGTGCGCCATATCGACCATCAGCATCGCGCCGTAGCCGTGGGCGATCTCGGCCAGCTTCTCAAAGTCGATGGCGCGGGGATAGGCCGACGCACCGGCGACCAGCAGCTTGGGGCGGACCTTCGCGACCTGCTTGGCCAGTGCGGCGTAGTCGATGCGGCCATCCTCGGCGGAGACGCCGTAGGAGACAAAGTTGTAGTTCTTGCCGCTCATATTCACGGGGGAGCCGTGGGTCAGGTGGCCGCCCTGGGACAGATCCATGCCCATGACGGTGTCGCCGACGTTCAGCAGCGCAAAGTAGACGGCCAGGTTGGCCTGTGCGCCGGAGTGCGGCTGGACGTTGGCATACTTCGCGCCGAACAGCTTGCAGGCGCGGTCAATGGCGATCTGCTCGACCTGATCGACGTACTGGCAGCCGCCGTAATAACGGTGGCCGGGGTACCCTTCCGCGTACTTGTTCGTCAGCACGCTGCCCATGGCCGCCATGACGGCGGGGGAAACGATGTTCTCGCTGGCGATCAGCTCAATGTTCTGCCGCTGGCGGCCCAGCTCACGCTGCATAGCCGCGCCCAGCTCGGAGTCGTAGCTCTCCACAAAGCCGATGGTGTCGATGATGTCCTTGTACATACTGCTTTCCCTCCTACTGTATATGCTGTCCACGGCGGGAAACGGCCGCGGGCGGATTTTATAGGCGCCCGTCGTTCCCGCCGCCGAGCATCTCCCTTACAGCGTCCCCTTGGTGGACAAAACGCCGTCGATCCGCGCATCTCTGCGCGTCGCGGCGTCCAGCGCCTTGGCAAACGCCTTGAACATGGCCTCCAGCTTATGGTGGTCATTCTCCCCGTACAGCACCTTCAGATGCAGATTCATCATGGCGCTGTACGATACGGCGTAGAAAAACTCCCGCGCCATCTGGGTGTCCATGCCGCCGCAGCTCTGGCCTGCAAAGCTGGCGTCGTACACAAAGTAGGGCCGCCCGCCCAGATCGACGGCGCAGAGTGCCAGCGTCTCATCCATCGGCAGCATGCAGCTGCCGTACCGCACCAGCCCAGCCTTGTCGCCCAGCGCTTCTTTTATGGCCGTGCCCAGCGCAATGCCGATGTCCTCAATGGTGTGGTGGCAGTCTACGTCCAGGTCGCCGCGGCAGGTGACGCTTACATCAAACAGGCCGTGGCGGGCGAAGCCGTCCAGCATGTGGTCAAAAAAGCCGATGCCCGTGTGCAGGTCGGCCTTGCCGGTGCCGTCCAGGTCAATCGTCAGCGTGATCTGTGTCTCCCGCGTATTGCGGGTGACTGTCGCGGTGCGTGCCATAGGAATCCCCCTCTTTAGTGCTTTAAACTAACTATAGCACGTTGGGGCGTGTGCGTCAACATTTTCTTAGCCTTCCCCCTGGGGGGGGGAAGGTGGCCCCGCAGGTTTATAAAATTCGCCCAAATTTATTTACGAAATCGCAACACTTTTCCCGGCGGCAGGCGCTACAATAGAATAATGATTCAAAAGTGTCTTTTTTGAAAGGACAAGCACCACCATGGCAAAAATAATCGGAATTGACCTGGGGACTACCAACAGCTGTGTGGCGGTGGTCGAGGGCGGCAAGCCCGTCGTCATCCCCAACGCCGAGGGGCAGCGCACGACGCCCTCTGTCGTCGCGTTCACCAAGGTGGGAGAACGGCTGGTGGGCGAGCCCGCCAAGCGCCAGGCCGTGACGAACGCCCCCCGCACCGTGTCCAGCGTCAAGCGGCTGATGGGCAGTGAGACCCGCGTGCCCATCGACGGAAAATGCTACACGCCGCAGGAGCTGAGCGCCCTCATCCTGCAAAAACTGAAGGCCGATGCCGAGGCGTATCTCGGTGAGCCTGTCACCGAGGCGGTCATCACCGTGCCCGCCTACTTTAACGATGCCCAGCGCCAGGCCACGAAGGACGCCGGGCGCATTGCCGGGCTGGACGTGCGCCGCATCATCAACGAGCCGACAGCCGCGGCGCTGGCCTACGGGCTGGACAATGGCCGCACCCAGACCGTCATGGTCTACGACCTCGGCGGCGGCACATTTGACGTGTCGCTCATCCGCATCGGTGACGGCATCGTGCAGGTGCTCTCGACCTGCGGCGATAACTTTCTGGGCGGCGACGACTTTGACGAGCGCATCGTCAACTGGCTGGCAGACCGGTGCAGGGCCGAACACGGCGTGGACCTGACGAATGACCGCGTGGCGATGCAGCGCCTGCGCGAGGAGGCCGAAAAGGCGAAAAAAGAACTTTCCAGCGCGAAGCAGACCGACATCAATCTGCCGTTCCTCACGATGGCGGCAGACGGTGCGCTGCACCTGCAAACTACGCTGACACGCGCTAAATTTGAGGAGCTCTGCGCCGATTTGATCGAGCGCACCGCCCTGCCCGTGCGCAACGCCCTGAGCGACGCACGCCTTTCGGCCAGCGACCTGGATCAGGTTTTGCTGGTCGGCGGCTCGACCCGCATCCCGGCGGTGCAGGCCAAGGTCGTGCGGATGACCGGTCTCGAGCCGTCCAAATCGCTGAACCCCGACGAGTGCGTTGCACTGGGCGCGGCGGTTCAGGCCGGACGTCTGGGCGGCGAGATGCTCTCCGGCCCCGGCGAGGATCTGCTGCTGATGGACGTGACCCCGCTGACCCTTTCCATCGAGACCGTCGGCGGCGTGGCAACGCATTTGATCGAGCGCAACTCCACGATCCCGACGCGGTTCAGCAAGGTATTCACCACCGCCGCGCCGTTCCAGAACACGGTGCAAATTAAAGTGCTGCAGGGCGAGCGCGAGTTTGCCAGGGACAATAAGCTGCTGGGCACCTTCACGCTGCGCGGCATCAAGCGCGCCTGGGCGGGCGTGCCGAAGATCGAGGTCACGTTTGACATCGACGCCAACGGCATTGTCAAGGTCAAGGCGCGCGACATGGACACCGGCAAGCAGCAGAGCATCACGATCTCGGGCACATCGAACCTGACCGAGGATGAGATCAAACGCGCCAAGGAGAACGCCGCCGCCTTTGCCGGGCAGGACAAGGAGCGCAAGGCCGCGCTGGAGGCGCTGAACGCCGGCGAGGCCGCGCTTTACCGCGTGAACACCGCGCTGGGCAGCAAGGCCGGCAAGGCGCTGGACCGCGAGACCCGTACTAAAATCAAAGAAGCAGAAAGAACGCTGGAGCGCGTTCTGAAGCACAAAAAGGCCGACAAGCTGACCCCCGTGGACGTGAATGCCATCAACACCGCACGGGAGGCGCTTTCCGCTGTGGCCGCCCCGCTGGTGGCCCGGTGGGAGAGCGAGAAGGCGTAAAACGAGGCGGCAGCCGCAGGGTCCCCGGGGCGGTGCAAGCATCCGCCCGTGCCCGTTTGCGGTACTATTGAACAATGCCTTTTCCCCGCTTGCGCGGGGATTTTTTTTGTGCTATACTACGAAACATAGCACTTTAATAGGTTAAAGAGGAAAAGAAAAGTGAAAACGATTCGTTACGCCTTTGTGCGGTCCCTGCCCATCATGGCGGGGTATATCGTGCTGGGGCTGGGCTTTGGTATGCTCTTGCAAAGCAAGGGTTACGGCGCGGGGTGGGCGCTGGTCATGAGCGGGCTGATCTACGCGGGCAGCATGCAGTATGTCGCAATTGACCTGCTGGCGGGCGGCGCGTCGCTGATCTCGGCGGCGATCATGACACTGATGGTCAACGCGCGGCACCTGTTTTACGGAATTTCGATGCTGGAACGCTATAAAGACACCGGCGCGGCCAAGCCGTACCTGATTTTTGCGCTGACCGATGAGACCTATTCCGTCGTGTGCAGCGGCGGCGTGCCCGAGGGCGTGGACCGGAAAAAATACTATTTCTGGGTGTCGCTGCTGAACCAGCTTTACTGGATCGCGGGCGGCGTGGCGGGCGCGCTGCTGGGCAGTGTGCTGCCGTTTGACACGACGGGCATCGACTTTTCGATGACCGCGCTGTTCCTCGTCGTTATGACCGAGCAGTGGAAGGCCAGCCGCGACCATACCCCCGCGCTGGTGGGGCTGGGTGTGTCGCTGGTCTGTCTGCTGATTTTCGGCAGCAGCGATTTCCTGATCCCGTCCATGGTGGGCATCACGGCAGCCTTGACGGTGCTGCGCGGTTTTATGCAGAAAAAGGAGGCCGACCATGACAATGGATAACCATGCAGCCCGCAAGGCTGCCGTCTACGAGGCTGCCCTGCAGCTGGTCGCCCGGGGCGTCAGCCCCGCCGCTATGACTATCCAGCAGCTGGCTGACACGGCAGGCATTGGAAAAGGTACGGTGTACGGCTATTTTTCCTCAAAGGAGGAGATCCTGCAGGGCCTGGCCGAATACTGCTTTGCCCGGGAAAACGAACGCATCCGCGTCCTGTTTGCCGACTGCTGCACGCTGGCCGGGCTGGAGGAGCGGGCGGTAGCCTATTTGCAGGACATTGCTGCCAACCGGATGGGCGATTATAAGATGATTGCCCAGGCGCTGGGCACGCCGGGAAAGTGCGAGTCCGTGCCCGCCTGTGCGGACGAGCTGCGGGACATCATGCGCACGCTGCTCATACGCCTGCAGGCTGCGGGGGAGATCGACCCCGCGGTAAGTCTGGAATACTGCTGCACCGCGATCTTTTCCGCCGTTGTCGGCGGCCTGATCGGGCTGTGTGTTACCGCGGAGTGCGGGATACAGAGCGGCCTGCCGGAGAATTTAAAAATGCTGCTGCATCGGACATTACAGGTGCAGCAATAAAAAGCAGCCCGTGAGCGACAGTGCTCACGGGCTGCTTTGTGCTTGTTTTACAGCAGCTTACTCCCCAGTGCGCGGCTTGTGCGGGAGAGGGAGAGGTTGGCAAGCTCCTGATTGTCCAGCGTGTAGCGCAGGACGAGGACGTTCGCCACAAAGAGGACGGCCAGCTTGACCGGCATGCTGCCGGAGTCGAGCGGGCTTTCTTTGGCACCGCACAGAAGCACGACATCGGCCAGCGCTGCGCCGGGGGCGTCGCTGTAGTGGGTGAGCAGGATGACCTTGGCACCGTTTTCCCTGGCCAGATGCAGCGTGTCCATCATATCCCGCGTTGCGCCGGAGTAGGAGACAAAGACCACGACGTCCTCGGGACCCATCAGGCTGGCGGCGATGGCCTGCATGTGGCTGTCGCCTGCCGTGCGGAACTTGGTGGAGAGCATCGAGAACCGCGCCCAGATGTCGCAGGCCAGTATATAGCTGCCGCCCTGCCCGAAAAAGAACACCTGCCGTGCCCGCTGCAAAAGCGTGGCCGCGCGGTCCACCGACTCGGGGTCCAGTGCGCTGCGGGTGCCGTTCAGTGCCTCGATGGCGGTGTTGTAGGCGTGGGTGCAGAGCGTCTGGGTGTCGACGCCCGGCTCCAGCTTGAGCGAGACCGGCATCGCCGTGGCCGTGGCCTTTGCCAGCGCGATCTTCATCTCGTTATAGCCGTCAAAGCCCAGGGCGCGGCAGAAACGGAAAATCGTAGCCTCTGCCACACCGCAGGCTTTTGCCAGCGATGAGATCGACAGGTATTGTGCGTCCTCTGCGTGCTGCATAAGGTAATCCGCAACGATGATGCCGGATTTCGTCAGGCTGTCGCGCTTGGTGCGCAGCATATCCCAAAAACTTTGCTCTGCCATGATGGAGGGTCCTTTCTGCTGTGGTGTGTTGCGGAACTTGGCCCCCTCTGGCGCAAGCGCCACCTCCCCCCGTGTCGGGGGAGGCTGTCTCGCAGAGGGAGGCAAGGAGGCTGGCCGCTGCTATTACTTATAATGTATCCCCGGTCAGCGCCTTTTGCAGGGCTTTGGCCAGGACTTTGTGGGACTGGACGGTCATGTGCATGCCGTCAAGGGGCGAGCAGCCCGCGCCGGGCAGTGTGTTGGCGTCCAGGAACCGCACATTGGCGATGTCCTTCAGCATCGGCTCCAGCTGGGCGGCAATGCCGGCGCAGCGTTCATGGCAGCCGGTGCCCATGGCATCTTTAAAAATCAGGTGGTCGTACTCCGGCGTGATGGACGGCGGAACGATGACGAGCACGTCCGGCCTGGCGTTGTCGCGCCAGCATTCGGTGTGCAGGGCCTTCTTGACGAGCCGCACGATGCCCCGAGAGATCAGATGAGAATTGCAGCCGAACCGCTCCTTGCTGTCGTTCGTGCCCAGCATGATCGTCACGGTGTCCAGCGGCGCGTGGCTCATCAGGATCGGCGTGATGACCCGCAGCCCGTTCATACCTTCTGTAATAGGGTCGTCAAACACGGCGGTGCGCCCGGGCAGCCCCTCCTCGACCACGCTCCAGCCGTCGCCCAGCAGGTCCTGCAGCACCATCGGGTAGCGCTCATCGTCGCCGTAGCGCCCGTCGCGGGCAGGGTCATAGCCGTAGGTGTTGGAATCGCCGAAGCAGAGCACCCGGCGGCGGGTCATATTTTCATAATTCATAAAAAAGGCTCCCTTTCTTAAAAATGAAAAGTTATTTCGTTCCTTCCATTATATAGGGAAATACCCGCGCTTGCAAGAGGCTTTTTTTCCGGAAAAAGCGGCCTGTTTTTGTGCAAATGTGCAAAAATTGAGACGAATTGCGTGAAAAGGATGTTTCATTTTGACATCTTGTATTTTTTGACAAAAAGAGTATCCTAATAGCAAAGCAAAGGCGCTTACCCGTAAATGTAACGGGTGAGCGCCTTTTTGCTTTACAGCACCAAAGCGCGCGCGACAGAAAATTTTCAAAGGTAAAAGTTGTTTTCATTTTGTAATAAATCAAAAAAGAGGCGATTTTCCCGCGAAAAGCAAGAAAAACCGATAGAAACGCATGTATTTTGCGACAATGTGGATGGGATTTGTGCAGTATGTACAAAAACGACAGTTTTTCTTGGCTATTTCACCTCTGGACAAAATGAAAAAAGTTTTCTAAAATGGAGACATCACGAGGGACACAGAACGAAGATGCCCCACAAAGGCCGAAAGGCAAAAAAGGAGAACAACCTATGAAGAAGCAAGTTTCCGCGATCCTGGCCGCCAGCATGGCAGCCAGCATGCTCGTCGCCTGCGGCGGCTCCACTTCCAGCGCAGCGACCTCTACCGCGCCTGCTGAGAGCACCTCTACCGCCTCCAGCGAGGCCGCTCCCGCGGAGTCCACCGCCGATGCCGGTCAGGCTGCTGACATTACGCTGTGGACCTACCCCATCGGCAAGTGGGGCGATTCCGCGTCCGTTGATGCGCTGCTGGCAGACTTCAATGCCCAGTATCCTGACATCCACGTCACCGTCGAGTACCTCGACTACACCAACGGCGACGACCAGGTCAACACCGCTATCGAGGGCGGCAGCGCACCTGACATCGTCATGGAAGGACCCGAGCGTCTGGTTGCCAACTGGGGCGCCAAGGGCCTGATGGCCGATCTGAGCGACCTGTGGACCGACGACCAGAAGGCCGACATCAGCGCCAGCGTTGAGGCCGCCTGCAAGGATTCCTCCGGCGCTTACTACGAGTTCCCGCTCTGCATGACCGCGCACTGCATGGCCATCAACAAGACCGTGTTTGAGGCTGCCGGTGCTATGCAGTATGTCGATGCCGAGAACCACACCTGGACCACCGACAACTTCCTGAAGGCTGTGCAGGCCGTCTACGACTCCGGCAAGACCGACGTCGGCGCGATCTACTGCAGCGGCCAGGGCGGCGACCAGGGCACCCGCGCCATCATCAACAACATGTACGGCGGCACCTTTACCGATGCAGCCCACACCAAGTACACCGCTGATTCCCCCGAGAACATCAAGGCCATTCAGGCTCTGTACGATGCAAAGGGCATCGCCTTTAACCCCTCCATCAACGGCGGCGAGGAGATCACCCTGTTCCGCAACGGCACCCTGCAGATGGCATTCTGCTGGAACATCGCTCAGCAGCTGAACGCTGACACCGCTGCTGCCGGTCAGACCATCAGCGGCGACGAGATCTTCCCCATGGCGTTCCCCACCGAGAGCGGCGACCCGAAGCTGTGCGGCGGCATCTGGGGCTTTGGCATCTTCGACAACGGCGATGAGGCAAAGATCAGCGCCGCCAAGACCTTCATCGACTTCATCGCAGCCGACCCCGATCAGGTCAAGGACAGCGTTCTGGCTTCCACCTACTTCCCCGTCCGCACCAGCGTGGGCGACATCTACGCCGGCAACGAGGTTATGAGCGAGTACAGCAAGTTCATGGGCTATCTGGGCGACTACTACCAGATCACCCCGGGCTGGACCACTGCCCGTACCGAGTGGTGGAACATGCTGCAGCGCGTGGGATCCGGCGAGGCCGTCGAGACTGCCGTCAAGACCTTTGTGGACAACGCAAACGCAGCCGCTGCTGCCGAGGCATAAGCGCTAGTTTCTCTGAACTGCATTACAGCTGAACCGCATGGCCCCTTCCTCCGGGTGAGGGAGGGGCCTTTTTACGGAAAAAACACTCTCAAACGAAAGGTCTGGTGATCCTCTTGGCTGCAAAGACGGCAATGAAAGAGCCCAAACGCAGCAGTGCGCTGGTACGGCGCGAAACCTTCGCCTCCTACTGCTTCCTGCTGCCCAGCCTGATCTTCTTTCTGGGCTTCGTCATCTACCCCATGATCCTCTGCGTGGTGACCAGCTTCTTTGACTCCACCATGAACCGCGCGGATATCTTTGTGGGGATGGCAAACTACAAGACCCTGTTTGCCGACCCCATCTTCCTTGGTGCATTAAAGAACACCTTCGTCATCGTTATCGTGTCGGTGCCCATCACCTGCATCTTCTCGCTGTGGGTGTCCTCCGCCATCGTAGACCTGCCGGAGTGGGCCACCAGCCTTTTCCGCTGCGTGTTCTACCTGCCCGTGGTCACCGGCTCGGTCGCTGTTACCGTGGTGTGGAAGTGGATGTACAACAACTACTACGGCATCTTTAACTATCTGGGCAAGAGCCTTGGCATTCTGGACAAAAACATCAACTGGCTGGGTGACGAGCGGTTCGCACTGGGCTGTATCATCCTGATTTTGCTCACTACCTCTGTGGGTCAGCCCATCGTGCTGTACGTTTCGGCACTGGGCAACGTGGATCAGTCCATCGTGGAGGCTGCCGAGGTGGACGGCGCGACCGACTTCCAGTGCTTCTGGAAGATCAAGTGGCCGGCCATTATGCCCACCACCCTGTACATTCTGGTCATCACCACCATCAACTCCTTCCAGTGCTTTGCACTGATCCAGCTGCTGACCTCCGGCGGCCCCAACCACAAGACCGATACCATTATGTACTACATCTACTACACCGCTTTCAAGCAGTACAAGTACGGCTACGGCAACGCCATGGGCGTGGTGCTGGCGGTGATCATCGCCATTCTGTCTGCTGTCCAGTTCAAGCTGGGCAACAAGGATAATTAAGGAGGTGCGGAACAATGCGTGCAACTGCTGCAAAAAAGCAAAAACCGTTGGAGCGCCATCCCAGTAAACTGAAAAAGATGAGCGCCTACGCCATTCTGGCGATCATCCTCATCAGCATCATGGCGGTGCTGTTCGCCTTCCCGCTGTACTGGATCATCACCGGCTCCTTCAAGACCGGTGCCGCCATCAATGCGACCACCCCGGAGTGGTGGCCCAGCCAGTGGGTGCTGACCAACTACCAGAAGCTGTTTGCCGGTAAGCGTGCCCCGCTGTGGCAGCTGGCCGTGCCCTTCGGCTCCAAGTTCAGCGCCAACGGCGAGCCCGTCTACTTCTCGGTAGGCCCCATGGCTCCCGCTGCCATCCGCTGGATGATCAACACTGTGTTCATGGCCGTTATGTCCATGATCCTTACCTGCCTGACCGCCGCCATGGCCGGTTATGCGCTGGCCAAAAAGCGCTTTGTGGGCCGCAAGCTGCTGTTCACCCTCATCGTCTGCGCTATGGCACTGCCCAAGCAGGTCATCCTGATCCCCCTGCTGCGGGAGATGAGCGCACTGAACCTGTACAATACCATCTGGGCGGTCATCTTCCCCATCGTGGGCTGGCCGTTCGGCGTGTTCCTGATGAAGCAGTTCAGTGAGGGCATCCCCACAGAAATGCTGGAAGCTGCCCGCATCGACGGTGCCAGCGAGGCACGCACCTTTGTCAAGATCGTGCTGCCCATGGTCAAGCCCGGTATCGGCGCACTGGCTATCTTTACCTTCATCAACAGCTGGAACGACTACTTCATGCAGTTGATCATGCTGTCCAGCA
>ENA-OVGB01001952-OVGB01001952.1-human-gut-metagenome-genome-assembly--contig:-NODE-1952-length-16410-cov-4.505778_pt1 | contig 16410 bp, 8 predicted proteins | sample MGYA00237767_ERZ505413 | MGnify/ENA primary metagenome ERZ505413 (study PRJEB26158, sample SAMN06016410) | human gut metagenome | biome: human gut; feature: ankylosing spondylitis patient; material...
CAAATGATCGGATAGAAAAATCCATACGCATAGTTATATATAGATCGTTTTGGATAGGTATTAAATGGACCAGTAAATTTGCTGATATAACCGCCTGTTTCATTTTCCTTCTGCACTACTCCTGTGATACGGCCAAAAGAGCCAGAATTCCTATTATAGACCATTGGAAAGTGGTAATAAATTTTGTCGAAAAATCTGACAATATCATCAACAAGTTCAAATCCAGATCTGATCGCATTGTCTGTAAGATCGTATTTCCCGAGTTGCTGTTCGGAAACGGATTTATCTTTCATTAAGTTACGGTAATATTTAACACACAAGCTCTTTTGTGAATATATAGCTATTCGGTTAAGTACTCCAATGTTGGGGTTGCCATCAAAATAACCACATTCATGCAATTTTATTAAGGGTAGGCAGGCCAACGCAACGATATCGTCACATTTTATCGTACCTGGTTCACCACTTCGCCATGCAATATTTTCACGGTAACTCCCCTTTAAGCATCTCTTAAGATCTTCATACAGACCCTCCTTATTGCTCTTTGTCGCTTCATTCAGCGAGACATTGGCGTTTCTTGCCGAACAAATTTCAAGTATATGATTAGAGAAATACTCAATTGATGCTTCATCTTTATCTACAGGAGCTATAACTTCAATTGGAATAGAAAATTTCAGTTGCCCAATGTGGGATTCATATCCAACTTTCAGCGAGGCAAAAGTATCCTCATTGCGATAATATCTAATACAATCGTCCCAAGTTTTCAAGTTATCGTCATTAATAACATTTGCAATGAATCGACATAACGCAAATGCGTTGTGTCCACCGTCCATTATTCCCTCCATTTCTTCTTCAGAAAAACTAAGGCGCACTCTATTGCGGTCTAAAAGATCGACATAGATGGACGAAAGTAGAATACCTTTTGAACTAAAGAAATAGAGCTCCGGGGAGAATTGCAATGTTTCCTCAATTGCTTTGACAATAGGATTAATCTTTGCTTTTCTAGGGTTGACCTTGCTATCTGCATGATGCATTAGATTGATGAAGCCGAGCGGTGAAATTGGCATGACAATCTTTTGGATGCAGATGCCTTCGATAGATCTTGTAACTGATACCTGAGTTTGATTCTCTGATTTGAGAATTACTGATTTAACGTTCATAATTTTCTTTGACCATTCCTTTCGAAATTAATAATAAAATAGGGTAGTATGCCAACTACTTATTCACTTGCAAGTAGGAATGATCAAGTCGCCAAGAAACTTTCGTTTGCATGATACCTTGCGCTAATCCAGCGCGATCTCTCATCCAAGAGATACTCCCATCCGGGAACAGGCACAAAGATATAGATTTCATTTGAGTTTTCCAAACGAAGGCACATTACGGAAAGAAATTCATATTGATATATATGGCAATAAACACCACAATTATTATTTCGGCAACAAATAGCCTTTCCTTTATAAGAACATCGTCATTGGGGTCACTTTGCACCTCTCCAACTTACGCTTTGGGTAGCCAAACTGAAATCAGTTACCGAGCTATATATGCAATTAGAAACAGCAGAATTATATTTTATTACATCGCTCGAAGATTTTGCTGCCCCGTTAATGCAGACTTTAAATAAGGTATTTTTAAAACCCTCCCTGCTATCCTCTTTACCATCTAAAAACACGACTGTAATAATTTGACAATTACTGTCTTGAAAAAATACCAGCAGAATCATTTCTCTTTTTCAAAGAACCCACACATTAAATAAGCACATATTAAGTTAAAATCTTAATCCATTTTACCCATTTATCCCACAAATTTTCCTAACTTTGCCTTATTGAATAGTATCTGCATTTATAGAGATTTATCACACCGCTATAAAGTATCTGTTTTTATAATCACATGAACATTATCATCACCCCTCGACAAGAGGCAAAACCATGAAAAAAATAAAGTGCTTATGAAATCCTACCGTACAATGTGTAAGAAAACTTGGGCTGTTATACTTGCGATAGCCTGCCATCTACCCGCTACATGGGCAACAAACGCTAACGAAATCGAAATCATTCCGAAACCCGTTCACGTAGAACAGACATCGGGCAATTTCCGGCTTTCCCCCAAATCCACGATCGGTTACGATGCCGCTCTTCAAGGACAAGCCGAATACTTACAGCAAGTGCTCGGTCAATCCACCGGCTGGGATTTGAAACTGAAAAAAGATGCCCGCAAAGCCACTATCCTCTTGACATTAAACCCCGAAAAAGTAGATAAACCGGAAGGCTACCGACTGGACGTAACGCCCAAAGGAATCTCACTGACCGGCCGGGACGCAGGCGGCATATTCTACGGCATACAAACGCTGCTGCAACTCTTTCCGCCCCAAGTGTACAGCGACAAACGGCAGCATGGAGTGGAATGGATCGCCCCCGCCGTAACGATATACGATGCTCCCAATCGCCCGTGGCGAGGCATGATGCTGGACGTGGCTCGTTATTTCTACGACAAAGAGTTCGTGAAAAAATACATCGACATGATGGCCATGTACAAGTTAAACAAACTGCAATTCCACTTGATTGATGACTCCGGCTGGCGATTGGAAATCAAAAAATATCCCCGTCTGACCGAGGTGGGTGCATGGGCAGGTCCCGATCACAACCGTTTGGGAGGATTCTACACCCAAGAAGACATAAAAGAACTGATCGCTTACGGACAAGTCCGTAACGTGGAAATCATTCCCGAAATCGAATTTCCGGCTCACATTCTGTCTGCCGTCGTTGCCTATCCGTGGCTCAGTTGCACGGGCCTGCAACACGAAGTCCCCACACAACATTTCATCAGCCGCGATCTGCTTTGTGTCGGCAAAGAATCTTCCCTGCAATTTTTACGAGATGTATTAGACGAAACCGTTCGATTATTCCCTTCCTCATACATCAATATAGGGGGTGATGAAGCCGTTTACACTCGTTGGGAAGAATGTCCCGACTGCCAAAAAGTGATGAAGCGGGAAGGATTGAAAAAGGCTTCCGAACTGCAAGGTTACCTTACCAACGTCGTAGCCGAAATGATGAAAGAAAAAAATCGTACCGTTGTAGGGTGGGAAGAAATCTTTTTGCGAGGTGATGTCAAAACCCCTGTTGTCGGGCTTATTTGGCACAATGTCAGGGACACCCTTCTTGCTACGCAGCGCGGACATAAAGCTATTCTGACACCCGCCACGCACATGTATTTCGACTTCCCCGAAAGCCGTACCCCGGGAGAAGTGAAAGCCGCCACTTGGATGCCGCCTATCTCTCTCGAAAAATGTTACAGCATGGAAATCAACGACTACTCTCCCGAATCGACCGTATTAGGAGTACAAGGCTGCTTTTGGAGCGACCAATTTATTCACGGCACTGTATTGCAAGAGATAGATTATCTGAATGAAAATCGCTCCGAAAACTATGCCGAATACTTCACTTTCCCCCGTCTGTTAGCTCTTTCAGAAGTGGCATGGTGTCGACAATCCGACCGCAATTATTCCGACTTCCGTTGCCGGTTGAGTCACCATTTCAATCGACTCGACTTCAAAAATTGCCATTACCGTGTACCGGAACCCATCATAGAACAGATGAATCCGACTGCTACCGGTGCAATAGAATTTACATTATCTCCGGCCGTCGCCGATGCCGACATTCGCTATACCACCGACGGCTCCTATCCTACGGTTCATTCCCCCCTTTACACCACTCCGGTAACCGTCAATGACAAAAGCGACTTCCGGGCTATCACCGTAGTAAATCCCCGTCACTATTCGCTGCCCATTTATTTCGCCCCCGACTATTCGGGCTATAAACAGTACGGTGAATATACAGCCGAATGGAAACCCTTGAACGTACAGCCCTATCTAACTCCTTGGCGATTCGAATGTACAGGCAAAATATCAGGCAATGGCACATATACGGTATCGTTCATCTACACAAAAGGTGAAACCCCGTTCCGGTTAGGCACATTGAAACTTTACAAGCGAGACGAACTCCTCGCCGAAGTCCCGCAATCGGTTCTGATAAATGCCAATTCCCCCGTAGCGACCTACCGCTTTACCGTCGATTCCTTCGAAGCCGGTACTCCCTTTTTCATAGAAGTAGAAGCCTGCGGAGAGAAAGGAAACGATACCTCGGGATTAGTATTCATAAACAAAGTCACTCAATAACCCATAAAAAAATAAGATACACAAAAGGCAGCTAAGCTGCCTTTTGTGTTATATAACATTCGATCGAAATACAGACCGATTCTCCGAAAAGACTATCTTTGTAAAAGAAGATATCATAAAATAATTTTATACCACGTAACACAGAAATTTTATCATCATGGCAAAAGCGCATATTTTTATCAGTTATGCCCACGAAGACAAAGAGTGGGTACTGGAAGGTCCGGGAAACATTCATCTGATACCTCGAATTAGACGACACACGAGTCCGGATGCAGAAATATGGTTCGACGAAGGATTGGTTATCGGCGAAAAATGGGACGAAGAAATACACAATCACATCGTTCAATCACACATTGCCATTTTGCTGATTAGCGAAAGTTTCGTATCCTCGGATTATATCGTAAACAAAGAACTCGTTTGGATCAAAGAGCAAGTAGAAAAAAACGATATGAAAATCGTTCCTCTACTCATCGGAAACATCACCGAAAAATCGAAACGAATAATCGACTGGATATATCAAAGGCAAATACACCCTTCCGAGACACAACCGCTTTGCAACTATCTCAACGATAAAGCACAATGGGACCACATGATTACGAGCATATTGAACATCATCGATGCCAAAATCGACCAAGTGCTCGAAACTCTTTTGCTGAACGAAAGCACCCGGCAAACCGAAAATTCGATTAAACCGTCTGTCATGCCCGACAGTAAAACAGTTACTGGATATATCGAAAACCGAGACACGAAAATTACCGATAAAACGACGGCGGCACACCCGACAGGAGTAAACCCCGCACTTTATCAAGAAGCCATCAGACTATACCGGAATCACAAATACAAAGAAGCATCGGATATCCTTCTGAAATTAGCCGCCGCAAACAACCCCGAAGCTCAAAATCTCCTTTGCGACATTCTTTGCAACAAAGTAAAAGGGTATCAACTATGGCCCGGAATTTTAGAAACATTCCTACCCTACGCCGAAGAAAATCTTGCCTTCGCTCAAACCATCGTAGGAAAAGTCTACTATCGGGGAAAACTGAATGAGCGCAATTACGAAAAGGCTTTCGACTGGTTCTCCAAAGCAGCCGAAAGCGGGAATTCATATGCCCAATACTTGTTAGGTAACATGTATGAAAACGGGACATTCGTAGAACAAAATTACGATACAGCTCTCTCCTATTATAAAAACTCGGCAGCACAAAACAACATCATGGCCATAGGAGAAATGGCATACATGAAAGATAATGGTTACGGTATGCCCATGAATAAGGAAGAAGCCGAAAAAATATACCTCCAACTGGCCGAAGAACGCGATGACGAGTGGTCCATGATCAAACTGTCCTATATCGAAATGGATAGAGGAAATTCCGAAGAAAGATTGAAACGGATACAAAAAGCGCTTGAAAAAGAGTATATCGACGCCTACGTAGATTTAGGCATCTTCTATCAATCCGACGAAAAATACAAAGACCTCGAAAAAGCGCAGCAATCTTATTATCAAGCGGCACAATTAGGCAATCCCGAAGGAATGAACGGATTGGCGATGATCTATTACGATATGCCGGACAATAAAGGAGACGAACAAGCGTTTCGATGGTTCTCCAAATCGGCCGACTTGGGAGACAGTCTCGGACTATATTATCTGGCTGTTATGTATGAAAACGGTTTCGGAACCTATTCCAACAAACAAAAAGCATGGGATCTATATCTAGCCTCAGCCGATCAAAAATTCTCGCCGGCCTATCGTAAAATAGCGCAACTCATCGAAGAGGGCGAAGCACCTGCATCATTCACAGGCCGAGAATTGGAATACTATATAAAAGCCGCCGAAAGAAACGACATAGACGCTATACACGATGTCATACGGTTCTTGGAGAATGATCCCGACCGGCAGAAAGAATTGTTCTCTTGGTGTCAACGAGGAGCACAGCTCAATAACGGGAAATGTATTTGTAAATTAGGAAAACTCTATTTCTACGGCATGGGGACAGAAATGGACGAATTCAAAGCGATGAACTGTTTCCGCAAAGCCGAAACGATGGAAATCCCCGAAGCCTACTATTTCTTGGGGCTGGCCTACTACGAAGCCAAAGGTGTGGTTAGCCCGAACATACAAAAAGCCGAAGAATATTTTAGAAAAGCTGCCGAAGCCGGATATTCCGACGCGATTAAAGCAATCGCCGAGCTTTATATGCAGTCGGGACAAGAAAACGGATATGAAAAAGCCATCGAATATCTGAAAACGATTGCGGAGGGAGAACATGCCGACATCGCTTATGAAGGACTCATGCGAATCGCCGTGGAACAAATGAACGCTCAGGATTACGACGACCCGCAGAACAGCGAATTATATCAAAAAGCTCTCCGATTCGAAACATCAGGGAAAGAAGCCGGTATGACCGAGTCGTTAAGTAAAGCGTTCCTCGATCGAGGAATAAATTTATACAATATCGAAAAATACGAATCGGCCATAGCACCCTTGCTTTTAGCAGCACAAATGGGAGAATCGGAAGCCGCGACGCATTTGGGAGATCTGTATTTCTACGGACATGGCGTCGATACCGATTACGAACAATCCTATTATTGGTTCGCCAAAGCAGCGCAAAGCAACAACGCTTATGCCCAATATTCCATTGCATTCATGTATATAAAAGGACAGTTCGTAGAAAAAGACGACACGCAAGTAATCAAGTGGATGAAATTAGCGGCAGAGAACGGCTACACCGAAGCGCAAAAGAACATGGGAGAATACTATTATTATGGCTCTTTCGGTTGTCGAAGAGATATGAAAGAAGCCATAAAATGGTATGAAATGGGAGCAAAAAGCAACGAACCGACATGTGTGTTCACTCTGGGATTAATCTATGAAGAAGGAGACGGAGTACAAAAAAATATCCTGAAAGCTGCCGATTGGTATCAAAAAGGAGCACAAGCCGGCATTCCTTCTTGTTTGTATAATCTTGGGAAGCTAATTATCAATAAAGAAATATCGGGAGAAGAAGAGAAAGGATTCAACCTCATACAACAAGCCGCGGAAAGCGAATACTCCTTTGCCCAAAACTACATGGGACGTGCATACCGTTTCGGGTGGTATGTCAATGCAAACCCGGTCAGAGCCACCAACTGGTTCACCAAAGCGGCAGAACAAAATATGCCGGACGCAATGTGCAACTTAGGCGACATGTACTCCTATGAAGACGGATTGACCATCGACTATGAAAAAGCGTTCTATTGGTACGAAAAAGCCGCCGAAACAAAACACAGCAGAGCTTTGACCGAACTGGGAGACATGTATTATGCAGGGAAAGGTGTCCGACAAGATTACCAGAAAGCAATGGAATATTACCAGAAAGCGTGTGACGAAGGTTATCCTTATGCATTCTATTCATTAGGCTTTATGTATTGGAAAGGACAGGGAACGCTCCCCGACAAAGAAAAGGCTCAGGAATATCTCAGTCAAGCCGCTGCTATGGGAAATGAAAGCGCTTTCCAACTTTTGAACCGCATGGATCACGAATCGGAAGAAGAAAAAGACATCGACCCATTCGCCCGACAAGCCTATTTAGAAGCTCAACAAGCCCTTGCCGACAAAGAAACAGAAAAATATATCAACCTTCTATCCCAATCGGCGAATTTAGGATATGTTCAAGCCCTGAACGATTTGGGAGACCTCTATTTTAATGGAGAATTGGCCCCTAAACATATGGGCAAAGCATATGAATATTTTTTGAAAGCCTCTCAAAACGGATCGGGATATGGTTCATACAGTTGCGGATTCATACTCATGAAAGGGTCTGCCGATATTCCCCGGGACATTGAAAAAGGACTTTCCATGTTCCGTTTGGCGGTTGATCAGAATTACAAAGCGGCAACCCGGGACTTGGCTCGATATTACTATTCGTTGGAAACCGAAGAAGACAATCGCAAAGCGTTGGACTACTACCTGCAATACATTGAATACAATCCCAAAGACACCGATACATTGCTCCATATCGGGTTGATTTACGAATCGGGGTTGGGAGTTCCGCTCAATATCGACCTCGCCCGTAGATATTATGAAAGAGCTGCCGAACAAGACGAAACCGGCATGGCATACAACTTCTTGGGAGGAACCTACATGAATGACGAAGAAACCGAGAACAACGAACGAAAAGCCGTGCACTATTTCCAAAAAGCTATCGAATTGGGCAACACGAATGCAATGTTCCGAATCAGCTACTACCTCCACAACGGTAAAGGAGGATTACAGGTCGACATACCTCGGGAAATCGAATTGCTCACCGAAGCCTCCAAACGCGGGAACCATCAAGCCACGTATCGGCTGGGATTATTATTCGAAGATAACGAAAGTGGAATGGCTCAAAATCTCGAATTATCCGTCAAATACTTCCAATTAGCCGCCGACAACGGTATTCTCGCCGCCATCAACAAGATGGGAGAATTATATCTTTTCGGGGAAGTAATACCGGCAAACCTGACGAAAGCCATATCTTGCTTCACGGCAGCCTCGGAACAGGGATATGGGAAGGCCTCATATTGGTTGGGAAGGCTTCATACCGATGGTATCGGACAACTCGAAAAAGACACTCAAAAGGCGATGAACTATTACCGTAAAGCTATCGAACAAGGTTATGAAGAAGCCCGGGAGTGGATGGAACAACTCCAAAAAAATTTGGTGGACGAGACCATAACAGATATTGAAATACCCCAAGACAAATCAGACGAAGAGCTATACAAAGAGGCTAAAAATGCATTGGAAAAAGCTCAATTCAAAACGGCTTACGCCTATTTTTCCTATTTAACGCAAAGAAACCATGCCGAATCGTTCAACGAACTAGGAGACATGTATTTCTACGGCAGAGGAATGGCAATCAACCAAGCCAAAGCTCTGGAACTATATAAAAAAGCCGCGGCCCTCGATAGTGTTTATGGTTTCTTTAATGTCGGATTCTTATATTGGAACGGACCCGAAGAAATACAAGATCCCGAACAAGCATTACAATATTTGAAAAAAGCGGCCCAAATGGGCTATACCTACGCACTGAGTTTCATCGGAGATATCTATCGAACCGGACCGGAAGAACTTATCGATTATGCCGAAGCGAAACGATACTATCAAAAAGGAGTCGACGTTAACGAAATCAATGCAATAAAAGGTATGGCTCTTTTATACCTTTTGGGACAAGGCGTAACACAAAACAATGCTATGGGAGCATTCTATTTGAAGAAAGCAGCCGATAAAGGCAACGCATGGGCCATGTATCACTTAGGACGTCTGTATTATTACGGCGAGGGTATTCCCCGTAACCCCAAATTGGCATTGGACTATTTACAAATGGCTTATGATGCGAACTATCCGGATGCATGCAGTCTGTTAGGACTACTCTATGAAAGAGGCGAAGGCACTGCACCAAATATAGAATTAGCCAACAAGTTATACATCAGAGGGCATGAATTAGGAGACGACCAATCCATGTGGTACTTGGCTTGCAATTATCTCGATGGAAACGGTCTGCCCAAAGACTACAAAAGAGCCGAAAAACTCTTTATACAAGCCATCGAAAGAGGGAACGAACCGGCTCGAATCGACTTAGCCAGAATGATATTCCACGGATTAGGAACAGTACAAGACCCGCAAAAAGCATACGAAATCATAAAACCCTGTTTAGAGCAAGGATACGGACGAGCATATATGTTAATGGGAGAAGTTTACGAAAACGGATTAGGTGTGGAAAAAGATTATAAACAAGCCAAAGAACTGTATCGAAAAGCGCTCGACTTAGGATATAGTTTTGCACAAGAAGCACTCGACCGTTTAGACAAGTTCTGCTAAAAATAAAGCTGTTAAAAACAAAGGAGCACCTCCTTCCCTTTCGTACTCTATGGTATTGCGTGACATTTCAGTCCTCCTCCCTTGCCGTGCCCCGTAGCATTGCGGGGTGTTTTGAAACACAAAATATAGGGGAGGTGTCCATAGGACGGAGGGGTTAAAAAGACCACAGCAGAGGAAATGGATTAGGGCATCACCCTCTCTCCCTGCCGTGTCCCGTAACATTACGGGGTGTTTCCGCAAGGAAATTTATTTTGTCCCCTTATTTTTCAATGACAAGTTGTACTTTCTTTGTCCCTAAACGAGCCTGTAACCACTCCTTGAATCTTTTTTGCTCCGACAAAGAAAAGACTTTGGAATGACGCACCACAGCAAGAGTTGTCGTGTCTCTCGCCTCCGTATCGATACGGCTGAAAATCGTTTTCGAAATGGCAATATCGGTAACATTAGGGAAAAGAACCTTTATTTCAGGAGCGACTTCCACCCCCACAGAATCATATTGTTGGTAATGCGATGCCAGATTTTCCAAAGAATCTATCGTTTTCTGCTGGCGAGCTATCTGCTCTTGATTATGCAAATAAATATCTTTAAACATCACACTGCTCAAAGTACTTATATCCGCTTGATTTTGCCCATACCCTTGACGAACCTCCAATATAGCACCGCCCAATCCATACTGGGGCAATCTCGCCTGTGCCACAGCTATGGAATCTTTCGGGATTTCGGCTCCTACCAAAGAGACGCGTATGATGTGCTTTCCGTGCTCCGTCACAGCACTTTTACTTAAAACCTGAGTATCGGCATAATTGAAATTCTGGGAAACAAAGCGGGATGCTGCGACCTCGAAAAAGTTCTCTTTCACCATATTGTAAGTAAGGTAAATACTCGGAGCCATAGTCAGTATCAAAATGGTATACACCATTCGTTCCACCTTCTTGCGTCGTTCATCGTCCACAAACTCCTTCTTCGAATATTTCATTAACTTCACGCCCAAAGTCGTTGCGAACGCAATAAAAACCGAATTGATGAAAAACAAATAAAACGCTCCGAAAAAATAATAGAAATTACCGGTAGCCAACCCGAATCCCGCCGTACACAACGGCGGCATCAACGCCGTGGCAATGGCGACACCGGGTAAAACATTTCCTTTTTGTTTGGACGACATCGCCACGATACCCGCCAATCCTCCGAAAAAAGCGATCAACACATCGTAGATAGTCGGCGAAGTACGAGCGAGTAATTCACTTCGGGCCTCATTCAGGGGTGAAACCCAAAAGTAAATAGTCGACGTTATCACACTGAACAACGTTGCGACTGCCAAATTCCGAAAAGAACGTTTTATCAACTCATAGTCATTGATACCTAACCCCAATCCGATACCCATGATGGGACCCATCAGAGGTGAAATCAACATAGCGCCGATAATCACAGCGGCCGAATTGGTATTCAATCCCAACGAAGCGATAAATATCGCGAATACCAAAATAAGAATCGTAGAACCCTTAAACTCCACTCCTGCGCGAATCGCTTCTACCGAAGCCGCCTCTTCTTCCCTGTCTTGACTCATATCAAGATAATGAGTCAAAAACCTTTTAACGGAATCAACGAATTTGGGAAATGACATAATTACTTTTATTAAAATACCGGAAACTCAGAACCGCTCTTTCAAAACTTGGACACGAAACGTCTCAACCCGGGAACCTCGTTCATCGGCAAATCATGACGGAACAAATAGACCAAGAACACACCCAAAAGCAGAGTCCTGAATGCCAAACGCAAAAAGAGGGATTCGATAGGGACAACCATCGCCACCGCATACAGCACAACCGTCAACAGCGTATAGCGGAAAGCTGACTTCAAATCATAACGTATCGGGTAAACACGTTGCCCGATAAAAAAAGAGGCCAACATCATACTCGCATAACAAACGAACGCCCCCCAAGCACAAGCCATATATCCGAAACGGGGAACCCCCACGATGTTGATAATCGCCGTAATGGCAAAACCGAACAAAGAGAACCAAGCGCCCCATTGTGTCCGGTCGGTCAATTTATACCACAAAGAAAGATTGAAAAACACACCGAAGAACAATTCGGCGAGCATGACGATAGGAACGACTTTCAATCCTGTACAATACGTCGCCGGCATAAAGAACCGCACGAGGTCTATATAAAACATCACTGCGAGGAAGATGAAAAGCCCGAATATGATGAAATACTTCATCGCATCCGAATACGACTTTTTATTTCCGTCGCCGGCATCTTTATTTCGGGCAAAAATAAATGGTTCGTATGCAAAACGAAAAGCCTGTGTAAACATCACCATCACGATCGCTATTTTATAAACCGCACCGTATACGCCGAGTTCCGACATGGCATCCGGGCGATTGCTTGCCAGTTGAGGATAAAACATCTTGTCGAAGGTTTGGTTCATAATACCGGCGATCCCCAAAATTAATAATGGAAAAGAATATTTCAACATGCGTGACAACAAATGCCGGTCGAACCGATAACGTATCCCGAAAATCTCTGGGAACAAAACCAACAATACAACTCCCGAACTGATGACATTCGAGACCAATATATATCCCACCAGAAAATCGGGGTCGAAAAACCAAGAAATCCACTCGGGGTGAATACCATACAGCCACGGGCAAAGCAAAATGAAAAACAAATTCAACGCTATGTTCAGGAATATCGAAAACAATTTGATCGAAGCGAACCGTATTGGACGACGCCGATAACGCAAGTAAGCGAACGGCAACGCCGTAAAAGCATCGACGGCTATAATGGCCGCCATCATCAATACATAATCCTCATGTTCGGGATAACCCAACAACCTCGACAGAGGTGTTATAAACACCCACACAAGAACAAAAAACAACGTCGATGTAGTCGCCAGCGAAATAAGCCCGGTAGTATAGACCCTCTGCGGCTCTTTCTCCTCCTTATCGTTGGCAAACCGAAAAAAACCGGTCTCCATGCCATAAGTCAGGATAATCAACAAAAGAGCCATATACGCATACAGATTGGTCACGATGCCATACTCGGCGGTCGTTTTCAATACGTTGATATAAAGAAAAACGAAACACCAATTCAAGAACCGCCCCAATATACTGCTTAAACCGTATATGGCGGTATCTTTCGCCAAACTCTTCATGCCGGCCATACGTCTCTGCTTATACGTGATTAAAACAATGTACCCTGCTCCGAAATCCGTCGCCGATTCAAATGGGTATAAGCCAAATCGGTCACCTCGCGCCCCCGGGGCGTACGCTTGATAAATCCCTCCTTAATCAAATACGGTTCATATACCTCCTCCAACGTTCCGGGATCCTCGCCCAAAGCCGTCGCAATAGTCGTCAACCCTACGGGGCCGCCTTTGAATTTATCGATAATGACCGAAAGTATCTTATTGTCGATCTCGTCGAGCCCGTATTTATCGATGTTCAACGCTTCCAAAGAATACCTTGCTATTTCCAAATCGATACTCCCCGACCCTTTCACTTGGGCAAAATCACGAACACGACGCAACAAGGCATTCCCGATACGAGGCGTTCCACGACTGCGCATAGCGATCTCGGTAGCCGCCTCATGCGTACAAGGCACGCACAACAGCTTGGCCGACCGCTCTATAATATGAGTCAATACGGCATGATCGTAATATTCCAAATGACAGTTTATCCCGAATCGGGCACGCAATGGACTCGTCAATAACCCGCTTCGGGTAGTCGCACCCACCAGCGTAAAAGGATTCAATTCTATCTGTATGGAACGCGCGCTCGGCCCTTTGTCGATCATAATATCGATACGAAAATCTTCCATCGCCGAGTAAAGATATTCCTCCACTACCGGACTCAGACGATGAATCTCATCGATAAACAACACATCGTTTTCCTCCAACGACGTCAACAATCCAGCTAAATCACCGGGCTTGTCGAGTACCGGCCCCGACGTTATTTTGAAACCCACCCCCAACTCGTTAGCCACGATATTGGCGAGTGTGGTCTTCCCCAATCCGGGAGGGCCATGCAACAATACATGATCGAGCGGCTCTTGGCGCATCCGCGCCGCCATGACGAAAACCCGTAGGTTCTCTATAATTTTCTCCTGTCCGTTAAAATCGTCGAATGCCAACGGACGCAGAGCTTTCTCGAACTCACGCTCGGTATCCGAAATTTTTTGCTCTCTTATGTCGAATCGATTATTTTCCACAGGCTCTTGCGTTCACCGTATTTCGACGACAAACTTAACAATTTATTTTGTGATTACGAGAAGCCGATTGGAGTTTTTTAGGGCTATGCACGAGAGCAGAGCTCTAAATATTCCTATTTATTTCAGGGAATGGGAACTTTCACGTCGGCGTTTCAATGTCTCTTTTCGCTCTATCTTGACCCAAAATTCCCTATGCGCTCGCAAAGCCTCCTCTATGGAAGTAACCTCGTCCCACCCTCGTAAACGAGCATACACCCCTACGACATATCGTACGACCGACTCGTCCCGACAAAATCGGTTGAAATTGGCTAAGCACATTTTCGGAGTCATCGGTATAAACCGCATACGGTTCAGGTCGATAATAGAAAACACGATACCCTCCTCCTGCTTGTCGAACAAGATATTTCCGGCAGAATAGTCCAAATGTAAGACCCCTTTTTTATGCAAATCTACCGTAAAAGCGGCGAACGCTTCCAGAATATCCTCACGTCCGGCAATACCACCCTCCTCGAATTCTCGCATCATACGAGGATAAGAACAATTTTCCGACACAAAAAAAGAATGCTGCAAAAGTCCCCCGCTTTTTAGTTCGATATAAGCGACCGGGGCAGGGGTTTCTATTCCCATAGACCTCAATTTCAACGCATACTCATAAGCACGGGAAGCCTTGCTGGGACGGAAAAAAGTATAAGCGATTCTATTGATAAACAACGGCACTTTATAATTCTTCACCACATACCACTGCCCCTCATAAGAAAACTTGCGAAGCTCGTTTCTGGCTTTATAAATGCAATCACCCAACGTAGGAAATGAAATCGGCAGTTTTTGTACGAAATTTCGCAGCTGGCAATATGATGGATTCAGAACAAGTTTCATTTTCTGGTCATCGGGTCTTGAATAATATGATGATAAAAATACGCTTTTTCAACGATGTAAGAAAAATGTATTCAACCTATTTCTCTTTTATTAGAGTTTCTAAACTTTTCACGCGATCGACAATAGTTTCCGGGGCTATCTCCAAGCAAGCATAATCCTTTCGATAACAAGGCTTATTGCCGAATACAGAACAAGGACGACAATCCAGTGGCAACTCAACCACGCCGCTATCCGACTGTCGCCAACCTAAGAAACCACAATACGGGTGCGTGGCTCCCCAAACCGAAACGACCGGAACCTCCACCAACGATGCCAAATGCATATTGGCCGAATCCATCGAAATCATCACGTCGAGACGGCTCATCAAAGACAGCTCGACCGCAAAGCCATAACGCTTGTCCGCCAAAGAAATCACTCCCGGATAACGCTCACGCCATAAGGACAAAATCTCCCGTTCCCGATCGCCCGATCCAAACAAAAAAATCTTTACTCGGCTTTCCTCCGATAACTTCGAAACGACCTTTTCCATACAGTCGAGCGGGTAAATCTTACCTTTATGCTTAGCGAACGGAGCCACTCCTATCCAACGCTCTCCGGAAGATTTCGGGGGCGTCAACTCCGAATACAATCCTTCGTCACCCACACCCTCATCATACAAAGAGACGAAGTTAGGAACAAAACTAAACCCTAGCGAAACAAACACCTCGCCGTACCGTTCGAAAGAGGAACGGAGCGGACGCAGCACTTTCGCCCTGCGAGACGTTAATTCCTGTTTTTCTTTCCGTCCTTTATCGATTACGGCAACACGAATCCCCCATAATTTGAAAAAAAAGCGCAACACCTTCGTTCGCAACACATCATGCAAATCCGCTACGGCATCGATGGACAACCGACGAACCTCCCGAGCCAGATGATAAAGCCCGACAAAGCCCTTGTGCCTTCCCTTGACATCGGCGACGACAACCTGTAAATTTCTCGGAGCGTTTATGAACAACTGTGAAGCCACTTTTTGAGTAAGCATCACGAATGTGGTTTCAGGATAAGCCCGGCATACGGAATAAACCACGGGAATAGTCATCGCGACATCGCCCAATGCCGACAAACGTATAATCAGTACTTTGCGATAAGGCATAAAAAGTGTATTACTTTTTATATAAAACCGGATTCAATGCCGGATCGTTATACATCTTCATCTGCTTGTAAACCTTCATATATTTCTTGCCAGACTCTATTTCATCGAGCAACTGGGTGATCGCCATAGACAAATCGGCTCGTTGCTCCAATAAAATTCTCAGCTTTTCCCGGCATTTGGCGAC